>Ga0076930_101324_pt1 | contig 13904 bp, 9 predicted proteins | sample HotLakConsoUCCRE_FD_71149 | JGI IMG/M metagenome (GOLD analysis project Ga0076930, IMG submission 71149) | Hypersaline microbial mat communities from Hot Lake, Washington, USA - Hot Lake Consortium UCC-RE (version 3) (version 3) ...
AACGCGGCTTCAACTTCTTTCTCGGCCCGGACGAGAGCCTGACCGACCGGCCGGGAACTCTCGGGCGGGAGTTCCAGGAGGAGACGGAATACTACTGGAAGCGCTGGACGCTCCGCCTAGGCCTGCCGCTCGAGTGGCAGGAGGCGGTCATCCGCGCGGCGATCACGCTGAAGCTGTGCACCTTCGAGGAGACAGGCGCCATCGTCGCCGCAGTCACCACCTCCATCCCCGAGGCGCCGTTCTCGTCCCGCAACTGGGACTATCGCTACTGCTGGCTGCGTGACGCCTTCTTCGTCGTCCGGGCGCTGAACGCGCTGTCTGACCTCGAGACGATGGAGAACTACCTCACCTACATCCGCGACATCATCGGGATGACGACGGGTGACCACATCCAGCCGGGCCACGGTGTCTTCCGGGGAGGGGGGCGGGGGGAGGGCGGGGGCAGGGGGTGCCGGCGTCGAGTCGGGAGGGGTGGCCTGGGCCTGCACACCTCCGGGGAGGGAGATCCACAGCGCCACCAGGCATACCCACACCCCGGCGGAACTCCTGCCAGGGCGGCTGAGCCCCTTCGGTGACTCCGGCGAACGGGGTCGCACGCCCGGACGGAACTCAGGGACGGACATCGGCCACCACCGGGGAGCGCTGAAGGAGATCCTGCAGGAAGGCGGACACCGCCGCTTCATCGAGGGTGGTCAGCGACTCCAGGAAGTGCTGGGCGCCGCCGGGGTCGCCGGTGGCGTCCAGGTGATACCCCACCACCCCCACCAGCCCCCGGTTGCTCCGGGCTCCCAGGAGGGTCTCCGCCCGGATGTCCCCCACAAGCCGCTCCACCTCGCCGGGCTGCATCTGCCGGGTCACCATCTCCCGGATCCCCTGGATGGTGCGGCGCATGGCGGCGGCCTCTCCGGAGTAGGCGGCCCCCGTGACCACCAGGGCCGCCCGCCCCCCCAGCTCCCAGAGCTGCACCCCTGCCTCCATCCGCCCCGGAAGCGACTCCAATCTCGAGGCCATCATCCGGGCCGTCACGGCACTCCGGGGGTCGTCGGCGGTGTCGATGGCGTAGGCCTCCCCATACCAGCTCCGGAGGACCTGGCTCCGGACCCGGGGTCCTGGCCGGGGCGGGGGGGAGGTGGCCACATCCCCGCCCCCTCCCTCGGGGACCCCGGCGTCCAGGATCCCTGCCAGGAGGACCTCCACCGGCACCGGGGCGGCGGCCACCACGGTCATCCGTTCCCGGAGGTGGGTCCGCCGCCAGAGCTCCCGCGCCCTTGGCCAGTCCAGGGCGGCCAGGGAGGTGGGGGAGCCGGAGAGGGGAGGGAGCTCCGGAGCCACCCCCTCCCGGAGACGGGTGTCCAGCACCCCTGACGGGGTCTCGCCCCCCTGCTCCAGTTCCACCCGGAGACGGGTGAGGGCAGCGTCGATTCCCCCCTGGTCCGGCTCCCGCACCAGCTCCCGCACCAGCCAGGCCAGGTGATCGAAGGCGGCGGAGGGACCGGTGACGGTGTAGGCGATCCCATGGAAGGTCCGGGCCCCCTCGATGCGGGCCCCCACCCGGAGGGCCAGGGGTTGCACCCGGTCCAGCGCCGAAATGACCAGGACGCGGCCCCCCCCGGCCTCCGCCGGTGATTCGGTGAGGGGGAGGGAGAGACGGAGGGAGGCCACGGCCGTGCCGGGGGCCTCGAAGTGGATGAGCCGCGGCCCCCCGGGGATGTCCAGCACGGCATCCGGCGCCAGGGCGGGGCGGGGGGATGGCACGGGCGGGGGTTCCCCCACCTGGCCCTGGAGGGGAGAGCCGGACAGGATCGGGAAAAGGCCGACCCCCAGGGTGAGGGCCAGCGAGTATGGATGGAACCGACGAGTGGACACGGGGGGCAGGAACTCCCGTTGGACTGCGTGGGCCCATGGGGGTGGGCCGGTTCGCCCTCCCCGGGGCGAAGCCAGGGAATGGCCTAGGGTACCATTCCCGGCATGATGAAGTTCATCGGGTTCACCGGCTGGCCCCGGACGATGACCTCGTAGTGGAGATGTGGTGAGGTGGAGAGCCCGGTGCTTCCCACCTGGGCGATGACATCGCTCCGGTCCACCGTCTGCCCCACCCGGACCAGGACCTTCTCGGCATGCCCGTAGAGGGTCTTGTAGCCGTACCCGTGGTCGATCTCCACCGTGAGTCCATAGCCGGACCTCCACCCCGCATGAACCACCCGGCCCCTGGCCGCCGCCAGGATGGGGGTGCCCCGGGGAGCCGCGATGTCGATCCCCTCATGGGGCATGTTGCGGTTCAGGATGGGATGGAGGCGGGAGCGGGTGAACCCGCTCCGGAGGAGCCCCGCAGCCGGGAGGATGGAGGGGGTGGCGGCCATCAGTTCCTCCTGCGCCGCCAGGGAGTCGATGGCCTCCATCATGCTGCTCCTGAAGAGCCCCACCCGCCGCTCCATGGCGCCCAGGTCGTACTCCACCGCGAACACGTCCTTCCCCAGGGTGGAGTCCACCTGGAAGAGGTCCTGCTCCTCCAGCGAGGGAGACCCGGGGCCTCCGACACCCACCCGGAGCACCTCTTCGTCGATGGGGGTGAGACCGGCCAACAGTCGGGCCTCGGAGTCCCGCTCGGCCAGGAAGGCCAGGTCGCCCTCCAGCCCCCTCATCCGGGTGCGGATCCCCTCCAGCTCCTCCGTCAGGACACGGTTCTCCTGCTCCAGGAGTCCCGCCTCGATGCTGTAGACGCTCTTCATCCCCAGGGTCACCAGCATGGCCAGGAAGACCGTTGCCAGGAGCGCTGCCCCACCCGCAGCCGTGCGGAGGGTCCTGCGGGAGAGTGTCACCTGACGGAGAGGACCATCTTCGCCCTGGACAAGGACGATCGTCCACTGATCTCGTGCCATACCTGCTTCCTTGGGTGCAACCGGCGGACGAATCCGCGGACCGGCCCATCCATTGGGGCCGACCCACCGGCAGGACCGGGGGTGATGGACGACGTATGAGCGAAACCCTGAAGCTAGACCACGCTCGTTCTCGATGTCAACGGAGGAATCCCGGCTGTATCAATCCTTACCGGAACCCTCCAGGAGGTCGGATCGGGGGAAGAGTGGATCCCCCTTCCGGACTTTTCCACCTGCCAGCCTGAGTGATACCGCCGCATCCAGCCCGGGGATCCCTTCCAGCCCCAATCTCTTCGCCAGCTCCAGCATCCGCTCCGGCATCACCGGCTCCAGGAGGGCGGCAAGGAGGGCCATGACCCTGGCAAGCGTTGCCAGCGTCTCGTCCAACTCCGCGGCCCGGGCCGGGTCCTTTGCCTGGGCCCATGGCTCCCGCTCTTCCACGTATCCGTTGGCGTCCCGGGCCAGATCCATGGCTGCCGCAAGGGCGTCGTGGACCCGGTACTCCTGCATGGACGTCCGGAAGGCCTCCAGGGTTGCATCCATCCGGTCGGCAAGGCCCGTGCCCGGCGCCTCGGGGATCACCCCGTCCCGGTATCGGCTGATCATGGAGAGCCCCCGGCTCACCAGGTTCCCCAGGACGTTGGCCAGCTCGTCGTAGCGGGTGAGGAAGCGCTCCGGCGTATAGGATGCGTCCTGTCCGGTGGGCATCTCACGGAGGAGGTACCAGCGCACCGCATCGGTGCCGAACTCCTCCCGGAGGGCCAGCGGGTCCACCACGTTCCCCAGCGACTTGGACATCTTGGTCTCCCCCACCACCCACCACCCATGGGAGAGGATCTTCCTGTATACGGGTAGTCCTGCCCCCATGAGGAGGGTGGGCCAGTACACGCAGTGGGTGGTGAGGATGTCCTTCCCGATGAGATGCAGATCGGCGGGCCACCAGGAGGGGTGCTCCCCGTCGAAGCCTGTGGCCCCACCGGGGGTGCCGCCCGGCCTCACCACGCCGGAGGCGGTGACATAGTTGATGAGGGCGTCCACCCAGACGTAGGTGACGTGCTCCTCGTCGAAGGGGAGGGGGATCCCCCAGGGGAGCCGGCTCCGGGGCCGGGAGATGGAGAGATCCTCCAGCGGCTTCTGCAGGAAGCCCAGGACCTCGTTCCGGCGGCTGGCGGGGAGGATCCACTCGGGGTTCTCCTCGATCTGCCGGATCAGCGCCTCCTGGAAGCTGCTCATCCGGAAGAAGTAGTTCTTCTCCCGGATCCGTTCCACCGGGCGCCCGGCGATGGGGTCGGTGTTCCCCGGTCCCAGCTCCTTCTCGGTGAAGAAGCGCTCCTCGTGCACCGAGTACCACCCCTCGTACTCCGCCTCGTACACGTGGCCCCGGTCCATGAGGCGCTGCACGAAGGCCTGCACCACATTCACATGTTCGCTCTCCGTGGTGCGGATGAAGCGGTCGAAGGAGATCCCCAGCCCCTCCCAGGCCTCCCGGAAGCGCCCCGCCATGGCGTCGCAGAGGGCGATGGGGGTGAGCCCCCGCCGGGCCGCCTCCTCCTGGATCTTCTGGCCGTGCTCGTCGGTGCCGGTGAGGAACATCACGTCCTCCCCCTCCTGCCGCCGGTAGCGGGCCAGGCCATCCGCCAGGATCGTGGTGTAGGCGTGCCCGATATGGGGCTCCCCGGAGGCGTAGTAGATGGGGGTGGTGAGATAGAAGCGCGGAGGCGACTGGGACACGGGTTCTCCCGGAGGTGGCACGGAGGTGAAGGGGGGTTCAGCCCCGGGCGGGGGGATCACCGGACTCCCCGGCAGCGGCAGCCATCTCCAGGCGAAGCGCCTCCAGCGCCACCACCCGGTGCGAGCCCTCGGGGTGCCGGAGGGTCACCATGTCGGCCCAGATGTCCACGGCCACCACCCGCTCCTCGCCCCTGCTGGTGCGGAGGCTCTTTCCCTCCCGGGGGAAGCGTCTCCGGGCCTGGACGTAGGTGTCATGCTCGTACATGAGGCAGCACATCAGCCGTCCGCAACACCCGGAGATCTGCGCCGGGTTGAGGGAGAGCTTCTGGTCCTTGGCCAACTGCAGGCTCACCGGCTTCAGCTCGGGGAGCCAGGTGGAGCAGCAGAGCTCCCGGCCGCAGCGCCCCACCCCCCCCAGCAGGGCGGCCTCGTCCCGGACCCCGATCTGCTTCAGCTCGATCCGGGTGCGGAAGGACCGGGCCAGATCCCGGACCAGCTCCCGGAAGTCCACCCTCCGCTCCGCCGTGAAGTAGACGATGAGCCGGTTCCGGTCGAACTGCCATTCCGCCTCGGTGACCTTCATCAGGAGGCCGTGCCGGGCCACGGCAGCTCGCGTCTCGGAGCGCACCCGCTCCTCGTCCTCCCGGAGGCGCTCCAGCGCCGCCACCTCCACCTCGGAGGCCGGCCGGAGGATCCGCCGCTCCGGGGTGGGGGTGCTGCATCCGCCGGAGCCGCTGCACTTCCGCTCGGCGATGGCTCCCAGCGCCGTCACCCGCCCCAGGTCCTCCCCCCGGTCCGCCTCCACCACCACGTGGGTGCCGGGCAGGAGGTCCAGCTCCTGGAAGGTGTAGTACTCCTTCCGGGTGCCCTTGAAGCGGACCTCGGCGAAACCGGCCATGGCGGTCATCCCTCCCAGTGCCCGATGGATTCGAACTTCTCCTGCCGCCTGCGGACCAGCGTGGCGTGATCCAGGGCGCACAGCTCCTCCAGCACCCGTGTCAGCGTGCCGGTGAGGGCACTCGCCGTGGCGTCCCAGTCCGAGTGGGCTCCCCCCGGAGGCTCCGGAACCAGTTCATCCGCCACCCCCAGGCGAACCAGGTCGCTGGAGGTGAGCTTCAGCGCCGCAGCGGCCTTGGCCCGGTACTCGCCCGAGCGCCAGAGGATGGCGGCGCACCCCTCGGGGGAGATCACGGAGTAGACCGAGTGCTCCAGCATCAGGATCCGGTCGGTGACCCCCAGCGCCAGCGCCCCTCCGGAGCCCCCCTCCCCGATGACCACCGAGACCAGCGGGGTCCTGAGGCGGGCCATCTCCCGGAGGTTCATGGCGATGGCCTCCGCCTGCCCCCGCTCCTCGGCGCCGATCCCGGGATAGGCACCGGGGGTGTCGATCATGGTGATCACCGGCCGCCCGAACTTCTCCGCCATCCGCATGAGGCGGAGCGCCTTCCGGTACCCTTCCGGATGGGGCATCCCGAAGTTCCGGAGCAGGTTCTCCTTCATGTCCCGCCCCTTCTGGTGCCCGATGACCATGACGGAGCGCCCGTCCAGGCGGGCCCAGCCGCCGACGATGGCGGCGTCGTCCCGGAAGGCCCGGTCCCCCTTGAGCTCCACCCAGTCGGTGAAGCACCGCTCCACGTAGTCCAGGGTGAAGGGGCGGTTGGGGTGCCGCGCCACCTGCACCTGCTCGATGGGAGAGAGGTTCCGGTAGGTCTCCTCCTTCAGGACCTCCAGCTTCCTGCGGAGGACCCGGAGTTCGTCGGAGACGTCGATCCCCTGGTCTCCGGCCCGGCCCATGAGGTGTTCGATCTGCCCCTGGAGCTCGACGATGTCGCGTTCGAACTCGAGATGGGGGGAGACGGCCACGGCTGCCTTCCGGTGGAAGGTGATGAGGAACGACCGGGTTGGGTCATGAGAGATCGAGGACGCGACGATCCGCCGTTACCGGTTCGAGGCCCGGACTCGCAGATCCCCGTCGCATCGCTGTAGTGTAATGGGGAGAGGAGCCCGGGAAAACGGTGCCGCCGGAACCCCCGCCCCCCGGCGGGAGGGCGGGGCGGCGCATCCCGGGTGCCCCCGCACACACGATCACAGCGCCCTGGAGGGGACGATGAAGGCCATTCGGATCCATTCGTTCGGTGAGGCGGAAGCGCTTTCGTACGAGGAGCTTCCCACACCCGATCCCGGGCCCGGTCAGGTGCTGGTGCGACTGGAGGCGGCCGGGGTGAACTTCATCGAGATCTACCAGCGGCGGGGGTGGTACCAGCGACCCCTCCCCTTCACCCCCGGCTCCGAGGGGGCCGGGGTGGTGGAGGCCGTGGGGGAGGGAGTGACCGGGGTGAGGGTGGGGGACCGGGTGGCCTCCCAGGGCTTCGCCGGCTCCTACGCCGAGATGGCGGTGGCCCCCGCGGACAAGCTGGTGCCCGTTCCCGAGGCGCTGGACACGAAGGACGCCGCCGCCGCCATGCTCCAGGGAATGACCGCCCACTACCTGGCCACCTCCACCTTCCCCCTGCACCCGGGGCACCGGTGTCTGATCCACGCCGCCGCCGGTGGAGTGGGGCTCCTCCTCTGCCAGTTCGCCCGGCGCCGGGGGGCCATCGTGTACGGCACCACCTCCACCCCCGAGAAGGCGGAGCGGGCCCGGGAGGCGGGGGCCCACGAGGTGATCCTCTATACCGAGACCGACTTCGCGCCGGAGGTCCGGAGGCTCACGGAGGGGAAGGGGGTGTCGGTGGTCTACGATTCGGTGGGGAAGACCACCTTCCAGGGGAGCCTGGACGCGCTGCAGCCCCGGGGGATGCTGGTGCTGTTCGGTCAGGCCAGCGGGCCTGTGCCTCCGGTGGACCTGCAGATCCTCAACCAGAAGGGATCCCTCTTCGTCACCCGCCCCTCCCTGAACCACTACGTGGCAGACCGTAAGGAGTTGACCGACCGGGCGGCGGCGGTGCTGGAGGGGGTGGCCGGGGGGACGCTGAAGCTGGCCATCGAGGGAAGCTGGCCCCTGGAAAGGGCCGGGGATGCCCACCGGGCTCTGGAATCCAGGCAGACCTCCGGCAAACTGCTACTGGTGCCGTAGCCGATCTGATCGCTGACGGGGAACTTGCGCAGCTTGCCGGTCGTTGTGTAAGACAACTGTATCAGTATCGGTCAGGAGCCTGCAGGAATGATGTGGGTTCCTTGCACCTGTTCCGGGGGGTCCCGCCCCCCCCCGGCGCCGGCTGTGGACGGCGTGATCGAGGCGGGATCCATCCACTCCGTTCCGGAGGATCCATGCGAATCCACCCCCTGTTCGTTCCCCGGGGGGCCGGCCTGGTGGCGGCTCTCCTGCTGGCGCTTCTCCTTCCGCCGCCGGCACCCATCGCAGCCCAGGCCACCGGGTCCATCACCGGTCGCGTTGTGGACGCCGCTTCCCTCCGGCCCCTGGCGGGGGCCCTCATCACCGTGGGTACCAGTGACCGGGGCACCGCCGCCGGCGCCGATGGCCGCTACCTCATCCCCGGCGTGCCGGTGGGTGAGGTCTCCGTCCGGGTGCAGATCATCGGGTACGAAGCCTCCGAGCGGACCGTGACGGTGGTGGCCAACCAGCCGGTCACGGTGGACTTCAACCTGGAGAGCCGGGCGCTGGCGCTGAACGAGGTGGTGGTCACCGGGGTGGGTCAGGCCACCGAGCGGAGGCAGCTCTCCACGAATGTGTCGGTCCTCTCCCAGCAGGAGATCGCGGAGGCGCCGGTGCAGTCGCTGGACCAGCTGCTTCAGGGGCGGGTGGCGGGAACCACCGTGAGCGCCGTCTCCGGGCAGCCGGGGACGGGGGCCCTCATCAACTTCCGGGGCGTGTCCTCGGTCTTCGGATCCCAGACCCCGGTCATCTATGTGGACGGCGTCCGGGTGGACAACTCCCAGTCCACGGCGGGAGGGACCGGGGGGGAGCAGAGCTCGGCGCTGGCGGAACTCCTCACCAGTGACATCGAGCGGATCGAGGTCACCCGGGGAGGGCCGGCCTCCACGCTGTTCGGGTCGGACGCCGCCACCGGGGTGATCCAGATCTTCACCAAGCGGGGGAGCCCGGGTGCGCCCCGCTTCACCGCCCGGATCGAGCAGGGGATCGACACCCCGGAGCTCAAGTACATCCTGGATGCCGGAAAGATCTATCCGGACCTGGTGGAGGCCGGCGAGGTGGAGTCGGACTTCGTGGCCCGGAACTTCTTCCGGAACGGGTCCAATCAGAGCTACTCCCTGGGGGTCAGCGGGGGGACCGCCGACGTGACCTACAGCGTCAGTGGCCGCCTCCAGCAGGGCGAGGGGATCCAGCCCAGGAACGGGAGCACCCTCTACAACCTCCGGGGTGGGCTGGATGCCAGTATCGGGGAGCGGGCGCGGATCAGCTTCTCCGGCTCCTACAACCGGAGCGCCTTCGAGCGGATCTACAACGGCACCGCCATCGCCGACCCCATCACCGCCCTGGAGGTGGGAGATGCCCTCTTCTTCTCCGGCGCGGACAACCTGGATGAGGCGCTGCGCATCTTCCTCCTCCCGGAGATCGACGAGACGGTGGACCGTTTCAACTTCGCCGCCGGCTTCCAGTTCGAGGCCTCGGACAACCTGGACTTCCGGGTGACGCTGGGGGCGGACCACCGGGGGAGTGAGCAGACCCAGTTCGAGCCCATCGGCTCCAACGCCGGCGAGCCGACGGGGCAGCTCTTCCGCCGGACCCGGGACTTCACCTCGGTGACGGTGGATGCCGCGGGGACCCTCCGGACCCCCCTCACCTCCTGGGCGCGGAACACCCTGAGCGTCGGGGCGCAGGGCTTCCGGGACAACACCTACGTCCTGTTCGGGAACGGGCGCACCTTCGCCCTGCCGGGATCGAAGGACTTCTCCGAGGCGGCGGAGGTGACGGCAGGGGAGGGGCGCTCCCAGGTCTTCACCGGAGGGGTCTTCGTGGATGAGAACCTGGCCCTCTTCGACCGCTACTTCCTGAATGCCGGGGTGCGGCTGGATGCTGGGACGTCGTTCGGGGACGAGGTGGACTACGCCACCTACCCCAAGCTGGGGTTGGCGTGGGACGTCTCGGCGGAGCCGGCGTTGGCGGGGCTCTTCGAAGGCCCCATCGTCTCCTCCTTCCGGTTCCGGAGCGCCTACGGGGCCACGGGAAAGTTTCCCCCTCCCTTCCTCCGGGACCGCACCTTCGACGCCGTGTCCTTCCGGGGGGAGAGTGCCCCCCGCTTCGACAATCCCGGGAACGAGGATCTGAGGCCGGAGGTGACGAAGACCTGGGAGGTGGGGTTCGAGACCGCCCTCTGGGACAACCGGATCGGGCTGGACTTCACCTACTACGACGCCCGCACGGAAGATGCCCTCTTCTTCGTCCCGGAGCCCCCGGTGACGGGGCAGGGGACGCAGATCCGGAATGTGGGTGAGATCTCCAACACGGGGATCGAGGTGGACCTGAACGTCCAGCTCCTGAACCGCCCCACCCTGGCCTGGAGTGTGGGGGCCACCTACCAGACGGTGGACAACGTGGTGGAGAGCATGGGGGGCGCCGCCGACTTCTTCCTCTCGGCCCAGAAGCGGGTGTCGGAGGGGAGGCAGGTAGGGGCCTGGTACGTCACCACCCCCATCGACACCAATGGGGACGGGCTGAACGACGGCTCGGAGCTCCAGTTCACGGGGAAGGGGCCCACCCCCACCCAGAGTGGGAGCTTCAACACCCGGGTGACCCTCTTCCAGAGCCTGACGCTTTCCGCCATGGCGGACTGGGCGGGGGGGCATCAGGTCATGGACTTCGGCTCGGTCTGGGCCACCTTCAACGGGATCTTCCGCCGGGAGATCGTGGAGGAGGGGTACGAGTTCCCCCGGCGCTTCAACACCGCCGGCACCGAGATCGGGACCTACTCCCAGAGCGCCGCCCGCTCGGCCTTCATCTATGACGGGGACTGGTGGAAGCTGAGGGAGATCTCCGCACGCTACAGCCTCCCGGGCCGGGTCCTGGACTCCTTCGGGGTCCAGAGCGGGGCGCTCTTCGCCTCGGTGCGGAACGTCTACGTGTCGTCCGACTCCCCGCTGGTGGATCCCGAGTTGGCGGGCCTCGTGGGTGGAGGTCTGAACCTGGGATCCGAGACCAGCATCACCGTCTCTCCGCCCCGTTCCTTCCGGTTCGGGCTGGAGTTCGTCTTCTGATGGGGCCCTTCATGCGTCGACTCGGAGCAGGTCGCCCCGGAGAGGGCGAAGAGATGGGGACCCGGCGGGGACGCCGGAGCCGCGCGGGCACCGGAGTGCTGGTGGCAGTGACCACCCTCTTCCTGGGGGCCTGTGACTTCCTGGATCCCACCAATGTGGAGAACCCACGGACCACCACGGAGGACCTGGCGCAGGCCGACGAGCCCACCCAGGCGCTCCTGCCGGGGCTCCGGGCCCAGTTCGCCCGGATGATCTCGTCCAACGTGGTCATCGCCGAGGTGGTGAGCGACAACTTCTCCATCCATGGCACAGGGCTGAACGCCCAGTACGACGACCCCGCCAGCCTGGAGCCCTCCATCCTGAACGGGACCGGGGCCGCCACCGGGAACTACTGGAATCTCCAGGAGATGCGGGCGCTGGCCGACTTCCTCCTGGAGGAGATCATCCCGGGAGACGAGAGCGCCACCGAGGCCCAGCGGGCGGAGGTGCTCTACTACCGTGGAATGGCGCTGGTGATGCTCGGTGAGAACTTCACCCACGCTCCGCTGGAGCGGGACGCGGCGCCGGTGGCCGCCGCCGATCTCATCGCCCAGGGGATTGCGGACCTGGAGGCCTCCGTGGCGGCCAACGGGTCCGGGGACTTCACCCTCGCGGCCCGGGCGGGGGCGGCCCGGGGGTACCGGTTGATCGGGAATGGACCGGCTGCAGTGCAGGCGGCGGGGGCGGTGCTCTCCGCCGATCCCGCCTTCGTGTTCCTGCAGGAGTACGATGCCAACAACCTGGCCAACCAGCCGTACCTCTTTCTGGTGGAGCGGCAGCTGCAGGAGATGCAGCCCCTCCCCCGGCTGGACTTCCTGGATCCCAAGTACACCACCCGGGAGACGGGCATCCCCGTGGCCAAGGCCGAGGAGATGCACCTGATCCTGGCCGAGGCCGCCCTGGCGGGGGGGAACTTCGCCGGTGGGCTGGGGCACCTGTCGACGGCGATCCGCGCGGCGCAGGACCGGGCGGACATCACCTTCAACGATGCCGATCCCCGGCTCAACGCCGATCTCTCCATCCGTCCCCGTTCGGCGGAGATCGTGGTGCGAGCGGACCCCCAGAGCCCCTTCCGGGAGGGGCTGGTGCTGGAGCGGCCGGGGTCGGTGGAGTTCTCGCAGATCTCCGGCACGTCGCTGGACGCGGACTCCGTGGCGGCGCTCCCGGTGTCGGACCAGGAGGCCATCTGGCACGCGTTCCACCTCGCCCGTCAGGAGATCCTCTTCCTGGAGGGGCGGCGGATGTCCGACCTGGGGATCCGGCTTCCCATGATGCTCCGGGAGATCGATACCAACGCCAGTATCTCCCCCGGGGATCCGGGGACGGTGGTGGTGGTGCCGGGGTACATCCCCCCCACGGATGAGATGGACCGGTTCACCCCGGCCTCTCCGTACGATGCGGACGAGAACCTGGTGACCACCGAGGTGACGATCCGGCATGACCTGAACCGGATCCTGGCACAGAACCGTGTGACGCCCTTCAACTGACGCACGGGCGGTCGAAGGACCAGCGGGGGGCCCCGGCGACGGGGTCCCCCGTTTCCGCAGGGGAGGGGAGATGGCGGGTTCGCCTGAACGGAGAGGATGTATGGACCGCTGGTGCCGGAGAGGGAGAGTTGCGGCGCTGCTGGCGCTGGCGGGGTGGGGCTCCGCTGCGTGCGGGGGCGGGGACGGCCCCACCGGTACCGAGGGTCCGGACGATGACCCACCCCCCGCCGCGAACCAGTCTCCGGTGGCGGCCTTCACCACCGGGGGGACCGGGGGGGCAGCCCCCTGGACGGTGACCTTCGACGCTTCGGGCTCCCGGGACCCGGATGGGCAGATCGCGTCGTACCGGTGGGACTTCGGGGATGGGGGGACGGGGACCGGGGCCACCCCCACCTGGACCTACCAGCAGCCGGGATTCTACACGCCCCGTCTCACGGTGACCGACAACCGCGGGGCGGAGGCCGCGGCGGTGGACTCCGCCGTGGTGGTCACGGCTCCTCCGGGGAACGGGGACGGGACCATTGCCGGTTTGGTGTGGCACGATGTGGATGCCGACGGGGTCCGGGGCCCGGGGGAGGGCGGTGTCGCGGGAAGCGTGGTGTTCCTTGACGCCGACGGGAACGGGTCCAGGGAGGCCGGGGAGCCCTTCACCGTCACCGACCGGGAGGGGAGCTACCGGTTCGAGGGGGTGGACACCGGCCGATCGTGGGTGGTGACCCAGGCGCTGGGGCTGGGGTGGACCAGCGTGGTGGCGGGGGCGGTGCCGCCGGCGTCATCCGGGAGTTCGCCGGGACCCCTCCCCATCATCGGGGGGAGCACCACCGCGCCGGGGGAGTTCCCCTTCATGGTGGCGCTGCTGGTCCGGGGGATCACCCCCCGGGAGAACGCCTTCACCTGCGGGGGGACGCTCCTGAACTCCCGGTGGGTGCTCACCGCCGCCCACTGCGTGGACCAGGGAAGCGCCGAGAACTACGACGTACTGGTGGGCTCCACCAACCTGGCCACCGGGGGGGAGCGGGTGCCGGTGCGGACGCTCCGGATCTTTCCCGCCTTCGGAGCCAACTCGTTTGTGGGCAATGACGTGGCGGTGCTGGAGATGGAGCGGGAGTTCCTCCTCCCCCGGGTGATCCTGGACCTCCCGGCCACCCCCTGGGTGTCGGCTCCGGGGAGTCCCGCCACCGCCGTGGGGTGGGGGCGCACCCTCTTCGGCGGCTCCATCTCGCTGGACCAGCGGAAGGTCCCCCTGCCCCTCATCTCCAACGGGGCCTGCCAGCAGCTCCTGGCGGATGCCGTGGTCCCCTCCACCATCTGCGGAGGGACCCAGGGGACCACCCAGAGCATCTGCAACGGCGACAGCGGGGGGCCGCTCCTGGTGGCGTCCGGGAGCCGGTGGATCCAGGTGGGGATCACCAGCTTCGGGACCAACTGCCAGCCCCCGGTGGCCTTCGCCCGGGTCTCCGCTTTTGCCGACTGGATCCAGCGGCAGGTGCCGGCGGAGCCGTCGCTGGCTGTGACGGTGGACTGGGCGGGGGGCGACAGCGTCCGGGTGGACTTCGGCAACTTCCGTTAGGGGGCGGGGGGGGGCATCCGCCCC
>Ga0076930_100796_pt1 | contig 13874 bp, 13 predicted proteins | sample HotLakConsoUCCRE_FD_71149 | JGI IMG/M metagenome (GOLD analysis project Ga0076930, IMG submission 71149) | Hypersaline microbial mat communities from Hot Lake, Washington, USA - Hot Lake Consortium UCC-RE (version 3) (version 3) ...
AGTCCGGCCGGCCGGACGCGTGCGACCCCTTCGGCGACCAGCACCGCGACCTCGACGAGCGCGAAGTCGGAGCGGGCCCGAAGAACCGCACGCGCTACAACCTCGCGGAAAGCCCGCTGCAGTCGCTCGCACGGCGGAAGGACCGGTCCGGCGCCCCATTCCTCTCCACCGAGATGGTCGCCGCGGGCGAACGGCTTCGGGAGGACTTCGAACTCGCTCAGATGGGGCCGCGGATCACCCAGAACTGGGAGCGGTTCCTGTCATCCGGCGACGCCGGCCCGCGCGGCGATGGTGCGCCCGCCGCCGGCCCGCAGGCCGCGCGAGACAGGGTGCAGCGTGCGCTTTCCGATCTCGGCCCCGGGCTTTCGGACGTTGCACTCAGGACCTGCTGCTTTCTCGAGGGCATGGAAGCCGTCGAACGGCGCATGGGTTGGGCGGCACGATCAGGCAAGATCGTGCTCAGGATAGCGCTCCAGCGCCTCAAGCGTCACTACGATGAGGTCGAGGGCGGTTGGTCTCCGATGATCGGGTGACAGGGAAGGGCGGCGCGGCGTTTCGCGCCGCCGCCCTCAACCCGTCTTGCAGGTAGCCTGCGGCCGCCTCGTTGAGGTCCGAGCGGCTCATGCGTCGCGCATTGAGTCTGGCGCATAGCGGCATTCCGGCGCGCGGCGTGCGGGTTTTCTGGAAATTACCCCGGCTTGGGGATATGTGCAGGGGGAAGCACACGCAGGACGACAGATGCGCGATCTCAAGATTCCCGAAGACCGCCACCCCGAGAAGGCTCACCGGCCCGACAATGCACAGCCGAAGAAGCCGGCGTGGATCCGGGTGAAGGCGCCGACCTCGAAGGGCTACCGCGAAACCCGCGACATCATGCGCGAGCACAAGCTCGTCACCGTCTGCGAGGAGGCGGGGTGCCCCAACGTGGGAGAATGCTGGTCACAAGGCCATGCGACGATGATGATCATGGGCGAGATCTGCACCCGTGGTTGCACCTTCTGCAACGTCGCAACCGGCCGACCCAACGCGCTCGACGTCTTCGAGCCGGGCCGGGTGGCCGATGCGGTGAAGAAGCTCGGGCTGAACCACGTGGTCATCACCTCGGTCGACCGTGATGATGTCGAGGACGGCGGAGCGGAGCATTTCGCACAGACCATCCGCGCCGTGCGCCGGCAGGCACCGGGCACCACGATCGAGATCCTGACGCCCGACTTCCTGAAATGTGCCCCGGAAGCCTTAGAAACGGTGGTGAAAGCCGGGCCCGACGTCTTCAACCACAACCTCGAGACGGTGCCCGGCCTCTACCCCACGGTGCGCCCGGGAGCGCGCTATTTCCACTCCCTGCGGCTTCTCCAGCGCGTGAAGGAGATCGATCCGGCGATGTTCACGAAGTCCGGCATCATGGTCGGACTCGGCGAGGAGCGGCAGGCCGTCGGTCAGGTCATGGACGACCTCCGGGCCGCGAACGTCGATTTCCTCACCATCGGACAGTATCTCCAGCCGACCCCGAAGCACCACCGGGTGGACCGGTTCGTCACTCCCGAGGAATTCGCCGCCTACGAGAAGACCGCCTATGGCAAGGGCTTCCTCATGGTCTCGGCGACCCCGCTCACGCGGTCCTCCTACCATGCCGGCGACGATTTCGCCCGGCTCCGCGCGGCGCGCCTCGAAAGGCTCGGGCGCGCCTGACGGGCGACGGCCGAACGGGGGCGCTGCCCCCGGCCCGTGCGGGCCGCCCCCGAAGTACTTTCAGGAAGATGAAGGCCGGTCACTCGACGGGCAAGGTCGCCCTGACATAGGCCGCGACGGCCGCCCGGTCTTCCGCTGACAGCCGCGCCATGCCTTCGATGACGGCGCGCATCGAGCCGCCGGCGACGTCGAACTCCGGAGTGAATCCGTCGCTGAGATAGGCTGCGATCTCGGCCTCGGACCACGAAAGGGCGCCGGGGTGAATGGCGGGTATGTCGCCGTCGCCCGAGGGGTTCGGCGCGCCTGCGAACCAGCGCGCGCGGTCGAGGCCGCCGAGCGCGTCGCGTGGACTGTGGCACTCGCCGCAATGGGCCAGTGCCTCGGAGATGTAGCGGCCCTGAAGGAGAACCGGGTCGTCGGCGACCTCGACCGCCCATGACGTATCGAGGTAGAGCATCTTCCAGAGGCCCACGCCGGCCCTGATGTTGTAGGGAAAGGCGAGGTCGTGGGGCGCGCTCGGGGTGGCATCCGCCGGCAGGGTGCGAAGGTAGGCCGCGAGGGAGACCATGTCGGAAAGCTCGGCCTTCGCGTAGGCGCTGTAGGGAAACGCAGGGTAATAGTGCCGGCCATCGGGCGAGGTGCCCCGGATCAGCGCGGTGACGATCTCGGCGTCGGTCCAGCCCCCGATGCCGGCCTCGGGGTGCGGAGAGATGTTCGGCGCGACGAAGGTTCCGAAGGGCGTGTCAAAGCGGCGCCCCCCGGCGAGGACGGGCGTGTCGCCGCGTTCCGCATCCGGCGCGACATGACAGGACGCGCAGCCCGCGGCGTGGAACACCCATTCGCCTCGGTCGAGATCCGGTTCGATTCCGGCCAGCTCGATGTCGGCGAGGCTTTGCGCTCGGGTGACATACAGACCCGCCGCGCCGGCGGCCGCGGCGAGAACGAGGGCAAGGGCGGCGAGACGCCGCAAGGTCAGTCCCGCGGCTTCTGGTAGGCCTCGTGGCAGGCGCCGCAGGCCGCCCCTACGGGGCCGAGCCCCGCGCGTACGGCATCGAGGCCGTCATCGGCCACGGCGGCAAGGGCCACGGCGGCTACTTCGAGCGCCTCGCGCTTGGCGTCGACGTCATCGAGGTTCTCGAAGAGCACCGGCAGCGCCCGGCTTTCGTCCGGCAACGCGTCGCTGTCGGTTCCGGGCGCCCAGTAGCTCGTCTGGTCGAGGGCTGCGAGCCCGGTCAGGTTCTCGGCCGCCGCGACCGCTGCCGTGGCGTCGTAGTCGGAATTGCCGCGCGCCATGGCGCCGAGAATGCCGATGTTGTGTGCGTAGACCTGCATGTGGGCTTGGCGGGCGGTTACCGCCGGGTTGCCGCCATGGCCCGCGGCGAAGGCCGCGGTGGCGAGCAGCGCCGTGGCGGTCGCGGCAGTCACAATCCTGTTGGTACGGTTCATTTTCTGCTCCTTGTCATGGGCGATTGTCGTAGATGTTCTAACGCAAGGGGCGGCTCTGACCAGCCGGCATTTACGCAAGGGCGGCATAGATACGTGCAGGACGACAACTGGGAAGACCTTCGCTTCGTGCTCGAAGTCGCCGAGGCGGGCTCGGTTTCGGCCGCCGCGCGCCGGCTCGGGGTAAATGCTTCGACCGTGGTTCGCAGGATCGGGGCGGCGGAGACTCAAGCGGCTCAGGGCCGATCTCGGGGAGGCACTGCGGGACGTGGCCGACAGGCTCTAGGGGCGGAAGCGCCCGGAGGGCTCCAGACCGAGCCCTTGCGGCCAGCCCAGGATCTGTTCGACCCCCCAGAGCGCGAAGACTGCCGCGATCACGCCGAGAATGAGCTTCACCCGTCCTTCGGACGGCGGGTGGCGCACCCAGCGGGCCATGCGCAGAAACCAGATCATCCGGTGAAGCGCACCTTGCCGATATAGGGCAGGTTGCGGTTCCGCTGGGCGTAGTCGATGCCGTATCCGACGACGAATTCGTCGGGTATCTCGAACCCCGTCCAGGTCGCGCGAATGTCGACCTCGCGCCGCGAGGGCTTGTCGAGGAGCGCGATGGTCTCGAGCCGCTTCGGTCCCCGCGAGCGCAGAAGCCCGACGACATGGTTGAGCGTGTGCCCGGTGTCGACGATGTCTTCCACGACCAGCACGTCGCGGCCCGATATCTCGCCCGAAAGATCCTTCACGATGCGGACCTCGCGGGAGCTTTCCATCGCGCTGCCGTAGGAGGTGGCCTCGAGGAAATCGACCTCGACGTTCATGTCGAGTTCGCGCACGAGGTCGGCGATGAAGACGAACGAGCCTCGCAGGAGTCCGACCACGACGAGCTTCTCGCTGTCGTGAAAGGCGGCGCGGATTTCGCGGGCGAGCGCTTCGATGCGCGCGGCGATGGATTTCGCCGAGATCATCTCGTCGATGGCGTAAGGTTGCGTCACGGCGTCCTTCTTGTCTTGATCTTCCGGGGTGTCTTCCGACATGCAGGGCGAACCTAGACCGAACGACGGCCCATGACCACGCATTCCGAGACCCGCAAGCTGCCATACAGCCCCGAAAAGATGTACGACCTCGTCGCCGACGTGCCGTCCTACCCCGCCTTCCTGCCCTGGGTCTCGGCGGCGCGGGAACGCTCGCGCGACGAGAGCGAGGAATTGACCGTCGTCGAGGCCGACCTCGTGATCTCGTTCAAGGTGTTCCGCGAACGCTTCGGCAGCCGGGTGCGCCTCTGGCCCAAGCGGCGGATCGAGACCGAATACATCGAGGGGCCGTTCAGCCACATGCGCTCGGTCTGGCAGTTCGCCGAGGCCGAGGGCGGAGGCTGCGAGGTGCATTTCTTCGTCGATTTCGAGTTTCGCAACAGGATGCTCGGGGCGGCGGCGGGGCTGTTCTTCGAGGATGCGATGCAGCGCATCGTCCGGGCGTTCGAGCGGCGGGCGGCAGAGCTCTACGGCTGAGGCACGACCTCGCGGAAAGGTGAGGGAAACCTTGTGGGAGCCGGACGTTGGTCCTTCGACAAACCGGAGGATCAGATTATGAAGCATTTTATCAGGCTGACGACGATCGCCCTGCTGGCCGCCGGGGCCTCTTCGGGCGCACTTGCGCAAAACGGCTTCGACTGGGGAGAAAAGAACGTCCCCGAATTCGAGCCGCTGCACCCACTCCAGACCCGCGCCCCGGTCACCCCGACCTCGGCCGACCTCGTGACCGAGACCATCGCGGGAGATCTCGTGCATCCCTGGGGCATCGCCGAACTCCCGGGCGACGAGGGCTTTCTTGTCACCGAACGGCCAGGCGACCTCCGCCACGTCACGATGGAGGGCGATGTGTCCGAGCCGATATCCGGTGTGCCGGAGGTCGAGAACCGTCCACCAGAGGGCGGCGGAACCCAGGCCGGGCTTCTCGACGTCAAGCTCGGCCCGGACTTCGCCGAGGACCGGATGGTCTACCTGACCTACTCGAAGCCGGTCGAGGATGACATGTCGGTGACCGCAGCCGCGCGCGGCAGGCTCTCCGAAGACCTCACCGCACTCGAGAACGTCGAGGATATCTGGGTGCAGTCGCCGCCCTCGCCGACCCGGATGCACTACGGCAGCCGGATCGTCTTCGACGGCGACGGCCATGCCTTCATCACCACCGGCGAGCACTCGTCGCTCGCCGAACGCGACTTCGCCCAGCAGCTCGACAAGACCTACGGCAAGATCGTGCGGGTCAATCTCGACGGCTCGGTGCCCGACACCAACCCCTTCGTCGGTGTCGAGCGGGCAGATGACGCGATCTGGTCCTACGGGCACCGCAACATCCAGGGTGCCGCGATGAAGGGCGGATTTCTCTGGGCGGTCGAGCACGGGCCCGCCGGGGGCGACGAATTGAACATCGCGCTGCCCGCGCGCAACTACGGCTGGCCCATCGTCAGCTACGGAGAGCGCTACGCGGGTGTCGCCGTCGGCACGGGCCTGCCCCGGATGCCGGGCATGGAGGAGCCGGTCTACTACTGGGACCCGGTCATCGCGCCGGGCGACATGACCTTCTACGAGCACGAGAGAATCGAGGAGTGGGAGGACGACCTCCTGATCGGCGGACTCGTCGCGAACGGGATCGTTCGCCTCGATGTCGAAGGTCCGATCGTCACCGAGGAGGAGCGCATTCTCACCGATTTCGGACGGGTGCGCGATGTCGAGGTGCTGGACGACGGCAGCTTCGTCTTCATCACCGACTACGAGGACGGCGAACTGGTGCATGCCGACCTCGCGGAAGGGTCGTGACAGCGGGGCGGGCAGGGGCCGGCGCCTTGGGAGCCGGCCCTTCGCTAGCGCGTGAGCGCCCGCGCCAGGAGGTCGATTGCATGGTCGACCGAGGCCCGCCGCACCCCAGTCCGGCCCTGTTCCCCGAAATCGACGGTCTCGGTCCGGGTAGGACGATCGGTTTCGGCAAGCCCGAAGCAGACGCGGCCCTCCGGTTTTGTCTCCGACCCGCCCGGTCCGGCGATGCCGGTGACCGAAACCGCGAGGTCGGCTTCCGAGCGTATCAGCGCCCCTTCGGCCATCTCGGCCGCGATCTCTTCCGAGACCGCGCCATGGGCGCCAAGCGTCTCCGAGCGCACCCCCAGCATTTCCATCTTGGCGGCGTTGGAATAGGTGACGAACCCCCGGTCGACCACGGCGGAGGCGCCGGGGATCTCGGTCAGCGCCGCCGCGATCATGCCACCGGTACAGCTCTCGGCCGTGGCGATTCTCACGCCCTTGGCACGAGCGGCCTTCAGGACAGCGTCGGGGCTCATGCGAACGCGCCGTGAGCGATCCCGGCGAAGACGATAACCGTCAGTGCCGCGGCGACACCGGCGAGCGCGTCGTCAAGCATCACTCCCAGAGCGTCGCCTCGTGCCTCGACCCGGCCGATGAGCCAGGGCTTCCAGATATCGAAGAGGCGGAAGGCGACGAAGGCTGTGAGAATTCCCGGCCAGAGCGCGCCGAAGGGCACGCCCGCGCTCGCCGCACCCACCGAGACCGGCAGCAGCGCTATCCACTGGCCGATGACCTCGTCGACGACGATCTCGGCCGGGTCCTCCTCGCCGCTGTCGAGAAGCTCCTGCTCGATCGCCCACAGCCCGGCGGCGAAAAGCCCGATCGTGGCGAGGGCGAGTCCGATCGGACCCGAAAGCATGTGGATCGCCCAGGCGAAGGGCAGGGCAGCGAGCGCGCCCCAGGTGCCAGGAGCGGGGCGCAGGAGGCCCACATAGCCGAACGTGGAGATGAGGCGGACCATCACGGGGCCACCAGCATGACGGTGGCGATCGCGGCGATGCCTTCGCCCCGGCCGGTGAACCCGAGGCGCTCGGACGTGGTGGCCTTCACCGAGATGCGGGCCGCTTCCGTATGCGTGATCGCGGAGAGTTTCGCCGCCATTTCCGCCGCATGGGGCCCGATCTTCGGGTGCTCGCAGACGATGGTCACATCGCCGTTCGCGATTCGGAAGCCGCGCTCGCGGGCCCGGCTGCAGGCGTGGTCGAGAAAGATCCGGCTCGCCGCCCCCTTCCATCGCGGGTCGGACGGCGGAAAGTGCCGGCCGATGTCGCCATCGGCCAGCGCGCCGTAGATCGCGTCGGTGAGCGCGTGCATGGCGACATCGGCATCCGAATGGCCCTGCAGCCCGCGGTCGAAGGGAATGTCGACGCCGCAGAGGGTGACATGGGTGCCCGGGCCGAACCGGTGCACGTCGTAGCCGTTGCCGGCGCGGATATCTCGCATCGCTCCTCCGAGCAGGGTCTCGGCGCGGGCGAAATCCCCGGCCGTGGTGATCTTGAGGTTCGTCTCCTCGCCCGGAACGATGGCGACATCGAGCCCCGCGGCAAGGGCTATTTCCACATCATCGGCCGCGTCGCCCTCTCGAGCGCGGTGAGCGGCGAGGATCGGGGCGAGCCGGAAGCCCTGGGGTGTCTGCGCCCGGAAGAGCCCGTCGCGGGGCAGCGTTCCGGTGACGCGGGCGTTCTCGCCGGTCCAGAGCGCGTCGGTCACCGCGAGGCCGGGAGCCGCGCCGTCGTGGGTGTCGAGCGCATCGAGCACGGCATCGATCACCGCGCGCGAGACGAGCGGGCGGGCGACATCGTGGATCAACACCCGGTCCGCTCCGCCCTCGAGGGCGGCGAGACCCGCGCGGACGCTTTCGGACCTCGTCGCGCCGCCGGTGACGACTTCGGCGGGCGGATCTTTAGGCACGACCCCGCTTGCGACATCGTCGGGGTGCAGCACGAGCACCAGCCGGTCGATGCGCGGGTTCGAGGCGAAGGCACGAAGCGTGCGTTCGGCCACGCTCATGCCGCCAAGATCCCGCCATTGCTTGGGAATTCCGCCACCCGCGCGACGTCCGCGCCCGGCGGCGACGATAAGCGCGGCAATGGTCTCGGGCGGCTTCAAGAGCATGGAAGAATGTCTACGGCGTGCGCGACCTGCTGACAATGGGCTGTCCGCCCCTGAAAAACTGCTCGAATATTGTGCAAAGGGCAAAGCGGCGGGCATGCGACAGTCAAGCAAATTGCCAATCCTCGCGGTCCGACCTAGGAAGTTCCGAAATGCACAAGGTTTGAGCAGTTGACCATCGAAGTGGCAGGAGTTTCGATCAACCCGCCCGTGGCCCTCGCACCGATGGCGGGGATCACGGACCTGCCGTTCCGCCGCATGGTGGCGGGGTTCGGCGCGGGGCTCGTCGTCAGCGAGATTGGTGGGCGCGGTGTCGGTTCCGGTGACGCTCAAGATGCGTCTCGGCTGGGATGACGAGAGCCGCAACGCGCCCCGCATCGCGCGGGCGGCCGAGGACGCCGGGGTGCGGATGATCGTCGTTCACGGCCGCACACGCTGCCAGTTCTACAAGGGGGCCGCCGACTGGGAGGCCATCGCCGAAGTCGTCGGCGCGGTGGACGTGCCGGTGCTCGCCAACGGCGATATCGTCGATGGCGCGACTGCAAGGGCCGCGCTCGCCGCGTCCGGTGCGGCAGGGGTCATGGTCGGGCGGGGCGCGCAAGGCGCGCCATGGCGGCTGGCCGAGATCGCCGCCGCCCTCTGGCGCCGGCCGACGCCGGTCGTGCCCGAAGGCGCGGCACTTGCCGACCTCGTAGCCGCGCATTTCGACGCCTCGCTCTCGTTTTACGGCCGCGATCTCGGCGCACGGGTCATCCGCAAGCATCTTGGCTGGTATCTGGAGGCGGCGGGCGTCGCGGCCGGGTTGCGCCGGGAGGTCCTGACCGCGCCGCCTGAAAGGGTGCCGGGTCTCCTGCACCCCGCTTTCGCGACCTACGCGGAGGCCGCATGAGCCCCGCGAGCGCGTTTTCCGACCGACTCTGGGCCTCGCTTCCGGTGCCGGCCTTCCTCGTAGACCCCGGCGACCTGATCTCCGAGGTCAACCCCGCCGGCGAGGGCTTTCTCAACATCTCCGCCAGAGGCCTCAGGAACGCCCCGGTGCTCGACGTTCTCGCCATCGACGCCAATCTCGAAGAGGCGTTCCAGCGGGTGCGTTCGCGCGAGGGCTCGCTGTCGATCTCCGATGTCGACGTGGGCACCGGTTCGCAGGCCCCGGTGCTCTGCAACCTCCAGGTCGCGCCGATGGTGGGGATGCCGGGGTTCCTCCTGCTCATCTTCGAACCGCGCCAGATCGCCGACCGGCTCGGCCGGGCCCATTCGGTGAAGACGGCGGCGAAATCGGCGATCGGCATGGCCGAGATGCTCGCCCACGAGATCAAGAACCCGCTCGCGGGCATCACCGGGGCCGCGCAGCTTCTGTCGATGAACCTCTCGGGCGAGGACCGCGAGTTGACCGACCTCATCGTCGCCGAGACCCGGCGGATCCTGAAGCTCCTGGGCCAGGTCGAGCAGTTCGGAAATCTCTCGCCGCCCGACCGCCGGGTGGTCAATATCCACGATCTGCTCGACAGGGCGAGAAAGTCCGCCGAGGTCGGGTTCGCCGCCAACATGAAGGTGATCGAGGAATACGATCCGTCGCTGCCGCCCACCTGGGTCGACGGCGACCAGATGCTGCAGGTTTTCCTCAACCTCCTCAAGAATGCCGCCGAGGCCGCGGGCGGAGCGGGCGGAACGATCACGATCCGCACCTTCTATGACCTGTCGCTGCGGCTGCGGCGCCGCGACGGCACCGCCATCCTGCCCTTGCAGGTCGAGATCATCGACGACGGGCCGGGGTTGCCGCCGGAACTTGCCGAGGATGTCTTCGAGCCTTTCGTCTCGGGCCGCGAGAACGGCACCGGGCTGGGCCTCGCACTCGTCTCGAAGATCATATTGGACCACGATGGCTGGGTGTCCGTCGACAGCGGGCCGGGGCGCACGGTGTTCCGGATTTCGCTTCCCCTCGCACCGAGGGCGGACGAGGCGGAGACTTGAAGGTGAAAGGACGAGACTGAGATGGACGGCACTGTACTTGTCGCCGACGACGACAGAACGATCCGGACGGTTCTGACCCAGGCGCTCACCCGGGCGGGCTGCAAGGTGCATGCAACGTCGTCCCTCGTCACGCTGATGCGGTGGGTCGAGGAAGGCAAGGGCGATCTCGTGATCTCGGACGTCATAATGCCCGACGGAAACGGGCTCGACCAGCTTCCGAGAATCGCCGCCGAGCGGCCCGGACTGCCGGTGATCGTGATTTCGGCGCAGAACACGATCATGACGGCGATCCAGGCCGCCGAGGCGGATGCCTTCGATTATCTGCCGAAGCCCTTCGACCTTCCCGATCTCATGAAGCGCGCATCGAAGGCGCTTGACGTTAAGCGTCGCGCCCCGGTGCGCCGAGACCCGCAGCCGGAGGATGGCGGCGGGGGAGGCGACCTTCCTCTCGTCGGGCGCACACCTGCGATGCAGGCGCTCTACCGGCTCGTCGCGCGGGTCATGAACACCGATCTGCCGGTCATGATCTCGGGCGAAAGCGGGACGGGAAAGTCGCTCATCGCCCGTGCGATCCACGACTTCTCGGATCGCAGGAGCCTGCCCTTCGTCATTGCCACCGCCGCCGATCTCGAAACGCTGGAGGGGCCCGCCTCGCTGATCAGCCGCGCGAAGAACGGTTCGCTTCTCTTTGACGAGGTTGGAGATCTGTCGGACGCCGCCCAGGCGCGGGTCGTGCGGATGCTCGACAGTTTCACCGACAAGGCACCGAGGGTCATGTCGACCTCACAGGCCAATCTCGCCCGGAGGATGGACGAGGGCGGGTTCCGTCAGGACCTGTTCTACCGGCTCGGAGGCGTGACGATCTCGGTGCCGGGGCTGCGCGAGCGCGTCGACGACATTCCCCTCCTCGTCGACCACTTCCTCGTGCGCGCCGAGCGCGACGGCGCTTCGGCGCGCGTGTTCTCCTCCGACGCGATGGACCTCGTGCGCGCCTACAGCTGGCCCGGAAACGTCCGGCAACTCGGGAACGCCGTGCGTCGGATTCTTCTCTCTGGCGGCGAGGAAGAGGTGACCCGCGCGGAGGTCGAACAGGTACTCGGCAATCAGCCCGCGGTCGAGCCGCTCACCGGCGGCTCTGACGGTGACAAGCTTTCAGGCTCGGTGGCAAAGCACCTCAAGCGCTATTTCGACCTTCACGGCGAGGTGCTTCCGCCGCCGGGACTCTACCAGCGCGTCCTCCGCGAGGTGGAACTGCCGCTGCTCGAGATCGCGCTCGACGCGACGGGCGGAAATCAGGCCAAGTGTGCGGAACTTCTCGGAATCAATCGAAACACACTGAGAAAGAAGATCACCGATCTCGATATTCGCGTGACACGCCGCCGCAAATTGATGTAAAAGCGCAACAGAAGAGTGACCGATCTGCCGATGCGGCAATCAGGTCGCCGAGCATGGCGGTTGTCGCGGAATGCGGCGTAACGGGCGGGGTGTTCCGGGGTGACCGGACGCGTCAATCAGCGGTTCATGGCACGCGTCCTGCGCGCAGCGCGGCTAAAGCGCGTGCGCACGGCTGGAACGATCGGTCTCGTCATTCTCGGACCGGTGCTTGCGCTTCTGACTTTCCTCGTTCTCGGGCCGCTCGAACAGGGCGCATCGGCGCCGACGCTGCGCCTCGTGATCCTTGCCGACCTCGTCTACGTCCTGCTCGTCGCCGCCCTCGTGCTGACCACCATCGCGCGCATGGTGGCGGCGCGCCGTGCGCGCTCCGCGGGCTCGCGGCTGCACCTGAGGCTCACGGGGGTCTTCGCGCTCATCGCGATCCTTCCCACGATCACGGTGGCGATCTTCGCTGGGCTGACCATCAATGTCGGCCTCGAGGGCTGGTTCTCCGACCGGGTGCGCTCGGCGGTCGGCGCCTCGATCACGGCGGCGCAGGCCTACCGCGAAGACGAGCGCGAGGACATCATCGCCGACGCCACAGCTCTCGCGGCCTATCTCGACAATGCCCGGCGCAGTTCGGCCTTCGTCTCCGACGGCGAACTACGGCAGATACTCTCTCAGGGGCAGGCGCTTGTGCAGCGCGGCCTTCAGGAGGCCTATGTCATCGACGGGACGGGAGAGATCCGCACCCGTGGCGAGAGCTCCTATCTCTTCGACTTCGAGGCGCCCCGGCCGGCGGACATACAAGCCGCGCGCGAGGCGCCACAGGTGATCGAGGACCTTGATCTCGCGGAATTCAGGGCGCTCGTCCCGCTCGAGGCCTATCCCGATCGCTATCTCTACGTGACCCGTGATGTCGACGGGCGAATTCTCTCGCTGCTCGACGACGCCGAGGAGACAGCGCGCTTCTACAATCAGCTCGAGACCGAGCGGGGGCGTATCGTCTTCGAGTTCGGTCTGCTCTACGTCGGCTTCGCCGTCATCCTCGTTCTCGCGGCGATCTGGTGGGGGCTCTGGTTCGCCGAGCGGTTGTCGCGCCCGGTGGGGCGCCTTGCCGGGGCCGCCCAGCGGGTCGGCGCGGGCGATCTCGACGTGCAGGTCCCGGAAGAGACAGGCGACGACGAGATCGCCATGGTCGGACGGCTCTTCAACCAGATGACACGGCAGCTGAAGGGTCAGCGCGAGGCGCTCCTGGCAACGAACCGGCAGATCGAGGAGCGGCGGCGGCTGTTCGATTCGGTGCTGTCCTCGGTGACCTCGGGGGTGATCGGCCTTGATGCGGATACCAGGGTGAGTTTCGTCAACCGCTCCGCGAAGGAGATCCTGGCACTGCCCGGGGGCGAGGCCGAGGACGCGCCGCTTGCCGTGGCGGTGCCGGAGTTCCTGCCGCTTCTGGAACGCATGGAGGAGGGCGCGCGTGAGACCGTTCAGGGCGAAGTGAAACTGTCGCGCGGCCGGTCGATCGAGAACCTGCTTGTCCGCATCGCCAACCGCCGCAATGCCGCCGGGCAGGCCGAGGGCTACGTCATCGCCTTCGACGACGTCACCGACCTCGTCTCGGCCCAGCGCATGGCGGCCTGGGGCGATGTCGCGCGCCGCATCGCCCACGAGATCAAGAACCCGCTCACCCCGATCCAGCTTTCGGCGGAACGCATCCGCCGGAAGTTCCGTGACCTCGCGGGCGACGAAGCCGAAGCGCTCGACCAGCTCACCGGCGTCATCATCCGCCAGACCGGGGATTTGCGGCGCATCGTGGACGAGTTCTCGAAATTCGCGCGGATGCCCGAGCCCGAGCGCTCGGAGCAGGATTTCGCGGCCCTGGTGACCGACGCGGTGACGCTTCAGGAGGGCGCGGTCGGCCGGGCCGTGCTCACGGTCGATCTGCCGGAGACACCGGTGCCCGTGGAGGTCGACCCGACGCTGATCGGCCAGGCGCTCGTGAACCTCATAAAGAACGCCGGAGAGGCCATTGAGGGGCTTGAGGAAAAAGGCGCGCCCGAAGGCCACGAGCCGCGGGTGCATCTTGAGTTGGACCTTTTGGGCGCGGCGGCGAGGCTGACGATCTCGGACAACGGCATCGGTCTGCCTGCCGACCGTGCGCGGCTCTTCGAGCCCTACGTTACGACGCGGGCGACGGGGACCGGTCTCGGTCTTCCCATCGTGAAGAAGATCATCGAGGAACACGGCGGCACTCTCATCCTGAATGATGCCGAGCCGCTCGACGGCACAGGACATATCGGCGCCTGCGCCGAAATCGTCCTTCCGCTGGCGGCGGAAAAGACGGACAGGCGCGATCTGAAGGTCGCCGAGTAGGACATGAATGGGACATGATTTGAGGCAAGCGGAGGCCATTATGGGCGACATTCTCATAGT
>Ga0076930_101327_pt1 | contig 13865 bp, 6 predicted proteins | sample HotLakConsoUCCRE_FD_71149 | JGI IMG/M metagenome (GOLD analysis project Ga0076930, IMG submission 71149) | Hypersaline microbial mat communities from Hot Lake, Washington, USA - Hot Lake Consortium UCC-RE (version 3) (version 3) ...
AGGAGGCGAAGCGCACCCCTCCCGTGGATTCCCCCTGGGAGGCCGAAGGGCGGAGGAGCGGGGGTGGAGGAGGAGTGTCCCCTCCTTCCGTCCCGGCGGAACGGGGGAGCAGGGTGGTGTCCGCCCCCACGGAGTCCACCAACGGCACCGTGGTGGTGTCCACCCCCTCCAGATCCCCTCCCTCGAAGTCCATGGCCGGATCGGGGACGTCCTGGGGGGGGCGGCACTCGGGGGAGCGCTCCAGGGCCGGCTCCTCCCGAAGGGCCCGATCCACCGACTCGTCCGTGGGCTCCAGCAGCAGCGCCGTCTCCACGGCATAGCGGGAGCGCCGGAAGACCTCCTCCTGCAGGAGCCGGTACTCCTCCCGGCCGCAGGTGATGGCCTGCTGGAGCATCCCGATGGTCATCTCCCGGTCGCTCCGCCGATCCCGGCCCTCCCGTCGCTCCAGCTCGTCCGACACCCCCTCCATGGCGAAGGTCTGGCGCTGGAAGCCGATGAGCTGGTAGTCCCCGGGTGAACGATCGGACACCTGATGGATCGTCCCGTCGAAGAGGGTCAGGATCAGGTCCGAGCCGTCCGGGGTGAAGGCCATGGTCCCCCGTTCCGCTTCGATGGTCCGGTGCTGCATGGGGTCCGCCAGGTCGTGGATCACCACCTCCGTCAGCTCGCTGGTGGTGGGATCGATGGTGGAGGCCTGGAGGAAGTACTTGCTGGACCCGGCGCCGGTGCGCACCTCGTTCACCACCGCTTCCCGCAGGGCGAAGGTGGGGCGCTTGGCGGCGATGTCCAGCGTCAGCGTCTGGAGCTGGTGGTTGGACTCCGGCAGGATCCGGTCGTTGAAGTAGAGCATCAACGCCGACAGGAGGGAGCCCGCCACAAGGAGGGGGAGGATGAGCCGCAGGGGGTTCACCCCGCCGGCGGCCATGGCGGAGATCTCGTTCCCCGACGACAACTCGCTCAGGGTATAGAGGACCGACACCAGCACCGCCATGGGGAGCGTCAGCGCCACCACATGCGGGATGGTGAGCATGAAGAAGTCGAAGAAGACCTCGAACCCCAGCCCCTTCCCAGCCAGCCGCTCCATCCGCTGGGCCACCGCGTTCAGGAAGAGGAGTCCGGTGAGGACGGAGAGGGCGAAGAAGAAGGAGCCCGCGTGGGATCGGAGGAGGTGGCGGGTGAGGATGCTCATGCGCCCTGCGTCGGGGATTGGACTCACGATCCTTCCGGCCCGGCTTCGAAGAGCCCAAGTTTACCGCATGCCAGGTCCTGTCTCAACGGGGGGTGTACCCCCGTCCCGTCGCCCCGGTCCCGGATCCGTCTCCGCGTGAACCGATTCCTCCTCCTGTGCGTTGTCCTCGCGTCTGCGCTCCTGGGGCGGGGGTGGAGTGGGGAGGGGAGGGCGGAGGCCCGGGTACCGGCCCCGGGTGGGGAGCGGCGGGGGGGGGGGGTGGCGGAGGGTGCGGCAGGGGTGTGGAAGGGGTGGGAAGCGGCAGAGGAGAAGCGGGAGGTGCGGCTGGACCCAGGGGTGCCTGCCGGGGCAACCCCACCCCTCCCGGCCCCCGGCACCGGCCGGCCCCTCCGGGGCGATACCCTGACGGTTTCGGCCTCCCCCCGTCTCTTCGCCCCTCTGCCCCCGGTCCTGTTCGACGCCGGGGGGGGAGCTTCCGGTCGCACCGGCTTCCGGGAATGGTTCGGCCCACCGGAGGACGGATCAGACTCCGGGCCGTGGCACCTGCCTCCGGGCGGGACCCCCTCACCCCTCCAGGCCCTCCAGGCCCGGACCCAGGAGGTCCTGGATCTCGGCATGCGTCTCCGGGCCCGCACCGAGGTGGGGGGCGACTGGCTCCGGTTCAGCCCCTGCGACCCCTCGGTGCGCTTCGCCTGTGAGCCCTCCCTCATCCCCCAGCTCCGACCGGACGTGCAGTTCGGGGTGGAGCTGTCCGGGACGGTGGCGGACCGGGTGGTGGTGGATGTGGACTACGACCAGAACCGGGAGTTCACCGCCACCAACCGCATCAACATCGAGTACCGGGGGCAGGCGGGGGAATTCCTCCGGAGCGTGGAGGTGGGGGATGTGACCTTCGACCTCCCGGACTCCCGCTTCCTCACCCGGGGGATCCCCGCCGGAAACTTCGGACTCCGGGCCTCGGCCCAGGCGGGGTCGCTGGAGCTCCAGACCGTGCTGGCACAGCAGAGGGGCGACCTCTCCACCCGCACCTTCCAGCTCTCCGGGGGGGCGGGGGCCCAGGGCTTCGTCCAGGAGGACACCCTGGTGGTGGACGATGCCGACTACACCCGGGGCCAGTTCTTCTTCCTGTCCGACCCCCGGGAGTACCGGGGCTATCCCCACCTGGACGTCCTCTCCCTCACGGCGGCGGACGTCCCCCCGGATCTTCTCCCGGGGCTGGAGCCCATCCAGCTCTACCGCTTCGCCAACGAGCCGGTGACGCAGCAACAGGTGGAGGGCTACATCCAGGCTACCGGGGTGGCCCAGGGGGACGGGCCCCCGGTGTCCGAGTCCGGCTGGTTCCGCTTCCTGCAGCCGGGGGTCGACTACTTCGTGCACCCGTCCGGCCTCTGGGTGGCGCTCCGGAACCCGCTGCGGGAGGACGAGATGCTGGCGGTGACCTACATCACCGCCGCCGGCGACACGGTGGGGGATTACAATCCGGAGCGACTGTACAACGCAGGCCAGCGGCCCACCCTGCGGCTCCTGAAGGCCTCGGGGGCGAACCACCAGCCGGGGCGTCCCACCTGGGACCGGGAGATGCACCAGATCTACCGGGTGTCGGGCTCCAACGATGTGGATGTGGGGTCGGTGGATGTGGCCATCTCCCTGGGGGAGCTCTCGGCAGGACGCACCTTCAAGCGGGCCCCGGATGGACGGGAGGTCACCTTCCTCAAGCTCTTCGGCGTGGATGAGGAGGCCCCCTTCGACCGGGTGGACCGGGCCTTCCTCTATCGCCCCTCGGAGGAATCGCTGGAGGATCCCCCCCCGGTGTCCGGGACCTTCCTGGTCTTCCCCACGCTCCGCCCCTTCCAGCGCCCCCCTCCGGTTCCCTCCCTGGCGCTGGATGCGGAGGACACGGAGGCCATCCTGGGATTCGATTCCAACGCCCGGATCTACGAGGATCCCGATCCGGTGAACCGGCTGGCAGGGGGGCTCTTCCGCCTCACCATCCCCTTCCGGGTGCGGAGCCAGGGGCTGATCTCCTCCTTCGCCCTGGGGGCGCTGGGAATCCGGGAGCGGAGTGAGCGGATCCTGCTGGGGGACCGCCTCCTGGTGCAGGGTCAGGACTATCTCATCGACTACGACGTGGGGCTGGTGACCCTCCTGGATGCGCCGGCGCTCTTCGCCGCCAACCCCGATGCGGTGCTCCGGGCGGACTGGGAGCAGAAGCCCATCTTCCAGGTGGCTCCCACCTCGGTGGTGGGGATGAGCGCCCGCTACTCCTTCGGGGACCGGGGGGGGATCAATCTCCTTGGGCTCTACCAGTCGGAGCAGGCGCTGGTGAACCGCCCCACCCTGGGGGTGGAGCCCGCCGCCATCATGCTGGGGGGGGCCGGCGGGGACCTCCGCTTCGGGACCTCCTGGCTGGATCGGCTGGTGGGGGCCCTCCCGGGGCTGCAGGGGAGGGGAGAGGGGGGGCTGCGGATCAGCGGGGAGGTGGCGGTGTCCCTCCCGGATCCGAACACCCGGGGGGACGTCTTCCTGGACGACTTCGACGCCGGCAACGACCTGGCCCTCTCGCTCCTCTCTCCGGCGTGGCAACTGGGGAGCGCCCCGGAGTTCCGGGATGGGGCGGAGACCCTCCTCCCCTCCGCCGTGGACGCCTCCGACGCGGCGACCCTTGCCTGGCAGCACAACTGGGTCATCGAGGGGGCGGCCGGAGACAGCACCGGGGTGTTCGAGGGATTCTTCCCGGAGCAGATCGACCGGCAGATCAACGTGGCGGGGAGCCCCACCCGGGAGCCGACCCTCCTCCTCTCCTTCGGGGGGCGGCAGGTGACGGAAGGGCCACTTCCCCAGCCCGGGGCCCGGCGTTGGCGCTCCTTGACCACCACCCTCTCCCCCACGGGGCTGGACCTGAGCCGCAGCGAGTACCTGGAGCTGTACGTGGCCGCCGGCGACTCCCTGGCCCTCCTCTTCGACCTGGGGCAGGTGAGCGAGGATGCGTACTTCATCGACCAGGACGGGCAGACCGGGGGGATCCGCCCCGATGGGCGCCCCTGGGGGCTGGGGATCCTGGACCAGGAGGCGGACCCCCGGCTGGGAGAGATCTGGAGCGATGTCGCGGATCAGGTGGGGGTGTGGGGGGAGGCATGCGAGGCCACCCCCGGAGCCCTCTTCCGGATCGGGGACCCCCGGGCCAACTGCACGGTGGGGAATGGGCGCCCCGACACCGAGGACCTGGACGAGGACGGGATCCTGGATGAGGACGCCCGCTACATCCGCTATGTGCTGCGCCTGGACGGGAGCTCCCCGTATCTGGCCCGGGACCGGGGGCAGACCGGGTCGGGGTTCCGCCTGTACCGCATCCCCCTCCGGGGCCCCGGGGGGATCTCCCCGGGGGGGACCTTCACGGAGGCGGACTGGAGGGCGGTGAAGCAGCTCCGCATCACGATCACCGGGAGTCGGTCCGGGGCGCCCCTCCTGGCCCGGATGCGCATCACCGGGTCCCGCTGGGTGAAGCGTGGAATCGACGGGGTGGTGGCGGGGCTGGCAGGAGAGGTCCCCGGGATGGGGCGCCTGGAGGTGGCCTCGGTGAGCAGGGTGACGGAGGGGCTGGCGTACCAGGCCCCCCCCGGGGTGCTGGAGCAGCTCGACGACCCCACCGGCGCCATCGCCGGACGGGGGGTGGAGTTCAACGAGAAGTCGCTGGGCCTCCTGTACGAGGGGCTGGGGGCCGGAGACCGGGCGGAGGTCTACAACCGCTTCCCCCAGACCCCCAGGAACTTCCTGAGCTACCGGCAGGCCCGCTTCTGGGTGGTGGCCAGGGAAGGGGACTGGGGGCGAGACCGGCCCCTGACGGTCTTCTTCAAGGTGGGGAGCGACGACGAGAACTTCTACCTGTACCGGACCCGCCTGGACCCGGCGCTGGATCCCGGGGCGGTGATGCCGGAGGACTGGCTCCCGGAGGTCGTGGTGGACTTCGACCGGTGGCTGGCCCTCCGGAGTCGGGCGGAGGAGCAGTTGCTGGCCGATCCTCCCACCCCCGGCGAGCCACCGTTGACGCTGTGGAGCGCCGACTCCACCTATGCGGTGGTGCTCCGGGACCGGGCCCGGGCTCCCAGTCTGGCCTCGGTGCGGGAGCTTTCCGTGGGGATCTGGAACGAGGGGGAGCTTCCCACCTCGGGGGAGGTCTGGATCAACGAACTCCGTCTGGGGGGAGGGGTCCGGGATCCGGGGTATGCCGGGGCCCTGAACCTGGAGCTGGATGCCGGGGGGCTGATCTCCTCCCGCCTCTCCCTCACCCACCGGGGGTCGCTCTTCCGGGAGCTGAACCGGGAGGCCAGCTACCTGGACGATCAGGCGCTGGCGCTGAACACCACCATCAGTCTGGACCGCTTCACCCCGGAGGAGTGGGGGCTGGAGGTGCCCCTCACCGTGAGCTGGGGGAGGGAGGGGCAGGACCCCACCTTCCTGGATCGGAGTGACATCCAGGCGGACCGCCTCCGGGGGTTGAGGGAGACCGGGTCCAACCGCACCCGGGTCACCCTGGGCTTCCGGAAACGGACCCCCACCGGGAATCCCCTGCTGGGGATCTTCCTGGATGGACTGGACGCCCGTCTGGGCTACGGGGATGTCCGCTCCGGCACCGTCACCTCCGAAGCCACCTCCCGCTCGGTGGATGCCGGTGTGGCCTACCGGCGGACCCTGGAGCCCCGGACCATTCCCATCCTCCCGGACGCGGTGCTGGGCTTCACCGACCTCCTCCTCCCCGATGCGCTGCAGGACCGCCTGGAGGATGTGCGCATCCGGTGGAGCCCGGAGCGGATCACCTTCTCCAGCACCTACCTGAACCAGGAGAGCGAGGTCACCCGGTACGACCAGATCCTCCTCCTGCCCGGGGACGATGAGATCCGTCCCACCCGGGCTCCCCGGGAGGTGGTGGAGAGTGTGGCGGAGGTGGCCTTCCGCCCCATCCCCTCCCTGGGGGCGGAGGTGGCGCTCCTCACCGGACGGGACCTCCTGGATCCGGAAGCCGCCACGGGCGACCCGGGTCTGAGGCCGGTGCTGGCTTCACAGCGAAGCTCGCTGGGGGGGGTGGACCTGGGGTGGGAGACCAGCCGCAGCCTCCGGACCCGCCTGGACTTCCAGCCCCGCTTCACCTCCTGGCTCCGGACCGGGGCCAACTGGAGCACCCGGTACCTCTCGGACCGGAATGCCGGATATCTCCGGCGCACGGTGACGCAGGGGGACACCCTCCTGGACCTGCAGCGGAACCTCACCGGCCAGCGGGATCTCAGGGCCGTGGTGGGGGTGGATCCGGAAGCCCTCTCCCGGGCCATCGGGGGGGAGGAGGGGGCTCCGGCGCTGCTGGGGGTGCTGGGGCGGCGCATGCTTCCCCTCACCATCAGTTGGCAGGACGCCCTGAACGCCCGATTCAACCGGGCGGTGGTGGACCCGGGAGCGGCCTACCAGTTCGGCTGGGGTGGTGCCGACGACTTCCGGATCCTGGCCGGGGACACGGCGTCGATCCTGGCGGACCGCACCGGGTGGAACGGGAGCGGAGGGGCCCGCCTTCCCGGGGGCGTCGTGATGAATCTGGAGTACGCGCAGGCGGTGCTGGTGACGCTGGACGCCCGGAGCGACCGGGAGAACCGGACCCGCACCTGGCCCTCCGTCCGCCTCTCGGCCCCGGACCTGGGGGTGCCCACATGGGCCCGGCCCCTCCTCCAGCGGGTGAGCCTCAGCACCGGGTTCACGGTGCAGTCCACCGAGTCGGTGGTGGGCGATCTCGCCCAGTTGCGGAGTCGGGAGGACCGGGTGGTGCCGGTGAACCTCTCCATCCGCTGGATGCAGTTCGCCACCACCAGCTACACCGGGAGCCTCCTCTGGGGGACCGGGGAGGACCCCACCGGCGACACGGAGCGGCGGCGGCAGACCCACGGATTCTCCCTCTCCTCCTCCTACCGACCGGGAGCCGAGTGGGCGGAGCGGCTGGATCGCCCCATCCAGGTGACGCTGCGCTTCGCCTACTCCGACCAGGTGGACTGCCGGATCACGGCGGCCCGGGAGGTCTGCACCCCCTACGTGGACCAGCTCACCCGGGACTTCAATCTCACCCTGGACACCTCCATCTCGGATGTGGACTTCGGGATCCAGACCAGCTACTTCGACCGCCGGTCCTTCATCGGTCAGCGGCTGGGCTCCACCCAGTTCCAGTTGGGGGTCTTCGCCCAGATGAACTTCTCCGCCGGAAACCTGGCCCGTCTGGCGGGGGGCTGATCCCGGGGGAAAACCGGGGCCCACCCCGGCTGGGACCCAGTGGGGGAGCGGGCGGAGCAGGGCCCCCCGGGACGCTCCGCCCTGCTGTCCCATCCTGCCATCCCCCTGCCCCTTCCCGTCCCCCATCCTGGGTCATGACCGAGATCGAGGGACGGATCATGCTCCGGGCCGCCGGAGCCCTCCTCCTGGCGGGGCTCATCCGCCTTGGGGTATCCCCGGGTCCGGCGCCGCCACCCCCCGGTGGGCTGGAGGCGGCGTCGGCCCTCCGGGATTCCAGCGCCGTCCTGGCAGTGTCGGAGGAGCGGGCCTCCCGACCCCTCTCCCCCGGGGAGCGGATCGATCCCAACCGGGCGGATGCGGTGGAACTGGACCGGCTTCCCGGGATCGGTCCGGGGCTGGCCCGGCGGATCGTCCAGGACCGGGAGAGGAACGGGCCGTTCCGCCGGGCGGAAGAGCTCTCCAGGGTCCCCGGGATCGGTGCGGCAACTCTTGCAGATTTCGCGGAACATCTGACGGTTGCGGGGAGCGACAGCCCCGGTCCGGGAGAGGGTCTGGTGGATCGTTCCGTTCCTCCCCGGGGCCCGCGCGGCGTGTCGGGACGCCAGGGAGCGGGTCAGGTGATCGATGTCAATCGGGCCCCCGCAGCGGAACTCGTGGCCCTCCCGGGGATCGGCCCGGCTCTTGCAGAGCGCATCGTGGATCATCGGATGCGGCATGGACCCTTCAGGACTCCCGACCACCTGGTGGATGTACCGGGAATCGGCCCCGCGATCCTGGAGCGGATCCGTGCACGGGTCCGTGCCGGCACCTGACCGGGGCGTTCCACCGAGGGCGTGCCGCTTGCTCCGCCCTCGACCCGGGGCCTATCGTTCCGGGAATCTGGAAACATCTGGATTCGTACGTCTGGGCCATATGTGGCTCCGGGGGCTACCCGGGGCGGTTGGAGGCCCAGCTTGTGCCACCTGCAGCATCCACCGGGATTGCCCACGGGATGTCCACGAAGAACCTGACCCAGGACCGACTCGGAGACGTCCTCGTACGGGACGGTACGATCTCGGCCGAACAGCTCCAGAAGGCTCTGGAGGATTCCCGCTCGTCGGGGAACCGTATCGGCCATGCACTGGTGAAGCTGGGGTTCGTGGCAGAGGAGGACCTCACCCGGGCGCTGGCCCGGCAGTACCGCGTACCGGCCGTGGATCTGGCCCGGGTGCAGGTGGAGCCCAGGATCCTGAAGCTGGTCCCCGCCGAGGTGGCCATCAAGCATCTGGTGCTCCCCCTCAGGCGGGTGGGGCGGACCCTCACCGTGGCCATGGTCAATCCCCACGACCTCTCGGCCATCGACGTCCTCAAGTTCATCTCCCGCTCCGAGATCGAGCCGGTGGTGGCGGGGGAGTTCACCCTCCGGAAGCAGCTCGAGAAGTACTACGACACCGCCGACCAGAAGATGTCGGAGATCCTCTCCGATCTCATCTCGGACGAGGACCTGGAGTTCGCCGAGGACGAACAGGAGGACGTGTCCGTCGCGGCGCTGCAGGAGCAGATCGAGAAGGCCCCGGTGGTGAAGTTCATCAACGGGCTCCTCACCGATGCCGTGCTCAAGGGCGCCTCCGACATCCACATCGAGCCGTATGAGAAGGAGATCCGGGTGCGGTACCGGATCGACGGTGCCCTCATGGAGGTGATGAAGCCCCCCATGAAGATGAAGGCCGGAATCACCGCCCGTGTGAAGATCCTCTCGGACCTGAACATCGCCGAACGGCGGGTCCCGCAGGACGGACGGATCAAGCTCCGCATGAAGAACAAGGTGGTGGATTTCCGGGTGTCCACCCTGCCTGTGATCTTCGGCGAGAAGATCGTGATGCGGATCCTGGACAAGGGGAACCTGACCTTCGACCTGTCCAAGTTCGGCTTCGAGGCGAAGGCCGAGCAGGACTTCATGGACGCCATCGCCAACCCCTACGGGATGGTGCTGGTTACCGGCCCCACGGGGTCGGGGAAGACCACCACGCTCTACTCCGCCCTGTCGAAGGTGAACACCAATGAGGTGAACATCATGACGGCGGAGGATCCCGTGGAGTACAACCTCCACGGCATCAACCAGGTGCAGGTCCGGAACGAGATCGGGATGAGCTTCGCGGCGGCGCTGAAGGCGTTCCTCCGCCAGGACCCCAACATCATCATGGTGGGGGAGATCCGGGACCTGGAAACCGGTTCCATTGCCATCAAGGCGGCCCTCACCGGGCACCTGGTGCTCTCCACCCTGCACACCAACGACGCCCCCTCCACCGTCACCCGTCTCATCGACATGGGGCTGGAGCCCTTCAATGTGGCGGCCGCCATCAACCTGGTGACGGCGCAGCGGCTCCTTCGCCGGATCTGCACCAACTGCAAGGTGGAAGCCCACTATCCAGATGAGTTCCTCCGGGCGGCACGGCTTCCGGACGACTTCGCCAACCGGGTCACCTTCTACAAGGGTGAGGGGTGCGACCAGTGTGGCGGGAGCGGATACCGGGGGCGGCAGGGTCTCTATGAGGTCATGGCGGCCACCACCTCGCTGCGGAAGCTCATCATGCAGGAGGCCGGTACGGACGAACTCCGGGCGGAAGCCATCAAGGGGGGGATGCTCACCCTGCGGATGGATGGGCTGGTGAAGATCGAGAAGGGCATCACGACGCTGGACGAGGTGGTCAAGGAGACCGCTGCACAGACCTGATGACGCAGACCCCATCCGCCCGTGGGTCCCGGGTTCCAGGACCATCGGTGGATTGCCAGGCCAACGGGTTCCAACCTGAAGAGGAATGATGGAAGCTCCCAGCATGCATGCCCCGCCGGCACCTCCGAAGACCGAGTTGAGTCTCCGGGTGCTCCTCCAGGAGATGATCCACCGCAAGGCCTCCGACCTCCACATCACGGTGGGGGAGCGGCCCAAGCTCCGGGTGGACGGCGACCTGGTGAACTCCTCCATCGAGCATGTCCTCACCCCGAAGGATTCGCTCCAGTTGGCCTACTCCATCCTCACGGAGAGCCAGAAGAAGCGCTTCGAGACCGAGGATGAACTGGACTTCTCCTTCGGTGTGCAGAACCTGTCGCGTTTCCGCGGAAACGTCTTCAAGCAGCGGGGGTGCGTGGCGCTGGCCATCCGGCAGATCCCCTACGAGATCATCTCGCTGGAGCAGTTGGGGCTCCCTCCCATCCTGATGAAGCTGGCGGAGAAGCCCCGGGGGCTGGTGCTGGTGACGGGGCCCACCGGGTCGGGGAAGTCCACCACGCTGGCGGCCATGGTGGACAAGATCAACAAGGAGCGGAAGGGGCACATCATCACCATCGAGGACCCCATCGAGTTCATTCATCGGCACCAGAATTGCACGGTGAATCAGCGTGAAGTGGGGGCCGACACGAAGAACTTCACGGCCGCACTGAAGTATGCGTTGCGCCAGGATCCCGATATCATCCTCATCGGCGAGATGCGGGACCTGGAGACCATCGCGGCGGCCCTCACCATCGCCGAGACCGGACACCTGGTCCTGGCCACCCTTCATACGAACTCCGCAGCGGAGTCCGTGAACCGGATCATCGACGCCTTCCCCGCCCACCAGCAGGCCCAGGTGCGGACCCAGTTGGCCTTCGTGCTGGAGGGGGTGGTGACCCAGACGCTCCTTCCCAAGGCCCGGGGGCGGGGTCGGGTCTGCGCGGCGGAGATCATGGTGTGCACCCCGGCCATCCGGGCGGTGATCCGTGACGAGAAGATCCACCAGATCTACTCGCTCATGCAGGCCGGAAAGAAACACGGCATGCAGACGATGAACGATGCGCTGCAGGTGCTGTATATGAAGGGCGAGGTGACCCTGGAGGAGGCGCTGAAGAGGTCCAGCGATCCCAACGAGTTGCTCCGTGCGGTGGGGGAACCCGTCCGGAACGGCTGAACGGGGTCGGGGGTGAGCTGAAGAACGACGAGGGCTGGGAGGCGGGGATCCAGGGGGGATCCGCCGATCCAGCCGGCAAATTCTAGCGGGGATCGGCAGAAATGGCCGTGTTCAACTATACCGCCCGCCCGGCGACGGGTGGCGAGATCCAGACCGGGCAGATCGAGTTGCCCACCAAGGAGGAGGTGTTCTCCTATCTGGCGCGGCAGCGGATGATTCCGGTGTCGGTGCGGGAGAAGGAGAAGCAGATCTCCATCCAGATCGGGACGGGGATCTCCACACGGGACATCGTCATCTTCACCCGGCAGTTCGCCACGATGATCAATTCAGGGCTGCCGCTGGTGCAGAGCCTGGACATCCTGGCCGAACAGACCGAGAACGAGCACCTCCGGAAGGTGATCCGGGAGGTGCTCTACGAGGTGGAGTCCGGGAACACGCTGGCGGACTCCATGAGGAAGCACCCCAAGGTGTTCACCAACCTCTATGTGAACATGGTGGCGGCCGGTGAGGCGGGTGGTATCCTGGACACCATCCTGCTGCGCCTGGCCACCTTCCTGGAGAAGAACGACGCCCTGACCCGGAAGATCAAGGGTGCGATGATCTACCCCGGGGTGATCCTCACGGTGGCGGTGAGCGCCGTGCTGATCCTGCTCTACTTCGTGATTCCCACCTTCCAGCAGATGTTCTCGTCGGCGGGGATTCCGTTGCCCCTTCCGACCCGGATCGTCATCGGGATGTCCGACCTCCTGCAGGCCTACTGGTGGGCCCTGATCGGCGGACTCATCGGGGGGGGCTTCCTCCTCCGGTCCTTCTACAAGACGGACGCCGGAGAGCTCACCATCGACCGGATCTTCCTCCGGCTCCCCATCCTGGGAGACCTGCAGCGGAAGGCGGCCGTGGCCCGCTTCACCCGGACGCTGGGAACGCTGGTGGCCTCCGGGGTGAGCATCCTGGAGGGGCTGGAGATCACCGCCAAGACCGCCGGCAACCGGGTCATCCACGACGCCGTCATGGGGTCCCGGGCCTCCATCGCCGGGGGTGAGACCATCTCGGGTCCGCTGAAGGAGTCTGGCGTGTTCCCCCCCATGGTGGTGCAGATGATCAACGTCGGTGAACAGACCGGCGGCCTGGACGAGATGCTCTCCAAGATCGCCGACTTCTACGACGAGGAAGTGGACGCCGCCGTGGACGCGCTGCTCTCGGCCATGGAGCCCATCATGATCGTGTTCCTGGGCACCGTGGTGGGTGGCATGATCGTGGCCATGTACCTCCCCATCTTCGACATGATCAACGCGGTGGGGTGATGCAGCAGAGGTTCCCCCCGGGCCTTCGGGACCCCGGGCGGATCCAGGCGGGAAGAAGAGGAGGTGGCACCCCGTCGGGTGCCACCTCCTCTTCGTTGGGGGCGCGGTCCATCATCGCAGCCCATCCTCCGGGCACCCCACCAGCCATGGCTCCACCTCCCCCTGCACCGCGCTCCGGGCCCGGGCCCGGGGAAGATTCCAGTTCCTCCAGTCCCCGGGTGCGTTCCACCCCCAGCGTCGGTCCAGCTCCCGGGCCAGCGTGCACCGGGGCTCCCGGGGGAGAGCGGGGAGGGCGTCCACCAGGACCGGCACGGCGTCCCCACCCAGGGTGGCCAGATAACGGACGTCGATGGAGCCTCCGGCGACGAGATCGGCCCGGGCCAGGTTCCCCCTGGCGATCCGGACGTCGGGGTTGGCCGCGATGAGCCCCGCCAGCGTCAGGTAGAGGGAGACCAGCGCCACGGAGGCGAAGCGGTTGCGCCTCTCCCGGAGGACGGTGAAGGCGAACCAGAGGGCCACGAAGGTAAGCCATGCCAGGAAGACAGCCCCATAGAGGCGGGAGCCGGTGAGGCCGTAAGCCTCCTGGTAGACCCGGAGGCGCTGGATCGCCGAGGCGATGATCACTACGAGGAGGGCCAACTGGAGCCCCCCCAGCAGTCGGAAGGTCCGCCGGGCCCGGGGGGGTGCCCCCCTCAGGAGCCAGTCCCCCACCAGCAGGGAGGGAAGGACCAGCGCCGTGGCAAGGACGAGCTGCGTGAAGCCCTCGCGGGCGTACTCGGCGTAGGTGAGTCCCGGGGTGAGCTGCACCACCCCGCTCCCGCCGAAGAGATAGCGGAGCTGAACCAGCACGAAGGCCCCGAAGAGGAGGTCCACCAGGACCAGGACCGTCCCCACCTCGGCGATCCCCAGAGCGGGGCGGGGGAGCCCCACGGGCAGTGCGTCCCGGAGCCGGGTTCCGGAGAGGAGCCCCACCAGGTATCCGGAGGCCAACCACCCCAGGACCGCCGTGAGGAGGAGGTGGGAGGCCAGCAGCTCCGGATCCAGCGCCCCCATGGCTCCGGTGATCATCTCTGCGAAGATGGCGTCCGCGGACATGAAGAGGGCCCCGAAGACCAGCAGCAGGGGAATGGCAAGGCCCCCCCCCACCAGCACCCCCCGGAGCTTGCGACCCCGGGCTGCTCCCCG
>Ga0076930_101333_pt1 | contig 13779 bp, 12 predicted proteins | sample HotLakConsoUCCRE_FD_71149 | JGI IMG/M metagenome (GOLD analysis project Ga0076930, IMG submission 71149) | Hypersaline microbial mat communities from Hot Lake, Washington, USA - Hot Lake Consortium UCC-RE (version 3) (version 3) ...
AGGTTGTCACCCATGTCTTAGGTACGTTGTGTAACCCATGTCTCAGGATCGTACATTAGAAAGATGGCGCGCCCGAAAGGATTCGAACCTCTGACCCCCAGATTCGTAGTCTGGTGCTCTATCCAGCTGAGCTACGGGCGCTTGCCGGAGGCGCGGCGTACCGCGTCGGTGGGCGGTGGATAGAACCTTTCGGGGGGGGTTGGCAAGCCCCTTTTTGCGGATTCGAGGTGAAAGATTTTCGCGCCCGCCTGCGCAACCTCACGCCGGCTGTGGGAAGACGAGCACGAAACGGGCCCCCTTGGTACCGGCATCTCCGGCCTCCCCTCCTGAGGCCTCTTCCGCGCCCTGCCCCGGCTCTTCGAGGCGGATCATGCCACCATGCAGGCGCATGATCTCCGCGCAGATGGCGAGGCCAAGGCCGGTCCCGCCGGAGCGGGCGGAGCCCTCGAAGGGACGAAACAGGTTCTGGCGCGCGCGCGGCGGCAGGCCCGGGCCGGTATCGGCGAAGCAGATCTCGACTGCCGGCGCGCCGGCCTGCATCACCCGCTGCGCGCTCACCGTAAGTCGCCGCGCCTCCGGTGGCGTCTTGCGCATGGCCTCGACCGCATTCCGCGCCAGATTGACGAAGACCCGCGCTGCCTGTTCACGATCGGCGACGAGCGCCAGATCGACCGGGATATCGACGGCGAGTCGCACAGGCGCCCCGGCTCCGCTCTGCGGGGCACCGGGCACGCGGTGATCCGGATCGCTGTCATGCACGAGGCCGGGCAGATCGGTGAGTTCACCGATGACGGGCGCAAGCGCGAAGCGCACGGGGCGTGGCTCGGGCTCTTCGGCCTTGCCGAAGGCCATCGTCGCCTCGCTGAAATCGATGGCGCGCTGGAGTGTATCGACGAGGCGCGGGGCAAATTTCTGCACCAGCGGATCGGAAGCACCCGCCATCCGGTCTGAAAGCAATTGCGCAGCGGTGAGCATGTTGCGCAGTTCGTGATTGATACGCGAGACCCCTAGGCCGAGTTCGGCCAGGCGTCGCTTGCGTCGCAGCGCCCCCTCCAGCGCCCGCTCCATCCGCTCCAGCGCGCGCTCCGCGACGCCGATCTCGTCGCTACGTGGCGACGGGGTGATGATACGGGCACGGTCCTCCGGATCAGCGGCGAAACGGGTGAGGCTGTCCGTGAGCCGGCGCACGGGCCGCACGATCACCCATTGCAGCGCCAGATAGACCAGACCCGCCGTGATCACCGAAATGATCAGCGACAGGATCAGGATATTGCGCGAGAACGTATAGAGCGCCGCGCGCAAGGGCGCCTCGTCAATGACGATTTCGACGAAGTCCACCGGGGCCACGGCGTGCATGCCCTCCGGCGCGTCCATCCCCGCCCCGAGCACGCGCAACGGCCGATCAGAAGGCCGGATCAGCGTCGTGAAGGCGGCACGAATGCCGGAGATCATCCCCTCCTCGCGCAGATCGATCACCCGTCCCACCTCGCGCGGCATGTCGGCCACGGCGAGCAGGCGACGGGTGCCGCCACCGCGCACCGCGACCGTCATCGCGCCGACACCACGCAGCAGATCATTCTCGAGGTCGCGGGAAAGCCCGTCGGCGGGGGCCGCGTCGAGAACGAGCGCGGCGATCTGTGCGGCGGTCAGCCGGTCGTTCAGCCAGCTGCGCTGGAATTGCGCGACGGAGGGCACATAGATCATTACCTCCGCCAGCATGACGAAGCCGATCGTCAGCCACAGCAGCCGCGCGGAAAGCCCGAAGCGCGGCGCCGGCAGCGGACTGACCTGCTCCTTCGAAAGCTCTTCAGCCGACCGTGCATCCATGCGCTTATCCGAATACCCGCAGGAAGCGGATCAGCCGGCGCACGCTCGGCATCCGCGCGGACGGCTTGAGGAATTCCACCGCCGCACGTTTCGAGATTTCCGAGAGTGTCGGATACGCCATGACCAAACCCGCGATATCCTGCACCTTCATCTTCTTCGTCACGGCAAGCGTCCACAATGCAATAAGTTCCCCGGCCTGTGGCGCGGCGATTGTGGCGCCGAGCACCATACCCTTGTGACTCGTGATCACCTTCACATGACCGGCCTCGCGCCGCTCCGCCCGCGCGCGATCGTTCTCGGCCACGGGAAAGCGCAACACGCGGATGCGCCCCTTGTGCAGCTTGCGCGCCTCTTCCTCGCCCAGACCAACGGCGGCGAGCTCCGGATCCGTATAGGTCACGCGCGGGATGATGGCGTTATCGAGCTTGACGCGCAAACGGAAAAGCGCCGAGCGGATGACGAGCCCGGCATGCTGGTTCGCGGCATGGGTGAAGCGATAGCCGCCAGTGGCACCACCGGCGCAATCTCCGATCGCGTAGACACGCCGGTTCGACGTGCGCAGGCCCTGATCTACGGCAATACCAGACGGGTCATGCCGGATGCCTGCCTCATCAAGGCCGAGATCGTCGAGAACGGGCTTGCGCCCGGTAGCGACGAGCAGATGGCTGCCCTCGAGCACGGCCTCGCCGCCATCACCATGCCCCGCGAGCGTGATGCGCACCGCACCATCCTCGCCCGCTATCGCGGTGACTTTCGCGTTCGGATAGAAGCCGACCCCCTCGCGGCGCAGTTGCGCTTCCACCACTTCCGCGAGTTCGCGATCCTCACGGGCGAGGATGTCCTGCGCCTCGACCACGCTGACCCGCGCGCCCAGCCGGGCATGGGCCTGAGCGAGTTCGAGCCCGATCGGGCCGCCGCCGATCACGATGAGATGGCCGGGCCTCTCCGTGAGTTCGAAGATCGATTCATTGGTATGATGGGGCGTCTCGGCAAGCCCCGGAATCGGCGGGATCGCGGGGCGGGCGCCGGTGGCGATGACGAAGCGGCGTGCCCGGATCACAGCATCGCCGGCCTGCACCGTGTCACGCCCGGTGAAACGGGCCGATTCGCGCAAGACCGTGACGCCCATCGCCTCGAAACGCTCCTGCGAATCAGTGGGTGCGATCCCGGCGATGACATCGCGGATATGGTCGCGCAGGGCGGTGTAATCGACCTGCGGCTCCTGCGCCGTGATCCCGAAGGCGGCGGCCTCGCGCATGGCATGGGCGCGCTCGCCGGCTGCGATCAGCGATTTCGAAGGCACGCAACCGGCATTGAGGCAATCACCGCCCATGGCGCCGCGCTCGACCAGCACCACCGGCACACCGAAGGAGGCTGCGATCGCCGCGACGGAGAGCCCGCCCGAGCCGGCGCCGATGATACACAGATCGGTTCGGATCTCGCGCTTGGGCGAAGCGCCCTGCCCTTCGGGAACGCGCGACTGCGCTGCCCCAGTCTTTGCGTCTGTCGCCTGAATGTCGGCCATCGATCACCTCGCTTCATTTTCCAGGGCCGCAAGCTTGCGGCGGCGACAAGGGATTCGCATAAACGCTTGCATCCGTTACGTCGAGACACGGGCTTGTGACCGGGTTTCCGGGATTGCCGCTCGACTCAACGCCCCCGCCCCGCCCTCGGACGCGCCTCGCGCGCGCCCTGGAGCGTGATGGCGATGCCGCTGAAAACGATCGCGCCCGCGCCGAGATAGACATACCATCGCGGTATCTCACCGAAGAAGATCATCCCGTAAATGAACGAAAACAGCAGGGTGGTGTAGTAAAACGGCGCCACGAAACTCGTCTCGCGCAACTTCAGGGCCGCCATGAAGATCATCTGCCCGACGACCATGGTGAATCCCGTGCCCGCCATCGCCGCCAGGCTCCAGGGATCGGGCATGACGAGAACCGGCGCCGCGATGACAAACGCCGCAAGACAGCCTCCCGCATTGGCAATGGCGAGCACCGTGAGCGCGGAATCACGCTGCGCCAGAGCCCGGATCGTGGCCACTTCCGCACCGATCAGCAGTGCTGCGCCGAGCGCGAACAGACCAGCCCGGCCGAAAGCCTCGCCGGATGGCTGCATCATGATCAGGACGCCGAGAAATCCGATCCCCGCACAGAGCCAGCGCCGGCCGGAAATGCGATCGCCAAGAAACAGCGCCGCCAGCAGCATCGCCACGAGCGGATTGGCCCAGACGATGGAGGTGACGTCGGCGAGTGGCAGATGCGCGAGCGCGGTAAACATGCAGACCACGCCGCTCATGCCGAACAGGACCCGCAGGGCATGGATATGCGGCACGCGCGTTCGGAACACGCGCCCGCGTGCGACGAGGATCCAGGGCAGGAGCGTCAGAAAGCCGAAGAGATAGCGGAAGAAGGTGACCTGCTGCGGCGGGACACCGGTTCCGATCTGCGCGGCCTTGGCCAGCGCATTGGCTGCAGCGAAGAAGGCGCAGGCGAGCACTGTCAGTCCTGCAGCGCGCAAGGCCAGCCCCGCCGTATTCGCCTGTTCGGCGCGATCAGACGTGCCCTTCCCCCCCTCCGCGCTCATGAGCTGCCCCGCCTCTTCGGCATCCGGAAGCTGAGGCGAGATGCCTCGAAATGACAAGCCCCGGCGACCATCTCCGGTCACCGGGGCCTGGGATCGCGATCAGCTCCGTGATCAGGCGGCAAGCTGGCGCAGGACGTAGTGCAGGATACCGCCATTGCGGAAGTATTCCAGCTCGTCCAGCGTATCAATGCGGCAGATCACCGGCACATCCTTCACCGAACCGTCGGCGAACGTGATCTGCGCGGTGAGCTTCTGGCGTGGCTTGAGCTGATCGCCGGAAAGACCCTTGATCGAGACCTGCTCGGCGCCGGTAATGCCCAGCGACTGCCAGCTATGACCCTCGTCGAAGACGAGCGGCAGCACGCCCATGCCCACGAGATTCGAGCGGTGGATACGCTCGAAGCTCTCCACGATCACCGCGCGCACGCCCAGAAGCCGCGTGCCCTTGGCCGCCCAGTCGCGCGAGGAGCCGGAGCCGTATTCCTTGCCGGCGAAGATGACGAGCGGCGCGCCTTCCTCAGCGTAACGCATGGCGGCATCATAGATGTACATCCGCTCGCCGGAGGGGTGGTGGATGGTGTAGCCGCCCTCGACCACGTTGCCTTCCTCGTCCTTCACCATCTGGTTCTTGATGCGGATATTGGCGAAGGTGCCGCGCATCATGATCTCGTGGTTGCCGCGACGGGTGCCGTACTGGTTGAAATCGGCCACGGCGACCTGATGCTCCTGCAGATACTGCCCCGCCGGCGAGGCGACGCGGATATTGCCCGCAGGCGAGATGTGGTCGGTCGTGATCGAATCGAGGAACAGGCCCAGCACCCGGGCATTCTCGATATCCGTGATCGGCGCCGGCTCCTTGGTGATCCCGTCGAAATAGGGCGGGTTCTGGACATAGGTGGAACCACCCTGCCAGGCATAGGTCATGCCGCCCTCGACCTCGACAGCCTGCCAGTTGTCGTCGCCCTTGAAGACATCGGCATAGCGGGTCTTGAACAGCTCGCGCGTGACGGTCTTGTCGATGAAGTCCTGGATCTCCTTGGCGGAGGGCCAGATGTCCTTCAGATAGACCGGCTTGCCGTCGGGATCATGGCCGAGCGGCTCGTTGACGATATCGGCAAACATCGTGCCCGCCAGCGCATAGGCCACGACCAGCGGCGGCGAGGCGAGATAATTGGCGCGCACATCCGGATTGACGCGGCCCTCGAAATTGCGGTTGCCCGAGAGCACGGAGACCGCGACGAGATCGTTGTCGTTGATCGCCTTGGAGATCGGCGGATCGAGCGGACCGGAATTGCCGATGCAGGTGGTGCAGCCGAAGCCGACCAGGTTGAAGCCGAGCGCGTCGAGATCGCCCTGCAGACCGGCCTTCTCCAGATATTCCGCCACGACCTGTGAGCCGGGCGCAAGCGAGGTCTTCACCCACGGCTTGGTCTTGAGGCCCTTCTTCACCGCATTGCGCGCGAGCAGGCCGGCGCCGATCATCACGGAAGGATTGGAGGTGTTGGTGCACGATGTGATCGCGGCGATCACGACATCGCCGTCGCCGACATCGTAATTGGCGCCCTCGACCTTGTAGCGCTTTGAGAGATCGATCGCCTTCTTGAACTCCTTCTCCATCGCGTCTTCGAAGGAGGGCTTGGCGTCGGTGAGCAGCACGCGGTCCTGCGGGCGCTTGGGGCCGGCCAGCGAGGGGACCACGTCGCCGAGATCGAGCGCGAGCGCATCGGTGACGACCGGATCGGGCGTCTTTGCATCGCGCCACATGCCCTGCGCCTTGGCATATTCCTCGACGAGGGCGAGGCGGGATTCCTCACGGCCCGAGACGTTCAGGTAATCAAGCGTGCGCTGGTCGATCGGGAACAGGCCGCAGGTGGCGCCGTATTCGGGGGCCATGTTGCCGATGGTGGCGCGGTCGGCGACGGGCATGTCGTCGAGACCGGGCCCGTAGAATTCGACGAACTTGCCGACGACGCCTTTGGCGCGCAGCATCTGCGTCACGGTCAGCACGAGATCGGTGGCGGTGACGCCTTCCTTGAGCTTGCCGGTCAGCTTGAAGCCGATCACTTCCGGAATCAGCATGGAAACCGGCTGGCCGAGCATGGCTGCTTCCGCCTCGATGCCGCCCACACCCCAGCCAAGCACGGCGAGGCCGTTGACCATGGTGGTGTGCGAATCGGTTCCCACCAGCGTGTCCGGATAGGCGATGGTCTCGCCGGTCTTCTCGTCCTTGCGGGTCCAGACGGCCTGGGAGATGTATTCAAGGTTGACCTGGTGGCAGATGCCGGTGCCGGGGGGCACGACGGAGAAATTGTCGAAGGCGGACTGGCCCCATTTCAGGAAGCGGTAGCGCTCGCCATTGCGCTGATATTCCAGCTCGACATTATGCGCGAAGGCCCGGGGCGTTCCGAATTCGTCGACGATCACCGAATGGTCGATCACGAGATCGACGGGCACGAGCGGGTTGATCCGGGCCGGATCGCCACCGAGCTGGGTGATGCCGTCACGCATTGCGGCGAGATCGACCACGGCCGGAACGCCGGTGAAGTCCTGCATCAGCACGCGGGCGGGGCGATAGGCGATCTCGCGTCCGGCCGAGCCCTTGTCTTCGAGCCAGGCGGCGACGGCGGCGATATCATCCTTGGTGACCGTGCGCCCGTCTTCGTGGCGCAGCAGGTTCTCGAGCAAGACCTTGAGCGAGAACGGCAGGCGCGAGGCGCCTTCGAGACCGTTCTTCTCCGCCTCCGGAATGGAGAAATAGGTGTATTTCTGGTCGCCGACGGTGATTTCGCGGCGGCAATTGAAGCTATCGAGCGACATGAGCGTTCCTCGCTTGCTGGATGACCCAACAGATTCGACAAAGGTGGCATTCCCATGAAAACCACCCGCGCCGCTCCGGGAGCGCCCGGACGCCCATCGCGATCGGCGCACCGGAGGCCACAGCAGCCTGCCGACGCGCGCTGGTAACGCGGCGCACGCCGGCCATATAGCTGAATTACTCCTGGCAATCTACCTCATCAGGAATGATTCTAAGGTCAAAGGCGACATCAGCCTCGGCACGGGGCCCCGGACGAGGCGCCCGTAACGAGAGACCCCGCAGTGCGGCGCAGCGACCGGTCGCCATCAGGCAGGGCGCTCGAGAACCTGTTCGATTGCGCCGAAGATCGAATGCCCCCGCGCATCCTTCATCTCGATACGAACCTTGTCACCGTAGTGCATGAAGGGTGTGCGTGCCTCGCCGTGGCGAAGGGTCTCGACAGTGCGCTGCTCGGCGATGCAGGCATAGCCGAGCCCGCCCTCCGCGATGGGCAGGCCTGGACCGCCATCGGCATCCTTGTTGGAGACGGTGCCCGAGCCGACGATCGTCCCCGCCGTGAGTGGCCGCGTGCGCGCGGCATGGGCGATCAGGGCGGGAAAATCGAAGGTCATGTCGATGCCGGCATTCGGCTTGCCGAAGAGTTCACCGTTCAAGGTGCTGAGCAGCGGCAGGTGAAGCCGACCGCCATCCCAGGCATCCCCCAGTTCATCGGGAGTTACGGCGACCGGCGAGAAGGCCGAGGACGGCTTGGCCTGGAGGAAGCCGAAGCCCTTGCCCAGTTCGCCGGGGATCAGGTTTCGCAGTGAGACGTCGTTGACCAGCATGACCAGGCGGATCGCGGCGGCGCATTCCTCCCGGCTTGCCCCCATGGCGACGTCATTGAGGATGACGGCGATCTCGCCCTCGAAATCGATCCCCCAGGCCTCGTCTGCGAGGCTGATCGGATCGCGGGGCCCGAGCAAGGCGTCGGAGCCGCCCTGATACATCAGCGGGTCAGTCCAGAAGCTCTCGGGCATCTGCGCGCCACGCGCCTTGCGGACCAGTTCCACGTGATTGACGTAGGCCGAGCCATCCGCCCATTGATAGGCGCGCGGCAGCGGCGCGGCACAATCGTGCTCGTGAAAGCGGAAATCGGGGACGGCGCGATGCTCCAGCTGTTCGGCCAGATCATGCAGATGCGGGCTCACACGCTCCCAGTCGTCGAGGGCGGCCTGCAGCGTGGGGGCGATCCCGGTCGCCTCGGTGCCGCGGGTCAGATCCCGCGACACGACCACGAGACGCCCGTCGCGACCGTGTTTCAGTGATGCAATTTTCATGGCGCTCGCCTAGTTTCGTGTGATTCCCGGTGGCGTTCGGCCTGTGGAGGACTTGGCCTGCGAAGGAGCAGTATAGGATGACTGATCTCGGGAGACGACGCTTTATCGCAGGTGCCGGCGTGATCGCCGGCGGAGCGGCGCTGCCCCTGGGCCCGGCTGCCAGCGCGAACGCACCGCTCAGGCTGCGCATGGCCTTTGCGCCGCCACGTGTTCTGGAACTGCCCTACCGCGCGGCGGAGCGTTTCGCAGCCGATATCGCCCAGGCGAGCGCGGGAGCGGGCGAAGGCGCCGTCCTGATCGGCCTCGCCGGTCTGCGCCAGCGTGAAGCTATTTCCGATGACGAGGAATCGTCGCCACGGCAAGTAGAACCGGATGCGCAAGCAGAAGATGCGGAGACGACGGATACGCAGGCGGTGGAAGACGCGAACGAGGCCGCCCCAGCGCTCTCCGGGGGTGACATCCGTCCGCCTCCGATGCCCTATGCCGATGAGGATCTTCTGGCCGCTGTCGGTAGCGGCGACGTCGATATGGCCTATCTGACACTTGATTCCTACCTTGAACGAGAACCGGCGCTCGCCTTCGCCGCCGGCGGCCCGTTCGGCCTGAATGCGCGCCAGCATCAGGCCTGGTGGCACGAAGGGGGTGGTGCGGAATTGATCGATGTAGCGCTTGAACGCCATGGCTGCATGGCCCTGCCCTGCGGCGGCAGCGGCATGCCGATGGGCGGCTTCTATCCGCGCGCCATTCAGAAACCGGAGGATTTCGAGGGATTACGAATCCGCGTTACAGGCCTTGGCGCCCGCATCCTTCAGCGCATGGGCGCCGAGATCGACGACACCCCGCCGGAGGATATCGCAGAAGCCCTGCGTGAAGGCAGGATCGATGCCGCCGCCTTTCGGGGGCCGGTCGATGACGAGATGCTCGATCTCCACCGGATCACGCGCTTCTATCACGCGCCGGCCTTCTGGCATGGCACCGCCAATTATTACGTCGTGATCAACCGCACACTCTGGAAAGACTTCTCACCGGCACGGCGCAAATTGATCACGCTTGCCGCAGAATCCGCGCACCGGCGGCTTCTGGCGCGCTACGACCATCGTGCTGCGTCCGCCCTGCGCCGGCTGGCGATTGCGGGCGTGGAGATGCGGTATTTTCCGCAAGCGGTAATGCAGGCCGGGCTCGCGACAGCTGAAATCGTCTATGACGATCTCGCCCGCCGCGATGCCCTGTTCGCCGAAACTTTCCGTAGCATGCGCGATTACCGCACGGACGCGCTGCTGTGGTGGCCGGTGGCCGAACTGTCCTTCGACAGCTTCATGGCACGCTCGCGCGGGGAGCCCTGAGCGGCGATTATGCCGCGCTACGGTTGCGTCGGGCTTCGAGGTCACGCAGATCGGTGGCGAGCGACAGGATCTTGCTGCCGTTCAGCTTGGTCGGATCGATGGCGCCGGAAATGCCGTGCGCGAGATAGACTTCCTCGTGATCGACGCTGCGCATGGCCGAGCCCATGTTCCAGTCGGAAAAATTCCGCTGCGCAATCGGACGCTGCTCGACCAGGGTGACGTCGGCATGGCGCCGATCGCCGGCAATCCGGCGATAGGTCTCCTCGACGGCATCCTTATCCCCTTCGAGAATCTGCAGAAAATAGGCCTTGTCGAAGATCAGGTATCCGGTCACGCCATTCTCGCCGTTCTTGCGGCGTGCAATTTCCAGGATTTCACGCAGGTTCACGAGCTGGCTGCGATCATCCGCATCGAGCGTGTTCTTGCTGTAATAGACCAACTGGGTCATGGCCATGTTTCTGCTCCATTCACATATTGTGTTTCTTGCCTGCCGAGAGGCGTAGAGCGCAAAACTTAATAAGAATGAACCAGCTCAACGGCCAACCTGCCCCATTTTTTTACAACTTCAAGGATAGCACGCAAAAAGTGTATTCTTTTAAAACAAGCAACCAAAGAGCCACATGCGCGTCCTTCGGGCCGCATCGCTTTCTGACAAAGGCTTTCCGCGGGATCGCCCGCGAAGCCACCGAAATCCGTTATGTCGGCTATCGCACACAGCGCCGCAAAAATCGCAATGAACGCTTTGCGTCATTACAAACAGCTTTCCTCAAGGTCATGGGAGAAACGCCCGTTGCGCTCCGCCGGGCGGACCCATCCAGGGAAGGCGGATCGTGGCTTGTGGAAAAGGCAGAGGTTACGGGACGCCCCGTCAGGACGTGCCGGCTGTCGCCTTCGCTCCGGTATCGCCCGCCGCCTGTGCGGCCTCGATCTGGTCGATCGCATCGACCACGGCATCGAAGGTGAGCATCGTCGAGGCGTGGCGGGCCTTGAAGTCGCGCACGGGTTCGAGGACCTTGAGCTCTTCCCATTTGCCCTGCGGCGGCGGGCCGTTCTCCTTGAGCATGGCCCGCATGGTCGCGCGCAGGTCGCGCAATTCCTGTGCGCTGGATCCGATCACGTTGCGCGCCATCAGCGAGGAGGAGGCCTGGCCGAGCGCGCAGGCCTTCACGTCATGGGCGAAATCGCTGACGCGGCTGTCCTCCATGGCGAGATCGACGGTGACCTTGGAGCCGCAGAGCTTCGATACGGCGCTCGCGCGTGCATGCGGCGCCTCGAGCTTGCCGAGACGCGGGATATCCGCCGCGAGTTCGAGGATGCGTTTGTTATAAATATCGTCCAGCATCGCAGATCCGTCTCCGCCGGCATTCCGGCCGCCCTTGTCATTCTCCGCCGATCCGAGCAGGATGCCTGCCCTGTCGTCAAGATAGGCGCTGCGCTTCGAGAAAGCGAGATGCGGCTATCGGTCGCGACGATTGGTCCGGCTGCGGATGACGTGCGTAAGCATGGCTGTAAGCAGCAAGAAGCGGGAGGCACCACATGGATGCTGTGGTTAAGTCCTTGTCCACGCGTGAGACCTCGGTCGACGCCGACAAGCGGGAAATGCAAAGACCCAGCCGGGAAGAGGCGGAGGCGGCCGTGCGCACGCTGATCCGCTGGGCGGGGGATGATCCGGAGCGCGAGGGGCTGCTCGACACGCCCAAACGCGTCGCCAAGGCCTATCGCGAATTGTTCGCAGGCTATGAGGAGGATGCGGGCGATGTCCTCGCCAAGGTGTTCGAGGATGTCGAGGGCTATGGCGACATGGTGCTGGTGCGCGACATCCCGTTCCATTCGCATTGCGAGCACCACATGGTGCCCTTCCACGGCAAGGCGCATATCGCTTACTTTCCCTCGCAAGGCGTGGTTGGCCTGTCGAAGCTGGCCCGGCTCGTCGATGTCTATGCCCGGCGCCTCCAGACGCAGGAGACGATGACGGCGCAGATCACCGATGCGATCGAGGATTCGCTGAAACCGCGCGGCATCGCCGTGATGATCGAGGCGGAGCATATGTGCATGTCGATGCGCGGCGTGATGAAGGCGGGCTCCTCGACGGTGACGACGAGCTTCACCGGCATCTTCAAGGACGAGCCGGCGGAGCAGGTCCGCTTCTTCACGCAGCTGCGCGCCGGCAAGGAATACCGCTGACGCATATGAGGATTGCCTTGCGGCTGTTGACTTGTGCCGCGACTTCCCTTTTGTGAAGGCGCTTCGCCTGCGGGCGGGGCGCCTTTGCTCGTACGGGAAGGGATGGAAGCCAGCATGAGCGAGACGCGTTTCGGGAAAGACCTCGACAAATCCACACGCGAAGAGGGTGAAATCTTCGCCCCCCGCTTCAACGCCGACGGCCTGATCACGGCGGTGGCGGTGGATGCCGATACCAAGCGTGTCCTCATGGTCGCCCATATGAACGCAGAAGCGCTCGCAAAGACCCTCGAGACCGGCGAGGCGCATTACTGGTCCCGCTCGCGCAACGAACTCTGGCACAAGGGCGCCACCAGCGGCCAGATCCAGCGCGTCGAGGAAATGCGCGTCGATTGCGACCAGGACGCCATCGAAATGCGCGTCCGCGTCTCCGGCGACGGCAATTGCTGCCACACCGGCCGCCGCTCGTGTTTCTATCGCAGGGTGAGCATGGATCAGAACGGCGAGGCGCGGCTGACAAAGACGGATATGGCGTTTACGGGGTGATGTTTGATCGCGCTGGTCGGGATGCTATGATCTGCGGTGAAATCGATGGAGCAAACCATGCCGCAGCGCGCCGCATCCAAACCGATCACCATCAGCGATAAGCAAGCCGCCGAAATCGACGCCCTCGCCCGCGCCACCGACCGCTCCCGCGACGACATCATTGATCAGGCCATCGCACAATATCTCGAAGCCAATAACTGGCAGATGAAGCGCATCGAGGCCGGTATTGACGCGGCGCGTGAGGGAAGGGTCAGGGACGCTGATGAGGTGTTTGCGCGGATTGCGGACAAGCATGGTTGGGCGCGTTGAGGCGGCTGGTATTTGCGGAGCCGGCGGCGGATGATTTGGAAGCGATCGGGGACTATATTGCGCCGGACGACCCTATCCCCGCCAAAACTGTACACCGTGGACAATAGCTATGAAAGATGGTATAAATATCTCCCGCATAGATTGTGAAATCACACCCAATAAATACTAAATTGCCCTCATTCAATGGAGAGGATCCTTTGATACAGTACTTATCAATCGCAATTTCAATATTTGCGTTGCTGATTTCGGGAGCCACTTTATGGCTCACTCATGTTAGACGCGGAAATCTTATGATGACGCAGCCAAACGTAATTTTCTTTGGCCCAGATGGAAACGAAGGTCATTCCAACGGGAAAGAAGATCGAATTTCAAAAATTTACTTACGAACTCTTCTCTACTCGACAGGAAAGAGAGGTATCGTTCTTGAGCATCTTTTTGTTCGGTTGCGACGGGGTGAAACGCAGCAAAATTTCAACATTTGGGTTTTGGGAGAAAGAGAGCTTGCGAGAGGCAGTGGAATCTTTGTCCCCCAAGAAGGCATTGCCGCAAATCATCATTTCTTAGCACCCTCAGACACCCAGAACTTCGATTTTGCGGCAGGCGACTACAAGCTTGAGGTATATGGAAAGGTAGTTGGCAAAAAGAAGCCGATACTTTTGTCAATTATCCAACTTGCAATCGATCGAGACGAAGCAGAGAAGCTTCGAAAAAAAGACTACGGCATCTACTTTGATTGGGGGCCGGACGCTGGGCGCTACCAGAAAAAAATAGAGCCCCGACGACCGCGAACTCTGGATCCCCTAGCAGGCTGTTGAAGAAATCATCCCGGCTCGCAGACGAAGCCAGAATCGTCGCC
>Ga0076930_101335_pt1 | contig 13759 bp, 17 predicted proteins | sample HotLakConsoUCCRE_FD_71149 | JGI IMG/M metagenome (GOLD analysis project Ga0076930, IMG submission 71149) | Hypersaline microbial mat communities from Hot Lake, Washington, USA - Hot Lake Consortium UCC-RE (version 3) (version 3) ...
CCCCTCGGAAATGCCGCAGGTCCCTCTCCAGCTTCTTCCGCTGCTTCTCCACCGCCTTCTGACTCACACCCAGGTGCTCTGCGGCCTCCCGCGAGGAGAACCCCAGGCCATAGCAGAGTTCAAAGACCCGGGTCCGGAGGGCAGGGAGTCCGACGAGGAAGCGCTGCACAGTGGGGTCGAGCAATAGGTGTGCGGTGGGGTCCGGGAAGGAGATCACCCCGGCGCTCTCCTGCTCCACCCGCAGGCGTCCCAGGGCGGTATGCTCCACGCCTCGCTTCCTCAGGATCCGGATCGCCTGATTCCGGGCAGCGATGCGGAAGAAGGATGGACCGAGTGTTCGCGCCAGGGAAGCCGGGGCACCGGCCAGGAGATGGAGGAACACCTCCTGCACCGCGTCCAGCGCTTCGTCGTGTTGGGGGAGAATGCTCCGCGCCACCTGGTAGCACAGGGTGTGGTAGTCGCTGTAGAGGGCGACGAGGCGGGCCTCGGCGGACGCGGGGTCCAGCCCGGAGGGATCATCGGAGGATGGCGGCTCGTTGCCCCCACCGTCGGGTGGTCCTGACATGGGTGTCCCCCGGTGGCGGGCCGGAAGGGTTGACATCAACTACGACAACGACCGTGCACCCCATACTTGGCGGCCTGTCGCGTCCTGTCAATCGTCTTCGCCGGCAATCCCAACGGCGCCACTGGGGGTCCCGGACAACGCTCGTCCGCACCGTTGAGCACCTCCCCCCATCCCACCATTGCGCCTCCCGATCTTCGGTTTATCTTCGGGTATGGCTTCTCCCGCGCTCTCCCTCAACCCCACCCCCCCCGGTGGGGAATCCGGCGTCTCCACTGGACCCGGCACCCGGTCCCCCCTTCCGGTGGGACCGGGGAGCCGGAACGCCCTCTGCCTGTGGCTTCCCACCTTCGAGCTCCGCCTGGAACTGGTGCGGAGCCCGGAGCTGGACGCCACCTCCGTGGCCCTCCTGAATGCCGGGGAAAGCACCCGCCGTACCCTCTGGCAGGTCTCCGAGCGGGCCGCCGCCGCAGGGGTCCGGCCGGGGATGCTGGTGTCCCAGGCCATCTCGCTGTGCCCCACCCTCACCCTGCTGGAGCCGGACCCCGCCCACTACGCCGCCGCCGGGGAGCAGCTCCTGGAGGTGCTGGGGGGGGTGAGCCCCGTGGTGGAGCCCGCAGAGGCGGGGAAGATCTTCCTGGGCGTGGACGGCCTGGAGCGGCTCTACGGCCCTCCCCACCGGCAGATCGACGAGGCCTTCCGGGCCCTCTTCCAGGTCCTCCCCACCCCGCTGGTGGCGGCCACCCGGGCGGGATGGGCCCCTGGGACCTTCGGGGCGTGGGTGGCGGCGGTGGCGGCCCGTCCCGGGGCTCCGGTGGTGGTGGCTCCTGCCGAGCTGCCGGCATTCCTGGCCCGGCGTCCCATCTCCTCCCTCCCCGCCTCCCCCCTGATGATCCAGCGGCTGGAGCGGCTGGGGGTGTCCACCCTGGGGGAGCTGGCCCGCTTCCCCGAGGCCGCCCTGGTCACCCAGTTCGGCCGGGCGGGACGGGACGCCCTGGAGCGGGCCACGGGGCGGCGCATCGACCCGGTGCACCCGCTGCACCGCCCGGAGCCCATCCGGGTCTCGCTGGACTTCGCCGTACCGGTGGGGCAGGTGGAGACCCTCCACGGAGCGCTGGACCGCCTGGTGGAGCGGGGGCTGGGGCGCCCTGCCCGCCGGGGGCGGAGCATCCGGGGGGTGCGCCTGCAGGGGCACCTGGAGGGGGGAGGATCGTGGGAGGTGGAGTCCATCCTCCGGGAGCCCACGGCCCGGAAGGAGAAGATCACCTTTCCCCTCCGGAGCCGACTGGCCCTCTCTCCCCCGCCCCGGGCGGTGGAGGCGCTGGGGGTGGAGTTCTTCGACTTCGGGCCCCCGGCGGCCCAGGGGGGGCTCTTCGAGCGGACCGAGAGCTCCGGGCGGGACGAGGGGGGGCGCACCCTGGCGGAGGGGGAGGTCCCCGCCGCTCTCCGGGACGCGGTGCGGGAACTCAAGCTCAAGCTGGGACTCTCCCCCCTGTACCGGGTGGTGGAGGTGGATCCCTGGTCCCGGATCCCGGAGCGCCGCCACGCCCTCCTCCCCTTCGACCCATGAGCGACAGGGCACCCAGCACCCGGCTCCGTCCCCTGGACCTCCCCGCCCCGCTGCAGGTGCGGACGGACGGCGAGGGGCGTCCCCTCCTGGTCTATCGCCGGGGGCGCCCCCGGCGGGTGGAGGCGGTGCGGGAGACGTGGCGCATCGATGACGAGTGGTGGCGGGACCCCATCCAGCGGGCCTACAGCGAGGTGGTGCTGGAGGACGGGCGCCCGGTGGTGCTCTACCGGGACCTGGTGGATGGCCGCTGGTACGAACAGGGAGGTGGAGGATGAGCGAGCCCCGGACCACCCCGGAGGCGATCCGGGGGCGGGGCACCCCGGACCAGCCCCCCAACCGCTTCGAGACCCTCCACGTGGAGCGGGAGCTGTGGAGCGACGAGGAGGACCCCCGCCCCCGGACCCTGTTCCTCCGGGATGCATCCCGCTCCATCATCTCCCGGAACCGGAGCCCGGACGTGGGCTTCGAGGTCTCGCTGAACCCCTACCGGGGGTGCGAGCACGGGTGCATCTACTGCTACGCCCGCCCCACCCACGAATACCTGGGGTTCTCCGCCGGGCTGGACTTCGAGACCCGGATCATGGTGAAGGAGAACGCCCCTGCCCTTCTCCAGGACGCCCTGGCCTCCCCCCGCTGGACCCCGCAGACGCTGGTCATGAGCGGGGTCACGGATCCGTACCAGCCGGTGGAGCGGCGCCTCCGGGTTACCCGGGGGTGCCTGGAGGTGCTGGCCGAGGCCCGGCACCCGGTGGGGATCATCACGAAGAACCACCTGGTGACCCGGGATGTGGATCTCCTGGGGGAGTTGGCGTCCCACGGGGCCGCGGCGGTGACCCTCTCCATCACCACCCTGGACCGCTCACTCCAGCAGATCCTGGAGCCCCGGACCTCCACCCCCCGGAAGCGGCTGGAGGCCATCCGGATCCTGGCGGACGCAGGGATCCCCGTGGGGGTGAATGTGGCCCCGGTGATCCCCGGGCTCACCGACCACGAGATGCCCGCAATCCTGGAGGCCGCTGCGGCCGCCGGCGCCACCCGGGCCGGAACCATCATGGTGCGCCTCCCTCACGCCGTGGCCCCCCTCTTCGAGGCCTGGCTGGAGGAGCACCACCCCGACCGGAAGGGAAAGATCCTGTCCCGGCTCCGGAGTCTCCGGGGGGGACGGCTCAACGACCCCAACTTCGGAAGCCGGATGCGGGGAGAGGGCCCCTTCGCGGAGCAGATGGCGGCGATCTTCGAGGTGACGTGCCGGAAGCTGGGGCTGAACGGGGAGCGTACACCCCTCTCGGCGGCGGCCTTCCGGAGGCCGGTGCCCACGGCCCGGAGGGCGCAGATGGAGCTGTTCTGAGGGTGTGGGGCCGCGCTCCCGTCAGGGGAGCCGGCGGACCACCACCGGCACACCCCGGGGCGGGGCAACCCTCCACCGGGTACATTGCCCATATGACCATGGAACCGCCCCCCATCCCCCACGATCCTCCGGGTCCGGCGTCCGGCCGGGAGCCCGGAGAGGCGCAAACCGGAGGTGACCCCATGCCTGTGCCCCTGATGCGCCGGCTCTTCACCGTCGACGACTACTACCGGATGGCCGAGGCGGGGATTCTGCGCCACGGCGAGCGGGTGGAGCTCCTGGAGGGGGAGATCGTCCAGATGGCCGCCATCGGAAGCCGCCACGCAGGGTGTGTGAACCGCCTCAACCGGATCCTGGTGACCGGCGTGGGACCGGAGGCGCTGGTGACCATCCAGAATCCGGTGCGCCTCAGCGACCTCTCGGAGCCCCAGCCCGACGTGGCGGTGGTGCGCCCCCGCCCCGACGACTACATGGAGCGCCACCCCCTCCCGGATGACGTCCTCCTGGTGGTGGAGGTGGCCGACACCTCGGTCCCGGTGGACCGGGAGAGGAAGGCCCCCCTCTATGCCACGGCCGGGATCCCGGAGTACTGGATCGTGGACCTCCCTGCGGAGGTGGTGGAGGTGCACCGGGAGCCGGAGGGGGGCCGCTACCGGTCGGTGACCCGGCACGGAAAGGGGGAGCGGCTGCAGCTCCTGGCCCTTCCGGAGCTCGAGATGGGGGTGGAGGAGATCCTGGGGTGAGGATGCTGGAGCCCGGGCCGGCCCTCAGACCCCGCCGGAACCGTCCTTCAGGCTGTCCACGATCATGATGTAGATCAGGAAGCCGCTGAGGAGCGCCGCCGGAACCGCCGAGAACCCCCCGAACCACCGGATCCGCTGGCCCAACTCCGCCTCGGCCGGGGCGAACAGGCTGATCATGGGCGCCAGCAGGATCATCCCCACGAAGACCAGTGCAGGGAACATCCCCGCCATTCCTGCGGCAGTCTGGAGCCGGGGGGGCACGAAGATCGAGGCGATCCCCACCACCAGTGTGGCCAGGAGCCATGGGGCCATGAGGGCCACAGACCCGCCCCAGAAGAGATTCCAGGGGATCTTCCGGAGGTTGGCCAGCGCCGTGAAGCCGCCGCCATACAGAACGAGCAGGACGACGATCAGGAGGATGCCGGTCCATCCGGACCTCATCATGGCGACCGCACCCGCCGGTATGCCGACAGGTGCCGCACCGCCCCTGCCGTATCCCCCGCCGCCTCATACAACCGGGACAGGTTGAAGTGGGCGGCCCCCAGATCCGGGTCCATCTCCAGCGCCCGGAGGTACGCGGCCACGGCCTCGTCCGGTCGACCCAGATCCTCCAGCGCCACTCCCTGGTTGTAGCGGGCCATGGCGTGCCCGGGGGTGGCCTCCTCGGAGCGGAGGTAGCAGTCCAGCGCGCCCGCGGGGTCCCCCGCCTCGTGGAGGAGTCGGCCCAGGTTCAGGTGCGCCCGGGCATGCTCCGGATCCAGCTCCAGCGCCCTCCGATACGCCGACATGGCCTCCCCCACCGACACGGCCTCCAGGTCAACCCCCAGGTTGAACCACCCCTCGGCGTCCGGGCCGGAGGCCTCCTGCTCCGCCACCGCCCGGGGGAGGAACGGTGCGGCCCGGGTGGCCAACTCCGCCACGGGAAAGTCGAAGAGGACCTGTCCGGACTCGGGCTCCCACACGGTGTCCCGGTCCCGGACCACCACGGCGTCCCCCTGGGAGTGGATGTGCACGGCGGTGAGGGGGCGCCCGGCGGGAAGGGATTCCCGGAGACGATGGAGGGCCCGGTGGATCCGCCGGGAGGGGATCCCGGCGTCCTGGAGTTCCCGGATGACCCGGAGGACCACGATGTCCTGGAAGGAGAATCGGTAGTGGCGCTGGGCGTTCCGACCGGGCTCCAGCAGGCCGGCCCGGGCCAGGCTCCGCACCCGGGGCGGGGGGATGGACAGGATCTCCGCCACGTCGGCGGTGGTGTAGCCGGTCATCCAGCGCCGGTGCCCGTCAGCCCGACGAGGCCTTCTTCCGGGAGGAGGCCTTCTTCTCGCCCTCCTCGCCGGCAGACTTCCCGGCCCCCTTTGCCCCCTTCCGTCCCTCGTCCACACCTTCGCCGGAGGCCGCGAGACTGGCCTTGAGCGCCGCCATGAGGTCGATGATCTGGGTCTGGGGCTCGGCGGTGGCGGCCACAGTGATCTCCTCGCCCTCCACCTTTCGCTCGATGAGCTCCAGCATCTTCTCCCGGACCTCGTCCCGGTAGTTCTCCGGGTGGAACTCGTCCACCGAGGCGGCGTCGATCAACTGCTGCGCCAGCTTCATCTCGGCGGGGTTCACCTCCCCCTCCTCCAACGGCACCTCGTCGAAGGACTTCAGCTCGTCGGAGTACTTGAGCTGCTCCATGACGAGGCCGCTCTCCAGGGGGCGGATCATCACCAGGTACTGCTTCCCCCGGGTGGCGTAGGTGGCGATGGCTGCCCGGCCGGACTCCCGGAGCGCCGCCGCCAGTAGCCGGTAGGCCCGGGCGCCTCCCCGGTCCGGCCCCAGGTAGTAGGCCTTGTCCAGGTAGATCCGCTCCACCTTCTCCAGCGGCACAAACTCCTTGATCTCGATGGCGTCCGACTTGGGGCTCTCCAGCGCCTTCAGCTCCTCGTCGCTGAACACCACCCACTGCCCCTTTGTGAACTCGTACCCCTTGGCCATATCCTCCCGGGGTACCACCGTCCCATCCTCGGGGTCGATGTACTGCTGCTTCAGCTTGTTCCCGCTCTTCCCGCTAAAGAGGTTGAACGAGACACGGCCGGAGGAGTCCCCGGTGGAGTACAGCTTCACCGGGAGGGACACCAGCCCGAAGGCAATGGTCGAGGTACCGATGGCTCGAGCGCTCATGGTGTAAACGTATGTTCTCCCCGGGAAATCGCGCAACGAAGATGACCGCCGTCCCCTCTCCAGCCGGCAGCCCCCACGGGCCGGTGCATCCGGCCCGCTCCCTGTTGTCGTTGCAGGGGGTGCCGCATCGACAGGTTCGGGTCGTTCTCCGCTCCCGACGGACCGGCCGCTTCAGTCCGACGGCCTCCCCATGACCCCTCCTCCCGACGACCGGCTCAGGAAGTACCGGGAGAAGCGGAGCCCGGATATCACCCCGGAGCCCTTCGGCCGCGGGGTTCCGGAAGCCGCCGAGGCCGCGCCAACCTCCACCGGGAAATCCGCGTCTCCGGGCGCCCCCCGCCTCTTCGTCGTCCAGATGCACCACGCCCGCAATCTCCACTGGGACCTGCGCCTGGAGATGAACGGGGCGCTGGAATCCTGGGCGGTGCCGAAGGGCCCGTCTCCGGACATGGCGGACAAACGGCTGGCCATGCACGTGGAGCCCCACCCCCTGGAGTACGCGGACTTCGAAGGGGTGATCCCCGAGGGACAGTACGGCGCCGGGCCCTCCATCTGCTGGGACCGGGGGGTGTGGATCGAGATCCCCGGCGAGAAGCACGGGCTGGAGCACGGAAAGCTCCTCTTCGAACTCCGGGGCTACAAACTCCGGGGGCTCTGGACGCTGGTCCATACCCCCAAGGCCGGGGACAACCACTGGCTCCTGATCAAGGAGCGGGATGGCTTCCTGGACGACCGGGGCACCGACGCCTATCCGCCGGACTCCATCTTCTCGGGGCTCACGGTGGACGAGCTCCCGGATCCGTCCGTGAAGGCGAAGCGGCTGGTGGAGCGGGCCCGGAAGGCGGGGGCGAAGCCGGGGGCGGTGTTGGCGAAGGAGCTGGAGGTGATGAAGGCGGTGCCCCTGGACGCGCCGGTGAGCCGGGAGGGGTGGGTCTTCGAGATCAAATACGACGGCTACCGTCTGCTGGGTGACCGGGGGGAGGACCGGGGCGGCGGCGGGGGCGGCTCCGACGGAGTGTCCCTCTGGTCCCGGGCGGGGAACGACCTCACCGCCACCTTCCCGGAGATCGCCCGGGCGGTGCGGGGGCTCCCCTTCCCCGGTACCGTGCTGGACGGGGAGGTGGTGGTCCACGACGCCGAGGGGCTCCCCTCCTTCTCGCACCTGCAGAAGCGGGGGCGGCTGCAGCGCCCCGCGGACATCGCCCGGGCCGCCGTGGCCCTCCCCGCCACCTACTACGTCTTCGACCTGCTGGCCTTCGGCGGCCTGGACCTCCGCCCCCTTCCCCTGCTGGAGCGGAAGGCGCTGCTCCGGGAACTGCTCCCCACGGTGGGTCCCCTCCGGTATTCCGACCACATTCCCACCGTAGGCGAGGCCATGTTCAGGCAGACCGAAGCACTGGGGCTGGAGGGGGTGGTGGGGAAGAAGGCGGACGGGCCGTACCGTTCCGGCCGCTCCGAGGAGTGGATCAAGGTCCGGACCATCCGCACCGACGACTTCGTGGTGGTGGGGTGGACCGAGCCGAAGGGGACCCGGGGGGGGTTCGGGGCCCTTCACCTGGGGCGCTACATGGACGGGAGGCTCACCTACTCCGGGAGTGTGGGGACAGGCTTCAGCGAGAGCCTCCTGGCGGAGATGTCCCAGGCGCTGGCCGCCGCCGAGGTGCCGGCCCCGCCGGTGGAGCCGTCCACTCCGTCGCCCCCCCTGCCGAAGGGGAAGGCCCACCACTGGGTGCGGCCGGAGCGGGTGGTGGAGGTGCGCTACAAGGAGGTGACCCCGGACGGGCTGCTGCGGCACCCCGCCTTCGTCCGGACCCGGGACGACAAACCCCCGGAGGAGTGCCAGGGCCCCCCTGCCCCCCCTGCGACCGGGAACGGGGACGGCGACCACCTGCCGGAGCCCCTTCCCGTCCTTGAGGAACCGGATGAACGTAAGGTGGCCTACACCAATCTGGACAAGGTTTTATGGCCGCAGCCGAAGCTCACCAAGGGGCACCTGATCCGCTACGGCGAAGCCATCGCCCCCTGGATCCTCCCCTACCTCCGGGACCGGTGCCTGGTCCTCACCCGGTATCCCGACGGCATCGACGGGAACTCCTTCTACCAGAAGAACGCCCCGGACTGGGCCCCGGACTGGATCCGCACCGAGACCGTCTACAGCGACGGCTCGGAGCGGGATCTGGACTACTTCGTGGTGGACGACGAAGCGGGGCTGCTCTACGTCCTGAACTCGGCAGCCCTGCTCCTCCACGTCTGGTCCAGCCGGGTCACGGCGCTGGAGCGCCCGGACTGGTGCATCCTGGATCTGGACCCCAAGGAGGCCCCCTTCCTCCACGTGGTCCGGGTGGCCCGGCGGATCCGGGAGATCTGCCAGGCCATCGGGCTTCCATCGTTCATCAAGACCAGCGGCTCGTCGGGGCTCCACGTCCTCCTCCCCCTGGGGGGGATGCTGGACTACGAGCAGTCGAAGATCCTGGGACAGCTCCTGGCCACGGTGGTGGTGAAGGAGCTCCCGGAGATCGCCACCATCACCCGGCAGGTGCGCTCCCGGGAGGGGAAGGTCTACGTGGACTTCCTGCAGAACGGGTGGGGGAAGCTGCTGGTGGCCCCCTTTTCCCCCCGGCCGGTGCCGGAGGCGGCAGTGAGCATGCCGCTGCACTGGGACGAGGTCACCGACGACCTGGACATCCGCACCTTCACCATCGTGAACGCACCGGGGAGGATGGAGGCGCTGGGGGAGGACCCGCTGCTTCCGGTGATGACGGCGAAACCGGAGCTGGGGGTGGTCCTGGAGCGGCTGGGGGAGTGGGTGGGGGGGGGCGGGCCGGAGAAGGGGAAGGCGCGAGGGGGGTGAGGGCTCAGTACCCCAGGACGCTGAGCCCCGGGACCCGCTGAAACTCCCGGACGTTCCGGGTCACGACAGGGAGGTCATGGGCGAGGGCCGTGGCTGCGATCCACAGGTCATTCGTCCCGATGAGTAGCCCGTTTGTTCTCAGGTAGCGGTGGAGTTCGCCGTACCGCCAGCAGACCTCCCGCGTGGCCTCCAGGACCGGAAAGGGGGCGATGAACCGCTCCCAGCGGTCCCGTCCGCCGCCTCCTGCGGCAAGTTCTCCAGCGATGGTGAACGTGATGTGCATCCCCTCGCTGCTGTGGGCTCCCAGGAACCGGTGGGCCGGACCATCGCCGGACGCCGACAATTCCCGCTCCAGATCCACCAGGAAGGTGGTCTCCAGGATCATTCCGCCGTCCACTTGTCGGACGGTGGGGCATCGGCTGACTTGACTGCGTCGAGGGCGTCCAGCTCTTCCGTCTGGTAGAGCGCCCCACGCTCCCGGAGCAGTCCCAGGAGGGTGCCCCCTGAGAGAGGCTCATCGGGCCACACCGCCCGCATCACCACATCACTGAAGGACTCCGTAGGCGCCCGGCGCGCTGCCCGGAGGCGCTCGTAGGCCTCGTCCCGAAGGGAGATCGTCTTGGTGCCCATACACAGAACATACACAGACTGTGCAGGTGACTCAAGACCACGAAGGGAAGGTCTTGGGGACTTGGGGGTCCAGCCAAACCTCGGCTACGAGCCTGACTCGACCCAGTTCTCCAGAACCAGCCCGGGTACCCGTTGAAACTCCCGGCTGTTGTTCGTGACCAGGGTGGCATCCAGTGCCAGGGCATGGGCTGCGATCAGCAGGTCCATGGATCCGATGGGGGTGCCCTGACCTTCGAGGTGGCTGCGAAGGGGCCCATAGGCTCGCATGGCCGCCTCGTCGAACGAAAGGATGTCCAGAGGAGCGAGGAACTTGTCCAGCGCCTCCACGTTGCGCCGCGATCCGCTCTTCGACACACCGAACGACAACTCGGCTCCCGTGATGCTGGAAATGGCGACCTGCCCGAACTTCAGTCCCGCGAGGCGATCGAACACCCCCATGGGCCGCCGGTTGATGATGTAGATGCAGATGTTCGTGTCCAGCAGATACATCGGCGGACTCATTCCTTCCACCCACTCCTCTCCTGGACTTCGGGCTGCTCCCTGGTGATCTGGAAACCCGGCTCGAACTCGTCCAGGGCCTCCTTCATGATCTCCCACGGCGCGTCCACCGGAAGGAGGAGCACCCCACTTCCGAAACGCTTCGCAATGACCTCATCCCCGTCGAACCGCAGTTCGAGAGGCAGCCGGACCGCCTGACTCCGTCCCGTCATGAAGAGCTTTGCCGTGGTTGTCATGGGGGCCTCGTGGAATCTGGACCGGGATATTGGCGCCTCTGGTATATACCAATGATATATATCGCGAAATGAGGAGTCAAGCGGCCCCTCCGCTCCAGATCACCCCTGCGTCTCCGACGCCCCCCGGGCCCTCATCCACCGGGCCGCCGTCCCGGCCACGGAGCCCAGCACCTCGTCGTCGGTCCGCCCACTCCGCTTCAGCACGTGGAAGCCGTGATCCGCCCCCTCCTCCACATGCAGGGTCGCCCGGGAGCCCAGTTCGGCCACCACCGGCCGGAGGAGATCCAGGTCTGCCAGGGTGTCCCGGTCCCCCTGGAGGAAGAGGAGGGGAAGCCCCACCTCGGCCAGGTGGTCCCCCCGCTGGGTGGATGGGCGCCCGGCCGGGTGGAGGGGAAACCCGAAGAAGACCAGCCCCCTGAGGCCGCACTCCTCCAGCCGCCCCCCCGCCGCCGCCAGGGAGGTCATGCGCCCTCCCATGGACTTCCCCCCGGCGAAGAGTGGCCGCCCACCGGCCATGCGGGCCCCCTCCTGGACGGCGGCCTCCACCGCGGCCAACAGCACCGGCTGCCGGTCCGGGGCCTTCCTCCCACGGGCCATATAGGGGAAGCTGAAGCGGAGGGTGGCCACCCCCTGGGCGGCCAACTGGCCCGCCATCGCCTCCATGAAGGCGTGCTCCATCCCCGCCCCGGCTCCGTGGGCCACGACCAGGAGGGCCCGGGAATCGTCGGGGGAGATGAGGATCCCGGGGAGATCCTCTCCTCCGGGGTTCGGGATGGTCACCGGGCAGGGCTCTGCGTGGGTGCTCACGATGCTTCCTCCGGGTGGTTGGGACTGGGATCACCGGTCCCCTTCCCTACCCCGACCCGGGCCAGGAAGCGCCGGGCCAACTCCGGGCCGGTCCCCGCGTCCTCGTGCTTGAAGAAGATGTTCAGCTCGCTCCACCCGCTTTCCCGGAACCGTTCCACCCACGCGTCCAGCGCCTCATCGGTGTACTCGGTGCGCCGGAGCCGGGCGTACCCCCACGACGCGGTGGGGACCACCACCGCATCCGGGGTCTTCTCCTCGGTGGTGTCGGAGGTCACCAGCGCCACCCCCCGGTCGCTGAGCCGGGTGTATACCTCGTCCACAAGCCACGACCCGGAACGCACCTCCAGCGCCGCCAGGAGCCCGTCGGGGAGCACGGCCAGGAAGTCGTCCAGGAGGGGGAGGTCCAGCTTCAGGTAGGGGGGGAGCTGGAAGAGGATGGGACCCAGGCGGGGACCCAGCGTCCGGGCCACCCCGGCCAGGTACTCCACCTCGCCACCTACATCCTTGAGCTTCTTCCGGTGGGTGATCTGCCGGGACGCCTTCAGGACGAAGCGGAAGCCCTCGGGGGTCTCGTCGGACCACTTCTCCAGCATGGAGACCGAGGGCATCCGGTAGAACGTGTTGTTGATCTCCACGGCGTCGAACTGGGTGGCGTAGTAGCTCAGCATCTGCCCGTCGGGGAGTCCCTCCGGGTAGAAGGAGCCCTTCCACTCCTTGTAGGAGAAGCCGCTGGTGTCGGCGCGGAGCCGCATGCGATGTCCATGCTCAGGGGGTACGGCGGGAGGGTTCCGCTCCTGTCTCCCCTCCCGATTCCTCTCCCTTGCAGTGTGGGTCGGGGGCGGGGGAATCGCCAGCGGGGGGAGGGCTGGCGCAGTGGTGGACTGCAACGGGCTGCCTTGACACGGGCCCAGGATTTACGGGATGTTACGTTGTGTAAACCCCACGGACCCGACCCGGCGAAACCCATGGCCAAGCGCTACAACATCCAGCTCGACGAGGAGTACTCGGCCCGGCTCGAGGCCCTTGCCGCCCGCACCCACATCCAGGCGGGGACGCTGGCTCGCGCGCTCCTTTCCAGCGCCATCGACCAGGCGGATCCCAACGCCGAGACCATCACCCAGATCCTCGACGCCATCCCCGGGGCGTTCGAGCGCCACCAGCAGGGCCGTGCCGATGCCCGCGAGGGTCGGACCATGCCACTTGCGGAGCTGTAGGCATGGCGGTCGTGCTCGTCACGGAGACGGCGGCAAAGGATCTGTCGGAACTCGTCGACGAACACTCCCTACCGGATGACACCAGGGAGCGCGTGAGGGAACGGCTGCGCCCGCTGGGTCGATTTCCTCTGATGGGATCCCCTCTTCACGGCCGCTGGACAGGCTCCCGATTCCTTCTGGGCCCCTGGCGGTGGATGCTCCTCGTCTACGAATACGCCGACGAGATCGACACCGTCTTCATCACCACCATCCAGGACGCTCGCCGGGCCGAATCCGCGACGAGCAACCGGGAAGGCGGAGCCCCTGGGCCACGTGACGGCTCACGGAACACTTGACACCCTTTCAACCACACCTGTAGACTCTCTTTATATAGAGAGCCGACATATCGGCCTCCCCGTGTCCCGGGGCCTCGCTCGCGCCCCACCTCCGGCGGATCCATGCATTCTCCCAACCTCACCAAAGAGCTCAACGAGCTACTCCTCCTGGCCCGACTCCGGGAGGGTCCCGCCCACGGGTACGAGATCGCACTGTCCATCGAGGAGACCAGTCGGGGGGCCTTCGTTCTCCAGCATGGCACCCTCTATCCGATCCTCCACCGCCTGGAAGAGGAGGGGTTCATCCAGGGACGGTGGGACGATTCCGGAGGGCGACGCCGGAAGGAATACTTCCTCACACCCCGGGGGAAGGCCCACCTGGCGGGCGAGACGGACCGGCTCGAGGCACTTCTGCGGGACGTCCTCCACTTCCTCCGGGGACCGGAGCCTGAACGTGCGTGACGGGGGGCTGGCAGCGAGCGGATCGACTGCCCCGGAGGAGCCCCCGGAGGCCGGTGCCATGGAGCGCGTGGGGCGCTCCCGGGTGATCCCTGCCCGGCGACGCCTGGACCTGGCCCGTGAGATGGCTGCAGACCTGCACGATCTGGTGGACCACCTGGTGTCCGGGGGGATGGATCCGGAGGCGGCGCGGCAGCGGGCCGCCCGCCTCATGGAGCCCTCGGATGAGGGAATCCGGGAGCTCGAGGCCCTCCATGGCTCCCTGGGTGGCCAGCTCGGAGCGCGCTTGGACCACGTTCTGGGGTCCGGGAGGGTCGCCCCGGGATCCAGGATCCACCCCTCCGGAGTGATGGCGTTCTTCCTCCTC
>Ga0076930_101336_pt1 | contig 13749 bp, 16 predicted proteins | sample HotLakConsoUCCRE_FD_71149 | JGI IMG/M metagenome (GOLD analysis project Ga0076930, IMG submission 71149) | Hypersaline microbial mat communities from Hot Lake, Washington, USA - Hot Lake Consortium UCC-RE (version 3) (version 3) ...
GGGCGTGCTGAGCGTCGAGGCGGGCGAGGTGACGCCGGCCGATCTCGATGGCGACGGGCGCGAGGACGACGCCGTGGTCGATTTCGGGGCGGTCTTCTGCGACTACAACCTGTCGCACTGGCACGGCACCGGAGGGGCTCCGATCCATTTCGTCATCGACGGCACGTGGTCGCAGAGCTGGTGGGCGCATTACTGGTCGGTGCTGGATTTCGACGGAATGCGTGTGATCCTGCTCGCGCGGCACGGCAGCTATTGCGACAGCTACGGCGCCGCGCCCTGTGTGCAGGCCATCGTGGCGGGCGAGGCGGAGTTCTTCACGCCGGTGGACGGGCGTGCGGAGGAGGGCTGAGTCCCGGCGCGCCAGCCGAGAGGCGCGGGGGTCAAACCGCGCCTGATCGGGCCGAGGGTGCGGCAGAGGACATCGCGGGCCGGCGCCCCGGGCCGGGGCGATGGTGGTCGGCCTCACGCCCTACGAATGCATCTGCCAGATCCGGACCCAGAGCCGCATCGGTTCATCCTCGATCCGATCCGCCAGATGCCGGGACCGAACACCTAGCGCACCTGGCGGACCATGGTCACCGCGCCGGAAAAGCCGAAGAGCCAGGGCAGGAGACGCCCCGACTGCTGCGCCACCGGCACGAAGCCGCGACGTTCGTAGAGCGCGCGGGCGCGGGGGTTCTCGTGGGTCACGTCGAGCCTGACGCGGGCAAGGCCGCGGGAGAGGGCCTCGCGAGCCAGCGCCTCGATCAGGGCCGAGCCCACGCCGCGGCCGCGGTGGCTGTCGGCCACGAAGATGCCGTCCACGAGGAGGTCCCGGCCGCTTTGCGGGCGCTCGAGCACCGACAGCGCCGCCGCCGCCAGGCTGCCCCGTGCCAGCCATAGACGGCCGCGAGATCGGTCATGCCGCCCCCTACGAGGGCAAGACCGCCCGCATGGAACCCCGCCACCCCGACAAGGCGGTCGCCATCGTGGACGCAGAGCGCGCGCTCCGGGTTGGCCACGCGGGCGACGAAATCGAGCGCCCGGCGCTCGGGGCCGAGTACGCGACCGAGCTTGCCGCCGAAGGCCGCCCAGTAGAGCCGCGCGAGGCTGTCGCGGTCGCCGGGCTCGAACCCCTGCCGAACCATCATGCAAGGACCGCCCGGGAGAGCGCCTCCTCGTGGCCAAGGCCGAAGATCCAGCCTTCCTCGGGGGCGTGCACGTCAAGCATCGCGGAGAGCGTCGCCGGGGGCAGGGCCGAGACCGCGGCGGCGAGGCCCGCCACCTGCGCGCGGTCGCGGATCGGTTCGTCGGGGTATCGCGCGGCGATGGCGGGGGAGACGAGGGAGGGCCAGATTTCCGTGAAGGCGACGGGCCGGTCCAGAGTGTCGAAGGGCCAGGCGGCGATGCGTCCCGGGAAAGCCGCGCGCAGGCGCCAGAGCACCGGCAGGCCCATCAGGGCCTGACTGCCCACGGCGCCCGCGCCGGAGAGCTGCCAGACCTCGAAGGCGCCCCGCGCGATCTCCTCGGCCCGCCGGCGGGGGCGGTCCCAGCGAAAGCTGCGGTCATTGCCCTTGCGCGGCAGGTCCGGGATCTCGCGCCTGAGCGGGTTGCCCCAGAAGGGGCCGATGCCGGGCAGCCTGCGGTTCATCATGGCGGCGACGTCGAATCGGTTGTTGGCCGAGGGTGCATCCTCGATCCGCTCCGCGAGCCATGACCAGAGCGCGAAGGGGTCGGGCCGGCCGGCGATGGCGGCGGCGAAGCCCGAGGGATAGCCGAAAGGGAAATCGAACCCCACGAGGAGCCTTTGGCCCGCCGTCAGCGTCTCCTCGATGCGGGACAGAAGCCAGGACTCGGCCAGCTCGCGGTTGCGGCAGTAGAGAGGCGCCTCGCCAGGGCGGCTGGTCGCGATCCAGATGGAATCGGCTTTCGGCGCCGCACCGCGATCATTGCCGCCGGACCAATCGACCATGGCGACCTCGTCCCAGATCACTGAAGGGCCTCGGCCATGGCGAGGTCTTCGGGCGTGTTCACGTTGAAGAAGGCGGCGGCATCCGGGAAGGGCACGGCTGTGGCGCCGAGCCTGCCCATCGCGTCCTGCATCCTGCGGGTGCCGCCCTCGAGCTCTGCGCGCAGGTCCTCGCGCAGGGCGACGGGCCAGAGGGCGGCGGTGGGATGTGCGTCCTCTGCGATGCCAGCGAAGGCAAGCGGCCTCCCGGCGGCGGCGAGGCGGTCCAGCAGGTCGAGGGGCAGGAAGGGCGTATCGGCGGCGGCGGTCAGTAGCCGCGTCGCGCCGAAGGAGGCGGCCCAGTCGAGGCCCGCGAGAACCCCGGCGAGGGGGCCGCAGTCCGGCAGGAGGTCGGGGATCACCGGCAGACCGAGGGCCGCGAAGCGGGCAGGGTCGCCATTGGCGTTGAGGGCGAGCGTGGCGACCTGCGGCAGGAGGCGGTCCCGGACATGGGCACCGAGCGTCCGGTTCCCCATCGGGCACAGCGCCTTGTCGATGCCGCCCAGCCTGCGGCCCCGGCCCCCGGCCAGTATGATCCCGGCAGGCCTCCGGTCCGTGTCCTGCGCCTGCGACATGGCGGGGTCCGCTTGCATCTGCCTCCGGGCGGGCCTAGGCCGCGCTGGCCGGAGTTTAGACTGACCCCATGACCGCCTCCACCGTGAAATCCGCCGCGTTCGCGGGCGTCCGCGACGGCCTGCCGTTCTGGGTGGTCGTGGGACCCCTGTCCGTGCTCTTCGGGGTGCTGGCGACCGAGGCCGGGCTGACGCTGACGCAGACGCTGGCGATGACCACGCTGGTGATCGCGGGGGCGTCGCAATTCGCGGCGCTGCAGCTGATGCAGGACGGCGCGGGCTTCTGGCTGATCCTCGCCGGGGCGCTCGCCGTGAACCTGCGGATGATGATGTATTCGGCGGCGCTCATCCCGTGGCTCGGCCCGGCGCCGCTCTGGCAGAGGGCAGTGGCCTCTTTCGTGATGTTCGACCAGCCCTATGCGCTGGGCGTGTTGCGCTACGAGGCGCAGCCTGCCGAGCCCGTCGCGGCGAAGATCGCCTATTACCTTGGCGTGGGCCTGCCGATGGCGGTGATGTGGGTGGCGATGTCGACCGTCGGCGTGCTGGTGGGCGCGCGCATCCCGGAGGGGCTGGCGCTCGATTTCGCGCTGCCGATCACCTTCATCGCGCTGGTGGCGCCGATGCTGAAGACGCTGGCCCATGTGGCGGCGGCGGCGACCTCGGTCGTCGTTGCGCTGGCGCTGAGGGGGATGCCCGCGGGAACCGGGCTGCTGATCGCGGCTGCGGCGGCGATGGCGGTGGGCGCGACCCTGGAGACGCTGCGGGGGCGGCGGGCATGAGCGACGCGCAGATCTGGGCGCTGATCGGCTGCATGGCCGTGGGCACCTTCCTGATCCGCTTCTCGTTCCTCGGGCTGGTCGGGGACAGGCCCTTGCCCGCGTGGCTGCTCAGGCTGCTGCGCTACACGCCCGTCGCGGTGATCCCGGCCATCGTGGCGCCGCTGGTGGCCTTTCCGGCGGCGACGGGAGGAGAGACCGACCCGGTGCGGCTCGCGGCGGCGGTGGCTGCGCTGGCGGTGGGGGCCTGGCGGCGGGACGTGATCCTGGCCGTGGCGGCGGGGGCGCTGGTGCTCTACGGCGGCCTCTGGATTACGGTCTGAACGCCGTGGCGGGCACCTCGGCGCCGAAGGCGGCGGCGGCCAGTGCCTTGTCGTCGCTGTCGTTTTCCCGGTATTCGCGGGTCGTCACACCGGCGAAGAGCGCGATCTGGTCGGACAGGCGGTCGGGAAACCAGGTCTCCGTGATGCCCTCGAAGCCCGGAACCTGACGCAGCACACGGGTGGCGGCGACGGTGCAATGGGCCTTGGGTACGGCGCCGTAGGACATGGCGGCCCGGAGCGCGGCCTCGGCCTGCGCGGCGGACACGGGCAGGTCCTGGCGCAGAACGTAATATGTCATCCGGGCGTGGTAGCGGGCGTAGAAATCGGCGATCTCGTCGGTGATCCCGAAATGCACGTCGTTGTTCTCGGGCACGAGGTAGCCCCAGGGCTGCTGCGCCACGTCGCCGCCGAAGGTGCCGGCGGGATCGAAGATCACCCGCTGGCTCGCGTTGATCATCAGGCCGGTGTGCATGCCGCGGTCCGAGGACGTGCTCTTCATCGTGAAGAGCGTCAGCATCTTGGGCCCCGGATGCGCATAGGCCCGGGCGGAGAGAACGGACTGGGGCGTGGACACCGGCTCCGCCGCTCCGCAGGCGGTCAGCCCGAGGGCGGAGGCGCCGAGGAGGAAGGCCCTGCGGTCCATCGCGCCGCGTCTCTCAGCCGTTGATGAGGGCGAGAAGGACGAGGCCGACCACGACCACGACGATGGTGCGGGTCACCATCTTCACGAACCCGTCGAACGTGCGTTCCTGGGTCTCGATCTTCATGGTGCCGTGCTTGTGCTCTGCCATGGGTTCATCCTCCGCGTTCGGGCGAGATGGGCAATAGTCGATCCGGGCCGGGCTGTCACGCTCACGAACATGTCAGCCTGTCGCACCCTCGCGTGGCGGCGCCTCGAAGAGGTCCACCCCGTCTTCCTGCCACCGCCGGGCGCGGCCGTGGTGCCAGAGGTGCAGGCAATGCGCGTAGGCCTCGACGAGGGCGAGGCCGTATTCGTCGCCGCGGATCTCGCGCCGGAAGAGCGGCAGGAAGCACTGGCCGGCGCTGCGGGGCGTGGCGAGATGGGCGGCGAGGCGGTCGAGGGCGGAGACATGGTTCTCGATCAGCTGCGCCAGCCGCAGGGGCAGGCCGCGGAACGGCCGCTTGTGTCCCGGCAGGACGAGCTGCGCCTCGGTGGCGAGATGCGAGAGCTTGCGGCAGGCTTCGAGCCAGTCGGCGACGGGATCGGCTTCGGGCTCCGTGGGATAGACGCCGAGATTGGGGGAGATGCCGGGCAGGAGCTGGTCGCCGCCCAGCACCAGGGCGCCGTCCTCGGACCAGAGCGTCACATGCTCGGGTGCATGGCCGCCGCCCATGGCGACACGCCAGCGCCGCCCGCCGGCCGTCACGCGCGCGCCCTCGGTCAGGCGGTGGTAGCCCAGCGGCAGGGGCGAGACGCTGTCGGCGAAGTTGAAGGGCCGGTCGGCGCGGCGGGCGGCGAAGACCTCGGCGTCCATGCCCGCCGCGCGGTAGAAGGCGAGGGTTTCCGCGGGCCATGTCTCCTGCACGTCGAGGGTCAGCATCCGCGCCATCAGGTAGCTGGTGCGGGAGGTCAGGATCCGGGCCCCGCGCCCGGCGAACCAGCCGGCGAGGCCCACATGGTCGGGATGGTGGTGGGTCACGATCACGCGCCGGACAGGACGGCCGGAGAGCGGCCCGGCCAGCAGCCGGTCCCAGAGGGCGATGCCGCGGCCTGACGAGAGGCCGGTGTCGACCAGCGTCCAGCCGTCGCCGTCGTCGAGCGCGTAGACATTGACGTGATCGAGCGCCATCGGCAGGGGCAGGCGCATCCACAGAAGGCCCTCGGCCACCTCGGTGGCCGCGCCTTCGGCGGGCGCGCTATCCCAGGGGAAGCTCAGTCCGTCGGTGCCTCGGTTCAAGCGGCCTTGTCCTTGCCGGTGCGGGAGATCAGCACATGCCCGGCGGCCGCGGCGGCGGCAAGATGGGAGGCGTGTTCCGGCAGCAGCAGACCGATATAGGCCTCCGCCAGGGCCCGCCGTTCCGCGTCGCCGGCCCGCGCCGCGGCGAGATGGGCATGGGCGCCCAGCACCCGCGCGAAGCCTCGGGCATAGGGCACGGAGGCGGCGCGGCGGTGGTCGGCGGGGGTGCCGAGAAGCCGGTCGGTGGCGTCACGCAAGTTCTCGGCGGCCTCGAAGACGGCATCGGCCAGTTCCGGCAGCCGCGCGCGGGCGGCCTCGGCGCCGTCGCAGATCTCCTCGATCAGGGCGAGGGCGGCGGCGCCGTTGTCCTGCATCTTGCGGCCCACGAGGTCGAGCGCCTGGATCCCGGTCGTCCCCTCGTAGATCTCCGCCACGCGGATGTCGCGGAGGTATTGCTCGGCGCCCGTGTCCGAGACGTAGCCCGCCCCGCCATGGACCTGAATGCCGAGCCCCGCGACCCGGGACCCGGTCTCGGTGCCGAAGATCTTGGCGAGCGGCGTCAGGAGCCCCGCGCGGGCGGCATGGGCGGCATGGCCGGTGGCAAGAGCCATGTCCGCCGAGACGGCGCACATGAGACCGACCGCCCGGGCGGCGAGGACATCGGCCGCCATCTCCGCCAGCATCCGGCGCACGTCGGGGTGGGCCTCGATCGGCGCGCCGCCCTGCACCCTTTCGGCGGCGAAGGCGCGGGCGCGGCTAAGGGCGGCGGAGGCCACGCCCACGCCCTGCATCGCCACGCCGAGTCGGGCGCTGTTCATCATGGTGAACATCGCGGCCATCCCGCCGTGGGGGGCACCGATCAGCCAGCCCCGCGCCCCCTCGAAGGACATGAAGCAGGTCGGTGCGCCGTGCTGGCCCATCTTGCGCTCGAGCGCCGTGACGGTGACCGCGTTCCGGCTGCCATCGGGCAGGACCTTGAGCACCAGAAAGAGCGAGAGGCCCCGCGTGCCCGGGGGCGCGTCCGGCAGGCGGGCGAGGACGAGGTGGCAGATGTTGGCCGCGAGGTCGTGATCGCCGTAGCTGATCCACAGTTTCTGGCCGGTGACCGCAAAGAGCCCGTCCTCGAGAGGCTCCGCCCGGCTGCGGACGGCGCCCACGTCGGAGCCGGCCTGGGGTTCGGTCAGATTCATCGTGGCGGCCCATTCGCCCGAGATCAGCCGGGGCAGGACCTGCGCTTTCAGCGCGTCGTCGGCATGGGCGTCCAGCGCCTCGATCTGGCTCTGGCTCATCAGCGGCGCGATGGCGAAGGAGAGGCAGGCGCCGGAGAGCATCTCGGTGATCGCGGCGGCGAGGGTGCCGGGCAGACCCTGCCCGCCATGGGCGGGGTCCGCGGCGAGGCCGATCCAGCCCCCCTCGGCGACATGGGTCCATGCCCGGGCGAAACCGGGCGGCGTGACCACGCCATCCTCCCCGAGCCGCGCTGGCGTGCGGTCGCCGACGGTCTGGAGCGGGGCGAGGATGTCCTCGGACAGGCGGCCGGCCTCGGTGAGAGCGGCCTCGACCATGTCGAAATCCGCCGCGGCGAAGCGGTCGGTGGCGGCCACCGCGCCATAATCCGCCACATGGCGGAGAAGGAACAGGATATCGTCGACAGGCGCGCGGTAGGACATGGCGTCTTCCTTGCGGTTGCGGTGCGCGCGCCGGTCTCTTGGCACGCCCGGGGCTGACCGGTAGACGGCGGGACGACCCCTGTGCCGCAGGCTAGAGGGGCCACACCCTGAAACAACTGAAACGCGGCGTCATGACCGAACGGCTCACATCCGACCCAGAGGGCATCGCGCGCGCGGCCGCTTTTCTGAGCGCCGGGCGATGCGTCGGCTTTCCGACGGAGACGGTCTACGGGCTCGGCGCCGATGCCACGTCGGACCGGGCGGTCGCGGCGATCTTCGAGGCGAAGGACCGGCCGCGGTTCAATCCGCTCATCGTGCATCTGCCCGATCCCGGGGCGGTGGCCGCTCTGTGCGACATGCCCGAGGCGGCGGAGCGGCTGGCGGCGGCGTTCTGGCCCGGGGCGCTGACGCTGGTGCTGCCGCTGCGGTCCGGTGCGGGGATTTCCCCGCTGGTGACGGCGGGTCTGGAGACGCTGGCCGTCAGGGTGCCCGATCATGCCGTGGCGCGGGAGCTTCTGCGCGCCGTGGGGCGGCCGGTGGCGGCGCCCTCGGCCAATCCGTCCGGGCGGCTGAGCCCGACCACGGCGGCACATGTGCTGGCGGGTCTCGACGGGCGGATCGCGGCGGTACTGGACGGCGGGCCCTGCGGGGTGGGGGTCGAGTCGACGATCGTCGGGTTCGATCCGGGACCGGTGCTGCTGCGGCCCGGGGGACTGCCGCGGGAGGCGCTGGAGGCCTGTCTGGGTGGGACCCTCGGAGAGGTGATGCCGGGCCGGCGGCCCGTGGCGCCGGGGCAGCTCGTGTCGCATTACGCGCCGCGCGGGGCCCTGCGGATGGAGGCGACCGTGGCGCGGGAGGGTGAGGTCCTCGTGGGATTCGGCGCGGTGGCGGGCGCGGTGAGCCTGTCGGCGGCGGGCGATCTCGTGGAGGCGGCGGCGGCGCTGTTCCCGGTGCTGCACCGGCTGGACGCTGCGGGGGTGGAGCGGATCGCGGTGGCGCCGATCCCCGAGACCGGGCTGGGTCTCGCGATCAACGACCGGCTGCGACGGGCGGCGGCGCCAAGGGGCTAGCGCCGGGCGGCGCGCGTCTCCGGTTCCCGGGCGGCCCGGCCTAGTCGCAGCCAAGAAGATCGACGGCGCGCTCGGTGCCGAGCACCGTCATCCGGACGCGGGACCGGTCGAGCGCGACGCCGCCGGTGCCGTCCATGTCGAAGAGCTCGGCGGTGGCGAGGAGGCGGTCGCCGTCGCGGCGCATCACCGGCTCGCTGACCCAGATGGAGGGATCGCCCGCCTCGATCACCACCTCCTCCGCGCCGCCTGTCGGGGGCAGGGTCAGGGCGATCTCGAGCCTGAGGCCCTCTGCGGCCGGGGTCACGCGGCAGGTCAGGGGGCCCGCACCGGCCTCTGCGGCGGTCGACGGTCGGTCCACGAGGGCGGCGACGATCTCCGCCGAGCGGCTGCCCTGGGGGGGCAGCTCCGCGACGATGGGCAGCCGGACGGGAATGCAGATGTCGGCGCAGACGCCGATCTCGACCTCGCCCGCGATCATCGCGTCGCGGCCTCCCTCGGGCGTCGTGAACTCGAGCGGAATCACGACGTGCTCGCTGTAGCCGATGGAGCGCATGCCGTTGGCGTGGCTGACCTCGGGGACGGGCCAGTGCAGGCGCAGGCCGGAGACGTTCTGGCTGTGCTGCCAGAAGAACTCCGGCGGGATGCCCGCGTCGCCGGGCGCGCGCCAGTAGGTCTTCCAGCCCGGGGCGAGGGTGATCTCGAGGCCGGCCATGTGGGTTCCGGCCTCGGTCCGCCATCCGGGCAGGATGCGGGCGGAGACGACGCCGTCGGTCACGCCGGTCTGCGCGGCGGCAGGCTGGACGGCGGTCAGGACGGTCAGGGCGAGGGCCGCGGCGCGGGCGAGTCTTGTGCTCATCGGCGCAACCTAGGCAGCGAGGGCGGAAAGAAAAAGTCACGTCACCGGGAGCGGGGCGGGCGGCTGCCCTTGTCAGTGGCGGTCCTGCATCACATCCTGAAGGGCATGACAGAGATGGAACCCGAGAGCCTCGTCGGTCGGCTGCTGGTGGCGATGCCCGGCATGGGCGATCCGCGCTTCGCGCAGGCGGTGATCTACATGTGCGCCCATTCCGCCGAGGGGGCGATGGGGCTCATCGTGAACAAGCCGACGCCGGAGGTGAGCTTTTCGGACCTGCTGAAGCAGCTGGAGATCGACCGGGCGCCGGATGCGCGGGATATCCGGGTCTATTACGGCGGGCCGGTGGAGGGGGCGCGGGGGTTCGTGCTGCATTCCTCGGATTATCGCTCGGAGGGGGCGACGCTGCCGGTGGATGGGGAGATCGGGCTGACGGCGACGCTCGATGTGCTGGAGGAGCTGGCGCAGGGGCGGGGGCCTTCGGCGTCGCTGCTGGCGCTGGGGTATTCGGGGTGGGGGCCGGGGCAGCTCGAGGGGGAGATCGGGCGGAACGGCTGGCTGACCTGTGCCGCGCGGCCGGAGCTGGTGTTCGGCCGGGCCAACGAGCACAAGTGGTCGGCGGCGCTGAAATCGCTGGGGATCGACCCGCTGCTCCTCTCGGGGGAGGCCGGGCGGGCCTGAGCCGGAGCCGGGGCGTCCACGCGTGGACGCTGGGCTATCCTGTTGGGATTGTTGAGGAATGTGGAAAGTGGGGATTTTTCCGGACGGGAGTCCGGGAAGTGGGGCGGGTAGTGTGATTTAGTTTAACGAGATGGTTGCATTAAAAGTCCGCGTTGTGATGTTGTTTGCGCCCATACCGGCGATTGCCATTTCCAGGTTCTTATCGACAGTCTTGCTGACGATGATACCCCGAACATTTTGGCCTTCGTAATCCAGTTCGTTGGTTCGCACGTGTCCAATGTATCTTAGAAGCTGCCCAATGACCTTGTCTGAAGCACGCCCCTTCTTCAGTTCAACCACTACCACAGCGCCATCTTTGTCCCGGCAGAGGAGGTCAATCGGTCCGGTGATCGTTCGGTACTGCCGACCGATCAACTCGAGACCATCCTCAAGTAGTTGAATGTTCTTCTCAAGGTAATCTTCAAGCATCTTTTCGGAAATTTGGGCGTCTATGACTTCCTTCGAGGCTTCGATGTCGGCCATTTTCTCAGGCTGACCTGAGTCGATGTAGAAATCTGTCGCCTCTTCTCTAGTCGGAAACCGCTCGTGATTGCCGAAATAGGAAAACCAGTCCTTCTGGTCGTCGAATTGGATGAATACAGCTTTGGTCCGGTACTTTCGTACAATGTCTTCAGCTTCATACTTGGCCGACAGTCTCAGCTTGACTGCTACTTTACCGCCTGGTCGATCGAGGTAATCGCAGTACGTAAGAAATTGCAACGCGTATGAGCGGTTCAACTTTATGGTGTTGACCAAATTCGTTCGACGGCCACCAAGGTCGTGCAGCTCGCTGGCCAACAATTCTATCAAGTTCTGATCGGCAACACTCAGTTTCCGGAACTCATGAATCCAATCGACTACCGCATCGAGCTCTTTGTCCGTTTTAGCCCTGGAAACGAATAGGACGTATTCTTTGTGCGTGATGAAATTCTCGCAGTTTAGCAGGACATCGAGTAGAAAGATGTGGGGCCGAATTCTGAGCGACAGGCCATTCTTTCCTTGTGTCGGATTGTACACTTGATAGCGTTGCACCTGCCGTGCAGTTATCGACTCAGGATTGTTTGCAGAGAGATAAGCATTTCCAGCCGGTGTGACAACGATCTTTTCTTCATCCTCAATCCACGCAAGGCCAAGGAACTGAAAAACAATCCGATACATCCGAGCCATCGCCGTAGCGTCTTGCTCGGTTTGAGCGTCGCCGCGACGATTGAACAGACCGGCGTCCTCAAGTGCATCCAAGAATTCGGGTTGGGCAATGTTCCACGTTGATCCCTCGAAATTCTTGAGGACACGGAATGCTTCGATTACATTTTCCGACTGAACGGCCCGTCCTTTCGGGAAGTACCAATATACGTCATCCCGAGCCCACCATTCAAGGAACGGCTGCCACTCTTTCAATCGTCCTGGCAGTTTTCCCATTCGTCACTCTTTCGAGAACAGATCCGCTTGAGCCTCATCGCCTTCTTTGCCGGCGCCGCGACCGTAGGTTTCCTGCTTATGCTTACGCCCGACGCGCGTTTTGTCTAGTTCTTCTTCTGGAAGCTCTCGCTGTTCGGCTTTCTCAGCACGGTACTGATCCAGCTCTTTGGAGGTCATATAATCCGGGCGACCAACAAGCCAGTTAAATTCTTGACCCCAGATTGTATGTTCTAGGCGTTCCTTGGCCATGCGGTGATACTTCCCAGCTAGCTCGATGCCGATGGCCCGGCGCTTTAGCATCTTTGCGGTGCTTGTCGTAGTCCCGGCGCCGTTGAAGGGGTCGAGAACAATATCGCCCGCGTAGTCAGACGATTCACCGAAAGTATACATCTTCATGAAGCGCGCGGGCAACTTGTTTGGAAAAGGTGCTGGGTGGCTCAGGTTGCGTTTCACATCTGCAGGATACATAAACCATACCTGTTGGCATAGGTCAATCCACTCATACTGCAGAAGCTTATTCGCTTCTTTCATTTCTGCGGAGACCTTCCTCGAAGCACCTGGTTTCACATAGACATTCATGAACTCAACGGTATTGTTCTCAAAAATATTGGGCGGGTGGGGATAGCTGCCGAACATCATTTTCGACGTTTGTTTCTGCCAGACGAAGACGCCATACCTCCAGAATTCAGAGTTCGTCATCAGCCAGCTATCAATGTCTGACGAAATATTCTTCAAGTGCCGTGGCGTCTGCGGAATAACCTTTTTGGGTATCGGCATCACAGGTGTGTTGACGATCATCTTTCCGTTCGGTCGCAGAACTCGGAAACAAGCGTTCCATATTGCCCCGAGCCAATCGATGTATTCTCGGTATGACTGACCGGGCAATGAGTCGTTTTCGTCATATTCGACCGCTGTCCAGTAAGGTGGGGAAGTGACAACCATATCAATCGATGCCTCAGGAAGCAGCCCTATTGCGTCCAGAGAATCGTTGTTGATCAGGGCTATTTTCCCTGTGTCATCTACATAGTGCGCAAATTCTGAAAAGTTCACAGGACATGGCCTCCGCTCAGGTTTTATTTGTCGAGCGGATGGCGCGCGCGGTCAACCCACGCGATCCCGATTTTCGGAGGGCGGCCAGCCCCTCCCCTACCCCTCAACCCCCATAGCCGCCCGCACAATCGCCCGGGCACTGTCGGTGGCCCAGTCGGCGCCGCCTTGCAGGCGGGCGAGCTCCTGGCCGTCGCGGTCCAGCAGGATCGTCACCGGCAGGCCCAGAACACCCATCTGGCGGGCGAGGCTTTGTTGGGGGTCGCGGTGGAGGGGGAGGTTGTCGACGGCGATCTCGTCGAAGAAGCGGGACATGGCCTCGGGGGCGTTGCGGCCGGCGGCGACGGTGACGACGGCGAAGTCCTCGCCGCCAAGCTCGGTCTGGAGCTGGGACAGGGCCGGCATCTCGTGGCGGCAGGGGGCGCACCAGGTGGCCCAGAAGTTCAGCAGCACGACCTGGCCCTCGTAGGCGGCCAGCGTCATCTCGGCGCCGTCCGCGCCCTCGAAGGGGGCGCCCGAGCCGGGCTGGGGCTCGGCGTGGACGGTCATCTTGCGCATGTCGCCTTCGCGCAGGGCATCCAGCCCGAGGGGATCGGCGGCGGCCGACAGGGTGAGGCCCGCGTTTGCAACGGCGGCGAGCGCGATATATGCGACCCGTGCCCTCATCCGTGCGAGGGTCTCAAGCATCCGGGGGCCTGTCATGTCCAATTCCTCCAACGGGTCCAACGCCATGTGGGGCGGCCGGTTTTCCGAGGCGCCCGACGCGATCATGGAGGCGATCAACGCCTCGATCTCCTTTGACCAGCGTCTGGCGGCCCAGGACATCGCCGGAAGCCGCGCCCATGCCGCGATGCTCGCGGCGGTGGGCCTCCTGAGTGATAGGGATGCGGAGGCGATCCGGGAAGGGCTGCTCACGGTCTTGTCGGAAGTTGAAACGGGGCAGGCGCGGTTCTCGGCGGCGCTGGAGGACATCCACATGAACGTGGAGGCGCGGCTGACGGAGCTGATCGGGGAGCCTGCGAAGCGGCTGCACACGGCTCGGTCGCGCAACGACCAGGTGGCGACGGATTTCCGGCTGTGGGTGCGCGAGCGCTGCGACGAGGCGGAGGGGCTGCTGGTGGCGCTCTTGCGGGCGCTGGTGGCGCAGGCGGAGGCGGGGGCGGACTGGGTGATGCCGGGGTTCACGCACTTGCAGACCGCCCAGCCGGTGACCTGGGGCCATCACATGATGGCCTATGTGGAGATGTTCGGGCGGGATCTCTCGCGGCTGAGGGATGCGCGGGCGCGGATGAACGAATGCCCGCTGGGGGCGGCGGCGCTGGCCGGCACGGGCTTTCCCATCGACCGGGAGATGACGGCGCGGGAGCTGGGGTTCGACCGGCCGATGGCCAAT
>Ga0076930_100472_pt1 | contig 13725 bp, 11 predicted proteins | sample HotLakConsoUCCRE_FD_71149 | JGI IMG/M metagenome (GOLD analysis project Ga0076930, IMG submission 71149) | Hypersaline microbial mat communities from Hot Lake, Washington, USA - Hot Lake Consortium UCC-RE (version 3) (version 3) ...
AGATTGGAAACCCAAGACTCTCCCGAAAACTGGAGGGAACTCGGGTCTCAGGTCACGCCTTCACATCATCGCGTCCGGCTTAACTCCAACCGGCACGCGACACGCGGTCGTATTTCCCAATACGGTGCCGCGATCTTTTTTGGGGTCCTTTCTAGTCCGGCGACAACCGAGTACGGGCGTCCAGATATTCTCTACCTGGGGAGCGTGCGCATCGATCTTCCGTTCGGTCGCGGATACCTCATGGTGCCCCCGTGGTATGAGGGCTTAGCCGTTGTTTTCGAGTCTGCTATCGTTCGCATTCCAAAACTGGAAGAGGCACGTCGTCTACGTGACGGGTATCGACGTTCGCGTCAGAGGTCGGTTCGCGGCTAGTTGGCAGGTAAATAGGAACGTTCGCTGGTAAGCGCCTGATCGGCGAATCTATGGAACTTCATCGTGCGGCGGGGATGCCCTGCATAGACCAGATAAGTATATGGTTTTGAACGGAAGCTTTCAAGAGCAGACCAGGGAATTATCATTGCTCAGTTACTTTTTTCCAGCCCCCTTTTAGGGGCGTATTGCTCCTAACGGGTGTTGATCCTATTCGCGTGGACGCTCCGGTAAATTGCTGTGACCGCTGGATGATCGTGGCGGAATCCGAAATGGCTGATATGGGATCGTCCCGCGTCATGACCATCTGATATTTAACGCGACGGTCACCACACTGAAATGGCATGTGCCGCCTTTTCAGAAGCGATATGTGATGACGCTTCTCGTCAGCTGGGCCCCTTCGAACAGCGGTGGATTCGTTTGCCGAGCTGTCGCGGCGCCAGAAGCCATCCCCATCATGATAACGGATTCTGCCTAGGACATCGCTCCGGGATCCACCGACCCCGCGAACGGAACGCCTCCATTCCTATTTTTCCGGATCGGGGACGGCGCTTAAGGGCGATGACGGGAGCCTGCACAGTGTATCCCAATCGCAATTGCTCCGCGCGATCTTGGGGCCGCGGAGGCTCGACGAGCTAGGTATCGTCGTCACCCTCAATGTCGTCGCCGATCTTGTTCGACAGGAGCGTGATCCGAAGCTCGGCCTGGTCAAGCGGCTTCTGCCAGGACTGCAGGATGGCCTTAACCGTGCCTGCTTCGGCTATTCGAGCCTCCTGACGCGTCAATCGGTGCCGTTTCATGAGGCTCTCGTAGTCGGTCAGCGTGTGGCGGATGTAATTGGTCACGACGATGCTGATCGCCTTGTCGATGGTTGTGTCCTTCCAGTTCCGCCCTGCCACCCTCGTGACAATCTGCTCGCTGTGGTGGGGCGGGCAGGCAGGGAAGTCTTTGTTCATGTGCTTGCGGACGCTTTTGCGTCTGAACCTTCGTTCGGTCACGGATGATCCATATCGTGATGAAGCGGGACGCGCCGGTGGGCATTGACTAAGGTCTGTCAGCTAGCGTTGCCGCGGCCGGCGAGGCGGTCGAGGGAGCCAGGGTCCGCTTGCGTGAAGAGCCTCGGTTCCGGAATTTCGGTCACGACAGACCGGAGAGAGAGCTTTCGCTTCTCGGCCCGATCGAGCACACGCCGCAGGAGCTGAATGCTGGCAAGATCGAGCGCCGGATCGTTGCCATTGGAGGACAGGCGGAGAAACTCGATCCACGCCTGCTCGTTGTCGCTCAATCGCGATATAGTCATTTCCCGAAGATCCCCCGGACTGCGGACCGTGCTCTCGCGGTCAGCGGCGGATCGGTGTTCTCGCTGGCCTCGCGTATCGCGCGGAGCCAGTCGCCCTCGTTCTCGGTGACAGTCGTGCGGAAGATGCGCTGTATGGCGTTGGCCGTTGTGGGGTTCTCGATCTGCTCGAGGGCCATGAGAAAGAGCCGTGCAGGGTCACACTCCAGTGCGGTGGCCAGGCTCGGCACGCGATCAAGCGCGAGCTTGGACGCGCCGCCCTTGATCATCGAAATCATGTTCGGATTGGGGAACCCGGCCTCGGCGGCGATCTGGGCCTGGGTCTTGCGGGACTTCAGCTCGAGGACACGCCTGGTGACGAACTGGGCGAGGCGGCTGTTCTGGTAGGGCTTGGTCGACAATGTGGTCTCCGTGTTCGCTGACGCAGCGAGCGTGCTGCTGTTTCAGATATAGCGAGGGGGAGACGGCGTTATTCGGCGGGATGTTGGGAGCTTGGGCGGCGCTCAGGTCCGTGAGAAGGAATTGCGAGAAAGCAGGTTAGTCGGAGGCATGGCCATGGGGTCAGTCCCGATGGTGCCGCGGACCGATGGCCATGCCACATAATGTGAGAGATTGCATTTGAGGTCGATGAAGCGTGTGCGCGGGGGTAGAGATGCATGGAGTATAGCCGGTAATTGTGGTGCTGAGAGAAACCTGGCACTGGACTGCAGCACTTGAGAGGATGACGGCCGATGGACGAGGACTGGTGGCCTGACATGATGCGCGACAGTGCAGGCGAAGATCCGTGGGGCGAGGAGATGGTCACGGTCGCCGAGATGGCCGGTTATGACGATCCGATTTATCCCGGTCAGAGAATTCTCTGGTCCGCACTGGTTTCCGCGGATGATCTCAATTCGCTGCGCGGAAATCTGCGGGCGTTCAATCATGAGGTTGATTCGACTGGTCGGCCCGGCCCGTGTGTGGCTGGTTCGCTAAGCCCACGTTTCACTATCTCGGCTTATCTCGATGACCGCCAGATCGAATGCGAACCGCTGGTCCTTGGTTGGGTTAACGCTAACCAAACGGCGATGATGCTCGATCCACGGTTCACCATGACCTATGGACTGATGCCCCGGGCACTCGGCGACGGCACCATCCGCTGGGACGATCCCGCCGCACCCGAGTTCGACATTGCGATCGTTGATCCACCATCGATTTACGAAAACCTCAAAGTTTCGCGCGCTCGCGCGCGGGTGTCGCGCGCGCATCTACAAGACTACCTCACCCTGCGCGGAATGCATCTAGTCCAGGTCTTCTACGAATGTCGCTCCGCTGTCCGCGACAGCTCGATCGAAGCGGCTCTAGGTGGTCAGGACCGTCGACTCGAGCGTATGCTTGATCGTGAGTTCGACATCTCCACAAACCGCGACGGTGGCTACACCGCCCAAGTGTGGGGCGCTCGCGTCATCGCGGGACCCGGCGCCATGCCGATTACCGCCGATGATCTGGACCACGCTGGACTGGAATGGCCGGGAATCGAGGAATCTGTGACGCGTCGCTACGCGCGGAAACTTCGTCTGCACAACTGGGTCTTCGTCAAGGACACGGTGTTGGCCGCCTACGAGGGCCGTGCAAGCTTTGAAATCTATCCGGAAAGCGGCGGCGTCACGTTCGGCGGGCAGTGGAGCGTGGGACATTCTGAGCGCGTGGGTCGCGACGTGATCAGGACGGAACTGAGGAAGCTCTATGAGGGCGCGCCCGACCGCGTGATCCGTCACTGGCATGCGCACGCCGTCGCGCCTAGCCCAGACGTGGCAGGCATCGGGGCGGCTAGGGCGCGCAATATCGCTATCCGTGCGAGGGAGCTTGTCCACGTTTTGATTGCCATAGGAGAACAGCTTTCGGTCCTCACTTCAGCGCTTAAGCTGACTGAAGTTTCCGGCGCCGGTATTGTCGGTCTGGATCGCAAGGCCCTTGAGTACAGCGGCTGGTGGAACGGTCCGTTCGTCGAGCCTGTCGCACGCCATGTGCCTATGGACATGAGCCGCGATGCATTCCTTGACCGCTGCCTGGACTTGGACAAGCTCGTGATCGAATCGCTCGCCGAACGACATCTCCGGTTGATGGTCCGCACGATTGGCGCTCCCGAGGACAACATTGACCGTTTCCGGGGGCTGAAGTTACTCGACCGCCTAGTCTGCTTGGCGCAGGTTGCCAACAATGGTGGCTTGAGTCTGACGAGGGCAGGAACGGAGGTCGTCAACCGATACCATCGGGAGGGCACGAAGCCTGCTCAACCTCTCAATCGACTCTTCGCCCTCTCGGATCTCCGGCAAATCAAGGGTCACCGAAAGCAGGAGACTGGCGCCGCCATCAAGCGCGCGCTCGCCCGTTTCGGTGTCGATACCCGTGCCTCAGCCGGCGGCTGGGGTGCGATACTCGACGCCGTCTATGACGGAGCAATCGAGGAACTGATCGCCGTAGATGCGACCTTAGGAAAGGCACTGGCGCTCATCGCTGAGGAATGAAATTGTCAGACATTGATGTTACGCAGCACGACGTGTTCGAACACTTCGGCTGTCACACGACAGGACGCACCTTGGAAAGGCCACTTGCATGTATTCCCAGGGAGAAAACCGTGATGGCGGATCATTGTGGCTGAGGCCTCTTTAGGTTCGATGGTGCCAATGAGCAAGGGTGCGAGCCTACATGGTAGGCGGATCGGCAGCAAAAATGGTTTGCACCCCTCCTGCTAACTCGTTGAAACCATAGGGTCATAAAGGCATCAAGTTTGCAATGACAGCCTATATAAAACAATGCCCTACACCAGACTACGAATCTGGGGGTCAGAGGTTCGAATCCTTTCGGGCGCCATTTGCCAAAAAATCCTCTCATTCTTGACCTGCCTTGTTTCCTCTGCGGGATGTTCCGCGCGATTGGCTGGCAGCGAGGGTGCTTGGCAGGGTTTCATGTCCTGCCGTCCGCCGCGCGAATTTCTCCACAATCAATGATGCGGTTCATGATGCCCGCCACGCCGCGGACTTTTACAGTGGAAAGACCGCACGATTGTATAATGACAAAGCCGCGCGCGTGCCGGCGCCACTTGTGCTTGTGCCAATTCGCATGCTCATGCAGATCGGACGTCATCGGAGGCATGCTCGCCACTTGGGTCGGAGTGATCCGAATCGATACAGTCTTATGCCTCGCGTCGAGGAACTGCCGGCTGTGCGGTTGCACTGCGAAATTTTAGTTGCAATTCAGCAACAAATTAATCGTAATATGATTTCTCTTCGGGAATAAATAGTTGGCGACTCGCCTTGAGCCCGGAAAGTGTATATTCACACCCTGCGGCTGTGGGGAATTGGGTGCATTATGTTTAAGAAGCTTTTAAATTCGTGCTGTTTTTCGATCGGCTTCCTTGCGCTTGTCTCGGTTCCGGCAAGTGCGTTGACGTTGAAGGAAGCTGTCGACGAGGCGCTGAGATCCAACCCGGAGATTCTGTCGTCGGCGGAGAACCGCGAGGCGGTCGAGTTCGAGCTTCGCCAGGCGCGTGGGCTTTACCTGCCGACCCTGGACCTCGAGGCGTCGGTCGGCGGGCGAAAGCTCGACAGTCCGGGCCGTCGCAGGCTCGGGACTGAGGACGACACGCTGAATTCCTCCGATGTGGGTCTGACCTTCACGCAGACGCTTTTCGACGGTGGCGCCCGTCGTTCCGAAGTCGAGCGGCAGGCAGCGCGGGTTGATGGCGCCTCGTTCCGCGTGGCGGAACGTTCCGAAGCGGTGGCGCTCGCCGTCTCGCAGGAATATTTCGAAATCCTGCTGCAGGCCGAAATCGTGGCCATTGCGCGCAAGAACGCCAATGTCCTGTCCCAGATTGTCAATGATATTTCCTCCGGTGTGTCCGGTGGTACGCTGACATCCGCGGACCGGACCCAGGGCAGGGAGCGTTTGCTGTCGGCCCAGGCGCGGCTCAAGGAAGCTGAAGAGGATCTGGCTCAGGCCCAGATCCGGTTCCTGCGTCTGGTCGGTGTCAAGCTCGGATCCATGAATCACCCGCCGTCGATAGCCGCAGCCTTGCCGCGCAGTGCCGCGGAAGCCGTCGACATCGCACGGCGCCAGAGCCCGCGAATCGCCGCCGCGGCTGCCGATGTCGATGCGGCTGACGCGCTCGCGCGCGGCGCCAGGGCCGCCTATCTGCCGACCATCTCCTTCCAGGCCAATGCCCGGGTCGGAGATGATATCGACGGTTCGGAAGGCAGGACGTCCGATCTTGAAGCCAAGGTCGTGGCGCGATGGAACCTCTATCGTGGCGGTCGCGATCAGGCGCTGGAGCAGGAGCGGATCCGCCGTGCCGGCCAGAGCCGCATGGACAACGTGCTGGTTCACCGCGAAGTCCAGGAATCGATCCAGTCGGCCTGGGACAAGCGCAGCAAGCGCGCCCAGCAGGCGTCGCTTCTGAGGGAGCAGGTTTCCGCCTCTGCCTCGCTGGTCACCTCCTATCGCGATCAGTTTCTCGTGGGCGAAAGATCCCTGCTCGACGTGCTGAGCGCGCAGAACACACGCTTCAATACCGAGGTTCTGGCCAAGACGGCGCAATATGCAGCCGTGTATGCCGACTATCAGGTGCTGGCGGCGATGGGATCGCTGGTTTCGGCCTTCAGTCTCGATACCGTGGCCCAGGCGGAGCCCTATGCGCGCGACGAATTTCAGGTCGTGTCCCAGGAAGTCGAGCCGGTCTACAACCGTATGCCCTCGCGACAGGTCCAGGGCCTGCCGCTGGACCTGCTTGCCCCTGTCCGAAAGAATTGACCCGATTTGACATGCTCAGGCTATGGCAACTTTCGGGTCGGCGATGAAATTCAGCGAGGCATTTCAGGAAATCAGCGTCTACTTCGAGCGTAGCGGCTCCGGAACAGTGCTGTTCTCCGGCATTCCGGATGACCAGGTCGATGATCCGGACATTGAAACCGTTCGCGAGGTGTCAAACCGCATCGGCCTCGATGTTGCGGAAGTGCGGATTTCCGAGCTGTTCGGCGGCAACGCCAATTTCCCGGTGCTGGCGAGAACATTGACCGGGAAGTTTCTTCCGGTCTTCTCCCGCAATGACGATGGCACCTATCTTTGCAAGGAAACAGCTGGTGAATCCGGGCTGATCAGCCTTGATTTGCGGGGCCGGGAAGACGGCCTCGACCGGACCGTGCTGGACTTCAAGAAGCACTATTTCAACAACAAGGAAGAGATCGGCGCGCTGCATGCGGGCAAGATAGAGCACGAGCATTGGCTGGCCGCCGCGGTTCGACCTTATTGGCGCTCATTTGTCCGCGTTGGCTTTGCCGCCCTCTTCATCAACATTCTTGCGCTCGCCTCGCCGCTGTTTGTCATGAATGTCTATGACAGGGTTCTTCCCAATGAGGCGATCGCCACCTTGTGGGTGCTCGCCATCGGTATCGGCGTCGCCTTCGCGTTCGACTTTCTTCTCAAGTTTGCCCGGGCGAATTTGATCGATTACACCGGACGCAAGATTGACCTGAAGATCGCCTACATCCTTTTTCAGAAGATCATGAACACCTCGCTGTCGGCGCGGTCCATGTCCACCGGCGAATATGTCAGCCGGGTGTCGCAATATGAATTCGTGCGCGATTTCTTCACGTCAAACACGATCGCGACGATGATCGACACCTGCTTCGTGTTCATCTTCCTGGGTGTGATCTACGCCATAGCCGGCGTGTTGGCGCTGGTGCCGGCCGTTGCCTTGATCGCCGTGATCATCATCGGCCTGGTCGCCCAGACCCTGATCAGCAGGCGCGTGGCCGCCGCGGCCAACGAGGCCGCCCTGCGCCAGTCCATGCTGGTTGAGACCATCTACACCACCGAGACGGTGAAAGGCTTGAGGGCGGAGGGCATCCTGCTCAAGCGCTGGCGCGACCTGACCATCAACAGCTCCGCGACCAATGAGCAGATCAAGAGCGTCTCCGCGCTGGCCGTCAACGCCACGCAATTTGTCCAGCAACTGGTCACCGTCGGCATCATTCTGGTCGGCGCCTATCTTTTTCAGGAAGGCCACGTCACCACCGGCGCCATCATCGCCTCGGTGATCCTGGCCGGACGTGCGGTCAGCCCGCTCGGCCAGCTGGCGATGACGCTTGCGCGCTTCCGCCAGGCGATGATGTCGCTGCGCATTCTCGACCAGATCATGGCGCAGCCGGAGGACACGCCGGAAACCACCGGCTTCGTCAACCGGGTCATCAAGCATGGCGCCATCGCTTTCGAGAACGTCCATTTCCGTTATCCCCAGGCCGATCAGGATGCGCTGGACGGGCTGTCATTCTCGATCCGGGGAGGCGAGAAAGTCGGGATCATCGGCCGTATCGGATCGGGCAAGACCACCATCGGCCGGCTGATGTCGCGGCTCTACAAGCCGCATGAGGGCAGGGTGCTGATCGACGGAATCGACATGCAGCAGTTCCATCCCTCGGAAGTCCGGTCGGCCGTCGCCGTCGCGGGCCAGACAAGCGACCTGTTTACGGGGTCGCTGAAAGACAATCTGTTAATGGGAAATCCGAAGGCGTCCGACGAGGACCTGATCGAGGTCTCGCGCAAGGTCGGCATCGAGTCCTTCGTGGTGCGTCATCCCCGCGGCTTCGACATGCCTGTCGGCGAGAACGGCGGAAATCTCTCCGCAGGCCAGAAACAGTCGGTCGCCATTGCCCGGTTGCTGCTCGCCGACCCCAAGGTCATCTTTCTCGACGAACCCTCCGGCGCCATGGATCTCGCCAGCGAGCGCCACCTCATCGCCTGCCTGCGTCAGGCGATCGCGCCGGATGTAACGCTCGTGCTTTCCACCCACCGCTACAGCATGCTGGACCTGATCGATCGCCTGATCGTGATCGAGAACGGAAAGCTCATCGCAGACGGTCCCAAGGAGCAGGTGATTGCGGCGCTGCAACGAAAAACCAATGGGGTTCAGTGATGCGAACCGTCGAGCACGACACACCGCCGCTCGTCTCCCGCTATATTGTCGGGATCTGCCTGTTTTCCGTCATGGCCTTTCTTGTCTGGGCGGCATGGGCGGAAGTCGACGAGATCTCGCGGGGGGACGGCAAGGTCATCCCGCTCTCCAAGACGCAGATCGTCCAGGCCAGTGAAGCAGGCGTGGTCGAGGAAATTGCCGTTTCGGTGGGCGAGGTTGTCAAGAAGGGCGATCTTCTCATCCGGCTCGACAGTTCCGTGAACCTGGCTTCGCTCGGCGAATCCCAGGCGCGCTATGACGCGCTTCAGGCGCGCATCGCGCGGCTGCAACTGGAGATCGACGGCCTGTTCGAAACCGACTTCGTCTGCCCCGAGCGAACTCGTCGTGTTTCGGAAAGCATATGCGAGAACGAGTCCCGGCTGCTCGCCGCCCGGCGCGAGAATTACCGCAACAAGCTGCAGGTGCTCGAGGCCCGGCGGCAGCAGCGCCGGGATGAAATCGGCGAAGCGCGGTCCAATGTCGACCAGACCGGCCTGGTGATCCAGGCGATGCTCAACGAGCGCGACAAGATCGAGCCGCTGGTCAAGCGAAAGCTGCATCCCGAGATCGACCTGTTGCGGCTCGATCGCGAGATTGCCCAGCAGAACGGCCAGCGGGAGAATGTCAGCCAGAGCCTCAAGCGCCTCGACAGCGCGCTCCGGGAAGCCGAACTGCAGGTGCAGGAACTCGATTCCCAGTTCAAGCAGGAGGCGCGTCGGGAACTGGGTGATACCCTCGCCGACGCCAGCGTGCTGCAGGCGACTTTGACCGGTGCAGAGGACCGGGTCCGTCGCACCGACATCACCTCGCCGGTCGATGGGGTGGTCAACACGCTGGAAGTCAACACCATCGGCGCGTTCCTTCAGCCCGGATCCGTCGTCGCCGGCGTTGTGCCGGTCACCGACACGCTGCTGGTCGAGGCGCGGCTTTCACCGCGCGACGTGGCCTTCGTGCAGCCCGGGCAGAAGGCGCTGGTCAAGCTGACTGCCTATGACTTCTCGATCTATGGCGGCCTTGAAGGCGCTGTATCCAATGTATCGGCGGACAGCATCGTCAATCCGGAAACGGGAGAGACCTATTACCAGGTTCTGGTCCAGACCGGGGATTCGCAACTGGGCAAGGGAGCGACGAAGCATGCGATCCGCCCGGGCATGATCGCCTCGGTGGAAATCCTGACTGGTGAAAAGACCGTGCTGGATTACCTGCTCAAGCCGATCAGCAAGGCCCGCTATGAAGCCCTGACGGAACGGTAGTCGCGGTAGCCGGGACCGGCGAGCACCACTTGGATTTGAAGAAAGCGTGATTGCATGTATGACGCAGATCAACTCAAGCCGCATTTCCGGGCGATCAACTCCGGCGGCAAGCGCCGGGGATTTCGGCTCGAAAGGGTGTTCTGGACCGCTCTGGACGAGTTTACCAGGAGCGAAGGCATCACTGTCGCCTCCTATATCGCGAAACTGCATGATGACAGCACCGGTGACAGCGGACTGAGTTCGCAACTGCGGGCTTCCATCATGCTGGAACTGCGGGCCAAATATGACCGGGCGAACACCAAGCTGGCCGGGTTCAATTCGAAAACGATCATTGCAGCCTGCCCGCTTCCGGCCTTCATCATCTCTGTCGACAAGAAGATCCTGTTTCAGAACGGTGCATTTCTCATGTATCTGCAGACCCGGTTCACAGGGCTGGACAATGTCGATGCGCTGGGAAACATCAAGTTGACGCTCGAAACGCCGCTGGTCGACCTCATCGAGCAGATGAAGATCGTCAACAGCCGTCCCAAGCAGACCGGGTTCACAATCGGCTATGGGGAGCGGCTGTTGCGCGGGCGTTTGAGCATGGCGCTGGCGCCCGATCTGGATGAGCCGCCTGCGGCCATCGCCTTCGTCTCGGGGCCGTCCTAGGCGCGGGACCCTTGAGTGCCGTTCAGTCAACCTCGTTCACAAGGGCCGCTTCAGCATTCATGATTCCTGATTGTTCAAGTTTTGAACCCGGTGAGGTTCAGTGCCTCAGGTCGCGGCTTCAGAAGCCCGCACCCGGCGCGACCGACATGATCTCGCCGATCGATGCGACCATCTTTTGCTGTCCGGACTTGTAGCCGAAGACATAGTTGGCCTGGCCCGAGATCGAGAACAGCGGTGCGTAATTCCACTTGGCGATGTCGGTCTCCACCGTATCCGCCATGTTGTCCAGAATGAGGCTCTTGCCGTTCATCGAGACGGACAGGACCGCATGAAAAAGACGGCGGCTGGTGTCCTTGACCACGACGATTTCCATCGAGCTCAACGGCACGCCAAGACGCGACAGCAAGGCCATTTTCAGGATCGCGTAGTCTTCGCAATCCCCGCCGCCGCGCCTCAGGGTCTCGTTCGGCGTCGACCAGTAGTCGATCTGGCCGTGCATCTGTGTGTCGGTGTTGTAGGCGATCGTGCGGTTGACCGAGCTAGAGATGTGCTGGAGCTGTTCTTCGATGCCGGCTCCCTCGATCGTGAGTTTCTCGGCCAGGGTCTTGCATTGACCGACGCACATCTGAGTGCTGTCGCTTGCCGCGGCCTTCCTGATCAGCTGGGATATCTTGACCCCGCTCTTGATCTTCCCGAAGCGGATCCTGTGCGCGCCGAACAGCGGCAGATCCTGCCGGATGGAATAGGTGACGGATGGAACCGAAGCCGTGGTCAGTTCGGAAGGCTCTGCCGGGGCAAGCCGGGCGGAACTGGTGGCGCCGGGATGTCCGCCAATGGCGCCGAACCCTAACGTGCGCGCGCTCGGCATGAAAACTGTCTGCGCAAACGCAACGGACTGCAGCGCACCGGTCAGCTCCGGCGAGGTGTCGAGTTGCGGGATCGGGGCCGGAGCAACCGCAGCAGGCAGGACTTTCGTTCCCGTAGATGGCTCTGCATCTGTAAATGCGTGTGCTGTCGAGGCGCCAAGAAGCGACGCCAATACTACAGTATTAAGTAGAAGCAAATTGATTTTTATTTGATTTAACATCAGTTATGCCTTCCCCATTTGCTACGAGAAGGCTATTCGAATAACAATAAAAAGCCGGTAATAAATAGAATTACCGAAACCGAAGCAAACAAGATAAAATTTTAGCTAATTTGCTACGGTGCGGGCGCCTGCTGTCACGACATGGCACAGGCTCACCCTCTATGCTTCCGGCGGTGGAAGCGCCATTTGCATAAATAAATATGCAATCACATTAACCATCCGTATATTAATGCGTGAATCGCATACCTATATATCCTGCAACCGACTCAAAGTAATTGTTGCCGAAATACTAATTGGTTAAGGAGAGCTAAATGTGATGTAGGAGTCTTGTCATGACTGAAGACCGCGGCCTTGATCTTTCGGAAACCATAATCGAAACCGCAGATGCCGATTACGGCGCTGCCCCGGTTCTCCTTGCTCAGGCGGACACCGGGTCCGAGCCCGTCGAGACGACCTCCTCCACCCCCGCCGCGCCTGAAATGAGCGTGGTTGTGCCAGATGCCGACAACAGGGTCTCGCTTCGTGACTCCGTCAGCATCGAGGATATCCGGGTTGACGGCAATGACCTGCTTCTCATCCAGCCGGACGGGTCCCAGGTCAGGGTCATCGGCGGCGCGTTCAATGTTCCCACCTTCGTGATCGGGGAAATAGAGATCCCGCAGGAAGTGCTGGTCGCAGCCCTGAACACCAACGGCTTCAACGTCGCCGCGGGTCCGGGAAACACTGTTTCCGTCGTGCCTCAGGCCCCCGAAGGCTCAGGTGGCGATTTCGAGGATTCCGGCGACGCATCGATCGGCGGCGACGGCAACGAGTCCCTTGATCTCCTGGGTGATACGTCGGGCGAAGCTGGCGAAGCGGCCGGCGCCAGCGTGGTTGCCGACACCGGAAATGTCGCGGCCATATTCAGCGGCGGAACTATTGAGGGTGATGTCGAGGAATCGGAAGATAACCCGGGCGGTGTCGATGAAGATCCCGACTTAGCCACAGGCATCATCACTTTCTTTGATCCCGATTTTGGCGATACCCGCACGGCGGAAGTCACGACCCGGGAAGTTGACTCGCAGCAACTTAACAATGGCGCGACATCGCTGACTCAGGCGCAGCTCGATGCCTTGCTGGACGGCTTCAGCCTCGACACCCCGGGCGGCATCACGGTCGAATCGACCTCCGCCGCGGGTGGCTCGATCAACTGGACCTATGGCGTTGGCAACGAAGCGGTCGATTTCCTCGCCGAGGGCGAGATTGTCACGCTGTCCTTTGATGTTCAGATCAATGACGGGATTTTCTCGACGGTCGAGACCGTGGTGATCACTGTCACGGGCACCAATGATGCGCCTGTGATCACGGCGGAAACCCTGTCGGGCGGCGTCACCGAGCTTGACGAGGCCGATGCCGGCGAAGGCACGGGAACGCTGTCGGACACGGGCACGCTGAGCTTCACCGATGTCGACCTGACCGACACCCATTCGATCGACACGATCGCAGACCCCGTCATCGCCACAACCTCGGGCTCGACGATCCCGGCGACCGGCCTCGGCACCTTCGCCGCCGCCGTCACCACCGCGGCGACTGGCGGCGTTGCCGGCGTGGTCACCTGGACCTTCGAGGTCGACGACAGCGCCGTCGAATTCCTCGCCGAGGGCGAGACCGTGACGCAGACCTATACGGTCGTGCTCAATGACGGCACTTCCCAGGACAACACCGTCACGCGCCAGGTCGAGATCACGATCACCGGCACCAATGACGTGCCGGTGATCACGGCGGAAGACCTGTCGGGCGGCGTCACCGAGATTGACGAGGCCGATGCCGGCGAAGGCACGGCGACGCTGTCGGACACGGGCACGCTGAGCTTCACCGATGTCGACCTGACCGACACCCATTCGATCGATGCGATTGCTGCACCGAGTGTTGTGCCGTCCGCCGGCGTGACGATCCCGGGCGGAGCTGCGCTGGGCAGCTTCACCGCGTCGGTGACGCAGGCCGCGACCGGTGGAACCACCGGCGAAGTCACCTGGAGCTTCGAGGTCTCCGACGCCGATGTCGAATTCCTCGCCGAGGGCGAGACCGTGACGCAGACCTA
>Ga0076930_101338_pt1 | contig 13690 bp, 9 predicted proteins | sample HotLakConsoUCCRE_FD_71149 | JGI IMG/M metagenome (GOLD analysis project Ga0076930, IMG submission 71149) | Hypersaline microbial mat communities from Hot Lake, Washington, USA - Hot Lake Consortium UCC-RE (version 3) (version 3) ...
CGGGCGACGGCGGTCAGGGTGGTTTCGATCGGGCCGGGGGCCACGGCGTTCACTCGCCCGCCGAACGCCGCGAACTCGATCGCCAGCGTCCGGGTCAGCCCCATCACACCGCCCTTCGAGGCGGCGTAGGCGGTGGCGCGCGGGTGACCCACAAGGCCGATCTGGCTGGCGAAGAAGGTCAGGCTGCCATGGCCCCGGGCACGAAAGCCGGGCTCCACTGCGCGGGCCAGGTGGTAGGGCCCGTCCAGATTGATCGCCAGCACCCGGCGCCAATCCTCCTCGGTGGTCTCGGCGAGGCCGCGATGGTCGAACACCCCGGCGGTGAGGATGGCGGCGTCCAGCCCCCCCAGCGCCTCGGACGCCGCCGCGACCGCCTGCCGGACCGCTGCCCCATCGGTCACGTCGCAGGCGGTGGCAAAGGCCACGTCCCCCGGCGCGGCCTCGTGGCCCAGCACCGTGGCGGCGACCCGCGCGCCATGGTCCAGGGCAAGCCGCGCCGCCTGCCCGATGCCCGACAGCGACAGCGCGAAGGCCGGCAGCAGGATGTGGTGCAACGCCGAGACGAACCCGTCCCAGCGCCCCGCGATCAGCGTGTCGATGATCATGAAGCCGGTGACGGGCGTGATCCGGATCGCCTCGTCCATCCGGCCCGCGATGGGAAAGAGCGGCAGGTAGTAGGAAAAGACCAGCACCAGCACCACCGCCCAGACGAAGGCGGGCGCGGAGACCGTCATCAGCGTCAGCACGCGGATCAGGTTGTCGGGCCACCGGCCCCGGTAGCGCGCCGAAATGGCGCCCAGCGGCAGGCCCAGCGCGATCATCAGGAAGCCCGCAAGGAACACCAGCTCCAGCGTCGCGGGCAGGAACTGCGCGATGTCGGTGGTCACGGGCCGATTGGTATAGAGCGAAATTCCCAGATCGCCCCGGAAGAGGTCACCGAGGAAGAGGACGTATTGCACCACCAGCGGTTCGTCGAGGTGGAGTGCCGCGCGCATCTGCTCGACCTGTGCCTCGGACGCGCGGGGCCCCAGAGCGATCCGCGCGGGGTCTCCCGGAATGATCCGCGCGATCAGGAAGATCAGGATCGAAACGCCGAACAGCACCAGCAGGGTCGTGGCGAGGCGGCGCAGAAGACGGACGAGAATGCGCGTCAAGACGGTCCTTTCCGGACGGTGGGTCTGTCCGAGGGTCGCCCCGGCCGCGACAGGGAAGGCGGCCGGGGCAAGGGGCGGATCACTCGGCCTCGGGCACCGAGACGTCCGCGAAGCGCAGGTTGAAGCCCGACACCGGGTAGGTGCGGCTCGGGTCCTCGAGGTTGTGGAAGGTCACGCCCTCCCGCACCGCGAAGGCGCCCAGAAGCTCGTAGCCGTAGATATCCGGCACCTCGTCGCGCAGGATCTCGTTGGCGCGGGCATAGATCTCCTGCCGCGCGGCGGGATCGGTCTCGGTGCGGCCTTCCTCCAGCAGCGCATCAAGCTCGGCATTGGCGAAGTAGGAGGCCGACATCCAGGTCGGCGGCATCGAGGAGTGGTACATGTTGAAGAGAAGCGAGTCCGTGTCGGGCGACAGCGCCGAGACGGCGATCTCGATGACATGGGGTGCGGTCTCGGGGTCGGTCACCTGCTCAGTTACCAGCGCCCAGGGGGTGCGGGTGATCGACACGTCAAAGCCCATCGAGCTGTAGAGCGCCTGCATCATCAGCGCGCCACGCTCGCGGGCCGGGGTTTCGGCGATCCAGGCGATGTCGATGGGATGCTCGCCCGGATCATAGGCGCAGAGCTCAAGCTCCTCCTGCGCGCGGGCCATGTCCTGCGCGAATTCGGGCAGCGCGGCATCCCAGCCGATCAGGCCCTGTGGCAGCGCCGAGGACATCGGCCGGCCCTGGGTCGTCTCCTCGTTGATCCGCACCAGCTGCTGCAGCGTGGCATAGTCGAAGGCATAGGCCAGCGCGCGGCGGCAATGCACGTCGTCGAGCGGCGCGCGACGGGTGTTGAGCTTGAAATACTCGCCGGTCAGCCCCGCCTCGGTCACGAGGCTCGCCACGCCTTCGGTCGCCAGCGCGCCGAAGACCTCGGGCGGCAGCCACTGGCTGGAGATGTCATGCTCGCCCCGGGCCATCAGCGCGCGCACGGTGGAGGCATCGAGCCCGTAGCGGAAGCGCACGCGCTCGGGATGGTTCTCGGCCGGGTCGAGGAAATAGTCGGGCTCGTAGACCAGCACGGTCTCGGTCTGCGGATCGTGGCTTTCGAGCACGTAGGGCCCGGAGCCCGCCGCATTCTGCGACATCCATTCGGACGCATAGTCGCCGAAATCGCCGAAATCGCCCATTTCGATGTTGGCCATCACCACGGCCTTGTCCACGACCGGCAGGCGCACCAGCGTGGCGAGGAACGGCGCGAAGGGCGCGGTCAGGGTAAAGCGCACGGTGGTGTCGTCGAGCGCCTCCACACTGGCCACGCGGCCCTCGAAGAGGCCCGAGTTGCCCTGGCCCAGCGCCATCATCCGCTCGTAGGAGAACACAACGTCCTCGGCGGTCAGCGGATTGCCCGAGTTGAAGGTGACATCGTCCCGAAGGGTGAAGGTATAGGTGTCGCCGTCGATCGCCCATTCGGTGGCGAGATGGGGCTGGACGCCGGCGCCGCCCTGCATCGGGTAGACCAGCGTGTCGTAGAGGTTGATCGCCAGCACCGTGTCGGCATAGTCGGTGCCCTTCGCCGGGTCGATCTCGCCGATGGGCGCCTCGTCGACGCGCAGGATGCGCTCCGCGAGGACCGGAGCCGCGGCAAGGCCCGCGGCGAGGATCGTGGCGGTGGTCAGTGTCAGTCGGGTCGTGGTCTTCATCTTCGGTCTCCCTGTGGGTCCTGTCGTTCCTTGTCCCGGAACGATTTCAGTCGAAGGCATGCGGATAATGACGGCGGGCAAAGGCCTCGGTGATGTAGCCGTCGGCGAGATCCGCCTCGACCTTCTCGCGCGGGCGCTTGTCGGGGGCCCCGTAGCCGCCGCCGCCGCCGGTGAAGAAGTCGAGCCGCTCGTCCTTCGGGATCAGCACGCCCGTGGCCTTGGAGATGTTCGAGGACACCCCGCCGATGTTCAGCTCGCAGAGGTTCGCGCGGCCCTCGCCGCCCCCCTCGAGGCCCCAGGGCGGAAACTCCGACCGCTCGAACACCGTGGTGGCATAGACATCGGCCAGCATCCGGAACCGGAAGTCGATGCCCGCGCCGCCGCGCCACTGGCCCGCGCCGCCGCTGTCGGGCGCCAGGCGCATGTGCTCCACCACCCAGGGGTTGCGCGTCTCCCAGACCTCGATGGGGGTGAAGCGGGTGGCGCTTTCGGCGATGTGCAGCATGGTGCCGCCGTCGCCCCCGTCCCAGGCCCCCTGCCCCACGGGATGCGGTGCGCCGTCCATCCACTGGCTGCCGTCCTTGGGGTTCACGCCCCACCAGACTGCCGCACAGATGCAGCCGCCCGAGGAGGCAGGCACGGAGCCCGGCATCGCCTCCGCAAGGGCGCGGTAGATGATCTCGATGGCCTGAAGCGCGGGCCAGCCGTAGATGAAGCAGGGCGCGGGAGAGACCGGGTGGAACATGGTCCCTTCGCGCGTCTTCACGGTGATCGGGCGGAAATGCCCCTCGTGGGGCGGCTCGCCGTAGCCTGCGAGCATGGTGATCGCGACCCGGCTTGCGGACATGGTGGAGGGCAGCGGGCAGTTGATCGGCCCGCGCTGCTGGTCGGGCACGTTGGTGAAATCGATGCAGACCTCCGAACCAGAGACCTCCAGCGCGATCTCGAAGGGCACCGCGCCCGGCGTCACGCCGTTGCTGTCGAGGCGGCCTGTGCCGACGTAACGGCCATCGGGGATCTTGGCGAAATAGTCGCGGATCACCCGGTCGCCGTGGTCGAACATCTCCTCGACCGCCGCCGAATAGGTTTCGAGACCGAACCGGGCCACGACCTCCTCGAAGCGGCTCACGCCCACGCGGCAGCCCGCGATCTGCGCGTCGAGATCGCCCGCCACGGCCTTCGGCACGCGGGTATTGGCGAGGATGATGCGGTAGATGTCCTCGTTGAGCACGCCCTTGCGATAGAGCTTCAGCCCCGGATAGACCGTGCCCTCCTGGAAGATGTCGACGGTGTCGGTGCAGTAGGGTTCCTTGGCCGCGATATCGAGCCAGTGGCCCTTGATCGCCGTATAGCCGACCAGCTCTCCGGCATGGAACGCGGGCATGACGATCACCACGTCCTGTGCGTGGCTGCCGGTGCCGTAGGACCAGTTGTAGATCAGCACGTCGCCCGGATCGAGGTTGCCCGGCCCGCCGATGCCCTTCACCGCCTCGTCCACGGCATAGTTGAGCGTGCCCATGAAGAGCGGCAGGCTCGGCGCCTGGGACAGCATTCTGAGGTGGCGGTCGTAGATCGCCACGGCAAAATCGAGCACCTCGTAGATGATCGGAGAGAAGGCGGTGCGGATCAGCGCCCGCTTCATCTGGTTCGCCGCCGAATTGAGCGCGTGGCGCACCACCTCCACGGTGATCGGGTCGGCGGTGCCCGTGACCGGCTCGCGCGGCTGGCCTGCGGGATGGGTGAGGATGGTTCCGTCAGGCATCAGGGTCCCTCCTGTCGAGGATCATCTCGCCATGGGCGCCGGGGCGGACATGCCAGCCCGCGTCCACATAGGTCGTCGTCACGTCCTCGGTGAGGATCGCGGGCCCGTCGAGCCCCGCGCCGATCGCCGCGCGCGGCACGATCCGGAACGGCAGCCGCGAGGCGCTGGCAAAGGACCAGGCCGCGCTCTCGGGCCAGTCGCCGCCGCCCTCCGCCGCCTCCGGCGCAGTCAGGTCGCGCTGCGGCAGGAAGGTGGTCAGCTGCACCCGCACCGAGGTCAGCTCCAGCGCGTCGTTCAGCGTGGCGCCGAAGGCGCGGGCATAGTCCTCGCGGAACCGCGCGGCGATCTCCGCCACGGTCTCGGCCGGGGCCTCACCGTCCAGCGCCACGGGGACCGACAGCGTGTGCTCCTGCCCGGCATAGCGGATATCGAGCCTGAGGCCCGGCTCCGCCTCGGCCGCCGTTTCGCCCCGGGCGCGGATCGTCGCCATGAGGTCCGACGCGGTGCGCGTCACCGACTCCAGCACCGCGTCGTCGAAGGGCAGGATCAGCGTCCGCGATGCGCCCTGCACCATGTCCGCCCCCAGAAGTCCCCAGGCGGAGAAGATCCCCGCGAAAGGCGGAACCACGATCCGGCCCATCCCCATCTCGTCGGCCAGCAGCGTCGCCATCATCGGCCCCGCGCCCCCGAAGGGCAAAAGCACCATGTCCCGCGGGTCGAGCCCCTGCTCCACGGAGATTTCCCGCATGGCGTTGGCCATGGCGGCCGCCGCGATCTGCAGCATTCCGGCCGCGGTCGCCTCCACGCCCTGGCCGATGGGCCCGGCCACGGTGGCGATGGCGCGCTCGGCGGCGGCGATGTCGAGGGTGATGCCCGAGGCCAGCTCTCCGGGTCCCAGCATGCCGAGGAAGGCCGCGGCATCGGTCACGGCGGGTTCCGTGCCGCCCTTGCCGTAGCAGGCCGGCCCCGGATCGGCGCCCGCGCTGCGCGGCCCCACCCGCATCAGGCCTCCCGCGTCGACGAAACCGATGGAACCGCCGCCCGCCCCGATGGACCGGACATCCACCCAGGGGCTCTGGATCGGCATGTTGTCGATCTCGCCCTGGAACAGCAGCTGCGGCCGGGCGTCAAGGATCAGCGCCGTGTCGAAACTGGTGCCGCCGACATCGGCGGTGATCATCGCGGGTGCCCCCAGCACCCGGGCGAACTCGCTGGCGCCCTCCGCGCCGCCCACCGGGCCCGACATGATGGTTTCGAAGGGGCGATCCTCGGCCTCGGAAAAGCTCATGGAGCCGCCACCCGACCGGGTGATCAGGCTGAGCCCGCGAAACCCCATGTCCCTCAGGGTCTCGTCGAGCCGGCGCATGTAGCTGGCCATGCGGCCGCGCACGAAGGCGTCGATCACCGCCGTCGACATGCGCTCGTACTCCCGGTACTCGCCCGAAATCCGGTGCGAGAGCGTGACGCCGCCGGCAAAGCCGGCCCGTCGCAGCATCTCCTCGACCATCAACTCGTGGGACGGATCGACATAGGCGTTGATCAGGCAGACCGCGACGGAGGTGACGCCATGGGCCTCGAAGGTCCGCGCGGCTGCCGTTACGGCCTCTGCCGTCGGCGCGCCCTCGATGGTGCCGTCGGCAAGGATGCGGCCCGGCACCTCGAGGCGCAGGCGGCGCGGAACCAGGGGCTGCGTCTGGTGCCAGAAGAGGTTGTACATCTCGGCCCGGTCGCCGCGCCGGATCTCCAGCACGTCGCGGAAGCCCTCGGTGGTGATCAGCCCCACGGTGGCGCCGCGCCGCTCCAGCAACGCGTTCAGGCCCACCGTCGTGCCGTGCAGGAAATAGCGCGCCTTGGCCAGAACCTCGGACGGGACATACTGGCGAAGCGCCGCCTCGACGCCGCGTTCGGGCGCATCGGGCACGGTGGGCACCTTGCCCTCGACCGTCTTGCCGGTGTCCTCGTCGAACAGCACCAGATCGGTGAAGGTCCCGCCGATATCAACCGCAATCCGTGTCGCCATCCCCGTCCTCTTCTTTCCGGAAACCGCCTGCCCGGTCACCCGTGCCGCGGACCTGCCTTGACGCCCCTGAGGAACGCATCGGCGCGCGCGCTGGCTCACCCGAGAACTTTTTTAATCACACTTAAAGCCTCTTGACGAAAAACCCGATTCGTCAACAGAATTTTAGCCATGCTGCAAAACCGAGCCTCCGCCGCCGACGACGTTGCCGACGATCTGGGCGGGCGCCTGCGCCGACGCCGCAAGGAGTGCGGCCTGACCATGCAGGCCGTCGCCGATCACGCCGGGCTGACCGCCGGGTTCATCAGCCAGGTGGAGCGCAACCTCGCCGCGCCCTCGCTGACCTCGCTGACCGCCATCGCCGAGGCGCTGGGCGGGCATATCACCGACTTTCTCGACCCGCCGAGGAATGACGACGAGATCAGCCGCGAGGACCTGCGCGAACTCTACACCCTGCCCGGCGCGCCGTTCTCCTATGAGCGGCTCTCGACCACCTTTCCGGGCAGCACGCTCACCACCGTGGTGATGCACAAGCCCCCCGGCACGAAATCGGTCCCCATGCGCCACCGCGGCGAGGAGCTCTACTTCGTGCTCGATGGCGCGATCACGGTCTATGTCGACGACACCGAGACCGTGCTCAACAAGGGCGACTCGATCCATTTCGCCAGCGACCGCCGACACTACACCTGGAACCACACGCACCGCGAAGCGGTGCTGCTGATCTGCAGCACGATGAACGTCTTCGAGGATGCAGATCCCCCGGCGGCCGATGATGCCGCCGACTGACGCGCCCCGTGAAGGAGGGACAATGACCGATCTCGCCACGGCCCTGGCCGCCCCCGGCCAGCCCGCCGCCTATCTCGCCGCCCTCGAGCGGCTGGTGGACGACACGATCGGGGTGAAGCTCTTCACGCTGATGGCGCTCGACCGCGCCCGCGGCGTGGCCCGGCGCAGCCATTCGAACATGCCGGACGCCTATCCCGTGTCGGGCGAGAAACCCTTTCCCGACAACGACTGGATGACCGTCATCGAGGCGGGCCGCACCTTCGTCGCCAATGACGACGCGGCGGTCGCGGCCACCTTCTTCGATCACGAGCTGATCCGCTCGCTGGGCTGCGGCAGTTGCCTCAACCTGCCTGTGACGGTGGACGGCGAGGTCGTCGGCACGCTGAACTGCCTGCACGACGCGGGGCACTACACGCCCGACCGCGTCGCCGCCGCCGAGAGCCTGAAACTGCCGGGCGCCGTGGCGTTCCTGCTCGCCCGCGCCCAAGCCCCCGCCGCGATGGAGACCGCATATGCCTGACATCACCCGCCGCGTGGCCACGGATGTGGGCGGCACCTTCACCGACCTCGTGGCCTTCGAGACCGCCGCCGACGGCACATTGCGCATCGTGACCGCAAAGACCGACACCACCCCGCCGGATTATGAGACCGGCGTGCTGAACGTGCTGCGAAAGGGCGGAATCGACCCCGCGGAGGTCGATTTCATGGCCCACGGCACCACGGTCGTGATCAACGCCCTGACCGAGCGCAAGGGCGTGACCGTGGGCCTCATCACCACCGAAGGATTCCGCGACACGCTGGAGATCGCGCGCGGCAACCGGCCCGATTTCTTCAACCTGCATTACGAGAAGCCCGCCCCCTTCGTGCCGCGCCATCTGCGCGCCGAAGTGCCGGGGCGGATCACCTACAAGGGCGCGGAACGCGCGCCGCTCGATCTTTCGGGCCTGCCGGGGATCGTGGAACGGTTCCGCGCCGAGGGCGTGCAGGCGGTCGCCGTGGCCCTGCTGCATTCCTACGCCAACACCGCCCACGAGGCCGCCGTGCTGGCCGAGCTGCACCGCCTCTGGCCCGATGTCGCCGCCGTCGCCTCCCACCAGATCACCCGGGAATGGCGCGAGTACGAGCGCAGCAACACCGCCGTCCTGTCCGCCTATGTGCAGCCCGTGGCAGCGCGGTATCTCGGCCGGCTCGACCAGGGGCTGAAGGCGCAGGGCCTGCGCCAGAGCCCCTACATCATGCAGTCGAACTGCGGCGTGGACAGCCTCGCCGCCACCTCCGCCGTGCCGATCACCATGGTCGAGAGCGGCCCCGCCTCGGGCTTCTGGGGCGCGGCCGAACTGGGCAAGCTGATCGGGGAGCCCGACATCCTTGCGCTGGATATCGGCGGGACCACGGCGAAATGCTCCCTGATCGAGGGCGGCGAAGTCCGCATCATGACCGACTACTGGATCGAGCGGTCGCGAAAATCCGCGGGCTACCCGATCATGGTGCCGGTGGTGGACCTCGTGGAGATCGGCAACGGCGGCGGCTCCATCGCCCGGGTCGACGACTTCGGCAAGCTCCATGTCGGGCCCCATTCGGCAGGCGCCGTCCCCGGCCCCGCAGCCTATGGCAAGGGCGGCACCGAGGCCACCACGACCGACGCAAACCTCTGGCTGGGGCGGATCAACCGCGATTTCTTCTGCGGCGGCGAGGTCGAGGCCGACATGACCGCCGCCGAGGCCGCATTGCGGGCGGTGGGCGAGAAGCTGGGCGTCGGCGTGGACGAGGCCGCCGAGGGGATCGTGCGGATCGCCAACAACAACATGGTCAACGCGCTGAAGCTGGTCAGCCTCAACCGCGGCCACGACACCCGCGATTTCACCCTGCTGGCCTTCGGCGGCGGCGGGGGCATGCATGCCGTGGCGCTGGGACAGGAGCTGCAGGTCAGGAAGGTCGTGATCCCGAACGCGGCCTCGGTGTTTTCGGCCTGGGGGATGATGATGTCCGACCTGCGCCGGGACACCTTCCTGACGCAACTTCTGGACCTCGTCCCCGGCGCTGCCGCCACGATCGAGAGCGTCTTTGCCGAGGCCGAAACCCGCGCACGGGAAACCTTCGCCGCCGAGGGCGTGAACCCCGAGCGCATCTCCTTTCTCAGGTCGGGCAAGTTCCGCTACCAGAACCAGGAGCACACCACCGAGGTGCCGCTCGACGGCACCTCGGTGGTGTGCTCCTGGTTCCGCTACCAGAACCAGGAGCACACCACCGAGGTGCCGCTCGACGGCCCCGTCACCGACGACGGGCTTGCCGCGATCGCCGACGCCTTTCACGCCGCCTACGAGCGCGAATACACCTACCGGCTGGACGCGCCGGTGGAGATGGTGGGCATCCACCTCGTCGCCCGCGCCGAGGTAGGCAAGCTGACGATGGTCCCCGCCCCCCTCGGCCCCGAGGAGGCCGCGCCCGCGCTGAAGGGCCGGCGCCGGGTCGACTACGCCCTCGAAGGCACCCATGAGGCCGACATCTACGACGGCGATCTCCTGCAACCCGGCATGGCCTTCACCGGACCCGCGATCATCGAGGACCCCGGCACGACCGTGGTCGTCCACCCCGGCAACCGGGTGCACATGGACGCCTTCCGCAACATCCACATCGGCATCGGAGAGACGGCATGAGCGCGGACCCGATCACGCTGGAGATCATCCAGAACTCCCTTCAGGCCGCCGCCGACGAGATGTTCGCGGCAATGAAGAAGACGGCGATGTCCTCGATCATCTACGAGGTGCTCGACATGGGCACCGGCATCACCGACGCGACCGGGCGCATCGCCTCCTCGGGTGCGGGTATCCCGGCCTTCGTCGGGGTGCTCGACAAGTCGGTCCAGTTCGTCATCGGCAAGCACGCCGATGTCCGCCCCGGCGATGTCTTCATCACCAACGATCCGTGGCACGGCGGGGTCACGCATCTCAACGATCTGGTACTGGTGATGCCGGTCTTCTCGGCTGGCCGGCTGATCGCCTGGACCGCGAACATCGCGCATAATTCCGACGTGGGCGGCATGGCGCCCGGCTCGCTCTCGGGGGAGGCCACGGAGATCTTCCAGGAGGGCTTGCGCCTGCCTGCCGTGCGCCTGATCCGCGAGGGCGCACTGGACGATGCGGTGATGGAGATCATCACCGCCAACAGCCGGATGCCCGACTTCCTCAAGGGCGACGTCTGGGCGGCCATCGCCTCGGTCCGCGTGGGCGCGCGCCGGCTGGAGGGGCTGGCTGCGAAATACGGCACCGACACCTTCGTCGAGGCGATGGAGGGCTTCATGGCCTTCGGCGAGACGGCCGCGCTGGCCGAACTCGCGCAGCTGCCCAAGGGGACCTTCACCCTGTCCGAGGACCAGGACGACGGGCGGGTGTTCAACGTCTCCGTCACCATCACCGACACCGAGTTCGTGGTGGACTTGCGGGACAATCCCGACCAGGACACCGGTCCCACGAATACCAGCCGGGACGGCACGCTGATCTGCGCGCAGATGGTGTTCAAGTCCCTGACAGGCTCGGAGACACCCGCCAATGACGGCACCTTCCGCCCGCTGAAGGTGCTGACCCGCGAGGGCTCCATCTTTCACGCCCGCGAACCCGCGGCACTTGGCTTCTATTTCGAGACCGAGGTGCGGGTCTACGATCTGATCTGGCGGTGCCTCGCGCCCCATGTTCCGAGCGCCCTGCCCGCCGGGCATTTCAGCTCGATCTGCGGGACGTTCATCGGCGGCATCCATCCCGACACCGGGCGGCAGTACACGATCATCGAGCCGCAGGTGGGCGGCTGGGGCGCCTGGGAGGGCCGCGACGGCAATCCCTGCATCTTCTCGGGCTTTCACGGAGAGACCTTCAACACCCCCGCCGAGATCAGCGAGGCGCGCAACGGGCTCTATGTCGACCGCATGGCGCTGAACGAAGCGCCGGGCGGCGAAGGCCAGTATACCGGCGGGCGCGGGCTGGTGCTGGAATACCGCATCCGAACCCACAGCGGTTTCGTCACCGCAGGCTACACCCGCTCGCGCATCAGGCCCTGGGCACTCGAGGGCGGGCTCGAGGGCAGCGGCAACTATGTCGAGATCATCAAGGGCGACGCGGTCGAGCGGACCTCCTTCGTTTCGGGCCGCGCCCTGACCACCGGGGACGTGGTGCGGGTCGTGACCTCCTGCGGCGCGGGCTGGGGCGACCCGAAGAAGCGCGAGTCCGCAGCGGTGGCGGCCGACATCCGCGCGGGCGTCCTGACGCCCGACCGCGCCGCCGAAATCCACGGGCATACGCCATGAGCGGCCCCGACAGGACATCCCCCGCCCCGGCGGGACCGGACACCACAGAGGCACCGCACCCGCGGCGCAGGAGGACAGAGACATGACCGACAGGCTCGAACGACTGCGCCGCAGCATGGCCGAGGAGGGCGTCGACGCGGTCGTGCTCGGCCCCGGGCCGCATCTCCACTGGGCGCTGAACGTCCGGCCCCATGCCGACGAACGCCCGGTGCTGGCCTTCATCACCCCCGCTCACGCGGCCTTCCTGATGCCCGCGCTGGAGGCCGAGAGCGCGCGCAACCAGACAGACCTGCCGTTCTACAAGTGGTCCGACCACGAGGGCCCGGATGCCGCCCTGGCGAGGCTGCTCGACGAGACGGCCGCGGCGGACGCGCGCTCAATCGTGCTGGACGAAACCATGCGCGCCGACCATGCCGCCCTTGTGCAGGACGCCCTGCCCAGGGCCGCGCGCAGCTTTACCGAGGCCACGGTGGGCCGGCTGCGGATGAGGAAGGACGCGGGCGAGGCCGCCGCGCTGAAGGCCGCCGCCGGTGTCGCGGACCGCGCCATGCTGGCGGCCTGGGCCGCGATGCGCCCCGGCATGACCGAGGCCGAGGTTGCCGAGGTCGTGGGCGACAGCTTCGCCGGGGACGGCGCGACGGTGCTCTTCCGCATCATCGGCTCCGGCGGCAACGGCGCCTATCCGCATCACCACACCGGGGCGACGGCGCTGGCGAACGGCGACGCGGTCGTCATGGACATCGGCGCGGTGAAGGACGGCTATCCCAGCGACATCACCCGCATGGCCGTGATCGGAGAGCCCCCGCCCGGCTATGCGGAGATCCACGCCGTGGTCGAACGCGCGGTTCAGGCCGGCATGGCCGCTGCCCGCCCGGGCGCGCTGGCCCATGAGGTCGACGACGCCGCACGGTCCGTGATCACCGAAGCCGGTTATGGCGAGCATTTCGTCCACCGCACCGGCCACGGGCTGGGGCTCGAGGTGCACGAGCCACCATGGATCACGGCCACCTCCCGGACCGTGCTGGAGGAAGGCATGGTCTTTTCGATCGAGCCCGGCATCTATCTGCCCGGCCGGTTCGGGCTGCGGCTCGAGGATATCGTGATCCTGCGCGCGGACGGCCCCGAGATCCTGTCCGACCTGCCGCGAGAGGTGCGCGTCATCGATGGCTGACGCCTTTACCGGAACGGTCATCCGGGGGGCGCTCGACGCCGCGGCGCAGGAGATGTTCGACACCCTGCGCCGCACCGCGATGAGCCCGATCATCTACGAGGTGCTGGATGTGGGCACCGGCGTCACCGACGCCGAAGGCCTACTGGTCAGCTCCGGCGCGGGCATTCCGTCCTTCGTGGGCGTGCTCGATCGGTCGGTGAGCGCGATCCGCGCCCGCCATGGCGACCGAATCGCCGAGGGCGACGTTTTCGTGACCAACGATCCCAACCACGGCGGCGTCACCCATCTCTGCGACGTGGTGCTGGCGGAACCGGTGTTCCACGCGGGCGCCTGCATCGCCTGGGTCGCCTCCATCGCGCACTGGAGCGACATCGGCGGCAAGACCCCGGGCTCCATGCCCGCCGACGTGACCGACATCGTGGCCGAAGGGCTGCGCCTGCCCATGGTGCGGCTCTTCGAGGGCGGCCTTCGCAATGCGGCGCTCTTCGACATCATCGCCGCCAATTCGCGTCAGCCCGACGTTGTGGCGGGCGATCTCTGGGCGCAGGTCGCGGCAGGACGGCGGGCCGCGGCGCTGATCCGCCGCCTCGCCGCGCGCTACGGACCCGCCGCCCTGAGGGAGGCCATGGACGAGGCGCAGGAGTTGGGCGCGGCCCGGGCGACGCGCGGTCTCGGCCAGCTGCCGGAGGGACACTGGCCCATCGAGGCGCCGCAGGACCATGGCCCGCCCTGGCGCGCGGCGGTAACCCTGCGCGGCGGCACCTTCACCGTGGACCTGCGCGAGGCACCGGACCAGACCGCCGGCCCCTCCTAGTT
>Ga0076930_101339_pt1 | contig 13682 bp, 12 predicted proteins | sample HotLakConsoUCCRE_FD_71149 | JGI IMG/M metagenome (GOLD analysis project Ga0076930, IMG submission 71149) | Hypersaline microbial mat communities from Hot Lake, Washington, USA - Hot Lake Consortium UCC-RE (version 3) (version 3) ...
GGCGCTTTCCACAATTCGCGATCTCATTTGTGGTCACCCCCTAACATCAGACAAGTAGTTGTCGTCCCTTGCCAAGGTAATTGTCACCTGACAGCCCTCTAACTGACCCTGCTGTTCCAACACCTGCAAGATGTCCTCAAACACAGGAAAAACCTGCTCAGGGGGCACCGGATCCAAGAGATTGCGGATTTGGTTGTCGCTGGGCATCTGATGGACGCCAAACAGGCTTTGGGCGTTGTTTTTCCCTTTGCGGCCTGCCATCATGCGTTGATACGCCAGAAATGAAGGAGTTTGGGTGAAGAACACGCTAAACGCGCTCAAAGCGGCATCCTCCATCCCATAGCGATTGTTCTTGCCCGTGCGTTTGTCGGGTAGCGACGTCAATCGCTGGCGAAACAACTCGACAATGCTGTTAAACAACCCTCGTGCTGGCAACGGCTCTGGCTCTCTTGGCTCTTTAAGATGTCATCACAATACTGCCTTTCCCAAGACCTGAACAGCGTTTCACCATATTGAGAATTGCTGCGTCTTTTCCCCTCGAATGGCGGCAATAGCGATCTTGGCCTTAAAATCTGCACTGTACTGTCGGCGTTTTTTGCTCATGAATAACTCCTATCATTTTTAAAGTGATTCAGAGCTTAAGCACCTGTCCAGTTTTTGGGGTCCACTATACTTGTCCAAGGACCGTGAGACTCTGCTGGCGTTCTTCGATTTCCCCGCTGAGCACTGGCCCCACATCCGCAGCACCAACCCCATTGAATCTACCTTTGCCACCATCCGGTTGAGGACCGATAAAACCCGAGGATGCGTTTCCAAAGACACGATTCTGGCCCTGGTCTTCAAGCTGGTGCAAAGTGCTGAAAAACGGTGGTTGCGGATTCGAGGATTTCAAGCCCTCGCTGATGTGATTGAAGGAGTCCCGTTCAAAGATGGACTACCAGTCGAGGAGGAAAACCACATGACAGACCAGTTGCAGGACGCCGCTTAATTTTCTGCCATACACCAGATTTGACTATATCTCTCCCCAGGGTCTACTAGAGAGTTATGTGTCGACTCAGAGCATCACCAGTGAGGTCGTCATTGCCTGCATTGAAGCGTTTTTCTCAACCGTGGAGCAACCGACGGTCATTGTGATGGATTTCCTTCGATTCATACCAGTTATGCGATCCAGGACAAACGTGAGGAATGGCAAGCGAAGGATATCTACCTGTTTGAGTTACCCACCTATTCCCCGGAGTTGAATCTCATCGAAATCTTATGGCGCTTCATGAAGTACGACTGGTTAGAGATCACAGCCTACGAGAGTTGGCAAAGGTTGAGGGAGCATGTGGAAGAGATGCTACGTGGCTTTGGACAAGATTTTGTAATTAATTTTGCGTAGTTACTTAGCTGCAGACAATCTCTAAAAAAGAACATTCCGTAGCCGTTGAGCAGAGGAATGCTCGAAACTGGCTGATATAGAACCCATCAGCCAGTTCAATCAAGCCGAACGGGATCTGCGCATGATGAAACTCAAGCAGAAAATCTTCGGCAGCTTCCGCTCGGAAGAGAGGGCAAGACAGTTTTGTCGCATTCGGGGCTATCTCGCAACCCTACGCAAGCAAGGGCTCAATGTCTGGGATGCTCTCCTCAATGTGTTTGTGGGTCAGCCTCAATCACCCTTACCGCAGCCTAAGTCGTTATCCAAAAAGGATAGATTCACCTCAAAATGGATAGCCCAAAAACCATTAAGCAAATTGTTAAAAATCTTTTCTAGACGTGGAAGCCTTTATCCACAAACGTTGGCGGATCAAAAACAACTCACTGAGGAATGAGAATTGAATAAGTTAGGATAGCCGTCTCGGCTGTCCCCAGGCAGGCAAGATGCCTGCCCTAACAATTTGGACGCTGGTTGACTGACAAAACTCTCAAAAACCTTATTCTGCCGTAGGTTGGGCTAGCGCTAGCGGAACCCAACGAAACCGCCTCTGGTGTTGGGTTTCACTTCGTTTTAACCCAACCTACGCGAGGAACTTTTGTCAGTCAATCAGATTTGGACGTTATTTGATCCTCATTCCTTAACAATCAATTTTTGAGTTTTACCAAGGTACTGAATCAGCCTAGTGAATCCAAAAAATCTGAAACAATTCGCAATGATTGAGTGAAGTGATTCTTACGATAGGTAGCAACAAATTCTTGCGCGATCGCGAGCTGATAGGTTTCATAAAACCAGCCTAAAACCACCATCCGGTAGTGTTCATCTATATGAGCAAGCGGAAAAAACTGACTGCCGTAAAGTCCGGTCTGGTTGCTGCCGGGTACGATAGGCCGGTCAGAAATCGGTTGAAAGGGGCCGGTGATGCGATCGCTCACGTACCAATAAAGCGTCGAATCGGTGACGGTATCGGCCCCAATTTCGTCGAGCCAGCGAGGATTTACAAATTCCTTAAAGCACGAGAAAAAGAGGTGAAACTGGCCGTCTACGTGAAGGATTTGCGGACGTTCAAGATGGTAAAAGGGCCAGGTTTCGGTGGTGTCTGGAGTGGGGCCAACGGGCGGTTCCAGGAGTTGGTAGGGGCCAGCGATGTGGTCGGCAACCGCGAGGCCAATGCTCCCCAAATAGTTATTTTCAGCCGTTCCTAACCCGGCTAAAAAGGCGCAGAAGTAGAGGTAGTATTTGCCGCTGGCAATGTCGTGATAGATGGCGGGGTCGCGCCAGTGCAGGTGTCCCGTCCGGTGGCAGCGACCAAACAGGGTGCCCTGGGCGGGGAGTGGCAGCAGGGGGTGGGGCGATCGCTGCCAGGTAGTGCCGTCGGTGGAGGTCGCCAACCCAATATGTTCCTGGTCATAGGCTTGAGCACTCGCCGCTGAGTAGAAGAGGTAGTACTGTGCCTGCTCCTGGTAGCAGTTACCAGCGAAGATGCGGCCCGACTCCCACTCGTGGGCGGGCAAGGGGGGCAGGACGGGGCCGAGGTGCTGCCACTGCCGCAGGTCAGACGACACCGCGCCGCCAATCCAACCCGTTTTCCACCAGGGATCTTCGTCAGGATTGCCGCTCAGGTAAAACAAGCGGTACTGATCGCCGTCTTTGAGCACCCACGGATCCCAGCAGACCGGGGGGAATGGCGGATCGGCATGGGGATGGGGATGGGGAGATGACATAGGCCGAGAGGTGGGGGGCGATCGCAACGTTGCTGGCAAAATTCTAACGTTGATTAAAGCAATCCCTGATGCGCTCAAAAATCTCTCTCCCATCGTTTTGGGAATTTTTTCTGCTGGCAATTAAGCCCCCAATTCCAGTCTTATAAGTTTTATTGCAGGCTCTCATAAATACTTCTATTGATAGGCATCAGTGAGCAGAAGAAAATCTTAGATTTAAGAATACGACTTTTCCATTAGTCAGTTGTTGGACGATATTGCGCAGAACGGATATCTCAAAAGTTTCTCGTTTGAAGCTGTATTAATCAACTCAAAAGTCTGCTGTTTCAACTTTTGAGGCTTTTTCTTGGAGACAAGTGCTGACTCGATCCTCTCAATCTTCACCTTTATACACCCTTTTTTAGCTTAAAAAGCTGAGGAATTTGAGCTCAATCTGAGATTCGAGTATCAGACGTAGTTGGCAAAAGTAACAGTTCTTAAGGGGGGAAGAATTTCTGTTTGAGAACTAAGCCGACTGATTTCACCGATAACGTTAGAGATTCCTGAACCCAGGAAACCTCAAAATTCTGGTCAAATTTTCTTGTTCTTCATATTTGCGAAGAAGAATGGATTTTTGATGAGCATTTGTCTATGACAAATTTCTGTACCTAAATTCCTTGAAAACACCTTTTGATCATGTTTTGTTTTATTCGCCGTGTTGGCTTAAACCGCTTGAGCGCTGGCCTGAAACTCGGCGTTGGCGCAACGTTACTGCTCTCTGCTTGCAGTGTCACTGACCCCGCCGAAGAAACCCAATCCTCCGCTCCCGGCGACGGAACTGTGACCGTTTTAGGGGTCATTGTCGGCGCAGAGCAGGCCAACTTAGAAGCCGCTTTAGCGCCCTTTGAAGAAGAAACCGGGATTGAGGTGGTGTACGAAGGCACCGACGCCTTCACCACGCTGCTGCCCGTGCGGGTCGATTCCGGTGAAGCTCCTGATATTGCGATGTTTCCGCAACCGGGGTTGATGAAGTCCCTGGCGCGGGCGGGAGAACTGGTGCCCCTCGACGAGGTGCTGGAGCGGCCAGCCCTGGAAGCGGCCTACGGCGATACCTGGCTGGATTTGGGTACCGTCGATGGCGAACTCTACGGCATCTGGTACCGGGCCGCCGTGAAAAGCCTGGTGTGGTATTCCCCCGAGGAGTTTGAGCAGCGGGGCTATGCAGTGCCGGAAACCTGGGATGAAATGCTGGCGCTGAGCGATCGCATCGTCGCCGATGGCGGCAATCCCTGGTGTTTGGGCCTGGAGAGCGGCAACGCCACGGGTTGGCCCGGTACCGACTGGGTCGAAGACATCCTCCTGCGCACCGCTGGCCCCGAATACTACGATCGCTGGGTCGAGCATGAAGTCCCTTTCAATGACGAGCCCGTACAAGCAGCCTTCCGTTACTTTGGCGAAATCGTCCATTCCGATGGCTATGTATGGGGCGGCAAGGTGGGGGCGCTCAGCATTCCCTGGGGCGATGCGCCACAAGGGCTGTTCAACAGTCCCCCCGACTGTTTTATGTACCGCCAGGGCAACTTTGTCACCAACTTCTTCCCCGACGATGTGGGGCTGGGGGAAACCATTGACGTGTTTGTGCTGCCTAGCATTGACCCGGAATACGGCGCGCCCATGCTGGTGGCGGGGGACGTGTTTGCCATGCTGAACAACACCCCCGAAGCCCGCGCGCTGATGGCCTACTTGGCCACTCCCACCGCCCACGAAATTTGGGCCGAGCGGGGCGGTTTTCTGTCGGCGCACCAGCAGCTTGACCCAGCGGTGTATCCCGACGCCCTGAGCCGCAAGCTGGGGGAACTCCTCACCGAAGCCGAAATTGTTCGCTTCGATGGCTCCGATTCCATGCCGGGAGCGGTGTCTACGGGGACTTTCTGGTCCGGGATGATGGACTTCGTGGCGGGGTCTTCAGCCGAGGAAGTGACCGACACGATTGAGCGGAACTGGCCGGAGACGCGCACGGCAACGGAGTGAATGCAAAATGCAAAATGCAAAATTTTGAACCCAGTACCCAGTACCCAAAACTTTTGAAGCGACCAAAGTCCGTTAACACGCATGAGTGATTTTAAGGAGTTGAAAAAATTCCGATGTTGAATGTGTCTAACCTGGCGCTGGTTTTAAAGGCGCTGTTGGCGATCGCGATCGGCTCGGTGGGCATCATCGCGATCTTTTATGCCCTCAACCTGGTGGTGGAACGGCTGTCGAAACCCTGGCGACGACGGCTGTTGCCGTGGGTCTACATGGGTCCGACGGTGCTGCTGCTCGGTGCCTACCTGGTGTATCCCGCCTTGAGAACCTTTTACATCAGCTTTTTTGGCTATCAGTCGGAGGAGTTTGTCGGGCTGCAAAACTATATCTTTGCCTTCACGGACCCGGACATGCTGATTGCCTTTCGCAACAATGTGCTGTGGCTGGTGCTGGTGACGGCGTTCAGCGTGGCGCTGGGGTTGGTGATTGCGGTGCTGGTGGATCGGGTGCAGTACGAACCGCTGGCCAAGGCGCTGATCTTTTTGCCGATGGCGATCTCCTTTGTGGGAGCCAGCGTGATCTGGCGGTTCATCTATGCGTACCGTCCCGAAGGCAGTGAGCAGATTGGGTTGCTGAATGCGATCGTCGTGGGCCTGGGTTTTGAGCCGGTGGGCTGGCTGGTGAATCGGGGGATCAACAACTTTGCCCTGATTGTGATCATGATCTGGCTGCAAACGGGCTTTTGCATGGTGCTGCTGTCATCGGCGGTGAAGGGCATTTCCAAAGATGTGATTGAGGCAGCCCGCATTGATGGCGCGGGCGAGTGGCAGATTTTTCGCCGCATCATTGTGCCGATGATTATGCCGACGGTGACGGTGGTGACGACCACGGTGGTGGTGCTGGTGCTGAAGGTGTTTGACATCGTGTTTGTGATGACGGGCGGCAACCTCGATACCGACGTGATCGCCAGCCGCATGATCAAAGAAATGTTCAACTTCCGCGACTTTGGCCGAGGTAGCGCGATCGCGGTCATCCTGCTCCTCGCCGTCATCCCCGTCATGGTCGCCAATATTCGTCGTTTTCGTCAGCAGGAGCTCAGCCGATGACCAGTCTTGCCAAACCCCGCACCCGAGCCCGTCGCGCAAATCGCTTCGAGCAAATCATGGCGAAAGCGCCTGTGCATATCGCGGTGGTGGCGATCGCCCTCCTCTGGACCCTCCCCACCCTGGGCCTGCTGATCAGCTCCTTCCGCCCCCCGGAAGACATTTTGAACAGCGGCTGGTGGACGGTCTTTCTGCATCCCTTTGAGCTGACTCAGTTCAGTCTGCAAAACTACGCCGATGTGCTGCTGAGTCAGGGCATGGGGCAGGCGTTTTTGAACAGCCTGGTGATCGCCATTCCCGCGACGATTATCCCTATTTCCATCGCCACCTTTGCCGCCTATGCCCTCGCCTGGATGGACTTTCCCGGTCGGCAGTGGCTGTTTGTGGTCACCGTCGGGCTGCTGGTGGTGCCCCTGCAAATGACGCTGATTCCCGTGCTGCGCGCCTACAACGCTTTGGGCATTTCCAGCACGTTTCTCGCGGTGTGGCTGGCCCATAGTGCCTATGGTCTGCCGCTGGGAGTGTACCTGCTGCGCAACTACATCGGCTCCCTGCCCCGCGACCTGATCGAAGCGGCGGAAGTCGATGGCGCGTCGAACCTGAAGGTCTTCACCCGGCTGATCGTGCCGCTGTCGATGCCCGCGATCGCCTCCTTCGCCGTCTTTCAATTTCTCTGGGTCTGGAACGACCTGCTGGTGGCGCTGGTCTACCTCGGCGGCGACCAGGACGTGGCCCCCGTCACCCTGCTGCTACGGAACCTGGTGGGCGATCGCGGTCAAGATTGGCACCTCCTCACTGCTGGCGCATTCATCTCCATGATCGTGCCCCTGCTGGTGTTCTTCGCCTTACAGCGGTACTTCGTGCGGGGTCTACTGGCGGGGTCGGTGAAGGGGTAGGAGGGTGTGAGGGTAGGACTACATCAACGAATTACCCAGCTACCCTGCCACCCAACTACCCCTTCACTCCACATCCCCCCTCTATTTTTATCCAACCATTGATAAGGAAAAAACATGGCAAGCGTTGTTTTCGAAAAGGTCACTAAACAATATGAGAACGGTTTTGTGGCCGTTAAAGACCTGTGTATGAATATTGAGAACCAGGAGTTCATTGTGCTGGTGGGGCCTTCGGGCTGTGGCAAGAGTACGTCGCTGCGGATGTTGGCAGGACTGGAGGATATCTCTAGCGGCAATCTGATGATTGGCGATCGCCGGGTTAACACCCTGTCGCCGAAGGATCGGGACATTGCGATGGTGTTCCAGTCCTACGCGCTGTATCCGCACATGAGCGTGGCGGAGAATATGGGCTTCAGCTTGCAACTGAAAGGGATGCCGAAGGACGAGATCCACCAGCGAGTGGCGGAAGCGGGGCGTCAGTTGGGCATTGAGCAACTGCTGGACCGCAAGCCCCGCCAGCTTTCGGGAGGACAGCGGCAACGGGTGGCACTGGGACGGGCGATCGTGCGGAATCCGGCGGTGTTTTTGATGGATGAACCGCTGTCGAACCTGGATGCGAAGCTGCGGGTGCAGGCGCGGGCGGAACTCAGCAAGCTGCACGAACGGCTGGGGACGACCTTCGTTTACGTGACCCACGACCAGGCAGAAGCGATGACGATGGGCACCCGCATCGCCGTGATGAATCTGGGAGTGCTGCAACAGATCGACACGCCCCAAAACGTGTACGACCACCCCAGTAACTTGTTTGTGGCGGGCTTTTTGGGCAGTCCCTCCATGAACTTTTTCGACGCTCGCTTGCAGCAAAAGGAAGGCGAATTTGTCCTGCAAACCGCAGGGCTGACCCTATCGCTACCGCCCGAGCGCCAGACCCGCTACGGCGAGTTTGCGGCCCACGACTTGATCATGGGGATTCGCCCCGAAGCGATTTACCATCCCCAGTACGTGCCCCCCGGCATTCGCGGGATCACAGTGCAGGCCGAAGTCTCCATTGTGGAGCTGATGGGCCATGAGGTAATCATTTATTGTCGCTTGCCCAGCGGTAAGGAGTTCATCGCCCGACTAGACCCCCGAGCCAAACCAGCGGTGGGCGATCGCCTCGATCTCCTCTTCGACGTCAGCCGCCTCCATCTGTTCGACAAAGATAGTGAACAGACTATTTAAGGATGGGAACATTGCAGGCGGGTGCTCAATGGGGCGGTTCTCTGCGGATGCCGTCAGGGCAAAATGGCTTTTTAGAGCATCGGTTCAATATGAGTAGAACCCCGGTTTCTGGGTGGACTGATGGATGAAGTTGGTCTTTGCCAACATTGTCCGCCCAGGGTAGAAACCGGATTTCCATCACGGCTTTCTAAGCGATCGGCATTAAAAATCGGATGAAGACGTACAGCGCCGCCACGGTGAGTTGCACCGCCGCTACGGGCAAACCGTATTGCAAAAAGGTGTGGAACGAAATGCGCTTGCCGTGCTGCTCGGCGACGCCAGCGGCGACGATATTGGAGGAAGCGCCGATTAGGGTGCCATTGCCGCCCAGGGTGGCACCAAACATCATGGCGTAAAAGAGAGGCAGTACCTCAATGGGTAAGTTCCCGGCAAAATTGGGGTCGAGAATCTCCGGCGTCGCTAACCCCACATTCACCACATATTCTTTGAGCAGGGGCACCATGGCGACCACCAGAGGAATGTTGGGCACCAGACTCGACAGCCCGCCCACCAGGAAAAGCACTAGCAGGGAGCCCAGCGCAATGTTGTGCCCCAAAATTAGCGCCAATACCCCCGAAGCGGCACTGAGCACGCCCGTTTTCTCTAAACTGCCGATCAGCACAAACACACTCATGAAAAAGATGAGGGTGCTCCAGTCCAAATCCCGCAGGATGTTTTGCAGGGTGTCGATGCGACTGTGGTGGGTGATTAGCAAACACAGTGCGGCTCCGGTCAGGGCCACGGTGGCGGGCGAAATCGGCACGGGTAGAGTTTCACCAACGACGAACAGGACCAGCACCAGGGCCACAATGATGCCTCCTAAAACCAACATGCGGGGGTGATTGACGCGGGGGTGGGGCAGTTCGGCTAAGCTGTCGAGCTGTTTGTGCCAAATCGTTGGAAACAGGATGGGCAGCAGCAGCACGATCGCCCCCACCGCGATCGCGCCCCCCAAACTCAGCGATTTCAGATAGTCCAAGAAGCTGATGTTGATGGCATCGCCCACAATGAACGTCGCCGGATCACCGACCAGCGTTAGCAGTCCGGCACTGTTAGCGACCAATACCAGCAAAATCAGCAGCGGCACAAAGTTCACTCCCAGTTCTGCTGCAATGGGAGGCAACAGCGGAGCCAGCAGCATCACCGTCGTGGCGTTGGGCAACACCGCGCAAATGGGGGTGGTGATCGCCACAATGCCCAGCAGCAACCGTTTCCCCTGTCCTCCCGCTAGGCGTACCATTTGGGTCGCCAGGTAGGCGAAGATGCCTGTGGGCTCAAAGGCTCGCACCATCACCATGACACCAAAAAAGAGTGCCAGGGTGGCGTAGCTTTGGGCGATGTAGTCAACGGCTTCGGTCAGGGTCAGGACGTTGAGAAAGAGCAGCAGCAGCGCGCCCAGCATGGCGGCGATCGTCAACTGCAAGCGCTCGGTCATGATGCAGACCATGACGCCGATAAAGACGCTGAGGGATGAAACAGCGGCAAAGCTTCCCATAGGAATCTCCTGGATAGTGAGACGACTGAGCCAGACACCAGGAGATCACACATCTCCTCTCAAGGCCGACGAAGTTAGCTGACGGGCTGGGCGTGAGAGTTCGCCCCCTTGCAATGCAAGGTTTGCCCCAAAAGTGGGTCCTCCGCTTTGGTCACAGACCAAACTAGGCCAATGGCTCAATTAAATTTCTCCGACAATAGCACTAATTTTTAGAGCTGACAATCGGGTAAATGGGTGGCTAGAGCCTCAGTCGCTGGCACAAAGCTGGGATAAGGCACAAGCGGGTTCTTCGCTTAAATCGTTGCAGCCAGCCTGAAAGGAGTCAATTTCTCTGTCCTGACCGAAAACTATCTGCTCCTCCGGCAAAGTATTCCGCCTGCCCAATGCCGTCACCGCTCAGCCGCTGCCTGTCCTTACCGCGGTTTGGGATAAGCACTGCCAATGGATGTGCTGACAAAATTCATTGGGGCTGAAAGCTTCTCATAGAGAGAAATTCCCGATTTTATGTTAGAAGAATGGGGTAGTTGTCTTTTCTGGAACTCACTCATCATGCTTTTTCCCGGTGCTGCTGTTCGCGTGGTCAACATGGATGACACCTACTACGGATTTCAAGGGCAGGTGCAACGGGTGTCAGACGGCAAGGTGGCAGTGCTGTTTGAAGGCGGCAACTGGGACAAACTAGTTACCTTCAACGCTTCAGAAATTGAACCTTTGGACAAGCGTCGGGGCAAAAAGTAACCGATCTTGTCAGCCTTATGAGGGCCTTTCTTCATGCGATTGCCTTTACCGCAGCTTGCTTCGCAGTCTCGCCAGCCTGGTCATATCGCTGAGGTGATTGAAACCTCGACGACGGAGTTTTTAGCTCAATGTCTTGAACCGGACTCCCTCAGTTTTGCCCAGATGCCGCCCTTTGGCAGTTGGGTCAAAGCCACCGACGAAGACTCTGGCAACCAAATTTACGGAGTGGTTTACCATGCCACGACGAGCCCATTGGACTCGGTGCATCGGGCGACTGCTCTGGGGCTGTCTTTGGCAGAACTGCGCGAACAGCAGCCGCAGATTTTTGCGATGTTAAAGACGGAATTTCGCGTGGCGATCGTGGGGTTTTATCCAGCCGGTGAAGAGACTTTTTATCAACATTTACCGCCCCGTCCACCTCAGGTGCACCAGGCGGTTTATCGCTGCCAGGCGGCGGAAGTGATGGCTTTTACCGAGCAACTGGATTTCCTCCGAACGCTGATGGACATGCGGAGTGCGCCCGTAGACGGACTCATCGCGGCGGTGATTCGTGAGGTTTATCAGTTGCGCCAGCTTGACCGCGAGTGGTTAGTGCAGGCTGGTCGAGTCTTAAACGTGCAGCTCAAGGATGACTACGATCGCCTCCGCATTATTCTTTCGCAGATTCACGCCTAAATTATGCCTACCTTTGACTGGATCGTCGTCGGCAATGGTCTCACCGGCGCGGCTGTGAGTTATGAATTGGCGCGGCAAGGATTTTCCGTGCTGCTGTTAGAAAAATCGCTCGCGCCTGAAAATGCCACACGCTATAGCTATGGCGGAGTGCCTCACTGGTCGGGCAGCAACGCGATTTTGCGGCAGCTCTATCAGGAAAGTCTCGCTCGTTATGCGGCGTTGTCAGAGGAGACGGGCGTTTCCCCCCATTATCGAGAACTTGATCTGGTGCTTACGGTAGAACCTGATCAAGACCCGCAAGTACTGGCCCAGCGTTATGCCCATGTTGAGACCCCACCCGTTCCGATCACGGCAGCGATCGCGGCAGAACTAGAGCCGTTGCTGAATTCAGCGGCGATCGCGGGAGCACTCACCGTGCGGCATGGTCACGCGGATCCGACAGCTTTGGTCAAAGCCTATAATCACGGCTTGCAGGACTTGGGCGGCCAAATCATCATTGCGCCAGTGACCGGATTGGTGCGGATGGGCGATCGCCTCACGGGCGTGACGACACCGACTCAAGCCTATGCCGCGGGCAACGTGGCGATCGCTGCTGGGGCCTTAACCCGAGCCTTAATTAAAACCGCTGGGATCAAAGTGCCGGTTTATTTTAGCCATGCAGAGTTGATAGAAACCCCCCCCTTAGAGTTGGCGTTGCGATCGCTCATCATGCCTGCGGATTTGACTCGTTCGGCGATTGAGTCAGAGGCGACTGACCAAGCCACCCACGACCTTTGGGACGAACCTGGGCACAAAATTCGACCGCCTTTTCTGGACACCGGCTGTATTCAATTTGTTGGTAAACATTTGCGGATCGGCCAAATCAGCCGCATCAATACCGCCTTAGAACCGGAGCTAGATGCCACACAGGGGGAAAAGCGGATGCGCGAGGGAATCACGGCGCTCATTCCCAGGTTAAAAGCCGTGCCGGGGCAGTGGCACGCCTGTCGAGTCGCCTTTAGTCAGGATGGCTTACCACTTGCGGGTAAAGTCCCCGGTTTGCAGGGGGGGTGGGTATTCTCTGGGTTTACCAGTCCCTTTGGTTTGGTGCCTGCGGCAGCTGTTCACTTTGCTCAGGGAGCGATCGGTCAGTCCAGTAGCGTTTTGCAGGCAACCAGTCCAGCGAGATTTTTGAAGCAAAGCGCCAGCCGCTAATTCTTTCAAATTCCCATGAATGCGAAGAATTTCAGATGAGAAACTGACGCAAGAGTTTTCTGCACCACCAAGGCTTGCTCACTCATAAAGCCCGACTTAGCCTGAGCTTTTTGAAATGGCTGTCATTAACCTTTGAAGGTGTTGGAAAAGTTCCAGGCGGTTAAATTTTATGCCAAATGCCTGACCATGATATGTATCTTGTGGCCTTGTACCCCACGGCCTTGGAGACGCCAGCGGCATTTTTGCCCCTTTGGCTATCGATGATCGCCTCTGCAGGACTGATCTGACGGCCTTGCTCAAGGCGATACCATTCCCGCAATCGATCATGGATTTGTTGCCATGGGCCGTCTTTGCGCTAGTTGCGAAAATATGTGTAGACCGTCTGCCAGGGCGGAAAATCAGGCGTTGCTGAATCCAGGCATGAATCGGTGCAGCGGCTAGATTTTGTCAGCCCCTGAAATCCCCCAATTCTGAGGGACTTCAGCGATCGATCCCCCCCCAGGATGACTATCCCTTATCCAAAAGTCGCTGTATTACTGACTCTCAGAAGGTTTCAAGGAGCGATCGCGGTCGTTTTATGGGCTGTAGAACCTCACCTAACCTCTCCTTGGTAAGGAGAGGAACCGGAACCCTGTCAGATTTGGGACCAATGGTTCACCAGCGTGTGAATCAACCTCTCCTTCGCAAGGCTGCCGCTTATACACATCTCGATTGCCACCTCAACCGACGCATTCGCCCCCCCTTAGTCCTCCTAATTTTGGGCTATCTCTTATCCAAAAGTCGCTGTATTACTGACTCTAAGAAGGTTTCAAGGAGCGATCGCGGTCGTTTTACGGGCTGTCGAACCTCACCTAACCTCTCCTTACCAAGGCTACCGTGTACACACATCTCGGCCCTCACCCCCTCAGTCCCCCTCTCCCAAAATTGGGAGAGGGGGAGGCCAGACAAGGCTTTCCGGCCCCCCTTCTCCCGCCTTGGGAGAAGGGGTTGGGGGATGAGGGAAAAGCCCTGAAAACAAGGGTTTCAGGACTTATGTGTACACCGTAGCCTTACCAAGGAGAGGAACCGGAATCCTGTCAGATTTGGGACCAATGGTTCACCAGCGTGTGAATCAACCTCTCCTTCACAAGGCTGCCGCTTATACACATCTCGATTGCCACCTCAACCGACGCACTCGCCCCC
>Ga0076930_101340_pt1 | contig 13679 bp, 10 predicted proteins | sample HotLakConsoUCCRE_FD_71149 | JGI IMG/M metagenome (GOLD analysis project Ga0076930, IMG submission 71149) | Hypersaline microbial mat communities from Hot Lake, Washington, USA - Hot Lake Consortium UCC-RE (version 3) (version 3) ...
CGACCCAAAACCAACAGGAGGTGCTCCGGATGTCCAGGATCAATGCCCAACTGCGGCACTTGCCTACCGTCAGCCTCAATAGCAATGTCAACCGGCAGGTGGGGCAGCAATTCCAGCAGGTAGAAGGACAGCTGATTGTGACCAACCAGATCAATGACATTATCCGTTCCGGGCTGAATGCCCGGATTCCGGTATTTAATGGCTTCCAGCAGATCCATCAAACGAAGGCATCCAGGTATTTTGAAGAGGCGGGAAATAATGGGCTGATCAGGGCGGCAGAAGATCTCAGCTTTACCATAGCCCAGCAATATTTGCAGGTACTGCTGGACGAACAGTTATATGCCATTGCCAGGGAAAACCTTGAAAACCAAAAAAGACAATTAGAACAAATTGAGGGCTTTGTGGCAGCCGGGTTGCGAACGCTTTCAGACCAGTACAATCAACAGGCTGAAGTAGCCAGACTGGAGACCCTGGCTTTAAATGCCAGCATCCAATGGGAAACAGATCTGTGGACCCTGGCCGAAACATTACAGCTGGAGCCGAATACTTTGCCCCGGCCCCAGGCCATTGACCTGGAACAAGTCCGAAGCCCCTGGTTGGACACGGAATTTCAGGAATTGAATGAGCAGGCTTTGCAACAAAGGAAGGATTTGAAGGAACAGCAGTTGCTGGAGCAGGGAAATCAAAGAATGATCGCAGCAGCAAAGGGATCCATGTACCCCCAGCTTTCCGCATTTTTTAACTACAATACTTTTTTTACCTCATTGGATGAACGGAATATCAGGGATCAGTTGCTCACCGTTTACCCACAGCGGATTTTCGGATTTTCATTGAATATTCCTGTTTTCAACAACTTTGACAATAAGGCTAGCCTCACCAGGGTAGGGGTCGATATGATGAACCAAAAATTGGAAAAAGAGGCTTTGGAAAGGAAGATTTCACAGGAACTGAAACTGGCCCTTGAAAATTATGAAGCAGCGGTGCAAACCCTCTCATCAACCGTTTTGCAGCTCAGGGCGGCAGAGCAGGCGATGGAAGCCATTTCCGAAAGGTTCCGCCTGGGCGTCAGTAATTTCGTGGATCTGGCTCAGGCCAATCAGCAATGGGTCACTGCCCAATCGGATCATGTACAGGCCCAATATACCCTGTATTTCCAGGAAATCATAATGGATTATGCCATGGGAAGTGTTCCCTAATCCCTAAAAATTTTAATCCTGGGTATTTCTGAGCTTCATCCAGAGGGCAAGGCCTGCAATGGTAACCACGCCACTTAATATTAGTGCAAGGTTGATGTCTCTTTGCGTTTTTTGTGCTTTTTTAAGGTAGGTGGAGCCTATACCTTTTGAGGCGATGAATGCTTCAATTTTATCAAGACGGTCTTCCAGTTCTTCTTTTGCTTTTTTAGTTATATCCATGATAAGTTAGATTTTATATTTTGTATTCCAACTCATTTAACCGAAAAGAAGAAAAAATAGTTCTGGTAATAGATAGATCGCTTCCCTGCGCCTTATATTTTTGACAGACCCCCGGAAGGTCCAAACAACAAAGTAAATGTAGTCTGCTCACCAGGTACTGAGGTTACCTCCAGACTTCCCTGGTGCAGGTTCATCATCTGCCGGGAGATGGCCAGGCCTATACCACTTCCGGTTTTTTTGGTTGTATAGAAGGGGATGAATATGCGTTCCAGGGCTTCGGCGACTATTCCATCCCCATGGTCAGTAACTTGTATAAAGGGATGTCCGTGCTGGTCAGAGCAGGCAGTAAGTTGGATGGTCCTATTGGTGGCTTTTTCCATGGCTTCACTGGCATTTTTGATCAGGTTGATCAGGATCATCTGAATCATTTCCTTATCCGCAATGATTTCCAGGCCCGGAGGTTGAATACTGGATTTTAGGATCAATTCCGACTTTGTGAGCTCCTCTTTCATGAGTATACAAATATTCTCGAAGAGCTTGCTAACCCGAAGTCTCTTGGGATGCGGGTTAGGGATATTCGTGTAATCACGATAAGCGTTTACAAAATCCACCAGGCCGCTACTCCGTTTAGAAATGGTTTCCAATCCCTCTGACAGGTCCAGGAAACTGTCTTTATTGATCATCAGGCCGGATGGTACTTCTTCGAGGTCCTCTTCAAGTATGGTGCCCAGTGAATTGGCAAGGCTGGCGATAGGAGTCATGGAGTTCATGATCTCATGTCGAAGGACTTTGGTCAGGTTTTGCCAGGCTTTTAATTCATTTTTCTGAAGTTCTGACCTGATATTTTGAAAAGACAGCAAGGTCCAGCTCTGCCCATCCATTTTGAAGGCAGCAGATTGCACATTCAGGTGGAGGTCAGCATTGATTTTCATGGAAAGCGATCCGCCTGGCTTAAGCTCCAGGACCATTTTCAGTAAGTCCTCCGAGCGTTTTCCCAGATCGTGAATGTCTTTAAACTGTGGGATTTGAAGCAGTTGTTTGGCAGCTCCGTTGATTACTCCGATTTTTCCCCCACTTTCAAACGATAGGATTCCTGTATTGATGTGTTGAATTATGATCTGTAAAAAAAGCATCTGCTCTTCCTTTTCGGCCCTGGTTTTTTTGAAGGCTTTTATGACCTCATTAAAGGACAGGTTCATTTCCATAAAGGATCTGCCCAGCTTGCTGTCTTTGGTAAAGGAGGAGGAAAAATCTGAATACCGGATGGAGTCCAGAAAACGTGTAATTTTCCTGTTGGTGGTATTGCTATAGGCAATCAGGTTGATGGTTTGGAAGACCAGTATAAGGGAGAAGACAAATCCCTGCAGGAGGGCATTTTCCCGGATATAGAAATACATAGCCAGATGTATGATCAGGATGATCAACAGCACCCTGATGACAATACCGAAAGCAAAAGACTTAAAGCCCATAACGTTCCAATCTTCTGTAAAGGGAAGATCTGGTAAGACCCAATTCCTCCGCTGCCCGGGTAATATGGCCATTGTGCTTCTGCAAGGCTTTTCTGATCAGTATTTTTTCCACATCTTCTATGTTATAGTGGTCCAGGTTGATGCTTTCTTCATGTTTTTCAGGAGGAAGCTGTTTTTGCATGAACAGATCTTCCGGCTGCAGTACGCTGTGGTTGGACATGATGACCGCCCGCTCTATGCTGTGCTGTAGTTCCCGGATATTTCCCGGCCAGGTATATTTTTGCATCCTTTTGATCAGCCCTTCCCCAGCTTTGCGGATATCCTTGTTGTATTTTTTGGCATAGATACCGATAAAATGATTGGCCAGGGGCATGATGTCTTCCAGCCTTTCTCTCAGCGGGGGCAGGGTGATTTCTATGGTATTGATACGGTAGAGCAGGTCCTGCCGGAAACTATTGTCATATACCATGTTATGGATGGCCATATTGGTGGCAGAAATCAGGCGGATATTCACAGGCAGCACTTTGTTGGTACCCACCCGGGTGACCTCCCGGTTTTGGAGCGTGGCCAATAATTTGGCCTGAAGGGGCAGGGGTAGGTTGCCGATCTCATCCAGAAAAAGGGTGCCCTTATGCGCCTGTTCAAATCGTCCGGTACGATCTTCCCTGGCATCTGTGAAAGCCCCTTTTTTGTGGCCAAACAGTTCGCTTTCAAACAAGGTATTGGTGATGGATCCCAGGTCTACGCCCACAAAAGCTTCCTTGTGTCGCCTTGAATTTCGGTGAATGGCTCTGGCTACCAGTTCCTTACCGGTGCCATTTTCTCCCAATATCAAAACATTGGCATCCGTACCTGCCACCCGGTCTATGGTTTCAAATACTTTCATCATGGCCGGGCTCTGCCCGATGATGTCCTTAAATTTTTGATCCATGTCCTGAAGGAATTGTTGCTGTTGGTTCCTCAATTGAGAGATTTCCAACTTGGACTGGCGGAGTTGCAAGGCGGCATTAAGGGTAGCCAGTAATTTTTCGTTTTCCCACGGTTTGAGCACAAAATCGGTAGCACCCTCTTTGATGGCTTTTACAGCGGTAGTTACATCACCATATGCGGTGATCAAAACCACCACAGCAGAGGAGTCCAACTCCAGGATCCTGTCCAGCCAATAAAACCCTTCCTGTCCGCTGCTGACATCCCTGGTGAAATTCATGTCCAGTAAGATGACATCGTATTGTTCATTGACCATCAGGATTGGTAATAGTCCCGGATTGGTTTCTGTATCTACTTGGCCAAAATGCCTTTTTAAGAAAATTTTTGCTGCCTTCAGCAGGTCTTCGTTGTCATCAATGATCAGTATTTTACCGGCTTTCTGCTCTCTCATAAGTTTTGATAGGAATGGCTGATTGTCATTTGGGAAGGCCAAAACATGTACCGCAATGCTACAATCGGACAAATTTTTCCCAAAATCGGGCAATACTTGAAATTTAAGCTTATTTTTTGAATTCTTTTTTTCCCATACCCAAGAAAGCCATGACCTGTTTCATGCAATTTTGGTCGCTGGCGGACAAATTTGTTCGAAAAAATCAGCTATTTGCTGGGGCAAAGGGCTTGCAGGGCAAATTTCCTGCGCTTTTGGGGCTGGCATGCTAATTGGCAATGGTAAGAAAGAAATAAAAATGCTCCCGGAGATGGATAGAAAGCTTGAGAAAAAAACCTGGACCCCCCAATTAATTGGTGTTTTGATCGCAGGGCTCCTTTTGGTGGCCTTTGTGATTTATCAATTGGTATTTGCCGACACCCGATCCAGTATGAATGTAGACCGGGAAAGAATTACCATTGCCACGGTAAAAAGAGGTGAGTTTACCGATTATATCCCGGTTAGTGGCACCATCGAGCCGGGGGAGGTTTTCTACCTGGATGCCATCGAGCGGGGAAATATTCAGGAGATTGTCCGGGAGTCAGGTTCCATGGTAGAAAAAGGAGATACGATTTTGAAATTGACCAATTCAAACCTTCAATTGGACGTGATGCAAAGGGAGACGGACCTTTATTTTCAAATCAATAACCTCAGGCAAACCCGCCTGCTCCTGGATCAAAATGACCTCAACCAACAGGCCCAACTGGCAGAAATTGACTATCAGATTAACCTGCTGCAACCGCAATACGAAAGGTTCCGGGAGTTGCATGAAAAAAGGCTAATTTCTGACAGGGAACTGGAAGAAGTCAAGGAGGAATACGAATACAATTTGAAAAGGCAAAGGCTGACCTATGCCTCATACAGAGCCGACTCCATTGCCCGGTCTATTCAAAAGGAGCAGTTACGGGATTCGGAGGAAAGAATGAATCAATCCTTAAATGGAGTGGGACACATTCTGGATAACCTGATCGTCAGGGCCCCTATTCCGGGCCAATTGACCACAGAAGAGATTGAGGTAGGCCAGTCTATCAATGCGGGTGAGCGTTATGGACAAATTGATATCATCGATAAATTCAAAGCAAGGGTTCCTGTCGACGAATTGTATTTGCCCAGAATCTATACCGGATTGAAAGGGGCCTTTAGTTTTTCTGGAGAAACCTACGAAATGGAAATTGACAAAATTTATCCGAATGTGACCGGGGGAAGGTTTGAAGTAGACATGGTTTTTAGCAGTGCAAGCCCATCTGGCATCCGCAGGGGACAAACCGTGAGAATCCGGCTTGAACTTGGAGAAAGCGAACAGACCAATTTATTACCTACGGGCGGTTTTTATAAGGATACCGGTGGAAATTGGGTGTTCGTTGTGGATGAAGAAAGTGGAAAAGCAGAAATTAGAAACATCCGCCTGGGCAGAAAAAATCCGGAATACTACGAGGTGATCGAAGGTCTCACTGAAGGAGAAAAAGTGATCGTCAGTGGCTATGAAAACTTCGGTAAAAATGAGGTGCTGAATCTTGGCCGTTAGCAAATAGACAAATATGAATATTTCCCAAATACCCTCACCAATTGGCAATTCAAAGGTTAAATCCATAATTTGAAAAACATGCAAAACATCATCAAAACCAATCAATTGAAAAAGCGGTATACCACCGAGGAAGTAGAAACCACCGCCCTGGACGATATCCAAATTGAAATCAAAAAAGGAGAGTTTGTCGCAATCATGGGACCCTCCGGATGTGGTAAATCTACCCTATTGAATATCATTGGCCTATTGGACAATCCCGACGAGGGAGAGTATTACTTCCTGGAAAAAGAGGTCGCCAAATTTTCAGAACGGCAGCGGTCTCAACTCAGAAAGGGAAATATTGGGTTTGTTTTTCAGAGTTTTAACCTGATCGATGAACTCACCTGCTTTGAAAACGTAGAATTGCCCCTCCTATACCTGAAAATTCCTTCTGATGAAAGGAAAAAGAAGGTGGAGGAAGTATTGACCAGGATGAACATCATGCACCGGAAGAATCATTTTCCCCAACAGCTTTCCGGTGGCCAGCAGCAGCGGGTGGCTATCGCCAGGGCCATTGTGGCCAAACCAGCGGTGATCCTGGCAGATGAGCCAACAGGAAACCTGGATTCCGCCAATGGGGAAGAGGTGATGCGCCTTTTGGAGGAGTTGAACAATGAAGGGACCACCATCGTCATGGTCACCCACTCCCCCCATGATGCCAACTACGCCCACCGGATTATCAATCTTTTTGATGGCAAGGTGGTGACTGAAAATATCCGGGAACAATTTCACATTTAGGAAGGGCTTTTCATGTTTAAAACCATTTTAAAATTGCAATAAGGGGCTTTGTCCGGCACAAGCTGACCTTTTTCCATTGCCTGTATAACTGTCACCCTGCAGGCCTTGCGTGCGACAGGTTCAAAGGCAGTCCATGCTTTGAAAACGGAATAAGAAATGAACCAAAGAAGGTAAGATTATACCTCCTTTGGTATCAAGGATTTATTATTGATTTACTTCAAATGAGATCTTGGCATTTACACCATAGGATACAATTTGGTTATTTTCCACATTGGCGTTGAAATGCTTGACATAAACAGACTTGATGTTTTTTACTGACTTGGAAGCTTCCTTAATTGCATTCTTAACAGCATCATCAAAGCTTTTGTCAGAGTTGGCGATTACTTCTATTATTTTTACAATTCCCATAGCTTTACGAGTTTTAATCTTGAAAATGGAAAACCAACCTGGTTTTCATTCTTTATTACCTATACAAACATTATGCCCTATTCTATTTCATTTCAGGCGATTGGGACTGAAAGAGGTTTTGGCTTTTCACCAGGTATAAGGTAGGGATAGCTATTTCTGTTCGTATTCGAACAACAGGTGTAATGATCCGATCAACGGAATCGTCAAACCTGGTTCTGGCAGCCTTCAGACAGGGTTTTTTGATTGGCAGCTTTTTGGAAAAAAGTTTCTCAGACCAAAAAGTTGAAGTACCTTGAAATCAATCCGGAATCCACTATTATCCCTTTTTTAGTAGATTGAAAGACAGGGATCAATCAAAGTTAAACCGGGTTAAAAGAATTTATGAACGGAATAAAAATCTGGTGCCAATTGAAAAATTCTATGCGGCTTTTACTTTTCATCATAGCGATGATAGCAAATATTATGAAACAGCTTAAAAATTGACTTCAGAAGCGCCAAAAGCCCGACACCTACAGGATCATAATCTGGTCCAATGCCTGAAAAAGGTAGCCTATGACAGGTGGATGGTATCGATTGGAAAACCAGAAAAGTACAATTCCCAAAAAAAATTCAGTATCGAAATCGATTGATCATTTGGTCATTGTTGGTGAGATAGTATTTCATTGGTCGCAACAGGAAAGACTGGAAAATTAACTGAGGCCAAATGAAATCCCTAACCCTTCATTTCAGAGCATTTCTCCTATTCACTACGCAAAGATTTCACTGGATTCGCTAAAGCAGCCTTAATGGCCTCCTTGCCAACGGCCAACCAGGCTACCAGTAAAACCAATCCTCCTGCAGCCAAATAGGTCCAGATGGAAATAGCTATCCGGTAAGCAAAGCCTTCCAGCCACTGGTTCATCAGCCACCAGGAAATTGGGAATGCAATGAAGGCTGACAAAAACACCAACTTAATATATTCCCTGGACAGCATGCTCACAATGGTGGATACATCCGCACCAAGAACCTTTCGGATTCCAATTTCTTTATTGCGCTGTTTTGCGGTAAACATAGCCAGCCCAAATAAACCCAAACAGGCAACAAAGATGATTAAGCCTGAAAACACCACCAGGATGTATCCCATCCTTCGTTCTGCCTGATAGGTTTGGTAATACCTTTCGTCCAAAAATGAGTACTCAAAGGACTCCTCTGGGGCAAGGGTATTCCATTTTAATTTGATGTCTTCCAGTAAGCTTCCTGGCTCATCGTTATTGATCCTGGCGATGACAGCTCCATGGCTGTTACTTTTTACCATAACCAATGGAAAGATGCGTTCATGCAAGGACTTGAAATGGAAGTCTTTCACAATGCCAATGACCTGGTAATTTGTTTGGTTCCCTTCATTGTCCAGGTGGGAAAGGGTCTTGCCCAGGGCATCTTCTTCCCAGTTCAATGCCCGGGCCGCAGTCTCATTCAGAATAATGGAGGTTTGTTCGGATCCAAAAGCTTCCGAAAAATTTCTACCGGCCTCCAATTCCATGCCCAGCGTGGGTATGTAATCGGCATCTACATCATACCTCAAGGTTTTCACTTGCCTGCGCACATCCCCATCCGGATACAAAAAGAAATTATTATTGAAGGATGGCCCTGAAGGCAGGTATCCGGAAATACTTACGCTTGCGACTCTTGAGTCCTGAAGCAGCTGTTGCCGGAATACTTCAGTATTGTTTCCCAGGTACCGGACCTCTGGAAAAATCAAAACCTGATCTTTGTTGTAACCGAGGTTTTTATTTTGGATAAACTCCAGTTGGTTGTAAACCACAATGGTGCCTATAATCAGTATTACAGACACGGCGAACTGGAATATAACCAATCCGCTGCGCAAACTAAAGGACAGTTTGCCCATTTTGCCTGAGCCTGGGAAAAAGGGTCCTTTCAATACGGCAACAGGCTTGAAAGTAGAGAGGAAAAATGCCGGATATATACCGGCAAGTATCCCTACAATCAGCCCAAATAAAAGCAGGGCGGGAACAGTCCATAGGTTGGAAAAATACTGAATGTCTACGTCTTTTCCTGCAAGGTTATTGAATACGGGCAGCGATAATTTTACCAATGTCATGGCTATTAATAGTGCAAAAAGGCTCAATAGGGTGTATTCGGCAAGAAATTGTCCAACAAGTTGCTGCTTTTCTGACCCAAGTACTTTTCGAACACCCACTTCCCGGGCCCTTTTGCCGGCACTTGCTGTGGAAAGGTTAATGAAATTGATGCTGGCAATCAGGATCATAAAAAGGGCAATGGCCCCGGAAATGTAGACATACCTGATATCCCCACCCGGTCCCAGTTCGCCCATCAAGTCAGAATGCAAATGAATGGAAGTGAGTGGCTGCAGGAAGATGCCGATATCGTTTCCATCTTCCTTGAATTGATTGTAACTGATTCCCATGGCTTCTTCTAGCTGTGGGCCCATGTATTTTTCGGCTACCTGGGGAAGTTTTGCTTCCAGGTTTTTGTAATTATAGCCGGGTTGAAGCAACAAATAGGTATAAAATTCTGACACCATCCAGGAAGGGTTTTTGGCTGGCGGGAAGGTCGCCATGGAAGCCAAAAGGTCAAAGTGAAAATGGGAGTTGACCGGCATATCTGCCATGACACCCGTAACGGTGAACAGGTCCCTGTCATCCCCGATCAACAGCTCTTTACCTATTGGATTCTCCCCCTTAAAATAGCTTTGTGCGGTAGATGCAGAAATGACAATGGTGTGGGGTTCTTTTAAAGCCTGAGCCGGATCCCCCTGGATCAATGGAAAGGTAAACACCTGGAAAAAATTGGCATCTGCAAAGGCAGCGGGTTTGTCTCGGAATGCGCTGTTCTCATAAATAACCTTAGGATTCCCCATCTTCCGGATGCGCGTAGCCTGCTCTACCTCAGGATAATCTGCCTTCAGGGCAGCTGCTACCGGAGGCATCACATGTGCTTCATTCATCGTCCCCCCCTGTATGGATCCACGAAAGACTACCCGGACAATGCGGTCTGCCTTGTCATGAAAACTGTCGTACCCAAGCTCGCTGATTATTGAAAGTAGGATCAGCAGGCAGGAGGCCATCCCAATGGCCAGCCCCAATATATTGATTGCAGTGAAAGTTTTGTACCGAAGCAGGTTTCTAAGCGCAATTTTAAAATAGTTCTTTATCATCGTCAACAGCTAATGATTTTCTTTCAACTCAAGTACAGCCTCCCTTATATCTTCACCAACTTAACAATAGGCAGCTCATTCCTGATTAACCGACAACTTTTGTTAAGATCTGCGTATCCGTCCGATAAACCCCATCTTCCAGGATTGCCCATTCGTGACTAAACTTGCGCTATGAAAAGACAGAGCGAACAAGAAATGAAAAAGATGTATCAGGAATGGTTGGAATCTGGCAAGAGCAAGTCTGAATTTGCCGATTCAGTGGGCCTGGTCCGTACCACCTTTTATTACTGGGCCAAAAAATTCAGCACACGGGAAGAAGTTTCCTCATCTGGTAACGGTTTTCAGTTACTTGACACTGGATCCCCTATTGGACCTGGCCGTATATTGGCCCATATCCATTACCCTTCAGGCGTGAGCGTTGAGCTTTATGAGGGCGTTTCCGCAGAATACCTGAGAGTCCTTCTTTCTTAGTGGATGCTGGCCCTTTCCACATCCTGCCGTTACTTTCTGTACGGCAATCCCACCGATATGCGCTTCGGCATCAATTCGCTTTCAGGGCTTGTCCGGAACGAACTCGGCTCCGACCCGATGAACGGGGACGTGTTTATTTTTATAGGCAAACGGTCCAACCAGGTCAGGCTTTTGCAATGGGACAGGGATGGTTTTGCCCTATATATCAAAAAGCTGGAACGGGGCACTTTTGAACGCCCCAGGCTTGAGGGAAACGTCATATCAAGCGTTCAGCTGGCCCTGCTTTTACAGGGGGTAAGGCTTGAATCGGTGCGCTACAGAAAGCGGTATGACCCCTTAAAAAGGAGGTAAAAAAAAGTGTTTTTTTATGATAAAAAGCGGCTTAAAACGATCATAAACCCACTTTTTATACCTATTTTTATGTCATGGAAAACACAGCAACCGACTACAAAAAGCTATACGAGCAAGAGCTTGAAGCCCACAGGGAGTCGCTGTTGACCATCTCCAAAAAAGAGGATAAAATCACCGACCTTGAGTTTGAGCTCGACAAATTAAGGAAGTATATTTTCGGTTCCAAAAGCGAAAAACGGACCGGAAACGTAGGCCTGAACCAGATGGGCCTTTTTGAGCTGGGTACCACCCAGGCCGTACAGGAGGAGCTTTCCGAATCCGTTTCCGCACAGCAGCAAAAACCTGCTCCCAAGAAAAGGGGCAAAGGCTCCGGACGTATGTCCCTTCCTGAAGAACTCAGAAGGGAAGAAGTGGTGATACAGCCCTCAGAATCCACCGAAGGCTGTGTTCAGATCGGCCAGGAAGTGACAGAAGTACTGGAAGTGACGCCTGCCTCCTTTTATGTGAAACGCTATGTGCGTCCAAAATACGCAAGGCCAAACGGTGAAGGCATCCTTATTGGCACTTTGCCGGACAGGGTGATCGAAAAAGGCATTCCTTCCGAGTCTGTGGTCGCCCAGCTTATCGTCGACAAATATGTTTACGGAATGCCGCTGCACAGGCAACTGGATAAGTACAGCAAGATGGGCGTAAGAATCCCCGCTTCAAGTGCCTCAGACTGGGTAATGAGGGGCTGGGAGCAGCTTGTCCCTCTCTGGGAACTGCTCCGTGTGATCGTCACCAACCAAAAGTACCTTCAGGTGGACGAAACACCGATAAAAGTACTCGATAGAAACACTGAAAAAGGTATCCATCAAGGTTACATGTGGCTTTACCATGCGCCGGTAGATCGCCTGGTACTCTTTGACTACAGAAAAGGCAGGGACAATTCCGGCCCCAAAGAAATGCTTACACACTTTAAAGGTATCATCCAGACGGACGGTTACCCGGTGTATCATTCCCTTTATGGGGACCATGAGCATATATACCTGACTTTTTGTATGGCACATGCCAGACGCAAGTTTGTAGATGCGCTTAAAGACGACCAAAAGCAGGCAAACCATATACTCGATGAGATGCAACTCCTCTATGTCCTGGAAGACAAAATGAGAGAGGAAAAAATCAGTTGGGAGCAGAGGACAAAGGAAAGAAAAGAACACGCATCCCCTATTCTGGAAAGGCTGGGAAAGTGGCTGGAGGAAAACCAGTACAGCTACAGGCCCGAAAGCCCTATGGGGAAAGCCATCACCTACGCACATAAAAGATGGGCAGGATTGAGTGCCTACGTGCTGCATGGGCAAATGGAAATTGACAATAATTTAGTTGAAAATGCAGTTAGGCCTCTTGCTGTTGGCAGGAAAGCCTTTTTATTCGCAGGATCGCATAAGGCAGCAGAAATGACCGCAGCAATGTACTCTTTCATGGCGAGCTGCAAAAGGAACAAGGTAAATGAGTTTGATTGGCTTAAGGATGTCTTCGAAAGGATTCAGAGCCATAAACAAAAGGACCTCTACCAGCTCCTGCCATCTAACTGGAAGCCTGCCTGCCGGTAGGCAGGGAATACAGAATCAAGGCATAAACATTACCTGCTATAATTCCTACCTAATTCTAATGGGTTCCTCGGATGGATACAGATCTGCTAATGCCTTAGCGAGACTTGCAATATATCATATCTACTTCCATACCAGTAAAAAAATATCTCCAAATAGCTGTTAGGGGATGAAGGGGCTTTTTTGTGCTATTTTATCGTACATTGTTGTTCGCTGGCGGGCAAAAGCTAATGTGGCCTTGTAGTACATCTACCACAAAGACTAAAGTTCCTATCAGAACTGGTGGTGGTTGTTTATTTCTTTTTTCAACTTGTAAAGTTGGTATTTATTGAGATTAATTCGTTAGTTGCAGTACAATTGACCCAAACCCCTACATGGAGCATTTTATAACCAAAAGGCATTTCTTTAGATTTTATTTTTTACTGGTCCTGATGCTTTTACTAATGGGCGGATTTGGTGTTTTTGTCATCATGGATTTCTATGGAAAATGGGGAACACCGGATTTTGAAGTGGGGGATTATCTATTGTTGTTTTTAGGTAGTTTTATGCTAATGTTTGGGGTATTCTTTTTGATCATTTATTTCAGAAATGCACCCATTATCAGGCTGCATCAAGATCGGATTTCATTTGGTAAAGAATCCTATGACTTAAAGGAGGTAGCGGCTTTGGAAATGACAGGAAAATTTCCCTTTGGCTGGGGGATTTCCCTTCCTGAAGAAGGAGCTTGCCTTACCTTCAAAGATGGTCAAAAGAAATATATTTTCGACATCATGTATGCCAATGGTCCGGAGTTAAAAATGTTAATGGAACGGAAAATTTACAATACTTCAGCACCAAAACCTGTTAGCATTCGAAACTTTAATAGGATCCGAAAAGCGGATATGGAACTGTTTAAAGGAAATCCTTTGGTCAATTTCCGGGCATCATTTTTATGGTTTATCATCGGTTTTTTCCTCTGGCATTTGCTGGTAGTTCCACCAAACCATAATGACGTATTTATTGCTTTGGCATTGATCGGTGTTGTCTGGTTTTTTGTTCTTTCCTTTAGCATGTATTATTTTGGCTTGTCAAACGACTATTTTATC
>Ga0076930_100431_pt2 | contig 13671 bp, 13 predicted proteins | sample HotLakConsoUCCRE_FD_71149 | JGI IMG/M metagenome (GOLD analysis project Ga0076930, IMG submission 71149) | Hypersaline microbial mat communities from Hot Lake, Washington, USA - Hot Lake Consortium UCC-RE (version 3) (version 3) ...
GCGGCGCCCTCGGAAACCTTCTCGAAGGTGCGCCACGAAAGGCCGATGCTGTCGCTCGGCAACGCGTTCGACGACGCCGACGTGGCCGATTTCGTCCGGGGGGTGCGCAGCTATCTCGGTCTTTCGGACACCGCGCCGCTCGCCTTCACCGTCGAACCGAAGATCGACGGGCTGTCGCTGTCGCTGCTCTACGAGGCGGGCCGACTGACCCGTGCCGCGACCCGGGGCGACGGCGCGACCGGCGAGGACGTGACCGCCAACGCGCGCACCATCGGCGACATTCCCGAAGCGCTGACGGGCGCGCCCGGGCGGCTCGAGGTGCGCGGCGAGGTCTACATGAGCCACACCGATTTCGCCGATCTCAATGCGCGGCAGGCGGCGGCCGGCGCGAAGACCTTCGCCAACCCGCGCAACGCCGCCGCGGGCTCGCTGCGCCAGCTCGACGCGAAGGTGACCGCCGCGCGCCCGCTGAGGTTCTTCGCCTATGCCTGGGGCGTTCATTCCGAACCGCTCGCCGACACCCAGTCGGAGGCCGTCGCCCGGCTCGGCCGGCTCGGTTTCGCCACCAATCCGCTCACCCGGGTCGTCGACAGCCTCGAGGCCATGCTGGCCCATTACCGCGAGATCGAGGCGAAGCGCGCGACCCTCGGCTACGATATCGACGGCGTCGTCTACAAGGTCGACGACCTCGCGCTGCAAGCCCGGCTCGGCTACCGCTCGACCACCCCCCGCTGGGCCATCGCCCACAAGTTTCCCGCCGAACTCGCCTGGACGCGGCTTGAGGCGATCGACATCCAGGTCGGCCGCACCGGGGCGCTCTCGCCCGTGGCGCGCCTCATGCCCGTGACCGTGGGCGGGGTCGTGGTGTCGAATGCCACGCTTCACAACGAGGATTACATCGCGGGCCGCGACGCGAAGGGCAACGCGATCCGGGGCGGCAAGGACATTCGCGTCGGCGACTGGGTCGAGGTCTACCGCGCCGGAGACGTCATTCCGAAGATCGCCGATGTCGACCTGTCGAGGCGCCCCGAGGGCACGAAGCCCTTCGTCTTCCCCGAGACCTGCCCCGAATGCGGCTCGGACGCGGTGCGCGAGGAAGGTGATGCGGTGCGCCGCTGCACCGGCGGCCTCGTCTGTCCCGCGCAGGCGGTGGAACGGCTCAGGCATTTCGTGAGCCGGGCGGCCTTCGACATCGAGGGGCTGGGGGCAAAGCAGGTCGAGGCGTTCTACGCCGACGGCTGGGTGAAGGAGCCCGCCGACATCTTCGAATTGCGCGCGCGCTACGGCGAGGGGCTGCAACAGCTGAAGAACCGGGAGGGCTGGGGCGAGAAATCGGCGGAAAAGCTCTTCGACGCCATCGACGAGCGGCGCCGGATCGGGCTTGCGCGGGTGATCTTCTCGCTCGGCATCCGCCATGTCGGCGAGGTGGTCGCGGCCGATCTCGCGCGCCATTTCGGCACCTGGGAGGCGTTCATCGGGACGGTGGACCGCGCCGCGGCCGAACCAGCGGCCGCTGCGCCCGACGCGAAGGCGCGCAAGCCCCTGCTGGCCGAAAGCCCCGCCTGGGCCGAGATCACCGGCATCGACGGCATCGGCGAGGCGGTGGCGGTGGCGCTCACGAAGACGCTCAGCCAGGAGGCCGAACGCGCCTCGGTCGACCGGCTCGTGGCGCATCTCGACATCGAACCGCCCGAGGCCCGGGCGACGGGCAGCCCCGTGGCGGGCAAGACCGTGGTCTTCACCGGCGCGCTCGAGAAGATGACCCGCGCCGAGGCGAAGGCGCGCGCCGAGGCGCTGGGGGCGAAGGTTTCGGGGTCGGTGTCGGCGAAGACCGATCTCGTGGTCGCCGGGCCCGGCGCGGGCTCGAAGGCGAAGAAGGCCGCCGAACTCGGGATCGAGACGCTCGACGAGGACGGCTGGCTCGCGCTCATCGAGGGCAGATGAGCCGCCCCGAAGCCCTGTTCCCGCTCTTCGCGGACATCACCACCCTGCCGGGGGTCGGGCCGAAGCTCGGAAAGGCGCTGACGGAGACGGGGCTGTCCACCCCGAAGGACCTCGCGTTCCATCTGCCCTATTCGGTCATCGACCGTCGCCCGCGCGCCTCGCTTCAGGGCCTCGCCGCCCCGGCGACGGCGACGGTCGAGGTCGAGATCGGCGCGCACTTTCCCGCCCGCCAGAAGGGCCGGCCCTACCGGATCGAGGTCACCGACGAGAGGCTCACGTTCCAGCTCGTCTTCTTCCATGCCGCGGGCGACTGGCTTCAGAAGAGTTTCCCCACCGGCGCGCGGCGCATCGTCTCGGGCAAGGTCGAGATGTACGACGGCGTCTTCCAGATGGTGCACCCCGACCATGTGCTGGTGCCCGGGCCCGATGCGGAGCTGCCCGAGTTCGAGCCGGTCTATCACCTCACGCAAGGGGTGACGCTGAAGGCCCTGACAAAGGCGATCGAGGGGGCGGTCGACCGGGCGCCGGACCTCGACGAATGGGCCGACGCGGCCCTCGTCGCCGAACGGCGCTGGCCGGTCTGGCGGGCGGCGTTGCGGGCCGCGCATGCGCCGAGGGGACAGGCCGACCTCGCGCCCACCGCCCCGGCCCGCGAGCGGCTCGCCTATGACGAGCTTTTCGCGCATCAGCTGACCCTCGCGCTCGCGCGCGCCCGCGACAGGCGGAGGAAGGGCGTGGCCTCGAGGGCCACGGGAAAGCTCCAGTCGAAGCTTCTCGCCGCGCTGCCCTACAAGCCCACCGACGCGCAGATGCGCGCGATCGGGGAAATCGCGGAGGACATGGGTTCGGACCACCGCATGTCGCGGCTTCTGCAGGGCGATGTCGGGTCGGGCAAGACGCTGGTGGCGTTCTCGGCCCTTCTGGTCGCCGTCGAGGCGGGCGGGCAGGGGGCGCTGATGGCGCCCACGGAAATCCTCGCCCGCCAGCATCTCGCCGCCTTCCGTCCGCTCGCCGAGGCCGCCGGCGTGGTGGTGGAAATTCTCACCGGCCGCGACAAGGGGGCCGAGCGCCGCGCGAAGCTCGCAGCACTCGCGAAAGGCGACATAAAGGTGCTGGTGGGCACCCATGCGCTCTTTCAGGAGGGGGTGGAGTTCGCCGACCTTCGGCTTGCGGTGATCGACGAGCAGCACCGGTTCGGGGTGGCCGAGCGGGTGGCGCTGACCTCGAAGGGCCATGCCGTCGACATGCTGGTGATGACGGCGACGCCGATTCCGCGCTCGCTCGAACTTGCCACCTACGGCGATCTCGACCTGTCGGTGCTCGATGAAAAGCCCCCCGGGCGCACCCCGATCACCACCGCCCTCGTCAACGCGGGGCGCATGGGCGAAGTGGTCGAGCACTTGAAGACGGCCGTCGCGGAGGGACGGCAGGCCTACTGGGTCTGCCCCCTCGTCGAGGAGAGCGAGGTGTCCGACCTCACCGCGGCGACCGAGCGCTTCGCGCGGCTGCGCGCGGTGCTCGGGGAGGGCGTGGTGGGCCTCGTCCACGGCCAGATGCCCCCCGCCGAAAAGGACGCCGCGATGGCCGCCTTCGAGACGGGCGCGACGAGGGTGCTCGTGGCGACGACGGTCATCGAGGTCGGCGTCGACGTGCCGGGGGCCTCGATCATGGTGATCGAACGCGCCGAGAGCTTCGGGCTCGCCCAGCTTCACCAGCTTCGCGGCCGGGTGGGGCGGGGCGCGGCGGCCTCGACCTGCCTCATGCTCTACGCCCCGCCGCTCGGAGAGACCGCGCGGCGGCGCCTCGAGATATTGCGCGAGACCGAGGACGGGTTCCGCATCGCCGAGGAGGACCTCGCGATCAGGGGCGCGGGAGACCGAGGACGGGTTCCGCATCGCCGAGGAGGACCTCGCGATCAGGGGCGCGGGCGACGTGATCGGGACCGCGCAATCGGGCCTGCCGCGCTTTCGCATCGCCGATCTCGAACGGCAGGCGAACCTCATGGGCATCGCCCAGCGGGACGCGCGGCGGCTCCTTGCCGACGACCCCGGCCTCGCGACGCCGCGCGGCAAGGCTGCGCGGACGCTTCTGTGGCTCATGGAGCGCGACAAGGCGATCCGCCTCATCAGCGCAGGTTAACGCCGGCAAACCCGGGTTCCCTGCCTGTTCTCGAATGTTCCTAAAAAGTTCTTTACATAGGCGGCGAGAAGTGAGAACAAAGCGACAACACCAATGCCCGAGAGCAGGAGACGCCCCGATGACACGCCTTGCAGACCGTTTCGCCGCCGCCCCCGGCTCTCTCATCCAGGATTTCGCGGGAGGTGCGGCGCTTGTCGTGATGCTTCTCGCGGCCCTCCATCTACCGGGTCTCGTCTGACCTTTTCTGCCTGCGGTCTGTCGTCCGGCCCCGTCGCGTCCTCTGTCCCCAACATGTGACGCGACATCATCCCCATCCCGGGCCGCCCCACGGCCCGAGGGGCCCGGAAGCCCGCCAGACACGCCACTGCCGCCGCCGTCCCGCAAAGGACGTGCGGCGGTTTTTTTGTTGAGGGGTCTGTCGCTGGCTCAGGCGGTTTCGCTTGCGGCCTCGACCTTCGCCATGGCCTCGGCGGTCGCCTCGAGGGCGAGCATGATCGAGGCGTGGCGGTTCCTGAAGTCGCGCGCCGGCACGAGCACCTCGAAGCCCTCGTAGGGCGCACCCGGCGGAGGCCCGTTCGCGGTGAGCATCGCCTTCAGCGCATCGCGCGCGGCCTCGACCTCTTCGCGGGTCCGCCCGATCGCATGGGCGCCGGCGAGCGCCGCGGCGGCCTGACCGAGGGCGCAGGCCTTCACCTCCTGGCCCAAAGCGGCGATGCGCCCGCCTTCGACACGGACATCCACCGTCACGGTCGAGCCGCAGAGCGGCGAGCGGCGCTTGACGCTCGCGTCGGGGGTCTCGAGCCGGCCGGTATGGGGGATCGCCGAGGCCAGTTCGAGGATCCGGCCCGAGTAGAGCTTCATGAGGTCGCTGTCGGCCATGGCCATTCCACCTTGTTCTCCCTAAGACTTAGGGCCCATTCGTGCCGGAGAAAACCCCGATGTCCTTCGACCCCGAAACCCTCGCCTACGACGAGCGGGGCCTGCTGCCCGCCATCGCCCAGGATGCACGGAGCGGCGAGGTGCTGATGCTCGCCTGGATGAACGCCGAGGCCGTGCGGCGCACGCTGGAGACCGGCCGGGTGACCTACTGGTCCCGCTCCCGCGCGGCGTTCTGGGTGAAGGGCGAGACCAGCGGCCATGTGCAGGAGCTTGTCGAGATGCGGCTCGACTGCGACCGCGATGCGCTTCTCGTCACCGTGCGCCAGACCGGGCCGGCCTGCCACACGGGGCGGAGAAGCTGTTTCTACACGGCCGTGCGGGACGGGGAAGAGGTGGAGATCATCGCGCGGGATGATTGAGCGGGGAGGGGGCTGTCCGCCCCCGCCGCTTGCGCGGCCCCCCGAGGATATTTTGGGGCCAATGATCGGGGCCGATGATTGCGGGCCAGCGATGACACGGGCGGGTCAGGCGCGGGCGAGGCCGACCATCTCGCGGATCTCGTCGGGGGTGACGCCCTCGGCCCGGTATCTCGAGATCGCACGGGCGTCGTCGCGCTTGGCCAGCCGGCGGCCCGCTTCGTCGCGGATGAGCCGGTGGTGGTGATAGGCGGGCACCCGGAGGTCGAGGAGAGTGAGAAGGAGGACCTGGACGGCCGTGAAGTCGAAGAGGTCGATGCCGCGCACGACCTCGGTGATCGACTGGAAGTCGTCGTCGAGGGCCGAGGCCATGAAATAGGACACCGAACCGCTGCCCTTGCGGGCGAGGACGATGTCGCCGGCGGTGGCGACGAGGACCTCGGGCGCGATCTCGTGCTCTCCCGCCCGCGCCGCGCCGGTCTCGGTGAAACGGACGGGGCCGGTCAGGGCGGCGGCCCGTCCCATGTCAAGGCGCAGCGCGTCACCGGGCGCGCGGCTCGCCATCGGGCGGCCCCGGCAGGTGCCGGGGTAGACCGGCCCGTGGGTCGCGCCCTCCTGCGGCGCGGTCGCGGCGGCGGCGATGTCGGCGCGCGAGCACGAGCAGGGGTAGGCGAGGCCCAGGGCGACGATGCGCCCGAGGGCGGCGTCGTAGCGCGCGAGATGGTCCGACTGGCGCAGCACCGGGCGCGGCCAGTCGAGCCCGAGCCAGGCGAGGTCTTCCTCGATGAGGGCGACCCATTCGTCGCGGGAGCGCTCGGCGTCGGTGTCCTCGATGCGCAGATGGAACGTGCCGCCCGCCGCGCGGGCGCGGTCATGGGCCAGCATCGCCGAGAAGGCGTGACCGAGGTGCAGGGGCCCCGTCGGCGAGGGCGCGAAGCGCGTGGCGTAGCTCACCTGCGGGCGAGGACGAAGACGCGGGAGGTGAGGCCGCGCCGGGCAGGTGTGCGCCGTCGATCCGCGTGAACCCCGCACCCGACAGCGCCACGCCCGACAGCCCGGTGCCGCAGCCGTAGTCGAGCACCGGGGTGCTGGTGTCCGCGACCGTTCCCGCCAGCGCGACGGCGACGCGGCGCGGGGTGACATAGCCCGCCCCGCCGACGTCGGCGTCGTAGCGCTCGGCCCAGTCGTCGTAGAGCCCGACGACGTCGTCGGCCGTCGCCGGGCCATGGATCCTGTCGAAGAAGTCGTTCTCAGCCATTCACCGAGCCTAGGCCGCGGGTTCAGGCGGCGTCCAGTGCCGCCGTGCCGAGCCAGGCGAGCCAGTCGGCCTTGGCGCGGTCGGTATAGGCGCGGTAGCGGTCGCGCCGGCCCCGGCGGCCGCCCTTGGCGTCGACCGGCGGGAAGAGGCCGAAGTTGACGTTCATCGGCTGGAAGGTCTTCGCGTCGGCCCCGCCGGTGATGTGGTCGAGAAGCGCGCCCATGGCGGTGGTGACGGGCACCGGGGCGAGGCTGCGGCCGGTGATGTCGGCGGCCGCCATGCGGCCGGCGAGAAGGCCCATCGCCGCGCTTTCAACGTAGCCCTCGACCCCTGTGATCTGGCCCGCGAAGCGGATATTGGGACGTGACCTCAGCCGCATCTGGCGGTCGAGAAGGCGCGGGGAGTTGAGGAAGGTGTTGCGGTGGATGCCGCCGAGGCGGGCGAACTTCGCCTCGGAAAGCCCCGGGATCATGCGGAAAACCTCGGCCTGAGCGCCGTATTTCATTTTCGTCTGGAAGCCGACGATGTTGTAGAGTGTTCCCAGCGCGTTGTCGCGGCGCAACTGGACGACCGCCCAGGGCTTCACGTCGGGCGCATGCGGGTTCGTGAGGCCCACGGGCTTCATCGGCCCGTGCCGCAGGGTCTCGCGGCCGCGTTCGGCCATGACCTCGATCGGCAGGCAGCCGTCGAAGTAGCCGGCGGTTTCGCCCTCGTGGAACTCGGTCTTTTCCGCTGCCAGCAGCGCGTCGATGAACGCCTCGTATTCGGGCTTCGTCATCGGGCAGTTGAGATAGGCGGTGCGCTCCTCCTCGGTCTCGCCCTTGTCGTAGCGCGACTGCCGCCAGGCGATGTCCATGTCCACGCTCTCGGCGTAGACGATGGGGGCGATGGCGTCGAAGAAGGCGAGGGCCGCTTCGCCCGTCTCGGCCCGGATCGCCTCGGCCAGCGCGCCGGAGGTCAAGGGGCCGGTGGCGATGATCCAGTGGCCGGCCTCGGGCAGGCTGTCGATCTCGCCGGGGGCGACGTCGATCATCGGGTGGGCGCGGAGGCGCGCGGTCACGGCGGCCGAGAATGCCTCGCGGTCGACCGCGAGCGCGCCGCCGGCGGGCAGGCGGTGGGCGTCGCCCATCTCCATGATGAGGCCGCCCGCCGCGCGCATCTCCCAGTGCAGAAGCCCCACGGCGTTCTGCTCGTCGTCGTCGGAGCGGAACGAGTTCGAGCAGACCATTTCCGCGAGATCGCCGGTCTTGTGGGCGAAGGTGCCGACATGGGGGCGCATTTCGTGGATCACGACCGGCACGCCGGCTTGCGCCGCCTGCCATGCGGCCTCCGAGCCGGCCATGCCGCCGCCGACGATGTGAAGTGTCTCTGCCATGGGCTTCGAGATAGCGCGGGGGCGGGCGGGAATAAACCCCGTGTCGGCGGTCAGCCCGCGAAGTCGTCGCGGAAGAGGTTGTCGTGCTGGAACGGCGCCCGCTCGAAGGCGAGAACGACATTGCCCTCCACGCGGGTGCGGGGCGCGTAGGGGCCGATGGCGAGGGTCCGGCGCGGCGGGCGGGGCGGCTCGGGGCGCAGCCGCCGCGGGCCTTCGGGCCGGTCGATCGTCACCCGGCGGACGGCGACCACCGGTGCCGGGGGCGGGGCGAGGGCATCGCCCCGGCGCGGCCGGACGAGGCCGAGGACGGCCACGAGGGCGAGGTCTGCCGGCAGGCGCGCGGGGTCGGCAGGCCCTGAGAGGGCCGCGGCGACGAGGCAGAGCGCGAGCAGCGGAATGGCGATGCGGGCCGAGGCCGGGGGCACGATGGCGAGGGCGAAGGCGGCGATCACCCCGTCCATGGCCGGCCCCGCGTCGGGAAAGCGCAGAACGCCCGCGAGGCCCGCGAGGACGTAGAGCGCCACGCAGGCGCGCACCAGCGGCTCGGCGCTCGGCGCTTTCGGTGCTTTCATCGTCCCGCCCCTTTCCCGGCCGTTGCGGCGCCCCGGCAAGGGAGCGCCCCGGCGCGGGAGACTGCCATGCGGGCCGGGGCGAAACCGTGGCCGCAATCGGGCGGGAAGGCGGCGGTTCAGTAAAGTCCGCGGCGGATGAGCGGAAGGAAGGGGTCGGCGGTGCGGAGCGGACGGGTGGTCGGCGCGCGCCCGTTGATCGTGCCGAACCGCCAGGAGAGCGTCACTTCGGCCCGGGTCTCGCCCGGCGCGCCGTCGGGGCCGGTGAGCATGTCGTGCACGATGCCCGCGGTCGCCGCGAAGGGCTGGCCCTCGGGGGCGTAGCGCAGGGCGAGGCGTGCCTCCGTGCCGATGGCCCGGAAATCGGCCTCGTCGTACTCGGTCAGTTGCAGGCCGCCGTCGAGGCGCAGGGCGTCGGAGGTTCGATAGGTTCCCTCGAGGCCCGCGAAGATCAGGTCGAGCCCGTCCGCCGAGCCGAGCCCGGCGCCGGCATAGCCGCCGAGGGCGGCGCGGTCGGAAAGCTCGAACATTCCCTCGATGCCGGCCGCGCCATAGGTCAGCGCCCGGCCGTTGACGTCGCCCACCATGGCGAAGAGCCCGTATTTCTGGCCCGGGCGCGGCGTCATGTAGGCATGCGCCCCGATCCGGCCGACAGCGCCGTGGCCGGTTTCGACCCAGGCGAGGTCGCCCTGCAGCCCGTGGTCTTGCGTCACCGCGACATCGAGCACCGCCTCGCCCCGGAACGATGCCCCGCCACCCTGATGGGAGAACCCTCCCAGCCCCACTTCGATACCGGTTACACCGAGGCTCGACTGAGCACTCGCACCACTCGCAACACAAAGGGCCAGGGCGGCAATCAGGGACAGGCGGGACATCGCAAACACTCCTACTGGTTAAGAGCCCCGAAGGACCCGTCCGCCGGCCCCCATCGGTGGACACCGGGGAGATACGAAAAACTTATGGTTAATAAAAGCACAAACTTATCAGGTGGTTAACAGACCGCCTTCAAGTTTAGTCGGAGTCTGGTTCCGGCGTGTCCGCCGGCAAGGCGTCGCCGTTCTCCTCGCCCTTGTCGGCGATCCAGGCCACCGAGACGACTTCCTCGCCCGCGCCGGTGTTGAACACCTTGACCCCGCCCGCGGACCGCGAGCGGAACGAGATGCCCTCGACGGGCACCCGGATCGACTGGCCCCTCGAGGTCGCCAGCATGATCTGGTCGTCCATCTCGACGGGGAAGGAGGCGACGAGCGTCGCCTTCATGTCCGCGAGGTGTTTCTGGCTCATCGCGAAGATGCCCTGGCCGCCCCGGCCGCGCACGGTGTAGTCGTGGCTCGAGCTCAGCCGGCCCGTGCCCGCCGAGGTGATCGTCAGGATCAGGTCCTCGGCCGCCGACATCTCGGCGTAGCGCTCGGGGGAAAGCTGGCCCTCTTCGACGGCTTCCTCCTCCTCGTCGGGCTCGACCTCGTCGGTATTGCCCGCCATCAGTCGGCGCTGCTTGAGGTAAGCCGCGCGTTCCTGCGGGTCGGCCTCGAAATGGCGGATCACCGACATCGAGACCACGCGGTCGCCCGGGGCGAGCCTGATGCCCCGCACGCCGGTTGAATCGCGGCCCTTGAAGACGCGGACCTCGGTCGTGGGGAACCGGATCGCGCGGCCGAGGGCGGTGACGAGCATCACGTCGTCCGTCTCGGTGCAGATGCGCGCGTTCACGAGGGAGACCCCCTCGGGCAGCTTCATCGCGATCTTGCCGTTCGACTTGACGTTGGTGAAGTCGGAGAGCTGGTTCCGGCGCACGTCGCCTTCCGAGGTCGCGAAGAATATCTGGAGCTGGTCCCAGTCCTCCTCGGCGCGGTCGACGGGCATGATCGCGGCGATGCCGACACCGGTCGGGATCGGCAGGATGTTGACGATCGCCTTGCCCTTCGAGGTGCGCCCGCCGAGCGGGAGCCGCCAGGTCTTGAGCTTGTAGACCATGCCCTCTGTCGTGAAGAAGAGAAGCTGGGTGTGGGTATTGGCCACGAAGAGCGTGGTGACGACGTCGTCCTCCTTCATCGCCCCGCCCGAAAGACCCTTGCCGCCCCGGCGCTGCGCGCGGAATTCGTCGAGCGGCGTGCGCTTGATCCAGCCCGACTGGGTGACCGTGACCACCATGTCCTCGCGCTCGATCAGGTCCTCGTCGTCGAGGTCGCCCTCCCAGTCGGCGATCTCCGAGCGGCGCGGGACGGCGAAGAGGTCCTTCACCTCGCGCAACTCGTCGGAGATGATCGCCATGATCCGTTCGCGCGAGGCGAGGATCGCGAGGTAGTCGCGGATCTTCGCGGCGAGGTCCTCGAGTTCGTCGGTGACCTCCTTCACCCCGATCTGGGTCAGGCGCTGGAGCCGCAGGTCGAGAATCGCGCGGGCCTGCACCTCGGAGAGATTGTAGGTGCCGTCCTCGTTCATCGTGTGGCCGGGGTCGTCGATGAGGCGGATGTAGTCGGCGATCTCGAGCGCGGGCCAGCGCCGCTCCATCAGCTTCATGCGGGCCTCGGCGGCATCGGCGGAGGCGCGGATCGTGGCGACCACCTCGTCTACGTTCGACACCGCGACGGCGAGGCCGCAGAGAACATGGCTTCGCTCGCGGGCCTTCCGGAGCTCGAAGGCCGTGCGGCGGGCGACGACGTCCTCACGGAAGCTGATGAAATGGATGAGAAAATCGCGAAGCGTGAGCTGCTCGGGCTTGCCGCCGTTGAGCGCCAGCATGTTGGCGCCGAAGGAGGTCTGGAGCGGGGTGAAGCGCCAGAGCTGGTTCAGCACCACCTCTGGTGTCGCGTCGCGCTTCAGCTCGATCACGACCCGCACGCCGACGCGGTCGCTCTCGTCCTGGATCGAGGCGATGCCCTCGAGTTTCTTCTCGTTCACGAGATCGGCGATCTTCTCGATCATCGTGGCCTTGTTCGTCTGGTAGGGTATCTCGTCGACGACGATCGCGTAGCGGTCCTTCCGGATCTCCTCGACCCGGGTCTTCGCGCGCAGGATGACCGAGCCGCGCCCCTCGAGATAGGCCTTCCGCGCGCCCGAGCGCCCGAGAATGATCCCGCCCGTGGGGAAGTCGGGGGCGGGGACATGCTCCATCAGCCGCTCGGCGGAAAGATCGGGGTTCTCGATGAGGGCGAGCGTGGCGTCGACGACCTCGCCGAGGTTGTGGGGCGGAATGTTCGTGGCCATGCCCACCGCGATGCCGCCGGCACCGTTGACGAGCATGTTCGGGAACCGCGCCGGCAGAACGGTGGGCTCGCGGTCCTTGCCGTCGTAATTGTCCTGAAAGTCGACGGTGTCCTTCTCGATGTCGGCGAGGAGGAACTGGGCCGCGCGGGCCATCCGGACCTCGGTGTAGCGCATGGCCGCGGCGTTGTCGCCGTCCATCGAGCCGAAGTTGCCCTGCCCGTCGAGAAGCGGCAGCGACATCGAGAAGGGCTGCGCCATGCGCACCAGCGCGTCGTAGATCGCGCTGTCGCCGTGGGGGTGGTACTTGCCCATCGTGTCGCCCACGGGCCGGGCGGACTTGCGGTAGGGCTTGTCGAAGGTGTTGGTGGTCTCGTGCATCGCGAAGAGAATGCGCCGGTGCACCGGCTTCAGCCCGTCGCGGAGGTCGGGAATCGCCCTCGAGACGATGACCGACATCGCGTAATCGAGGTAACTCGTGCGCATCTCCTGCTCGATGGAGATCGACGGACCCTCGTAGGCCGGCCGCTCGGGCGGCAGTTCGCCCGTGTTCTCAGGGGGTTCCGGTGTGTCGCTCACGTCGCTCGGGCCTTCCCGTCCGCATCTATATCTTGTGTGCTCCTTCTAGCCCGACGCGGAGATGCTGTGCAAGGCCGCCGCGCGATTCATCACATCGCCGCAAGGAACCGGCAGTTGAATGGAAGAGTATTGATTTCGAAACGATTTCGCGGCTCACTGGAGGAGGGGATCGAAGGAAGAGGAGGCCAGATGGCGGAAACCGAAACCGAACTGATGCTCAAGGGCTACGGACTGACGACCGCGGAGATCTTCTACCGCATGCCGGATTTCCGGAGCGTTCTCAACACCTTCGTGTGGCAGGACTACGATCTTGCCCCGGATCATCCGAAGCTCTTCGGCTTCATCGAGTTCTGGCAGGACAAGATCGAGGGGCCGCTGCACTCGGTGCGCTTCACCCACCGCAAGATGATCTCTCCCGGCGAGTGGCGCAACGTCACCGGCGAGTTCACGCTGCACTGAAGGCGGCTTCGGGCGATGGTGAGGCTCCGGTGCGCCGGGGCCCCGCGACAGGTCAGGGGCGTTGAGCCGGAACAGGTCCGGACGATCCTGCGTCGGTGAGGTTCCGCTGGGCCTCGGCGCTCCGGCCCCGGGTCACGTCCGGCCGGCGCGCACCAGTGCCGCGATCCAGAGCCCCGCGAGCCCCAGCGAGATGACCGCGTTCCAACTCGCCATCGACAGCCCCGCGAAGGCCCAGGCCACCTCGTCGCAGCGGACGACGTCGGACGCGCCTTCGGTCGACAGAAGGTCCGCCCCCGACAGGCCCGACAGCGTTCCGCCCCCCGAACAGGCCTGCGGGCCTTCCCAGAACCCGCGCTCGACGCCGGTGTGGTAGAGCCCGATGCCCGCCGTCGCCAGCGCGGCAAGCGCGCCCGCCAGTGCCCATAGCGCGAATCCGGCTCCCGCGAGAACGAGACCGCCGGCCGCGACGGCCACGCCATGCGGCCAGCGCTGCCAGAGGCAGAGCTCGCAGGGCGCATAGCCCAGGCCCTGGAAGACGAATGCGCCGACGAGAAGGGCAAGCGACCCCGTTGCGGCGAGAACGGCCAGTCTCTGCGGTGTCACGGATTGCCTCGCGCTTTCGAACCCCGTGCGGTTCTGACTGAGCGGCGGGCGGCATTCAAGGCCCGGCCCGTCACGGTATCGTCAGAGCCCGAGCCAGGGTCTGACCAGGCTCACCAGTGTCGCGCCGGCGAGAATCAGCGTCGCGATCCAGACCATGCCGAGAATCGACCCGAGAATGACAAGCAGGCCGTCGCGTTGCAGAAGACCCACCGACGCGATGACCACGGCGATGCCCGGAACCGTGTT
>Ga0076930_101342_pt1 | contig 13659 bp, 10 predicted proteins | sample HotLakConsoUCCRE_FD_71149 | JGI IMG/M metagenome (GOLD analysis project Ga0076930, IMG submission 71149) | Hypersaline microbial mat communities from Hot Lake, Washington, USA - Hot Lake Consortium UCC-RE (version 3) (version 3) ...
CCCCTTCGCGTCAGCCATGGGTCCCTCCCCGGAGGGACACGCCCACCGGTGGCCGACCGCTCTTCCGGATCTCCCCCTGACGGGCCTTCCCCACCCCCGCCTCCGGGAGCCCCCGGGCCACCGCCATCAGGACCCCGATGGCCATGAGGGTCACCAGCAGGTTGGAGCGTCCGTAGGAGACCAGGGGGAGCGGAAGGCCGGTGGAGGGGACCAGTCCCACCCCCACCCCCATGTGGAGGAGGGCGTGGAGAGCGATGAGACTGGTGAAGCCCACCGCCAGCAGTTCCCCGAAGAGGTCCGCCGCCCGGCGGGCGATGCGGAACCCCACCAGGATCAGTCCCAGGTAGAGCCCCACCAGGAAGACCACCCCCACGAGCCCCCACTCCTCGCCCACCATGGCGAAGATGAAGTCGTTGTGGGGCTCGGGGAGGAAGCCGAACTTCTGCCGTCCCTCGCCGAAGCCCACCCCGGTGAGCCCGCCGGAGCCCATGGCGATGAGGGACTGCTGCACCTGGTATCCGGCTCCGTCGGCAAAGGCTCCAGGGTCCCGGAAGGCCATGAGTCGGCTGGCCCGAAACCCCTCTCCGAGCTGTGCCAACGCCGCCGGGAGGAGGAGGATCCCCAGAAAGATGAAGTGGGTGATCCGGGCGCCGGCAGTGAACACCACCGTCCCTACGCAGAGGGCGGTCAGGGCGGTGGTGGAGAGGTCGGGCTGGAGGAGAACCGGCACCAGGAGGAGCCCCCACACCACCAGGAACGGCCCCAGCCCCCGGGTGAGACTCCGGAACTGGTCCTGCTTCCGGACGGCCATGTGGGCCGTCCAGATCAGAAGCGCCATCTTGGAGAACTCGGAGGGCTGGATGGTGACGCCCAGGGTGAGCCACCGCCGGGCCCCGTTGATCCGGGGTGCGATGGCCTCGGTCCCCGGGAGGATCACCAGGAGGAGGAGGACGAAGCTCCCCACGACCGCGGGCCATGCCAGGTTCCGCCACCAGTGGTAGGGCATCCGGGCCACCACGATCATGGCCAGGAGACCCAGGGCGCCCCCGGCGGCCTGCCGCACCACATAGTGGTAGTCGGGGAGCCCCTGCCGCTGCGCCAGGACCGAGGAGGCGCTGTACAGCGTCACCAGGCCGAAGCAGAGGAGAAGGAGGGTCAGCGCCAGGAGGGCGGCCGGCTCCCACCCCCGTCCCAGCCCGGTCTCGGGGAAGCTCACCGGATCCGCCGGGGCCACGTCCACCGGACGGACCGCAGCTCCCCGGCGACGCCCGGGATCCCGGCGGCCACCCAGCACCCCCGCCAGGGTGTTCATGCCCCCCCCTCCGCCAGCATCCGGAATCGGTCGCCCCGCTCGCCGTAGTTGCGGAACTGGTCGTAGGAGGAGGTGGCGGGGGCCAGGAGGAGGATGTCCCCCTCCCGTGCCGCCGCCGCCCCTGCCGCCACCGCCTCGTCGAAGGAGCCGGTGGACCGGATCACCGGGACCACCCCATCCAGCTCGTCCCCGAAGCGGGGGCCCACCGCCCCGTAGCAGACCACCGCCCGGACGCGGCCCGGGAGGACCGCCGCCAGATCGTCCAGTGCCTCACGCTTGTCCATCCCACCCAGGAGGAGGACCAGCCGGCCCTCCATCCCACCGGGAACGAAGGAGCTGGAGGGGTCATCCAGGTGGGGAATGAGGGAGAGGACCGCACTCCGGGCCGCCGCCACGTTCGTGGCCTTGGAATCGTTCACCCAGAGGACCCCGTCCCGCGTCCCCACCGGCCCCAGGCGGTGCGGAAGGGGTCGGAAGCTCTTCAGCCCCCCCCGGATCCCCTCCAGGGAGGCGCCGGCCAGCGCCGCCGTCACCGAAGCGGCCAGGGCATTGGCCACGTTGTGGGTCCCCAGGAGGGCCATCTCCAGGGGGGCCACCAGCGGCTGGGGACCATCCCCCAGCTCCAGGGTCAGCCATCCCTCCTCCAGGCGGGCTCCCCGGAACTCCGGGGCCTCCATGCTGAACCAGTACCGCTCCCCCGGCGCGTCCCCGGCCAGCTCCGCCACCTCGGGCTGATCCCGGTTCAGGACCCACCGGCTGGTGGGAACCGCATTCCGGAAGAGCCGGGCCTTGTCCCCCCAGTAGGTCTCCACATCCGGATACCGGTCCTGGTGGTCCGGGGCCAGGTTGGTGAGGACGCCGATGTCGGGCTGGAAGGTGTCGATGTCCGCGAGTTGGAACGACGAGACCTCCAGGACCACCCAGTCCGGCTGCGGGTTCAGGAGCGCCAGCTCCGAGGCCGCAGGGCCGAGACCGCCCCCGATGTTCCCCCCCAGACCCACGGAGACGCCCCCCTCTGCCAGCAGGTGCGCCGTCAGCGCGGCGGTGGTGGTCTTCCCGTTCGTTCCCGTCACGGCAATCAGTGAACCCGTGTAGAACCGAACGGCGAATTCAGGCTCGGAGATCCAGCGGATGCCTCGCTCCCGGAGGGCCCGGAGCACCGGAGCATCCGGGGGGATTCCGGGGCTGACGACCACGACGTCGGCTCCGGCGATGAGATCGACGTCGTGGGTTCCCAGGTCGACCCGTGCGCCCAGCTTCCGGAGCTCGGCTCCAGCAGCATCAAGCGCGGTCTCAGTACGCAGATCCGAGACATGGACATCTCCTCCGTGGAACAGGGCGAGGCGAGCCGCGGCGATTCCGCTGGCCCCCAGCCCCAGGATGGACACCTTGATCATCGGATCTTCAGCGTGCTGAAGCCGATCATCGCGAACATGATTCCCAGGATCCAGAAGCGGACCACCACCTGGGTCTCCGCCCAGCCCAGCTTCTCGAAGTGGTGGTGGATGGGGGCCATCCTGAAGAGCCGACGGCCCTCCCCGTACTTTCTCCGGGTGTACTTGAACCAGGTGGTCTGGAGCATCACGGAGACGGTCTCCATGACGAACACGCCCCCCACGATCACCAGGAGGAACTCCGCCTTCAGGAGGATCGCCATGACCCCCAGCGCCCCCCCGATGGCCAGGGAGCCCGTGTCCCCCATGAAGACCTGGGCCGGGTGGGCGTTGAACCAGAGGAACCCGCCGGAGGCCCCTGCCAGCGCCATGGCGAAGATGGCCAGCTCGCCGGTGCCCGGGAGGTAGAACAGCCCCAGGTAGGCGGAGGTGTCCACCCGGCCGATGAGGTAGGCGAAGATCCCGAAGGTGGCGCAGGCGATGGCGGACAGCCCGGCGGCCAGGCCGTCCAGGCCGTCCGTCAGATTCACCGCGTTGGAGGTGCCGGTGGTGACGGCGGTCACGAAGAGCACGTAGACCGGGGGCCAGAACACCGCCGACCAGTCTGAGAAGAAGGGGACCATGGTGGAGGTGGCGGGCACCGGCCAGAAGCCCACCAGGACCAGCGTCAGCCCCAGCCCCAGCCCGAAGAGCCCCTGCCCGATCATCTTGTAGCGGGCGATGAGTCCCCGGGTCTCCTTCCGCACCACCTTCAGGTAGTCGTCCAGGAAGCCCAGGGCCCCCATGTAGACCAGGGAAGCCAGAGCGATCCCGGTGTACCAGTTGGTGAGGTTGGCCCAGAGCAGGGTGGAGACCACCGCGGCCGTGATGATGAGGACTCCCCCCATGGTGGGGGTCCCGGCCTTCCCCAGGTGCGTCTCCGGCCCCTCGGTGCGCACCACCTGACCGACCTTGAGGCGGGCCAGCCAACGGATCATGGCGGGACCCACCAGGAAGGCCACCAGGATGGCGGTCACCACCGCCCCTGCCGCCCGGAAGGTCAGGTAGTTGAAGAGATTGAAGACGATGTGGACGTCGGCAAACTGGGGGAGCAGGTGGTAGAGCATGACTCAGCCCCCCCCTGCAGCGGTGGGTCCGGCGTCGCCAAAGGCGGACTCCAGGAGGGGGATGATCCGCTCCAGCGCCACACCCCGGGACCCCTTCAGGAGCAGCGTCTCTCCACCGGAGAGGCGCTGGACCAGCAGCTCCGCCGCCTCTTCCGGGGTCTCTGCGGTCAGGAGGGCAGCTCCTCCTGCCTTGGTCCCACCCATTCCCCCGGCGGCCTCTGCGAAGAGGCCCACCGCCACTACCAGGTCCAGGGGTAGCGCCAGCGCCTGGGCCAGCACCTGTCGGTGCCACTCCGGACTCTCCGGGCCCAGCTCCAACATGCTTCCCAGCACCGCCACCCGACCCCCCGGAGCAGCTCCCTCCGCCAGGGTGGCCAGCGCCGCCCCCACGCTCTGGGGATTCGCGTTGTAGCAGTCCACCAGGGCGGTGAGCCCGCCGATACGGCGGCGCTCCCCCCGCATCCCCATGGGCTGCACCGAGGAGACCGCCTCTGCCGCCGCCGCCGGGGGAACGCTGTGGAGTTCCGCCACGGCCAGCGCCAGGAGGGCTCCCGTCACCGCGTGGCGCCCCGGCACCCCCAGCACAACCCGCTGGCCGGACCACCCGAAGCTCCAGTTCCCCCCCTCCTCCTGGCGGGGATCCTCCGGCTGCAGGTCGGCATCGGCCCCGCTGGTCCACCCCGCCACCCGGACCCGGGGGCGGAGTTCCCTCGCCCGGGCGGCCAGGGCGGGGGGGTCGTCCCCCACCAGGACCCAGCCGTCGGGAGCGGTCCCCACCGCCAGGGCGGTCTTCTCCACCAGCACCCCCTCCAGTGAGCCCAGCTTCTCCAGGTGGGCGGGGCCCACCGTGGTGATCACCCCGGTCTCCGGGGCGGCCATGGCCGTGAGGATCCCGATCTCGCCGGGCTCACTGGTCCCCACCTCCAGCAGGAGCATCCCGGTGTCGGGGGGGGTGGACAGGATGGTGAGAGGGACGCCGATCCGGTTGTTCAGGTTCCCCTTCGTGGCGTGCACCCGCCACCGGGCCGCCAGCGCCGCCCGGGTCCACTCCTTCACGGTGGTCTTCCCGGATGAACCGGTGATGGCCACGACCCGGGTCCCCCGGGCTCCCAGCTCCCGGCGGCGGAACCGGGCCAGCGCACCCAGCGCCACCAGGGTGTCCTCCACGCGGAAGAGGCGGCTCTCGTCGCCGGGCGCCAGCCCCCGGGGCTCGCTGTGGACCACCGCGCCCGCCGCCCCCCGGGCGAAGGCCTCGGCCACGAAGTCGTGCCCGTCGAAACGCTCTCCGGCCAGCGCCACGAAGAGGTCTCCCGGGCCCACCGTGCGGGTGTCCGTGGAGACCGCGGGGAAGAGCCCCGGACCCGTGCCCGGGAGCCCCAGGGCGGCCCGGACGGCCTCGCCGGTCCAGGGGGCGGGGGCGCTCACGCGGCCCTTCCTTCCAGCAGTTCCCGGACGACGACCCGCTCGTCGAAGGGGAGGGTCTCGGTCCCGATGGTCTGGGTCCGCTCGTGCCCCTTCCCCGCCAGGAGGACGAGGTCGGCGGGGCCTGCCAGCTCCAGCGCCCGGGCGATGGCGGCCCTCCGGTCCACGATCCGCTCGAAGCGGTCCCCGGACATCCCCGCCAGGATGTCGTCCACGATGCGGTCGGGATCCTCCGTACGGGGATTGTCCGAGGTCACCACCACGAGGTCGGCCCGGGCTTCCGCCACCGCACCCATCCGGGGCCGCTTCCCCCGATCCCGGTCCCCCCCCGCTCCGAACACCACGATGAGGCGACCGGGGACCAGGGGGCGGAGGGTCTCCAGGACCCGGTCCAGCGCCTCGGGGGTGTGGGCGAAGTCGATGAGGACCCGGACCGGCCGGGAGACCACCACCTCCAGCCGTCCGGGGACCTGGGGAGCCCTGGAGAGGCCGGCCCCCACCTCCTCCAGCGTGAGCCCCAGCGCCAGCGCCAGTCCCGCCGCCGCCAGGGCGTTCTCCACATTGAAGAGCCCGGGAAGGGGAAGGTCCACCTCCACCGACTCCCCGTCGGCATGGAGGCGGAAGCGGGTCCCCGTGGAGTCGGGGGTCAGGTGGCTGGCGGTGAGAGGGGCCGGGGCGTGGAGGGCAAAGGAGACCCACCGGACATCCGCCTCCGGGTACGCGTCCGGGAGCCCGGCCCAGGCCGGGTCGTCCCCATTCAACACCACCACACCCCCCGCCGCCACCAGCTCCACCAGATGGAGCTTGGCGCTCCTGTACTCCTCCATGGAGCCGTGGTAGTCCAGGTGGTCCTGGGTCAGGTTGGTGAAGGCGGCGGCCTGGAAGCGGACACCGTCCAGCCGGCGCTGCTCCAGGGCATGCGAGGAGGCCTCCATGGCCACCGTCCGGACCCCCTCGTCGGCCAGCTCCGCCAACCAGGAGGAGAGTTGGACCGGCCCGGGGGTGGTGAGGGCGCCGGTGCCGGGGCGGGGCGCGCCGTCGGGCCCCACGACTCCCAGGGTCCCCAGCGCCGCTGCAGGTCCACGGAGGGAGAGGAGGTGACGCACCATCAGGGCCGTGGTGGTCTTTCCGTTGGTCCCGGTGACCGCCACCAGCGCCAGGCGGCGCCAGGGGGAGCCGGCGGCGGCATCTGCCACAAGCGCCGCAGCCCGTCGGCCATCCCGCACCACCAACTGGGGAACCGGGATCCCCTCCAGGGGGCGCTCCACCAGGACGGCGGCCGCTCCCCGGGCCACCGCGCCGGCGACGTAGTCGTGGGCGTCGAACGCCACCCCCGACCAGGCCATGAAGAGCTCCCCTGCGCCGATGGTGCGGGAGTCCTGGCTCACTCCGGTCAGGATCCGATCCTCCAGGGAATCCGGGGCACCGGACGCACCCTCCCCCTCGCCGGACGCACTCCGGCCCTCCACCAGGAGTCCCGCCTCCGCAAGCAGCCTGCGAACGACGGAGAGGGAGAGGGGACGATCAGTCATCCCGTCCCCCCGCAGCCAGCAGCAGGACCGTGTCCCCGGGAGCCATCCGGGCCCCGGCGGCCGGCCGGGTGCCCCGGACCTCTCCCGCCTCTCCCCACACCACATGCAGCCCCCGGGCATGGAGCCGCCGGACCGCCACCCTGGGAGCCAGACCCTGGACGTCCGGGACCAACACCGGCTCTCCCCCGGGCACCACGGTGCTCCACTCGTCCTCCCCACCCTGGACGGGGAAGGTCCCCTCCAGCGAGGTGGAGGCAGGGCGCACCGGCGCCGAGGCGGAGAGAGAGGCAGCATCCTCGTCCCGGGGGGACCGCTGGGCCATGACCGCCAGCGCCCTGCGATCGATGGGAGGACGCCGCGCCGCCAGGACCGCCTCCAGGGTGGCCCGGGTCACGGGGGCAGCCGTGGCACCGCCGTAGAAGGAGCCCTGGGGGCTGTCCAGCTTCACGAAGACCACCAACTGGGGGTCATCCGCCGGGAAGAAGCCCACGAAGGAGGCGAAGTATTCGCCAGCGGCGTAGCCCCCGGTGGGGGAATAGGCCCGACTGGTCCCCGACTTCCCCGCCACCGAGAAGGTGGTGAGGCGGGCCGCGGTTCCGGTCCCCTCCTCCACCACGTCCACCAGGACCCTCCTCAACTCGGCGGTGACCTCCTCCGGCACCACCCGGCGGACGGCCCGGGGGGGATTCGCCTGGACGATCTCCCCGCTCCGCCCACGGATCTCACGGATGAGCCGGGGCTCCATGAGCACGCCGCCGTTGGCCAGGGCGCCGTAAGCCATGGCCATCTGCACCGGGGTCACGCTGATCTCGTAGCCGATGGAGAGAGAGGCCGCCGACTGCCGCGACCACTCCGACGGGCGGCGCAGCCGCCCGGAGGCCTCGGAGGCGATGGGGAGGCCGGAGGGGGTCCCGAACCCGAAGTCCCGGAGCGATTCGTACTGTTGCCCCGGGGTGAGCTCCACGGCCAGCTTGGCGATCCCCACGTTGGACGACACCCGGAGGGCGTGGGCCAGATCCACATGGCCCACCCGCTTCACATCGGTGATGGTCCGACCGTGGATCCTCCAGGAGCCCTCCTCGGTGTCGACACTGTCCTGGAGGGACGCCACACCGTAGGCCATCATGGAGGCCACGGTGAAGGGCTTCAGGGTGGAGCCGGGCTCGTAGGGGGAGTTGAGGGCGGTGAGCCCGGCGGGGCGCCCGTCCCGGACGGAGGCCATGGCCAGGATCTCCCCGGTACGGGGGTCCGTCACCAGGACATCCCCTCCGGAGGCGCCTGTGCTCTGGAGGGCCTCGGTGAGGGCCTCCTGGGCGATCTCCTGGAGCTCCACGTCCAGGGTGAGGACCACCTCTCCACCGCCCTGGGGGGGACGGACCTCCCAGAGCTCTCCCGGAATGGCACGGCCCCGGGCGTCCCTGGCCTCCACCTCCTGCCCGGGAAGACCGGCCAGGGTGGCCTCGAAGGAGCGCTCGATGCCGTCCACACCCTCCCCGTCCACCACCGCCCCCAGGACCCCCGCCATGAGTTCCCCATGGGGGTGGAAGCGCCGGAGTTCCCGCTGGACGTAGACCCCACGGGCACCGGCCAGCGCCTCCCGCACGGAGGGGGGATAGCGACCGGGAAGGACCACCCAGCTCCGGCCGGAGCGGAGTACCCGCTGGGCCTCCCCCCGGGAGAGCTCCATGGCCTGGGCCAGCAGCTCGGCAGTGGCGTCCCGATCCCTCACCTCTCCCGGGGCCACGCTCACCCGGAAGGTCTCGTGGCTCACCGCCAGGGGCACGCCGTCCCGGTCCAGGATCGATCCCCGGGGAGCCGGCACCTCGCTGGTGCGGCGGTGCTGGCGATCGGCCTCCTCCCGCCAGGCGGCCCCCTCCAGCACCTGGAGCTCCACGGCCCGCCCCACGATCACCAGGCCGGAGAGGAGCCACACACCCAGCAGGAGCCGACGCCGGAGAGGCGACCGGACCTCGCGGGGAGGGGAGAGGGGGGTGACACCCTTCACGGGAGTACTCCTTCCAGGAAGACCATTTCAGAATCGTCGGGAACCCGCAGACCGAGTCTCTCCTGGGCCTCCCGTACCACGTATCCACGGCTCTCGAGGTGCCGGATGCGGCGGAGGAGCTCCTCCCGCTCCGCCTCCTGGAGCGTCCGCTCCCTCCGCACCTGGTCCAGCGCCGCCAGCGCCTCCCTGGCCCTGCTCTGCCGCCACGCCACCAGGCTCAGGGCGGTGAGGAGGAGGGCCACCGCCAGTGCCACCAGCGTCGTCCCGGTGAGGCGGCTGTTCATGCCGCCCGCTCCCACACCCGGAGCCGGGCGCTACGGGCCCGGGGATTCCGCTCCACCTCCGCCTCGGAGGGATAGACCGGGCGGGTGGTCAGCGTCCGTCCCAGCGCCTCTCCCCGGCACATGCACACCGGAAGGGCCGGCGGGCAGACACACTCCCGGCTCCACTCCCGGAAGCTGTGCTTCACCAGCCGGTCCTCCAGCGAGTGATAGGCGATCACCACCAGCCGTCCGCCGGGGCGCAGGGCGTCCCGGAGTCGGGGGAGGGTCGCCTCCAGCACCTCCAGCTCCCGGTTCACGGCGATGCGCAGCGCCTGGAACACCCGGGCCTTCTCCCGGGCCCAGGGAGCCCGCTTCACCACCGCGGCCAGGGCGTTCACCAGGTCGTCGCTCACCAGGAAGGGCCTGTTCCCCCTCCGGCGAACCACCTCCCGGGCCAGCGCCCGTCCCCGGGGCTCCTCGCCGTACTCCCGGAAGATCCGGCCCAGCGTCGCCTCGTCCGCCTGATTCAGCAGGTCGGCGGCGGTGGGAAGATCCCCGTCGTGCTCGCCCCCCAGACGCATGTCCAGCACCACCCCTCGACGCACCGAGAATCCCCGGGCATCCGCGTCGAGCTGATGGGAACTCACCCCCAGATCCAGGAGGGCGCCGGCCAGCGTCGGCCCGGTGATCCCATGGGCCTCGAGCGCCTGGTCGAAGCCGGATCGGAGAAGCCGAGCCCGGGAGGCATGGGGGGCAAGGAGTCGCTCCGCTTCCGCGAGGGCTTCCGGATCCCGGTCCACGGCCAGGAGCCGGCAACCGGGGCACCGCTCCAGGAGAGCCCGGGCATGACCTCCGCCCCCGAGGGTCCCATCGAGGAAGACCCCGTCACCGGACGGGGCGAGGAAGTCCAGGACCTCGTCCAGGAGGACCGGTTCATGGTATCCGCGCTCATCGTCCCCCTCCTGGTCCGGATCCTCGTGTTCCTCGTTGGGGCGGGGAGTTCCGCCACCTGGTCCCCCCTTCCGCCCCCGCCCTGCCATCCCCCGCTCCCTAATGCCCGAGGAGTTCGAACTTGAAGTCCTCGAGTTCCGGATCGTCGGCCCTCAGGTCCTGGCTGCTGTAGACCTCGGGGTTCCAGAGCTCCACCCAGGTGATGTTCCCCACCAGGAGGACCGGCTTCTGGATCTCCAGCGCCGCCCCCGCCTGCAGGCGGGCCGGGATCAGGATGCGCCACTGCTTGTCGGGATTCACCTCGACGGCGTTGGCGATGAGGTGCCGGACGTAGGCCTGCTGCTTCGGTCCCTTCTTCCGGAACTCCAGCATCCGCCCCAGCACATCCTGCCAGGTCTCCTGGGGATACAGGTGCAGGAAATCCTTCTCCGACTTCAGCAGCACGAACGGCGCGGCCCCGTCTCCCTTACGGAAGGCGGGGGGAAGGCTGACCCTCCCTTTCTCGTCGAGGCCGTACTCGTACTGGCCGAAGTATCCGCTCACGTCCGTGGCATGTTGTGGGGAGCGGTGGGGTGTTGTGGGGCTCCGTGGACCAATGATAGGCGAAGGTGGCGGAGCGCGTCAAGAGGAGGGTTTCCGGAGTTCCTGGATGCGGGGACATCGACGCCAGACCCCGCTCCTCCGCATCAGGACTGGATTCCCTCGCCACCAGGGGTCCGCAGGCAGATCCGCATTTCGGGAAATTTTCGGGTCCCGGGAACCGCGCCCCATGATTCCCCCACTCTGCCCCACACGCCCCCCCCAACGGGGCTGGCGGGGGGATTCGGGGACGGGAGGAACAGCGGGGGAGGCGGCGGCCCGGGGGGCCGCATGGGGCTGGGGCCGGTGGACCGTGGGAGCCCAGGGCATGGCGGGGTGGGGCGAAGGAGCAACGACCGGAAGAGACGGGGACCCGGGGGAACCCGGACGGGGAGAGCTCGGAGGACGAGGGGGCGGGAGTCCGGGGTGTGGCGGGGGCCCGGGCGACCCCGCCCCCGGACGCACCAGCGCCCCGGAGCCTGTTCGGCTCCGGGGCGCTGGGTCAATCGATCGGAGTGGATCGGGCGATCACCGCCCCCGGCGGATGATCAACTCCTGGATCTCGATGAACTCCTGGGCATTCTGGAGATACTGCTGGTAGTTGTTCCGGATGGGCTGACCGTCCGGGGACTGGGCGTACGCCTCACCCGCGCGGAAGAGCTCCAGGGCCCGCTGGAACATGGGCAGGGTGCGCTGCGCCACCGGGAGCGACTGTTCGTTGGCCGCCGTGGCCGCCTGCCGGAAGATGGCGAACCCATGCCAGAAGTCGAGCTTCGAGCGAATCACCGGATCCTCCACGGGGAGGGTCTTGGCCCGCTCGATCCATTCGATGCCCCGGCTCAGGTTGGCGTCACCCCGGATCCCGTTGTTGTACGCCTGGCCCCACACGAAGTTGGCCATGTTGTCACCGGTCTGCTCGCCCCGCTCCACCGCTTCCACCAGGTAGGGGAAGCCCTCATCGAACTGACCGGAGGTGATCAGGATCTGCCCCTGCCGAACCGCCACGTTGGGGAGGTCGGGGTTGATCCGCTTCGCCTCGTCGAGCTGGGCCACGGCGGCGGGGAAGTTCTCCACCCGCTGGTACGCAGTGGCCAGCGCCTCCCGGATGTTGGCATCCTCGCTCTTGGTCTGGATGACCCGCTCACCGAAGGTCACCGCCTGCTCGGGCTGGTCCAGTGAGACATAGGCCCGGATCGAGTTGGCCAGCAGATTCGCATCCGTCTCGACCCCCTTGATCTCGAAGACCTGCTCGAAGGCGCTCAGCGCCTCCTGGAAGTAGGTCCGGGCCTCCGGGGAGAGTTCCTGTCCGGGGGTGGACATGGCGCTTCCGGAGGCGAAGGCGGCGGCACCGTAGCGCTCCAGGAGCTCCACGTTGTCCGGAGCCCGCTCCAGCCCCTCCTTGAGCAGCGCAGCAGCGCCGGCCGGATCGCCCAGATCGCCGGCCATCTCGAAGGCGATCCGCATCCGGACCTGGTGGTTGTCCGGGTCCAGCTCCAGGAACTCGCCGTAGTACTGCCGGGACTTCTCGTTCTCACCGGCCTGCCCCGCCACATACGCGGCATTCTCCAGGGCGCTCTGGTTGAACGGGTCCCTCTCCAGCACGGCCTCGAAGTCGGCCAGCGCCTCCGGCAGACGCCCCTCCTCACGGTGGACCATCCCCCGGACCATCCGAGCCCCGGTGGAGGTGGGGGACAGCTCGATGGCCTGGTTGCAGTTGTTGAGGGCGCTGTCCCACTGCTGGCTCTCGTACATCATCAGGCACAGACCGGCCATCCGCTGCTGCTGGAGGATCCGGCTGAAGTCCTCGTTGAACCGCTCGGCGGCCAGTTCGTCGCCGTCGCGCCGCGGAACCGTGAACGGCGCGATCTCGAAGGACTCCTGGGAGCCCACGCTCCACACCGTGGCCTGCACGGTCATCTCCTCACCTGCCTGGGAGAAGCCCCCGCACACTACCAGCTGGGCGTTCATGAGGGAGGCCAGCTGCCGGGCGGAGATGCAGTCGATGTTCTCCTTGCGCAGGTCATTGTCGCGGAGGGCCCGCTCATAATCCCGCTTCGGAACCGGCTGATGCGTGTCGTACTCGTCGATCAGCTCCGCCACCTTCTCGGCCACATCCTCGCCAAAGCCGCGATTGCCCTCTCCCTCAGGACGGAAATCGGGCACGAGGACCCGAAACCGCCCCTGCTCCTGTGCCTCCAGCCCCGACGGGAAGGCGGGTGCAAAGGCAATCGCCGCCGCCAGTGCGGCCAGCGCCCCGATCCTGGCTCCTCGAATCATCACAAATCCCCCCTGATGTTGTCCTACGATCCGGCCCTGCGGCCTTCAGGACCGCCAGCGAGCCACGCGAAACACTGAAGGTCGGGCCTCAACCGGACCCGGGGCCTCCTCCGACAGGTTCTGGAAAACGCCCAAGATACGTCCACCACCCCGCCAGACAACCCCGTCCCCCACCTGCCTGCGGTCGATCAGACACTTCGACCACGAACATCTTACGAACCCGGGGGTCGGAAAGGTCCCCTCCCCCGCAGACTACCTAGCGACACCGTGCCTCCCACTCCCGCCCTGAGCACAGACTCCCCCCTGTCTCCGGGTTCGACCACTGAGGACACAGAAGGGAGAGTCAAGGTTCCAGCGCGGGGGAGATCGCAACGGAAGGGGTCATCGAATACGATGGGTGACCCTCTCCCGTCAAGGGTGGGAATGCTGAATCCCCTCGAATGCCTCGATCCGTTCCCGCAGTTCATCGGGGATCCGGGAGGTCTTCCCGGCGGCGTAGTCGAACATGACCTGGGTGGTGCGCCCGGTGAGCAGGTGCTCCCCCTCCGAAGACCAGGCCCGGTATTCCATGACGAAGTGCTTCTTCCCCAGCGTGGGGATGCGCACCCCCACGCGGAGGGTATCCGGGTAGAGGACCCTCCGATGGTACCGGATCTCCGCCTCCGCCAGGATGTAGTCCACGTCGTCCACCCCCTGCCGCCCTGCCACCTCCCGCCAGTAGGCCGCCCGGGCCTCCTCGAAGTACACCAGGGCGTGGGAGTGGTGGGCATGTCCCCCCACATCGATGTCCTTGAAGCGGACGGCCACGGGGTGGGTGA
>Ga0076930_101344_pt1 | contig 13652 bp, 13 predicted proteins | sample HotLakConsoUCCRE_FD_71149 | JGI IMG/M metagenome (GOLD analysis project Ga0076930, IMG submission 71149) | Hypersaline microbial mat communities from Hot Lake, Washington, USA - Hot Lake Consortium UCC-RE (version 3) (version 3) ...
CCAGGCGGAGACGGTGAGGGGCCAGACGAGGGCAAGCCTCTCTTCGGGAGAGAGCGCCCGCTCGTCCGAGGGATCTGCGTCGTGCACATGGGCCCGGCGGACCTTCATCTTCGAGCGGTCAGTCATGGGTTCTCGAAGAAGGACTGGGAGGGCGGCGACTCCGGGTTGAAGAGGTCCCTACCCCACAGGCCGCATGTGGTGCCGCGGCCACGGGCGAATCTGGCGGACCCCACCCCGGGGCGACCGGGCAGATGCTGATTCCAGGGATGGGCAGCTCGACGGCGACCTGAGCACCAGTCGTCATGGATACGTTGGCGACGGCGGCGTACTCAGCGCCCCCGGCACTCAGGGAGATCACTGACGTAGACCGAGCGGCACCAAGGGGGTCGCGGTGGCCACACGTGCCTCGAGGAAGTGACTGAAGCGGGATTTCAGGGCTCAGGCTGGCCGATCCAGCCATGGATCGGCTCACGGACTTCCGGTGGCTTGGGAGATGTCCCCGCCTACCCCAGCCCCCTCCCAGACCGCCCGCCGATGGTCGGCCTCCACCGCTGCGCCCGCGTATCGTCCCGCCGGGGCCATCTATCGCCCCCGTCGCCCCACCGAGACGCCCCTCTACCCGGTGGTCCAACATCACCTGGAGACCTTCCTCGCCCAGGCGCAGGACACCGACCCCCTTGGCTGGGGGGGCCCGTCGTGGGTGGAGCGCGACTTCCGGAGTTATCTGCGGTGCGGCATCCTCGCCCACGGGTTTGCGCGGGTGCGGTGCACCGACTGCGCGCATGACCGGCTTCTGGCCTTCTCCTGCAAGGGCCGGGGCGTCTGTCCCTCCTGTAACGCCCGACGCATGGCGGAGGTGGCGGCCCACCTCACCGACACGGTGATTCCGCATCTCCCTGTCCGGCAGTGGGTGCTCTCCGTGCCCAAGCGGCTCCGCCCCTTCCTGCACCAGACGCCCGAGGTGGCGAGTGCGGTGCTCGGCATCTTCCTGCGGGCCCTCAGGGCCGCGCTCCGGGAGGCGAGTCCAGGTGCTCCAGCCGCACTTCGCGACGCGCAGCTCGGAGCCGTCTCCTTCCCGCAGCGTTTCGGGAGTTCTCTCAACCCCCACTACCACTACCACGTACTGGCCCTCGACGGCGTGATCTCCAGCGACATCGAGCGTGGAGTCCAGTTCCACGAGGCCACCGACCTCGAGGCCCGGGACGCGGAGGCCATGACCCGCACGGTGCGGCGTCGCGTCCTGCGCTGGTTCGCCCGGCGTGGGCTCCTGGACCCTTCCACCGCGGCGGACATGCACACCTTGCGGGGTACTGGTGGCTTCTCCGTCGACGGCTCCGTCCGTATCGAGGCCGAGGACCGAGCGGGTCTCGAGCGGCTCGTTCGCTACTGCCCCCTGCCCGGCGCCCATTGGAAAGGTGGCGCCGGGCAGGGAACCGGGGGGATCAACGCATTCAGCAGTAGGTTCGGAAGGCGCCGATGGAACACCCCGCGCTCCCGATGGAACCACAGAGGTGAGATGTGCTGTTCCCTGCAACCGGATGCGACCCATGCGTAGCCCTGCCCCCCTCCCCCTTCGCCTCGCCCTTCCCGCCGCCGCCCTTCTCTCCGCCAGCCTGCTCTCCGCCGGCCTGCTCCACCCCCTCGATGCCTACGCCCAGCAACCCCGCTTCACCGTGGAGGTGGAGGCCGGTCCGGTCTGGCAAAGCCGGAACGACGCCGAGATCCCCAACGACGGCACCGCCACCCGCTTCTCCATCGAAGAGCTGGTGGGGTCGGGGCCCTGGCCGGCGGCCCGGGTCACCGTGGGGTGGAATCCCTGGGAGAAGCATGGCTTCCGCCTGCTCCTGGCACCCCTGACGATCATCGAATCCGGAACCCCCGCCCAGGACATCCGCTTCCAGGGGGAACTCTTCCAGCAGGGGATCTCCACGGAGGCCACCTACACCTTCAACTCCTGGCGGGCCACCTACCGGTACCTGGCGCTGGACGGCGACCGCACCCGGGGGTGGGTGGGCTTCACCGCCAAGGTCCGGGATGCCGTTGTGGCGCTGGACCAGCCGCAGGTCGGAGGGGGACGCCTCCAGGCGGAGAAGACCGACCTGGGGTTCGTCCCCCTGCTCCACCTGGCGGGGGAGTGGACGCCCACGCCGGCGTGGCGGGTGGCGCTGGAGGCGGACGCCCTGGCAGGGGGTCCCGGGCGGGCCATCGACGCAGCCTTCACCGTCGGGCGGAAGCTGGATGCCGGAGTGAGCCTGAATGCAGGGTACCGGACCGTGGAAGGGGGAGCCGACATCGAGGAGGTCTACAGCTTCGCCTGGCTCCACTATGCCGTGGTGTCCCTCCGCTGGGAGACGTAGCTTCCGGGGTCGCCACCCCTCCATGCCCCGGCACCCCCGATTCGCCATGACCCCCACCCCGCCCCAGGACCAGGCCGTCACGGTGCCGGTCCGCCCTCCCCGGACCATCCGGAAATCCACGAAGCTGGCGGAGGTGCTGTACGACATCCGGGGACCCGTCCTGGCCGAGGCGGCCAGGATGGAGGAGGAGGGTCACCAGATCCTGAAGCTGAACATCGGGAATCCGGCGCCCTTCGGGGTGTTCGCCCCGGACGAGCTGCTGGTGGATGTGATCCACAACCTCCCGAAGGCCCAGGGCTACTCCGACTCCAGGGGGATCTATCCAGCCCGGAAGGCGGTGATGCAGTACTGCCAGCGCATCGGCATCCCCGGGGTGGAGGTGGACGACATCATCATGGGGAACGGGGTCAGCGAGCTCATCGTCATGGCGATGCAGGCCCTTCTGGACAACGGCGACGAGATCCTGATTCCGGCACCGGACTACCCCCTCTGGACGGCGGCGGTGACCCTGAGCGGAGGGCGGGCGGTCCACTACCGGTGTGACGAACAGGCGGACTGGTTCCCGGACCCCGCGGACATCCGGAGTCGCATCACCCCGCGCACCCGGGGGCTGGTGCTCATCAACCCGAACAATCCCACGGGGGCCGTCTACTCGAGGGAGCTCCTCCTGGAGCTGATGGAGATCGCTCGGGAGCACGACCTCATCGTCTTCTCCGACGAGATCTACGACAAGATCCTCTACGACGGCGCGGTCCACGTCCCCTCAGCCAGCCTGGCCCCCGACCTCCTGACGCTCACGTTCGGTGGTCTGTCCAAGACCTGGAGGGTGGCGGGGTTCCGCTCCGGCTGGATGATCATCAGCGGGGCGAAGGAGCGGGCGGCGGGGTACATCGAGGGTCTCAACCTCCTGGCCTCCATGCGGCTCTGCGCCAACGTCCCGGCGCAGTTCGCGGTGCAGGGGGCGCTGGGGGGGCACCAGAGCATCAACGATCTCACGGCTCCCGGAGGGCGGCTCCACCGCCAGCGGGAACGGGCCTTCGAACTCCTCACGGCCATTCCCGGGGTCACGTGCGTGAAGCCCATGGGGGCCCTCTACCTCTTCCCCCGGCTGGATCCGGAGCGCTTCAACCTGAAGAGCGACGAGCGGCTGGTGCTGGACCTCCTCCGGAAGGAGAAGATGCTCCTGGTGCAGGGGACCGGCTTCCACTGGCCTGAGCCGGATCACGTGCGGCTGGTCTTCCTGCCGAATGTGGACGACATCACCGACGCCATGGGACGGCTGGGGAGGTTCCTGGAGGGATACCGGCAGGACTAGGGGATCACGAGGGTTGCCTGATCCGAGGGGGGGGTAGACTGGAACAGTGGCGTTCCCGTTCCCCGCAACAGGAGTCCAGAAATGACTTCCCTGCTCATGGTTGTCGCCGCTTCGATCTTCTCTTCACCGACCCTGGCATCCGATTCAGGGTCGGCCGATTGCAGTGCCCTGCTTTGCATTGGCGAATGGGAATGGGTCTGCGTCCATCCCCCCACCGGCTTCATGTACAACTACTGCAATGCGGAGACGGGTGAGGATCCGTTCGAATGGAACTGCGGACTGCCGGGCTGACCTTGGCCTGCCGGGAGGGAAGGGCGAAGCGGTGGATCGGGGCCTTCTGGGTCACCGCGCTCTGCAGCCTTGCCAGCCTGCCCCTCCCGGCGGCATCGCAGGGCGTATGGCACCTCTCTCCACGTCCGAACCTGACTCTCGGCGAGGCTTCCGATCCAGCACACCTGGTCTTCCATGGCGTTACGGGAGCCCTGCTGCTGGACGACGGCTCGGTGGCGGTGGCCGACGGTGGGTCGCGGGAGATACGGATGCTCTCTGACGACGGTTCGCTGCTGAGGCGATTCGGCCGGCAGGGTGACGGCCCGGGCGAATTCCGCATCCTGGCGTGGATCGCACGCTGCGGGGCATCCGGAATCACCTCTCTGGACGGGGCGACCGGCCGCATCACCCGATGGACCGTGGAGGGTGAGCCCCGAGAAAGCCTTCGACTGCAGGGGTTGTCAGAGGGCCCTCCTCCGTACTCCGCCCGATGTGGACCCAACGGGCGCTTCGCGGTGATGGGATGGCCTCGAATCGGCGACTACGAGGGAGGGCAAGGGCCCTACCGCCTCGAAGCTGCCGTGGGAGTACTGTCCCCGACCGGGGAACTCCTCCAGGAGGTAGGCACGTTCCCGGGACCCGAGCGCTATCGGTACTCCGCGAGTGACGGTCCCCGCCCCCTGGGTCGACGCACCCTTGTGCATATGGGTACAGATGGAGTGTACGTTGGCACAGGAGACCGCTACGAGATCGAGGTCATCGGTGCTGACGGAAGCCGCCGGAGATTTGGGAGACCGGACTCATTGGTCCCCATGACTGCGGACCTGGTGCGGGTCTGGCATGACTCCGTTGTGGCCAGTGTCCCCGAGGCCCGGAGGGCCGCAGCCCGTCGGGGCCTCCTTCAGCACGAACATCCGGGGACGCTCCCGCCATACTCCGATCTCGGGATCGATGAGCAGGGTTTCGTCTGGATCACGCGGTTCGGGGTCCCCGGAGAGCGCTCCACAACACTCGATGTCTTTTCACGGGTGGGAGATCTGGTAGCGACGCTGAAGGTCAACCACCCGTTCCGCCTCACGGACGTGGGAGACGATTACATTCTGGGGGTGGGAACGGATGACCTGGGAATCGAGCGAGTGTATCGATATCGGCTCACCCGAGGCTAGGGCCGGCGCTCACAGCCAGCCCCGGAAGGCCGGATCCACCGACACGCTCCACGCCCCACTCCCATCCTCCCCCAGCCCCCAGAGGTAGTCCACGCGGAGGATCCCCCGCACCAGCCCCACCCCCACGCCGGCAGAGGCCCGGAGGCCACTCCCCCCCAGAGGTCCAGGGACCACCCGGGGCGGGGGGCACACCACATCTCGCAGGCAGGGGATCACCTCCCGGGGCGTGGGATCCCCGCCCCCCACGGCCCCGGCGGCCACGACCCCCCGCAGCGAGATCCAGCCGGGGATCACCCCCTCCTCCAACTCCCCGGTGAGGAGGGCGTAGCGGTCTCCGCCCCAGTTCCGATAGGGGAAGCCGGGGAGCGTCCCCATCCCACCCAGGAGGAAGCGGTCCTGGAGGGGCACCCCGGCTCCCCCCTGCGCCCCCAGCTCCAGCGACACGCTCTTCCTCCGGGACGCGTCCGGGGCCCGCCGGGACCAGGTGAGGGCCCCCACCCCCCGGGCCAGCGGATCCCCCTCGAAGACTCCCGCCTCCACCCTGAGGCGCCCGTTCAGCCCCTCCACCGGCCAGGAGCGGAGGGGGCCCCGGAACTCCCCCCAGACCACCGAGCGCACGCCTTCGTCCACCCCGGGAAGCGGGCGGTAGGGATCCGGATCCCCAACGGGACTGCTGAACCAGTTCTGCCGGAGGGCCCGGTGCCGCTCCACCCCGAGCCCCAGCCCCAGGGTGGTCCCCCCCTCCCGCCACCACTCGGCTCCCACGCTCCCCCCATCCACCCGGTAGGGGTCCAGGTAGTCCCGCCCGAAGGCCAGGGTGGCCACCGTGTTCAGGAGGGGGTCGAGCCCGGGGGTCTGCCCCATGTCGTGGAGGGCCGCCCCCAGCGCCTCGACCTTCAGCACCGGCCCGTCGGGGCCCTGATGCCGGATCCGGGCCACTCCCGAGGCCCTGCGGGCCCCCGAGGCCCACCCCCCCAGAACGGAGATCCGGGTGTCCGCCCCCACGGAGCGGGAAAGTCCCGCGCCGGCAAAGACCCCCTCCACCCGGTTGGCCCGTACCAGAGACGACACCCGGTCCCAGTGGATCCGGGTGGACGGAAGCCCGCTGAGGGCCCGCTCCCGGACCATCTGCCGCGCCTCGGCCTCCAGGAGGGCCAGGTCCGGACGCTGGAGGCCCTGGGCCTCCATCTCGTCGAAGAGACCCCGGCGGAAGTGGGAGTCGTCCGTGCCGTCGGCGCCGGGAAGGACCAGCCGGGGCCCTGCGAACATGGCCACCGGAAGCTCCTCGTTGAAGGTGTACTCCTCCACCGTCAGGACCCCCTGGATGACGCTCTGCACCCGGATGTCCAGCTCGGGGATCTCCCGGCGCACCTCCACCTGCTGCCGGAAGGGGAGCCACCATCGCCCTTGCCAGAGCCCGTGCTCCAGGGTGATCCGCACCCGGTCGATGCGCCGGTCCACGTACGACACCGGGGTGAAGGTGAACTCCAGCCTGGAGATGGCCCCCGTGGCGGCGTCCAGGAAGACCGACCCCACGAAGGCGGGGAGGCTGGAATCCCGGGGGCGGACCTTCACCTCCACCACCCGCACCGGCTCCGGGGCCCCCGGCAGCCGCACCGTCACCGAGTCCCCCAGGGCGTAGTCGTAGAACTCCTGGACGTACCGGGCCAGGGGGTGGGGCACCGACCGCACATCCATCCCCTGCCCCACCTGGATGATGTCCCCGAACCCGTTCTGGATGACGGTGAGTCGATCCTGGTAGTAGCGGAAGTCCCGGATGGGGAGGAGTTCCTCCGCACGGAGACCACGGATCTCCTGGCGGGTGAGGTTGGGGGCCCGCCAGAAGAGATCCAGCGCCACCTGGTCCACCCGGAGGGGGATGGGGTCGGAGCCGTCCAACCGGTCCGCCAGGAAGTGCACGTGGCCCTCCGCCCGCCCCACGTAGCTCCGGAGGAGGGAGTCGTCCACCGGGAGCATCCGCCGCTCCACAGCCCGGAACACAAGCGCCATCGCCGCCGGAGAGTTCCAGACCCCGGTCTCGGGAGCCGGGGGACCGTCATCGCGGGAGCGGTCCTGGGCCAGACCCGGCCCCGGAGCCAGCCCCAGAGAGAGGAGGACGGTCAACAGGACCGCCACCAGCCCTGCACGGGGGGAAGGGAGCCCGCAGGGGGCCCGACCGGAATCTGCGCGTGGAGGGAGCATCGGACCGTTATACCACGAACAGGCCCATAGGGTCACCGGCACCGCTGGGAACCCGGGGCGGGCCGGAGGGCCGACCCCTCGACCGCCCATCCGGCGCCACCGGGCACAGGTTGTCACAGGAGAGGTCCTCCGCGATCGTCATGGTTCCCCCTCCGTGTTCCTGAAGTGGGATCCCGGAGCCGACACTGGAGTAAGGGAAGAGCCGGCCCAGAGGGCGGCCTGACATCGATTCGACCGTGCAGGATTGCGCTGACGTGAATACAAGACTCAACACCGCCGATCCCTCGGCCCCCGGTTCTTCAGAGGTGGCGGAGCCCGGAAAGGGCGGCCCCACAGGCATCGTGATGCTGAACCTGGGGGGGCCGGAGACGCTGGATGATGTGGAGCCCTTCCTCCTCCGTCTCTTCGAGGACCGGGAGCTCCTCCGCCTTCCGGCCCAGGATCTCCTGGGGAAGTTCATCGCGAAGCGGCGCACCCCGAAGATCCGGGCCCTCTACGACGCCATCGGCGGTGGCTCCCCCATCCTCCGGTGGACCCGGGAGCAGGGCGAGGCCATGTGCGAGCGGCTGGACCGCCTCTCTCCGGAGACGGCGCCCCATCGCCCCTACGTGGCCTTCCGCTACTCGGAGCCCACCGCTGAGCAGGCCCTCCTGGCCATGAAGGAGGACGGCGTCTCCCGGGCGGTGGCCTTCTCCCAGTATCCCCAGTGGTCGTGCACCACATCCGGCTCCAGCCTCAACGACCTCTGGCGCACCGCCAGCCGTCTGAAGCTGGGGAAGGCGTTCGAGTGGAGCCTCATCGACCGGTGGCCCACCCACCCCGGGTTCATCGAGGCCATGGCCGAGACGGTGGAGGAGGGGCTGGATCGCTTCGACGAGGGAGAGCGGGACGAGGTGGTGATCGTCTTCTCCGCCCACTCCCTCCCCATCAGCGTCATCCAGCGGGGGGACAGCTATCCCCAGGAGATGGGGGCCTCGGTGGATCGGGTCATGCAGCGGCTGCGTGTTCCCAACAAGTACCTCCTGGCCTACCAGTCCGAGGTGGGTCCGGTGTCGTGGCTGGGACCCAGCACCGAGAAGGTGATCCGGAACTTCCCGAAGTTCGGCCACACCAAGCTCCTGATCGTCCCCATCGCCTTCACCAGCGACCACATCGAGACGCTCTCGGAGATCGATCTGGAGTACGGGGAGCTGGCCCACGAGGTGGGGATCGAGCGGTTCGAGCGGTCCCCGGCGCTGAACGCCCGCCCCCGCTTCGTGGATGCGCTGGCGGAGATCGTCCACGATCACCTGAAGTCGGGGCAGCTCCACTCCAACCAGTACCGCCTCCGTTGCCAGGGGTGCGAGAACCCCATGTGCCGGAGCTTGCCTTCACCGGCGCCCCTGGGGGCCGCCACGGTGTGAAGAAGGAGCGGCCCGACCGCCCGTCCGCTCTCTGGCGGGGCACCCTGGCCTCCCTCGCGTTGCTACCCCAGGGGCTCCTCAGCCGGGGGGCCGGATGGCTGGCGGATCGTCCCCTTCCAGTGCCCCTCCGTCGGGCCGTCCTCGGAGGGTTCGCCCAGGCGGTGGGAATCGATGTCTCCGAGGCCGAACACCCCATCGAGGCCTACCCCTCCCTGAACCACTTCTTCGTGCGGAGGCTCCGGCCCGGCGTACGCTCCTGGCCGGAGGATCCCCTGCTGGCCGCCTCCCCCGTGGACGGCATCGCGGGGGAGTCGGGACCGGTGCACGAGGGGCAGCTCCTCCAGGCCAAGGGTCGCTGGTACAGCGCTGCCGAACTGCTGGGGAGTGAAGAGGAGGCCGCCCCGTACCAGGGGGGCTCCTTCCTCACCGTGTACCTGAGCCCCCGGCACTACCACCGGATCCACACCCCCTGCCAGGGGCGGATCGTGGCGGCGCGGCATATCCCCGGGGGGCTCATGCCGGTGAACCGTCCGGCGGTGATGCACGTGCCCCACCTCTTCGCCCGGAATGAGCGATTGGTGGTGCACATCCAGGGGCCGGGGGGACGGGTGGCGCTGGTGGCTGTGGGAGCCACCAATGTGGGGGCCATCTCCGCCGGCTTCGATCCCTCCTGGCAGGTGGGTCCGGAACGCACCGGGGTGGAGAGGGAGCCCGACTCCCCCCCGGGAGTCCCACCCGCAACGGCAGAGAGCCGCACCGCCCCGGCTCCCATCCCCCACAACGTGGTGGAAGCCGAAGCCGCAGTCCGGCGGGCCCACCCCCCCCGCCCCATCACCAACCGATCCTCCCGCCCCCCCGCCACCCGGAGCTGGGATCCGGGGGTGCCGGTGGAGACCGGGGAAGAGATCCTGGCCTTCCATCTGGGCTCCACCATCATCCTTCTCTCAGAGCCTGGCGGCTATCGCTGGGACGCCGGCCCGCCGGGAACGGACGTGGTGCTGGGAATGCCCTCGGGGCGCCTGGTCAGAGATCCGGATTGAGGGTGTAGCTCCCGGTCCAGGTGGCCTCCGCCAGGACATGCCCCTGCATCGCCCCACGGACCTCCTCCCCTCCGAACTCCCCCGACAGCCCCAGGGAGGGTACATCCAGGGCATAGAGGGTGAAGTGGTAATGGTGGAGCCGGGCGTCGTTCCAGGGGGGGCAGGGGCCGTCGTAACCGCCGTAGACCCCTCCCATCTCGGCGTCGCCGCTGAACCACGCCGTGTAGTCGTTCCGCCCCCGCACTCCCAACGGGGAGGCCCCCACCGGCTTCCCACGGGGGGTGACCCCATCGGAGTCCTCCCCGGCCCGGATCTCCCGGCGAGCCGGGTCGATATCCACCAGGACCCAGTGGAAGAAGTCCACCCGGGGGAGATCGGCGGGCACCGTCTTCCCCTCCTGGTTCACATCGTCTCCCACCGAGGGGACATCGGGATCGTGTGCCAGGAGGGCGAAGGAGCGCGTTCCTTCCGGCACATCCTCCCAGACCAGATGGGGATTCCGGTTGGGGGCGAAGGCCACATGGCCGGCCTCGGGGGGTGCCATGACGCAGAACGCATGGGTTCCGGGGATGGGGGCGCCGTGGGGAAAGGACGAACTGGACAGCTTCATCGGGCTCTCCGGAGGGTGGTCACAGGTGGGCCAAGTGGCGAGATTCGACCCCTTGGGGGAAGGCGGGGTCGGCTTCATCATTCTGGGTCCCGCCGTCCCGGTCTGCCACCCCCCATTCCCGCTGTGGATCCGGATCGTTGCCCATGTCGCCCACTCCAAGGCCCCCCACCCCCCCTCCTCCAGGGCCCTCCAGGCTCCCGGTGGGGCGCCTGGCACTGATGGTGGTCCTGATCCCGGGGTGCGGGGGTTCCCCGGCCCCCTCCGCCAACGACGACGTCGCCACCATCCGGGTGGGGATCTTCAATGTCCAGGAGCTCTCCCGGGAGAAGCTGGAGGAGGGGAGCGGCCATGGGATGGGACCCCATCCCCAACTGGCGGCGGCAGCGGCCATCCTCCAGGAGGTGCGCCCCGACATCCTGGTCCTGCAGGAGGTGGATCACCTTCCGGGCCTCCCCCCCGGGGACGGGGTGGTCCGGCAGTTCCAGGCAGACTACCTGGAGGTGGGAGACCACCCCCTCACATACTCCCACCTCTACATCGCCCCCAGCAACACCGGGGAGCTCTCCGGCCTGGACCTGGATGGACGGGACGGGGCCGCCACCCCGGAGGACCGGGGCACCGACGCCCACGGGCAGGACAGTTGGGGGTACGGCGTCTATCCGGGGCAGTACGCCATGGCCGTCCTCTCCCGATTCCCCATCGACACCTCCGCGGTGCGCACCTTCCGGCTCTTCCCCTGGAGCGAACTCCCGGGGCATCACATGCCGGAGGGGTATTTCCCTCCAGGGATCCGGGAGCAGGTCCGGCTGAGCAGCAAGTCCCACTGGGATGTCCCCGTCTCCACACCGGCGGGGACCCTCCACCTCCTGGTGAGCCACCCCACCCCCCCCGCCTTCGATGGGCCCGAGGGGCGGAACCAGCGGCGCAACTTCGACGAGATCGGCTTCTGGGCCCACTATCTGGACGGGCACGGCGCCCTCCGGGATGATGCAGGGGTGTCCGGGGGGTGGAACGGCGCCCCCTTCGTGGTGGCAGGGGACCTGAATGCGGACCCCACACGGTACGAGATCTCATTACAGGGGCAGACCGCCATCGGACAGCTCCTGGAGCACCCCGCGGTGCACGACCCGGTGGAACTCCTCCGGAGTGGGGGGGCACGGCAGGCATCGGCGGCGGGGGAGCCCATCGACGAGATGAACACCGCCGCCTTCCTGGGAGGACGCCGGGTGGACTACCTCCTCCCGGACCGGCGACTGGAGGCCGTGGACGGAGGGGTGTACTGGCCCGATCCAGCCAACGACCCGGAGGGGGCCGCCCTGGCCGCCCTGGCCTCCGACCACCGCCTGGTCTGGCTGGACCTGGCGGGCCCCTTTCCGGATTGACGGCCATGGAACGGATCGTGGTGGACCCCGTGGAACCCACCCCAGACGCTCTGGAACGGGGAGCGGACGCACTGCGGGCCGGAGGGTTGGTGGCCTTTCCCACGGAGACGGTCTACGGCCTGGGGGGGAACGCCCTGGACCGGGAGGCGGTGGAGCGGATCTACGCCACCAAGGGGCGCCCGGCCACCAACCCGCTGATCCTCCACGTTCCGGACCGGGAGTCCGCTCGGCGGTGGAGCGGGGGGTGGCCCGAGGCGGCGGAGCTCCTGGCGAAGGCCTTCTGGCCCGGGCCCCTGACCCTGGTGCTCCCCCGGCACCCGGACATCCCCCCGGAGGTATCGGGGGGGCTCCCCACCGCCGCACTCCGGGTCCCGGCCCACCCGGTGGCGCTGGGGCTTCTCCGGAGGGTGGACTTCCCGGTGGCGGCGCCGTCGGCCAACCCGGCGGGGCAGGTCTCCCCCACCACGGCGGATCATGTGCTGAAGGGGCTGGGGGACCGGGTAGCGCTGGTCCTGGACGGAGGGGCCACACCCCGGGGAATCGAGTCCACGGTGGTGTCCCTGGTGGGTGCCCGCCCCCTCCTCCTCCGCCCCGGGGCCCTCCCGACGTCGGAGATCGAGGGAATCGTGGGGCCGCTGGACCGGCCGGGGGGAGCGCTGTCGCTCCATGAGGCCGCCCCGTCCCCGGGCATGCAGGAGCGCCACTACGCCCCCCGGGGAGAGGTGATCCTCATGGACTGGGATCCCCACGAGCGGGAGCGGGTGGCGGCGCTGGCCCGGGAAGAGGTGACCTCCGGGGGGCAGGTGGGAGCCCTCCTCCTCCGCCCCCTCCCGGGAGTGCCGGTCCACCACCCCATCCCCATGCCCGACGATCCGGAGGCCTACGCCCGGCTCCTCTATGCCAGCCTCCACGGGCTGGACGACCTGGGGTGCGACCTCATCCTCGTGGACCCCCCCTCCAGGGATCCGGCGTGGGAGGGGATCAGGGACCGGTTGACCCGGGCCGCCCGGGGGAAATAGGGGGGGTGGGGGCACGGTAGACCGTCACCCCGGTCTGATCCAGGACGAACCCGGTGCCCCCCGCGGGGAACTCCATCTCCACCGGATGCTCCACCGCCAGGATCCGGGAAAAGGGACGCTCCTGCCACATCTCCACCAGTCGCAACGCCAGTCGGGAGGTGTAGGGGGGATCCGCCAGCACCAGATCGTAGGCGAGGGGCTCCAGGGCGGCGGCGAAGGCCACCGCATCCCGCTTGAAGATCCGGCAACGGGAGCGGGCCCGGAGGCTGGTGACATTCCCCTTCAGGGCGTGGAGGGCACCCCCTCCCCACTCCACGAAGTCCGCCGCGGCGGCACCCCGGGACACCGCCTCCAGGCCCAGGGCGCCACTCCCGGCGAAGAGGTCCAGGACCCGGGCCCCGGGGAGATCGGCGGCCAGCTCCTCCATCCATCGGTCCCGTACCTCCTCCCCGGTGGGACGCACCCGCCCCCCCGGGGACTGCAGCGTCCGACCGGCCCAGCGCCCACCGATGATCCTCATGTGGGCATCCCGGGCTCGCCGGCCGGCCGCCGGCAGTTGTGCGAGGCGGGTGGTTCCGGAGGGTGGGAGGCGGACGACCGGCGGGTGGCGATCATCGGATCTCGTGGAGGGGAGCGTGGGGGCCGCGGCGGGGTAGCAAACGGGCTTCCGGCGGAGAAGGCCATACTGACTGGACCGGGGGCTTCTGTCCATGGGCGTCCACGGTCACCCGGGACAGGCCGGGCGTCCCGGAGGGAGGCAGGAGCCTCTCCGGCTCCTCTGTTGCACTTCCGACGGGGCACTGGCGGAAGGTGGGTGGATCATGCACCCTTTGGGGAGCATCGAAATGTTCCAGTTCGGGGAGGGGGGAGGGCGTGGGGCTTCAGGGA
>Ga0076930_101349_pt1 | contig 13632 bp, 11 predicted proteins | sample HotLakConsoUCCRE_FD_71149 | JGI IMG/M metagenome (GOLD analysis project Ga0076930, IMG submission 71149) | Hypersaline microbial mat communities from Hot Lake, Washington, USA - Hot Lake Consortium UCC-RE (version 3) (version 3) ...
TGCTTGTCCGGCACCAGATTGAGTACACAATTACTGACGATCACATCGGCCAGGTTATCAGAAACCGGCATGTCCTCAATATCTCCCTGGCGGAATTCTACATTATTCAAGCCCAATTTTTCTGCATTGACCCTGGCTTTCCGGATCATGGCTGCTGTAAAATCGATCCCGATTACCTTTCCACTTTCTCCTGTTTCATGCCGGGCCACAAAGCAGTCATTGCCTGCACCGGATCCCAGATCAATCACCGTATCTCCTTTTTGAATTTTGGCAAACTGGGTGGGTAATCCACAGCCCAACCCCAGGTCTGCGGATGCCTGATAGCCCTCAATTTGGGCATAATCATCGGTCATCATGTGATAAACGGAATCGTTTCCATCCTGGCTGCCACAGCAGGATGCATTTTCCTGACTGGCGATTTCGCTGTATTTTTCCTGTACCAGTTTTTTTAATGATTCTGAATTTTTCATTTTTGTTTTGATTTAGCAATTTGGACCACATTTGGGAGCGGGAAAACTTTCAAACAGGCTGCTGAAAATTCCCTTGATTTCTTCCCACCTTACCGGATTGATGCAGTAACTTACTGAGACCCCTTCAATTGTTCCCTGTATGATACCGCTGTTTTTCAGTTCCTTGAGGTGCTGACTAATGGTGGCTTGTGCCAGACCCAATTCTTCTACCAAATGTCCGTTGATGCAGGTATTGGATTTGAGCAGGTATTGAAGGATCGCCACCCTAGCCGGATGTGCCAAAACTTTGGCTATTGCAGCCAGTTCATTTTGCGTTTCGCTGAATAAATCACTTTTGGTTAAACCCATCTTAAACGTTATTTTCCACTATTTTTTCTTTATAAAAATCCAGCAAGGCTGGCAATAAATTTTCTGTCGGCAGGAAGGGAATGCCAAATACCCTTTCGGCCAGCCCTTCACGGATGTTCCTGAAAACCTCTGCTTCCGCCGTTGCCCTGCTATTGAGCAAGGGATCCTTGATGGATGCATGCATGGATAAGCTCTGGTTTACCACCCAGGCATAGGGGCTGATTCCGGCACGTCCTAAATCTTCCTGTAAAGCAGCTGCCTCCCGCATGGGTGTGGTTTCGGGAAGGGAAACCAATATGATCTTTGTCAAATCCCCATCTTTCAAGGCCATAAACGGAGTTTTTATTTTATCCGGATGAAGGCCGGTATGTCGCATCACTTCCCGGTGGTAGCTTCCGGCGGTATCCAGCAGCAATAAAGTATGTCCGGTGGGAGCCGTATCAATCACCACAAATTTTCGTTTGGCTTGCTGTATGGCTTTGGAAAAGGCATGAAATACAGCAACCTCTTCCGTGCAGGGGGATTTCAGGTCCTCACGCAGGAGTTGTATACCTTGCTCATCCAGCTTACCACCTTTTTGTTGCAATACTTTTTCGGTATACCGCTGGGTTTCCAATTTGGGGTCAATACGATCTATGGTAAGACTGGGCGGCAATGCATCCAATTGATGGATAAAGTCCTGCACATGGGCTGCAGGGTCTGTGGTAGTCAGGTGTACTTCAAACCCTTTCCTGGCGATCATGATGGCGAGGGCGGAAGCGGTAATGGTTTTGCCTACGCCACCCTTTCCCATGGTCATGAGCAGGCCATGGTCCTGGTTTTTGGTAATCTCTTCAACCAAATGATCCAGCCCGTCTAAATGCAGGTTCGGGTCGCCTTGATCGGAAACTACCTTTGCCTGCAATTTCCTATCCAACAAGGAGCGGAGTTTTTCTATGCCCAATACATTATAGGATAAAAGGGGAAATTGCTGCAAATCCAGGCCCTTAAGATTTTCAGGAATGGATTTCAACTGCTTTAGGGCCATTTCCTCCATTTTAGCCGCAAAAGCATCGGAAGGATCAAGAGCCTTAAATACCCCGTTGATCAGTAATTTTTGATTGTTCAGCCCCAATGCCCTGAGTTCCTCACTGCTGCGGGAAGCCTCCTTCAAAGCGGACTTTTCGGCCCGGGAAACCAGGTAAAATGTGGTTTGTGAAGGATCTCTTAGCGTGGAAACCACCTTGTTGTAACGTTCCTGACTACTCTTCAGGGCGGAAGTGGGCCCCAGGCAGGAAGCCCCATCCGGATTTTCTTCCGAAAATGAGGCCCAGGCTGCAGGCAGTTCCAGCAGCCTTAAGGTATGTCCCGTGGGAGCAGTATCAAAAATGATGACATCAAATTGATTGCCTTCGTTTTCTCCTGAAATAAACCGGGAAAATTCGTCAAATGAAGCAATTTCTGTGGTGCAGGCACCAGAAAGCTCTTCTTTCATTTTATTGATATCCGATACCGACAAAATATGGCTTAAAGGCTCCGTTACCCGGTTTCGGTATTCCTCCGCTGCAATTTCAGGATTGATGTTGAGGGCAGATAGGCGATCCAGCCCCTGAACAAGCTGAATTTTATCTGTTACCGGACTGTCCAGTACATCCTGAAGGTTAGAGGCCGGATCCGTGCTGATTAAAAGTACCTTTTTGCCCTCATCAGCCATTTTTACTGCAGTGGCACAGGATAAGGAAGTCTTGCCTACACCGCCTTTACCGGTGAAAAATAGATATTGTGTTTTACTGCTTTGCATGATTTCCTGAATTTATTTTAAAGGGTTTAGCAACAGCCTGACCCGGGAGCACAGGCATTGGAAGTTGGCTGCATCTCATTCAAAATAGCATTTGCCTGTCGGATGACTTCCTGACTGATGCTGTTTTTTACTTCATTTCCAATATTCATGGCTTCCGCAATCTCATCCATGCCAATCCCGTATTTTTTCGCCGCCGTAACATATTGTTTCAGCGCCTTTCCATTGGAGGAAGCTATAGCCGCTCCAATGCCTATGAGTGTCCTGGTTTTTTGTTTGGGGTTTCCCTGAACAGGGGATTCCTCTTCCGAAGCTTCGTGCTCTACAAGTTGCATCCATTCTGCTTTGGAAGGATACTTACCAGCTATTTTCAAATTTCCGTTTACCAGAATAAAGGGTAAAGCCTCCATTCCTTCCTGCTGCAATTTGGCCAGGGCCTCGGGATATTGATGAAATGCTTCTCCATCATTGGAGAGGTTATGCCGGTGAACATCATGTCCCAGGGACTTCAGCCACTTGACATGGGCTGCGGTCTGCACCAGGGCATCATCCACTTCTGGACCACAAACACCGGTGCTGCAACACATGGCAGGGTCTAATAAGGTTATTTTCATGATCAGTTGTTTATCTTTATTGATACATTGCAATATTACGATTATTTATCAGGAATAAAAATATTTTGGCCTTTACTAAAAATTAATTTTCAAATCATCACCATGATGTTAGCATCAATTTTATGGGGAAAGGCCGGATGTATAAAAAATCCTTTTGCAAAAAACCAGTAGAATAGAGGAAAACACAGACCAGAAGTATATTTTTGGAAATAATTTGAATTTAATTTTCACTTAGTATTCCATTAAAATGGCATCATATGGAAAATGTAACCTCATATCTTTTTGCTATCCTGATTTTCCTTGCTCCTTTGACCGAGGTATTTCCCCAAACCCAGAAACCCATAATAGCCATGGAAAAGACTGAAAACAAAGAAGTGCAAAGGAAAAAATTATACCAACTTTTGGGCAGGTTACCAGACAGGGACCGTCCAATTTCCGTAGAACTGATATCCACGGAAGAAAAAGACGGAGTCATTATAGAGAAATTAATGCTGGACATCAATGGGCAGGAATTGGTTCCTGCTTATTTTTCCAAACCCAAAAACGCCAGCGGAAAACTGCCTGTGGTATTGTTCAACCATTCCCACTTTGGACAGTATGAGGTAGGGAAAAATGAATTTGTGAAAGGCAGAAAGGAAATGCAATCGCCTCCCTATGCCATTGCTTTGGCCAAAGAAGGCTATGCCGGACTGTGCATAGATTCCTGGGGCTTTGGAGAAAGATCAGGAAGGGCTGAACTGGATATTTTTAAAGAGATGCTTTGGCAGGGACAGGTGCTTTTCGGTATGATGGTCTATGACAATTTGAGGGCATTAGATTACCTGATCTCAAGGGAAGATATTGATAAGGAGCGCATCGCCACCATGGGCATGTCCATGGGCAGCACCATGTCCTGGTGGCTGGCTGCTTTGGATGATCGGATCAAGGTCTGTGTAGACCTGAATTGCCTGACTGACTTTCATACCTTGATGGAGCAGGGAGAGCTCCGGCTTCATGGGATTTATTATTACGTTCCAGACCTGTTGAACCATTTTTCTACCTCCGACATCAATGCCCTTATTTCCCCCAGACCACATTTGGGTCTGGCAGGGGAGTTTGATCCACTTACACCTATGGAAGGGCTAAAAATTATTGATAAAAACCTGAAGGAGGTCTACACCAGGGAGGGTGCTCCAGAAGCCTGGAAATTAAATGTTTATCCGGTAGCCCATGAAGAAACAACGGAGATGAGGCGGGACATTTTGCAGTTTTTGAGGGAATGGTTGTAAATTGGAAAAATAAAACCCAGATAACATGAGATCCATTTGCCTTTTACTATTAATTTTTCCCTCCCTTCTTTTTGCACAGGAATTCATTCCCAATTACGATGAATCCAAAGTGCCTGATTATCAGTTACCTGATCCTTTGGTCTTTGAAAACGGGGACAAAGTAAATACTCCGGAAGCCTGGAGACAAAAACGGAGTGAAACCCTGAGGCATTTCGAAAAGGAGGTATATGGTATTAGCCCGGAATGGGACGGGGAAATCCAGGTTGAAATTATTTCTGAAAAACAAAATGCCGTTGGGGGAAAGGCCATAAGAAAAGAGGTGAAGCTTTCTCTGATCCGGCAGGGGAGAGAGGTTGATATATTTGGGTTGATTTATTTGCCTAAGACAAAGCAGCCGGTTCCTGTATTTCTGGGACTTAATTTTTACGGCAACCATACTTTGACGGAAGACAAATCGATCAGCATCACCAATGCATGGATCAGGAATAATGAAACCTATGGTTCCACTAAAAACCGGGCATCTGAGAAGGGTAGGGGGCTGAGGCGTGATAATTGGGGTGTAGAAGAGGCCATAAACAGGGGTTATGGTATAGCAACATTGTATTACGGGGAATTGGATCCTGACTTTGATGATGGTTTTGAAAATGGGGTACATGCCCTTTACCCCAAAAACAGAAATGAAAATGACTGGGGAGCCGTGGCAGCCTGGGCCTGGGGACTATCCAGGGTGATGGATTACCTGGTTACCCTGGAAGAAGTAGATGAAGAAAAGGTGGCGGTGCTGGGACACAGCCGATTGGGGAAAGCTGCCCTTTGGGCAGGAGCTACAGATACCCGTTTTGCCATGGTGATTTCAAACAATTCCGGCTGCGGGGGTGCCGCTTTATCCAGAAGAAGGTACGGGGAAACAGTGGGCCGGATCAACCGGGCCTTTCCGCATTGGTTTGCCGGAAGATTTGATCATTACAGTGAAAATGAAGCTGCGCTCCCCATCGATCAGCACCAACTGATCGCCCTTATGGCCCCCCGGCCGGTATACATCGCCAGTGGAGTGGAGGACCGGTGGGCGGATCCCAAAGGTGAGTTTCTAGGGGGCCTGCATGCTAATCCGGTCTATCAACTATTGGGTAAAACCGGTATGCCCGTATTTGAGCAACCTGATGTCGACCAACCTGTAATGGGAGATATTGGGTACCATGTAAGAAGTGGGGGACATGGCATGCTGCCCTATGACATGCACCAATATTTTAACTTTGCAGACAAGCATTGGAAGGGTTTCGACTGACGCTATTTTTATTCCCATTTACCGCAAAATTTAAACTGCCTGATTTTAAGATTTTTAATTAAAAGACCAGTTAATCAGCATTGCAGAAAGTATTATTTTCGAAAATAATGATTTGTAAAGGCAAAACACATTATTAAAGTCCAAAGAAATCCGGCAGAACCACTAAACTTAATTCAATTGAAATCATCAATCTAAGATTATGGAAGTAAAGCCCCCTATTTTATCCCGTCCAATATTGAAATCAAATTTAATTGTCTTTTCCATTTGCCTTTCATTACTTTCAATGAATCTTTGGGCAGGATATAGTCAATCTTCTGGACTTGCTTCATCAATTGATCAGAATTTTGAAAAAAGCAGTTTCATTTATCTGAGCAGAGATCGTTTGGACAAAGTAAAAATTTTAATTAAGAATGATGATCCCTTTTTTACAGAAGCCTATCAAAAGCTTATTGCCCAAGCAAATAAAGAATTGGAGAAAAGCCCAAATCCTGTAACCAATAAAACCCAGGTACCGCCAAGTGGGGACATACATGATTATATGAGTATTGCTCCCTACCGATGGCCAAACCCCAATTCAGCTGATGGTTTTCCCTGGATTGTTAAAGATGGGGAAATCAACCCCATGAGCAGAGGTGATAATACCGATAAAGTTCGTTTAAGTGAAATGTTCAGTGGGTTGGATAATTTGTCAATGGCCTACTTTTTTTCTGATGACCTCAAATATGCCAAAAAAGCCAAATACATTCTAGAAACGTGGTTTATAAATGAGGCCACAAGAGTAAATCCCAATATAAATTTCGGACAAGGAATTCCCGGAGAAGTTGATGGTCGGCGTGCCGGAATGATTGAGTGGAGAAGTATTTCCAGTGTAATTACCACTGTTCAGCTTTTGGAAGAAAACGGTCAATTAAATAAGCATCAAATGCTGGTATTAAACACATGGTTAATGGATTATTACACCTGGTTGAAAACCAACAAAATGGGAATAGAGAACGATAATGGTAATCAAAACCATTCCACTTGCTACGATTATCAATTGGTGGGACTTGCACGATATTTAAATTTGGACTCCGAAGCTAAAAGTAGGTTAGAAGCTGCAAAAACAAAGCGAATTGGGGTCCAAATTGAACCTGATGGCAGGCAACCATTTGAAATAGGGCGAACCAAATCAGTTCATTATTGCACGATGAACCTAAAAATCATGGTTTTTGTGGCTGAAATGGGCATTCCTCTTGGTGTAGATTTATGGAATTATGAAACCCCTGATGGAAGAAGTATAAAAAATGCATTGGAATTTCTCCGGCCTTTTGCAGAAGGTAAGGAAGAATGGACCTATAAGCAAATAACGGAGGGCGGTGCTGATACAGCCATTGAATTAGAGATGAAACCATTATTTAGCATAGCAAGCACCCTTTTTAATGAAAATTTAATTGATGAAAGTGTCCAGACCTATCAAAACTTAAGTTATTTGGAAAAGCTTCAGTTTCCACCATTATTTAAGATTAATTAGGTTAAGATAATGGTGGATTGAAAAAGCACATCGTTTTATTAAAATTCCACAGTTACTCTTGGCATTCCACTTTTTCTTCCCCTTTCTCATGATTCTTTTGCCACTTATGGTAAAGGCCAACTGGTTATGGTTGGAATATAACTGAATTATCTTATCCGTTTGCGGGCACTTGTAATATAGAAAAAGCTGATCTTTTAAGGTTAACTGGGTAAAAATATCCGGATTTGCTTTATGTATATCGTAAATATTCATTATTTCAGTATAATCTAGTGATTGTTTATCGCTCAGTCAAGGTTTTGCTGTACCATAATTTTAATACAACTGGTTATCATAATTATTACCATAAATGGAAATACCAAAAGCTACCCGTTCAGCCCCGGGGACGCTTTCGATATTGTTGCCATTTCTTTCTTATAGTGAACCAACAAGGAAGAAGTCATTTTATTCCGACTTTCAGTAGGACTTATACCAAAGGTTTTCTTAAAAATTTGGGAAAAATAGACGGGAGACTTGAATCCCACCTGGTAGGCTATTTCTGAAATGGTTAGCTCCTCTACAGTCAACAATTCCTTTGCTTTTTGGAGCCGTAGCATACGGATGTATATAGAAGCGGAGTATCCGGTGATGGCTTTTATTTTACGATGCACCTGCGAACGACTCAGGCAAATCGCATCGGCCAGGTGATTTACCGAAAAATCCTCTTCTTCCAGGTGTTCAAGAATTGCCCTATCTGCTTTCCCCAAAAAACTTATTCTCTTATGGTTGATGCCAATGCTTTTGTTCTCTCTGCTCATGGAGCGGTTGCTTTCCAGGAATAGATGCTGCATGATCCCAAATGTTAAGTGACTGATAAGGATTACATCACAAATCTAGTTTATTGTATGCAGGGCAGTTTTTCTTAAAAGGTATTTTATTTTGTTTTCCGGCTCAATCTTATGCACCAGGTCAATTTTTAGCACATGGCATGGGTTTGAGGACAATTATAACGCTTACGGTTTCTTTAACTAACCATAATAAATTCCTGGATTACTATAAAGGTTCCAACCATCAGGGTAAACCAACCGAATGACCTTTGTAAACTCATTGTGGGAATTCCTTTTACTATCCGGCTGCCCACGAAAATTCCTGAAATAGCAAGACCGGTTATCCCTAAAAGGAAGTTCCAGTGTATGGAATAATTGAGCACATCACCCAAAAATCCTATAAGGGAATTACTGGCTACTATAAATAGTGTCGTACCAATCGCTGTTTTAAGGGGTGTTTTGGTAAGAAATCCGAGTATGGGGATAATCAGGAAACCACCGCCTACACCCACCAGGCCAGTGATTAATCCAGACAACAAGCCGAAAAATACCAGTGAAAAAACGGATGTTTTTTTTTCATTTCCCTTGTTCAAAGTCCGTCCGTAGATCATTTTCAGTGAAGCAAGTATCATTAGAAAGGCAAATACGCCAAGGATAAAGGTGTTTTTTGAAAGGCTAAAGGACTCTATTTGAAGAATCTTATCAGGAATAGCAGGAACAATCCATTTTCGCATCAGAAAAATAGATAAAATGGAAGGAATGCCAAATATGGACCCCGTTTTTACATTTACCAACTGCGCATGGTAATTCAGTGCTGTTCCCACCAGGCTGGTTATTCCAACAATAAATAGGGAGTAAGCCGAAGCCAAAACCGCATCCATGGAAAAAAGGTAAACCAAAATCGGGACGGCCAGTATGGATCCCCCTGAGCCCAAAATCCCCAGGGTCAATCCGACAAAAAACAAAAAAAAGTAGCCCAAAATTTCCATGATTGAATTTGACCCGGATTTGAAATTATAGTTGATTAAAGCTTACTTATTAGCCGATATTAATGGACCAAATGGCCCGTATTTATGCTGAATTTCAGGAAAACTGTCCGTATATGGTCCAAAGGGATGATCAAATGGTTTTTTAGAAAGGTCAGGCCAATCCATGCTAAGGTCCTTTTCAGGCCTTGGCATGGAGTTGACATAAGCGGCCACATTCCAGGCTTCTTCATCGGTCAGGAAGGGATTATCAAAGGTTACTCCATAAGGCATATTAGCTTTCACAAAAGCAGCAAACCGCGATAGCCGGTATAAACCTGCTCCTGTATTGTAGCTATTTTCTCCAAATAGGGGAGGATAGGTGTATTCCAAGCCATTTTCGGCCAGAATACCCTCTCCATTATCGCCATGACACCTGCTGCAGTAGGCTTGGTAAACTGCTTTCCCCTTTACCGGGTCAGCTGCTTGTTCAGGAAGAGGGAGGTCAATTAAACCAAAACCCTCATTTTCGTTGTCCTTTGTAACATCCTTACCCACCCACTTCATATAAGCCACCATGGCTTTCATTTCCTTGCTTTCAGGATCAAGGGGCTGCCCGTTCAGGCTCCTCTCTATGCAGTCATTGACACGCTTTCCAAATCCTTCTATGGTTCCCGACCGGTTGCGAAATGCCGGGTATTTGGAGGCCACAAGCCCATAGTTATTACCATAAGGTACTGTTCCGGCCTTTAAATGGCAATTTTGGCAATTCATGCCATTGCTGATTTGCCTGACTTTTCCCTTAGGACCAAGGTATACAGCGGTATGGGCAATCAATTCATGACCATAGCGGATCAAATCTCCTTCCCGATTGGGAGGAAGGCTGGATAAAAGAGGCGGCTGCCACATCGATCCGGTAGAAATCCGGGCTGCCCTATCCGCAGATAGGGCAGTTCCGGATACCTGCTGAGGATCAATAGGATAAATGCCCAATGAATACCCGATTAGCAAGAGACTGGATCCGATGATACCCAAAGTCAAAACCTTTATCCATATGGTCAAGTGATGAAGTAATTGGTACAGCTTTTTTTCTTCCATTACGGATTGAAATTCCTATTGAGGTTTAATGATGAGATTCTTTGATATATCCCCAGCCTTCACCCTGTTTGGTGACGATTTCCAGGATACCATCCGGCACCGTTTTCACTCCTGCCAACAATTGAGAAGGCTTGATTTGATGTCTTTTCAGCGTGGCTTCACAGACCACAAAACTGACCTTCTCGTTGCCTTCCAATTGTAGGATTTCCTGTGATACAGTGGAGTGCTCCTGAAGCACCATGGGATAGGCCCCTGCATAGACCACTACTTCAAACTCTGAGTCAGGATAGTTGGTAGCCATCATGTTTACATGTCTGAGGGTGGCCTGATGCGTGGCTTCATCTTTACTGGTAACATCAAACACCACTTTTACCGGTAGGGATTGTGCCCAGAGCCCAAGGCTCAGAACAAACAAGGGGCAAAACAGAATGATTTTTTTCATCTTTTTGAACATTAGGATTAATCAGGAAATCAATTTTAACCTCCGGCATAAATGTAAGCGCAGTTTTTTTGATGTGCACGGGAAAGTGCCCATACCCCGGAAGGAACGATCTGAACCCGCCCTTTGTCCAATCTGCTTTCACCACCTCAGGGTCCATTTCCAACTGTTGTGCAGCCATACCACTGTAAACCGTTAAGGCCATGTCGCAGACACAAAACATGGCACCCCGTTTATGCAGTTGCTTGATACCATCTATTCCGGGCATGGGATAATCACCATCCCTGGGTATGAAAAATGGATTGCGTTTAGCGGGGGAACCGGTATTATTGTCCACTATCTTAAACATTTCCCCCAGGGGGTACTTCTCCCATAATTGGTCTTTCAAAGCAAAGGGAATGGCATTGTGTCGCAAAACGACCATGGCTGTCATTTCATCATCTGACAGGCCTGTCTGGTTGTTGGTTTGGTAGAATACCCATGACCAGATAAAGGGAAATCCGGCATGTGGTTCAGGAGCATCATATACTACCCGTTGATCCCCCTTGACGCCATCGAACCAGGCATCTGCTTCATGGAGGACTTTTGTATCCATTTTATCTTCAGGCATTAGCGGACTGGAAAAAGCAGAGAGACCTGCAGTAGCACCGGTGGCCAGGGCTCCAATAAATTTTCTTCGGGAATTTTTTACTGGGGTTTTCATGGTTGATTTGGTTATGGTTTATAAATAGATTCGTACAATAAAGCAATTGGGAATCAAGCCTGTTGGATCTAAACTTACCAGGTGAAAAGAATCAATTTCTTACCTTAAATAAAGGCCTGTACAGATTTTTCTGAGCAAGACCTGGCGGATCAGGTGCATTAGGCTCGTTGCCCACATGAATTGTACGTTTCAAAGCTATGGATTACAGCTCACAGCTGCTTTCGGTATTGTTGCAACTCCTTTCTATATTGTTGCAAGGGGCCAAAAATCAGTTAGTTGCGGCTTTCTGTGGGGCTTTCCCCAAACGTTTTCCTGAATATCTGAGAAAAATAAACCGGCGATTTAAAGCCTACCCGATAGGCAACTTCCGAAATATTGAAGTCACCGGAAGCCAATAGCTCTTTTGCTTTTTGAAGGCGGATCAGTCGGATATATATGGTGGTAGAATGCCCGGTGAGGGCTTTGATTTTGCGATGGACTTGAGATCGGCTCAGACAAATGGCTTCCGCCAGTTGATCCACAGAAAAATCTTCTTCCTCCAGGTGATCGAGGATGGCCTGCTCAGCTTTCACCAAAAAACTTTCTATGGTATTTTTGATGGGATAAGGTTGATCCTTTCCACTCAGGAAACTGCGGCTGTATTTCTGCTGCAGGTGCTTACGGGTTTCCAGTAGTTTTTCCAGCCGGATCATCAATTCCTCCTTATCAAAAGGCTTGGACAGGTAAGCATCAGCCCCCCTGGAGAGGCCTGTAAGCCTTGATTCCTTCTCTGCTTTGGCGGTCAGCATTATAATCGGAATATGATCGCTTCTTTTATCGGTTTTTAGCCTTGAGCAAACATCGAATCCATCCATGCCAGGCATCATGACATCACAAATGATGATATCCGGAATACTTTCAAAAGCCATTTTCAGGCCCGCATCTCCATTGGTGGCCTGCAGGCATTGGTACTTGTTTTCCAAAATTATCTTCAAATAATTGCCGACATCCAGGTTGTCTTCAATAAAAAGTACAAGGGGCAAGTCCTTTTCCAGATTTGTTGCAGGGCCGTCGTTGCCTGCTTCTGGCAGTGAAGGAAGAAATAAATTAAAAGGTTCATGAATAGCTGCCTGGGGAGCATGTAAAGTGATGGGAATGCGAACCGTAAAGGTACTTCCCATTCCCGGGGTACTTGTCAAATCAATGCTTCCGTTCATCAGTTCGACCAATTCTTTGGTCAGGGCAAGGCCAATTCCCGTACCTTCGGTATTGCGGGTGGAAGAATAATCTGCCTGGTAAAAACGGTCAAATATATGGGGTGTCTCCTGTTCAGAAATTCCTTTTCCATTATCCTCCACATTTAAAACAAAAAATTCCTTCTTGTTCAGGGTTTCCTGATCAAGCTGAATGCGAATTTCTCCTCCTTCGGGGGTAAATTTGACGGCATTGGACAAGAGATTGGATACAATTGCTGCCAGCTTTGCCGCATCTACATCCATGGGCAATTGTTCGCATGAAATATTCAGGGATAAATCAATCTGTTTATCCCGGGCAAGTGCCTGAAAGCCTTCACTGATGTATTTGATATAGGGAACCACATCAAGTTGCTGCAATTCCAGTTCCAGATGCCCACTTTCCAGTTTTGCCAGATCCAGCATCTCATTGACCAGCTGCAGCAGGTTTTTTCCATTTCGCCGGATCATTTCCAGTTGTTGCGTAGCTTCCTTCCAATGCTGCTTGCGGGCATTGCTTTGCAGGGTGTCGGTAAGACCGAGAATAACCGTCAGTGGGGTACGAAATTCATGGGTAATATTGGTGTAAAGATTGCTTTTAAAATGGTCTATTTCCGTTAGCCGCCTGCTTTCTTCCACGGCCAGTTTTCGGGAAACTTTAAATTTGTAAAACCACCTGGCCAATATCAAAAGTATACCGGCAAATAGGGTATAGGCCCACCACCGCGTCCACCAGGGAGGAGTAATGAAAAATGTAAAGGAAGTACCGGTTTCATTCCAAAGTCCGTCACTATTACTTGCTATAACCTGAAAGGTATACTGCCCGGGGTCCAGGTTGGTGTAGCGGGCGGTGCGTTGTTTACCGGCATTTATCCATTCTGCGTCATAGGGCAGCATCCTGTATTTATATAGGTTATTGGATGGATCGGTAAAATGTAAACCGGCATAATCAAAAGTCAAATCATTTTGTCGGTGGGACAAGGTAAGGGTTTCGGCAGGAGAACTTTTAAAAGGTTGCATGTCATAAGGTTTACCTGCTACCTGCAGACCGCTCAGGACTACATCCGGTGGGTAAGGGTTTCCTTTAATCTGATCGGGATAGAAGAAAACCATCCCTCCATCTCCGCCAAAAATCAGCGAA
>Ga0076930_100613_pt4 | contig 13604 bp, 13 predicted proteins | sample HotLakConsoUCCRE_FD_71149 | JGI IMG/M metagenome (GOLD analysis project Ga0076930, IMG submission 71149) | Hypersaline microbial mat communities from Hot Lake, Washington, USA - Hot Lake Consortium UCC-RE (version 3) (version 3) ...
CCGTCGCGGGCGACGAGCACCGGCACGTCGAGCGCCTGCGGCCGGTAGAGCCTGTCGAACGCCTCGACCGTGGGCGACGCCGCCTCCGCCGCTCCGGGACCGCCGGCGAACTCGGCCGGAGCGTCCTCGAAGGTCTCGATCTCGGAGACGACGGCGGGCGCCTGATCCACCGGCGTGAAGCGCACCTTCTGCACCTCCTGGAGCACCGACCAGCCGCCATAGCCGATCCCCCCGATGAGCAGGAGCAGCACGAGGATCGACCCGATGGCCCTCGGCTCGATGCCCGGATAGCTCTTCTGGCCGGTCGGCACGAACGAGACCGCCGGTTCCTTGAAGGGGTCGCGCGGGCCGGTCACCGTCGCAGGAGCGCCGCCCTTCGACTTGCGCCGCACCGAGGCTTCGGCGGACATGCCGTGGGCGGTCCGGAAATTTCCCTCTTCGCAGAACGTCTTGTAGGCCCATTCCGCGTCGAGCCCGAGGTAGCGGGCGTAGCTGCGCACGTATCCGGCGATGAAGCCCGGTGTCTCGAAGGCGGACGGGTCGGTGTTCTCGATCGCAGCGATATAGGTCGCCTTGATCTTGAGTTCGCGCTGCACGTCGAGCAGCGACTTGCCGAGCGTCGCGCGCTCGCCACGCATGATGTCGCCAAGACGCAATTCGAAATCGTCGAAGCCCTTCTGCTTCGCCGGTCCGCCGCGTCCGTCGACCTCGTGCACGGTCATGCTCTGCCCTGGTCCTGCAAGCCTGTCCCCGGATCGGGAGACGAAGAATCGCCCCCAATTACCCGACAATACTTACCACACCCCCAAGGGATGTGCACATCGGATGGACAGGCTACGCGGAAAGCTCGGCGCGATTAAGCGCACAATGCGACCAAAGTTCGTCCATCGCGCTCACGAGCGCGTCGACTTCCCGGGGTCCATGCACCGGCGAGGGCGTGAACCGGAGCCGCTCGGTGCCCCGCGGAACGGTGGGAAAGTTGATCGGCTGGACATAGATGCCATGCTTCTCGAGCAGCATGTCCGAAATGAGCTTCGTGTGCTTCGGGTCGCCGACGATCACCGGAACGATATGCGTGCCGTGGTCGATGAACGGCACGCCGATCGACCGGAACCGGGTCTTCAGGATCGACGCCTGGGTCTGGTGCCGCTCGCGCAGCGCCCGGTCGGTCTTCAGATGCGACACGCTCGCGGCCGCACCCGCGGCGACCACCGGCGGCAACGAGGTGGTGAAGATGAAGCCCGGCGCGTAAGACCTTATCGCGTCGCACATCCTGGCGCTCGCGGCGATGTAGCCGCCCATCACGCCATAGGCTTTCGCGAGGGTCCCGTTGATGATGTCGATCCGGCCCATCAGACCGAGCTGCTCGGCGACGCCCGCGCCGCGGGGGCCATACATGCCCACCGCATGGACCTCGTCGAGATAGGTCAGCGCGCCGAATTCGAGGGCGAGATCGCAGATCGCCTCGATCGGGGCGATATCCCCGTCCATCGAGTAGATGCTCTCGAAGGCGATGAGCTTCGGCGCGGCGGGGTCGTCGGCCTCGAGAAGCGCGCGCAGATGGCCGATGTCGTTGTGCCGGAAGATGCGCTTCGGCCCACCGTTGCGGCGGATGCCCTCGATCATCGAGGCATGGTTCGACGCGTCGGAATAGATGATCAGGCCGGGAAACAGCTTCGGCAGGGTCGAGAGCGTGGCGTCGTTGGCGATGTAGGCCGATGTGAAGAGCAGAGCGCCTTCCTTGCGGTGCAGGTCCGCAAGCTCCGCCTCGAGACGGTTGTGGTAGACCGTGGTGCCGGAGATGTTGCGCGTGCCCCCCGACCCCGCGCCGGTGGCGTCGAGAGCCTCGTGCATCGCCGCGAGCACGGCAGGGTGCTGGCCCATGCCGAGGTAATCGTTGCCGCACCATACCGTGACCGGCCGGTCGGACCCGTCCGGCCGGCGCCAGACGGCGTGGGGGTAGGCCCCCTTCCGGCGCTCGATGTCGATGAACGTGCGGTAGCGACCCTCGTCGTGAAGGCGCTGGAGGGCGGATGCGAGTGTCTCTTCGTAGTTCACCCCTGCGGGCTCCTTCTTTTCTTTCAGGGCTACCTAGGTCGTGTTCCCGAGATTGGCGAGGCTACAAAATGACGCTCTGATCTGAATCAATTCCCGATTCCGAGACACACTGCGATCGCGCCCGGGGTGCCGTTGCGCGAGCGGCCCCAACGAGGCGCACCGGCGACCGAGCGTCGAGCCGCGACGGCGCGATCAGCCCTGTCCCGTGGGGGAGGGCGGTCGCCGAGCGTTTCCGACCGAAACCGGGGCCGCCGCCGCGGAACCGACGATGGCGGTGCAATCGGCGGCGGGAAGGTGGCGCATGTCTCTCCTCCGGGATCGGAGATGCATCTGACCAGCGAATCGCCCGGAATGCCGGCATCGACCTTTCCCGGGCGCCCTGCTACGCCAACGCGCGACAAGGAGGATTTGTTCATGTCCATCGACAAGGTGCTCGACCGCCTCACCCGAGACGAGAACGCCGCCCTCGCGCGGCTCATCGACCTCGTGCGGATCCCGTCGATCTCGACCGATCCCGCCCATGCCGCGGACGTTCGCCGCGCCGCCGTCTGGCTCGCGGAGGATCTCCGCGAGATCGGCGCGACGGCGGAGGTGATCGGCACCGAAGGTCATCCGATGGTCGTCGGCGAGATCGGGACCGGCGCGCCGCACCTTCTCTTCTACGGCCATTACGACGTGCAGCCCGTCGACCCGCTCGACCTCTGGGAGCGTCCGCCCTTCGACCCCGCCGTCGAGGAGACAGGCGCCGGCGAGGTGATCCGCGGCCGCGGCACGTCCGACGACAAGGGCCAGGTGATGACCTTTCTCGAGGCGCTCCGCGCCTGGGTGGGGGTGCATGGGCGGGCGCCCTGCCGGATCACGGTGTTTCTCGAGGGCGAGGAGGAATCTGGTTCGCCGTCGCTCGTCCCGTTTCTCGAAGCCCAGCGCGACAGGCTCGGCGCCGCCGACATCGCGCTCATCTGCGACACCGCCCTCGCCGGGCCCGACCGGCCGGCGATCTGCACCCAGCTTCGGGGTCTCGTCGGCGAGGAGGTGACCCTGCGCGGGGCCGACCGCGACCTTCACTCGGGCCTCTTCGGCGGCGCGGCGGCCAACCCCGCGCGGGTGCTCGCGGGCATTCTCGGCGCGCTCCACGACGGGACGGGACGCGTCACGCTGCCGGGCTTCTACGAGGGCGTGCCAGAAACCCCTCCGGAGGTTCTCGCCGGCTGGGAAAGCCTCGGCATCGACGCCGGGACCATGCTGGGCGAGGTCGGCCTCTCGCACCCGGCGGGCGAAGCCGGGCGCAGCCTTCTCGAAATGCTCTGGGCGCGGCCCACGGCGGAGATAAACGGCATGATCTCGGGGTATACAGGCCCCGGCTTCAAGACCGTCCTGCCCGCCGAAGCCAGCGCCAAGGTCAGCTTCCGCCTCGTCGGCGATCAGGACCCGCAGGCGGTCCGCGCGGCCTTCCGCGCCTTCGTGGTGGACCGCCTGCCGCCGGACGTGACCGCGCGTTTCGCCGAGCACGGCGCGGGGCCCGCCTCGGTGATGGACACCTCGCATCCGGTCTTCGCCGCCGCCCGCGCGGCCCTCGACGCGGAATGGCCGAACCCTTCGGTCTTCGTCGGCGGCGGCGGCTCGATTCCCGTCGCGGGCCATTTCCAGCGCATCCTCGGCCTCAATTCGGTGCTCATGGGCTTCGCGCTCGACGACGACCGGATCCATTCCCCGAACGAGAAATACGACCTCAGGAGCTTCCGGAAGGGTGCACGCTCCTGGGCGCGGCTCTTCGGCGAACTGGCCGGCTGATGCCCCCGGAAGCTGCCGCGCCGCGTCCGACCCGGCGGCGCGCGCCGCGGGTGTCATCATCGGCCGTCAAGTATCCTCGGGGGGAGCGTGCCGCGCACGCGGGGGGCAGACAGCCCCCCTGCCCGGCCCGATACGAGCGGTTCGCATACACATGAAAAACCGGATCGGGGGGGAGAGAAGTGGCGCGGTTGACGGGGCTCGAACCCGCGACCCCCGGCGTGACAGGCCGGTACTCTAACCAACTGAGCTACAACCGCGCGGCCGGGTCACCCCGGCGTGACGCGCGTTCTAGGCCCGCGCCCCCGCCCCGTCAATGCTGAAAATCGCGGCTCAGCGCACGGACAACGGGATGAATTCGGCATCGTTCTCCGGCGGCAGGCTGCCCCATTCCCTCACGGAGTAGGCATGCTGTCGAAAGTGTTCATGTAGCGGATGACCACCGGTGCGAGCGTCACGATCAGGAGTGAGGGCATCATGAGAAGTGCCATGACCGCCGACATGTAGACCGGGAGCTTGTTCGCCTTTTCCTGAGCGCGTATTTCGCGGCGCTGACGCATGTCCGCGGAATACGCCAGCAGCGCCTGGCTCATGCTCGTCCCGAAACGCATCGACTGGAGGATGACGTTCGTGAAGGCGAACGCCTCGTCGATCCCGAGGCGCTCAGCCATTCGACGATATGCCGACTCTCTGTCGCGGCCCGCGAGAATCTCCTGCTGGGCCGCATGGAACTCCCCGCTGACCTCGGGACTCGAGAGCACCATTTCGTCTGCGACGCGGGACAATGCGGCGTCGAAGCCGTGTCCTGCTTCCACGGAAACCTGAAGCAGATCGAGCGCATTCGGGAAGGCTTTTTGAACCCGATCCCTGCGATCCCTCGTTCGGGCCGAAAGCCATGCTGCAGGTCCGTAGAAGCCAAGAAGAATGAAGACCGCAAATCCCAGCAGAAGTTGCGTGGTGTTCAATTGGCCCAAGCCCGCCTTGAACGAGACAGGGAGAGGCAGAAACTCGCGGAACAGAACCAATGCCGCGAGAAGGGCCGGAAGAATCAACCCGAAACCGATGCGGACACCATAGTAGACGAGAACGGCGTTCGGCCCGGTGAAGCCGGCGAACTCCAGTTCCCGACGAACCTTGTTCCGCTCCTCGGTCTTCGTTGGAAGAAATGCCTGCGCGACCCCGGAAGGCGCGTGATCCCGCTCCAGAAGGATGCCCGGACCGCCTTCCAGCACCGCCTCTCCCGCGCCTTTCATCCGGCGCAGCACGCGATCGTCTGCGCGGCTCCGGAAGACGCTCGCGAGACTCAGGAAGACGAGCAGAGAACCGGCGAACAGGCCGGCGATCACCATGTAACGGGCATCGACCCCGAGATTGCCAGCGGTTTCATTGAGCAATTCGATCATGACTGTCTCCGCTGTATTCAGAACTTGAAATTGACGAGCTTGAAGAGGACGAGGCCGTTGGTGACGATGAGGGCGAGCGCCACCATCGCGAGCGGCATGAAAAGTGGATCGTCGGCCACGCCGCCGTAGTATTCGGGTGTGATTATGGAATTGAGGCCCACCATCACGAACGGAATGCCCGAAAGGATGAATGCGGAAATGCGTCCTTCGGCGGACATCGCCTTGATTTTACGACGCATCATCATGCGGCCGCGCATCGTTTGGGACAGAATTGCAAGAACCTGTCCCAGGTTGCCCCCGGATTCATGCTGGATGGCGATCGCTGCGGCGAGGTAGGTGAAGTCCTCGCTGGGGTTGCGTTCGCCAAGCTTTTGCATGGCTTTCGTGATTTCCTCTCCGTAGGTCACGGAGTCGACGACGATGCCGAATTCCGTGCCAATGGGATCCGGCATGGTTTCCGCGACATTGGCGATGGATGTGTTGAGCGGGTGCCCCGCCCTCAAGCCGCGCGCCATAAGGTCGAGCGCGTCGGGCAGCTGTGAGGCGAGACGTTTCGTGCGCTCCTCACGAATTGCGACGAGCACCAGCAGCGGCAGTGCGACGGAGATGGCCGAGGCGATGAGGACGGCCAGCGGCCACGCGATGAATGCCGAAAGCCCGAGCGCGACAGCTCCGGCCACGACGACCGCTGCGAAGAGGAACGCGCCGGGGCGGGGCGGCAACCCGGCAGCCAGAAGCAGCCCCATGAGATCCAGCGAACCGCCGGCGAGCCGGCTTTTGCGCTGGGGTGCGAGAATGTCGAGCCGCTCCTGAATGTCCGTTCCCGCCGAAACCATGCGCATTCGCCGGGAACGTGCCTCGTCGGTCGTCTCGCGCCGCGAAAGAAGTTGGCGGAGTCCTTCGACAAGCAACAGCACACCGAGGAAGACTCCTATGAAGAGAAGCCAGTCGGGATTGATCCTTTGCAGCACGTCGCTCATGTCTGCCGCGCTCCCTTGACGAAGGTTTCCGGTGCGAGTTCGACACCTGCGTGTGCAAGCCGCTCGATACACTTCGGCCGGATGCCGGTTGCGACGAACTCGCCGAGCACATCACCGTTTTCCGAGCGCCCGCGCTGCTTGAAATAGAAGATGTCCTGCATGGTGATGACATCACTCTCCATGCCCGTGACTTCGGAAATCGACATGATGCGCCTCTTGCCATCCGGAAGACGTGCGAGCTGGAGCACGATTTCGAGCCCCGAGGCAATTTGCCGACGAACTGCGGAGAGTGGAATTTCCCCTCCGATCATCGCGACCATCTGCTCGAGACGCGAAAGTGCGTCCCGCGCGTTGTTCGCGTGGATCGTCGTCATCGAACCGTCGTGGCCGGTGTTCATGGCCTGGAGCATGTCGAACGCTTCGGTCCCCCGGACCTCCCCGACGATGATGCGGTCGGGACGCATGCGCAGCGCATTTCGAACGAGGTCGCGTTGCGTCACCGCTTCGGTTCCCTCGGCACTCGCCGGGCGTGTTTCCAGCCGAACCACGTGATCCTGCTTGAGCTGAAGCTCGGCCGCGTCTTCGATGGTCACGATCCTCTGTGTCGGATCGATGAACGCCGAAAGGGCGTTGAGCATCGTGGTCTTGCCCGACCCGGTTCCGCCTGAAATGAGGATGTTCAGGCGCGCCTCGACAAGCCCGCGCAGGAGGCTCACGGACTGCGGTGTGAGCGTGCCGATTTCGACGAGCCGGTCGAGCGTGAGCGGATCGCGCGAGAACTTCCGGATCGAGACAGTCGGACCGTCGACAGAGCATGGTCGGATGATGACGTTGACCCTGCTGCCATCCTCAAGCCGCGCGTCCACCCAAGGCTGGCTTTCATCGACCCTGCGGCCGATGCGGCTCACGATCTTGTCGATGATGCGCATCAGGTGGCGCTCGTCGCGAAACTGGACATCCGTCCGTTCCAGTCTCCCGTACCGTTCGACATAGACGTTGCGATACGAGTTCACGAGAACATCGGCGACGCTTGGGTCGGCCAGAAGCGGCTCGAGCGGACCGAGGCCGAGCACTTCGTCCAGCAACTCGTCCGTCAGGCTTTCGGTCGCGTCCGCGCGCATCGGCAGGTTGTCCGCGGCGATGAACTCCTGCACCAGACCCGCGACCTCGCGGCGGAGTTCCCGACGCTCCACTTTCTCGAGCACCGAGAGGTTCAGCCTGCCGAGAAGTTCGTCGTGAAGACGCGACTTCAGGTTGAGGTGGGCGCGCAGCGTTTCGTCAATCTCGCGAAACGGGGTCAGTTGCTGACCCGTCGCCGCCGGGCTTGCGGAGGGCGAGGAGCCGTTTGTCGGCTGGTGCCTTGCGGCACTCCGAGCTGGGCCAGGTCGCTCCACCGGTTTGAGACCGAAATCCTTGAACATGCCGTTCGAACCTTCCTATGCTCTGTTTTCCTTGAACCTGGCGGCTTCGATCGACATCGCGATCTGACGCAGGGACTTCGTCCAGGGGCTTCTCGGGGCGAGCGTCGAGAGCGGCTCACCGCGGTCGAGTGCGAGGCGCGAAAGCTTCGGTTCATTCGGCAGCCAATGGCGGAGCGGCAGGCCGAGCGCGGCCGAGGCCTCGCGATGGACCTTGCGCTTGATGACCGGTTTCGCCTCGCGCGAGACGACGACTTCGGCTGGAATCTCCGGATTGTCCTCGCGCATGAGGTCAAGGATCCGACGCGCACAGGCAATCGAGGGCACTGCGAGATCGGACACCATGAGAAGACGTTCCGCGCGGACGAGGAGTGGCTCGAGCCACGATACGAGCGCCGGCGGCAGATCAACGACGATGTAGTCGTACTCGAACTCGAGTGCCGAAATGATCGACCGGACCCGATGGATGTCGAGCGCCTCGAGAGGAACGGCCATGCGCGGCGCGACCATCACCTTGAGGCCGCTGGCATGGGTCAGCAGTGCGTTCCTGACTGCCTGTGCATCCGGCTCTTCGGCAAGACGCATCAGGGCGAGCATGCCGCCGCGATCTTCGAGATCGAGCAGGTTGCCGACATTGCCGAACTGGACGTCGAAATCCAGAAGAGCCACCCGCCGCCTCGAAGATCGACGGAAAAGACCGCGGCTCCCCTGCAGCTCGAGACCGAGGTTTACCGCGACCGAGGTCGCCCCCGCGCCGCCGCGCGATTTCGTGACAAGAATGAGCTTGCTGCTCGCGGGCTGCCATTTGACGGGCAGATTGCGCGCCCCCAGGGTCGCGATGTCGGTGCCCGCCAGTTTGTCGGCTGCCGCTTGGCCCTCACCCTGCCGTTCCCCGGGCGGCAGGTCGCCGCTTTCGGTGGCACGGTGCGTTTCGCCTGCTTCGCCCGAAGTCGCGGCCGCCTCCGCGGGCAGCACGAGGACCCCGGGCGGAGAATGCACCGCTTCGGAAGGAGCTTCTCCGCGCGACGCCTTGAACATGGGAGTGACTGTCATGACCAAAAATTCCCTTCGATTACAAAGAAGCGCACCGGTCTATCCTCCCGTACCAAGGTTGAGGTCCTCGCCCGGCAGCGAAACGCTCATGCCCGGCACATCGATCGCCGCGCCCCCGAGCGTGCTGCCCGATCCCGTCAGGGCGCCGATGATGAGACCCAGTTGCGAAACGAAGGAGAATTCGACGCCGGTCAGTTCCACCGTCACCATCGGAACGTATGGTCCGCCGAGAAACCCGAGTTCCGGGTCCGGCGTGTAGGCGAACCGGAGGTTCTCGATGCCGGTGTCCGGCGGAAGCAACGGCAGGATTCTCGCGTAGATTTCATCCGCCGTCGTGTTGCCGGCAACGCCGGTGCAGATGACGTCGCCGGGGTCCGCGCAGGTTCCGCTTCCCGCCCGGCAGAGCGTTCCGAAATTGGGGCTGGTCAAGTTTCCGCGCTCGTTGATCTGCGGAACACCCGCGCAGACCGGTGGCCGGACAGCGGCGATGCGCGCCGCGAGCTGGGTGGCCTTGTTCGCCTCTACCCAGGTGTTCGCCAGACGCCCGAAGTCGATGATCGCGAACAGAAGAAACAGAAACAGGAGCACGACGAGAGAAAACTCGACGAGACCGGCACCGTCCTCGCTGCGCAGGAAACGGGCGCGGCTCTCGCGCAGCTTCTTTCCAATGAGACCCCGACCGCTCATAACCCGAAGATCCTCGCGTCTTCCACCACGGTTGTCGTCAGGGTGCCGAACCCGGAGCCGCCGATGAGAGTGAACATCTCGGTGAAGGGCATGACGATCGAGAGATCGGCCGAGACCCGCACGACCGGAACCACGGCCTGACGCAGAGCGAGCGTGTCGATGCAGGTGAGCGTCGCGCTGACGTTGCCGATCGTGACGCCGCTCGTGTAGAGCGCGCCGTCGTCCTGATCGTCCAGGATCATCGCGCTGTCGATGATCGTCGTCAGATCTACAGGCACCGGCCGGCTCGCGAGGTAGGTGGCAAGGTCCGGGCCGGCCGTGCAGATGTCGTCAGGCGTCATGCGCGCGACGTATCGCGTGGCGTCCCTCACGCCCGCCACCGCCGCCTGGTACGTCCAGAAGAGCCGCATCGAGTCGACCGCGCCGAAGGCGACCACGAGAATGAGCGGCAGCGAGATCGCGAACTCGAGAAGCGCGGCTCCGTCTTCGGAGCGCCGGAACCGATGGAGGAGGTGAGCGCGCATCGCCATCACCGGTACAGCTGGACGAGGTCGCGGTAGACGCCGTTGAGAGCGCCCGAGCCCCCGTCGCCGGCCGTGTCCACCACTTCGACCATGATGTCGAAGTCGCTGCCGGTCGATCCGACCGGTTCGGTCATGAACACCTTCACGTATTCTTCCGCGACGAACGACGTGTTGCCGGTCGGGTCAACGGAGCAGTCGACGGCTGCGGCGACGAGCACACGCCGCTCCGGGTCCGGAATGGCGCCAGCCGTATGGCACTGCGGGAGGCCCGTCTCGTCGAGGTCCAGGATGTCGCCGCCGTTCGCCTGGGCAATTTCCGCCAGGTACATCTCGTAGCGCGTGCTGGAGATGTCGGTGCCGGCCGGGAAGGTCCCGTCGTGGTTCTGGTCGACATAGCCCGTGCGATCCCAGTTGCCGTCACCGAAGCGGTTGAGTTCACTGATGCTGGTGTCACGCGGAAGGGCCATGGCCTCGGATTCCGGTGCGTTGTTGCCGCGGCATAGCCCGTTGTTGGGCAGGGTCCCCTGGATCGTGTTGGGTGCCGGCCTGTACGCCTGCGGTGAGCTGGGAGCCTCCGCTCAGGACGGCGCTGATATGCGCGAACGGGGTCGTGACCGTCCGCTGCGAGATATCCACCCGGACGTATCTCGCGCGTGTCGGGTCCGTTGTGACCGTGGAAGCCGTATCGGAGGTATCCATCGGAAGGTCCGACAGGAATGTCAGCGGCAACAGGTCGGAGCTGCCGTCGAGTGCCTGGTTGCCGGTCGCGAAGGTCTGCAACCCGCCTATCAGCCCTTCCGCCGCGGCCGTCGCGCGTGTGATCGCGTCCGCTTCCCCGTCGAGTTCGCCCGCGGCGGCGAGCGCCACTTCGTCGGCGAAGGACTGAAGCTGCGTCTGGGTGGTGGCGATCCTGCCGATATCGAAGGCCAGCGCGAGAAAGCCGAAGCCCACCGCCAGAAACAGCCCCCAAAGGACAAGAACCGCTCCCCGCTCGTCTCTCGCGAAGGCGTCGAGCGACATGGCTTCCGTATTCGGCGGGTTGGTCATGGCGGTCTCCTTCACGGGCATCACTCGGTTGCGCCTCAATTCCGGATCGTGACTTCTTCGGTATCGGACGTGCCGCGGCGAATGATGATGGTCGGCTTGCGAACCGGCGCCGCGACCTCTTCCACCTCGGCGGGCGGGTCATCGGGCACGAGATCGCTCAGCCGCAGCCGCTCCACCGGCACGCTGTCGTCCGCGTCGGGGTCGCGCAGCGCGAGGCTCAGCGTTCCGGCCCTCTGGCCGAGTGCGAGGATCTGGCCCTCTTCGGATGTGGCCTCGACCGTGACGGTCGCCGCCAGTGCGGGTCGGTCGCTCATCTCGTCGGACGTCTGGTCGACGCCGATGACGCGAACCTTTCGAAGAATGGTATCGGTGATGAGCGAGGACCCTCTCCCGCGGGTCAGGAGAACGTCGACGAAATCGCCTGGTGTCACGAAACCGCCGACGGATGTGACGGCATCGACGCGGATCGCCACGGCGCGGGTGCCGGGCGACAGGGTGTCGACGATCGTGACCTTCTGGCCGAAGTCGGCCACCTTGCTTGTGAGGATGAGCTCGCCCGCCACCATCGAGCGGAGCGCCCGGCGCTTCTCGCCGCCCGGCTGGGCCGGCAGGAGGGCCGCGAAATCGGTGAATGCGCCGGCCGGCAGAGCGTCGCGCGGCCAGGACTGCTTCATGAGCATGTGCGGCTCGATGATGTCGCCCCGCCGGATTTCGGCAGTGGTGACAACGGCCTGGACGACAGCCGGTTGAGCGGCGGCGTCGGCCTGCGGAGCCATCAGCATTTCGCGTGCCAGCTGCGCGGAGCCGCCGGCGACGGCCAGGCCGACGAGGGCCATGAAGATTGAGGAAATGCGCATAAGAAAGACTCCCAAAGAGGCTTGTTCCGATCGGCCACCAGGTTTCTGGCGGCCGATCTTCTTGACGTTTGGACTTCTTGCTTAAGTACCGTCCCCTTCCGCCGGAATTGCTCCAACGACCTCATCTGATGCGTCAGCCGCGCCCTGGAACAGGGTTCCCGTGTTATTGGCCAACGTGACGAGCGCAGTGGTGCCCACGAGGATCACCACAAGAAGGGCGACGCCGTATTCAACGAGCGCGGCACCGTCTTCCTCGCGGCGAAACTTCGAGAGAAGTGTCTTGAATGTCTTCATGGTTTTGATCCGATCCTTTAGTTTCTAAGTTAGCCCCCGGAACTTGACCCACCGGGTTTCGGAACCGTTCATCGGCCGAATACGAGTAGGGTACGGCTGAATGGATCGGCCACATCCTCCAAACCTGTGAGAAAACAACGCCTCAGGTAGAAAACCTTAACTCGGCATACTACCTATGCGTGATCTGGCGGACGTCAAAACTCTGTTTCGTCAATTCGATCGGGCTTGATTCGGTTTGTTCGCTCCGCATGCCCGGATCGGACGGCGATTGCCCTGAAGCAATCCGAAACAAATCGCAATTCAGTATTGAATTCGGATTGCGGAGATTGAATTCAAAATTTCGGAAATTGAATTCAAAATTAAGGGAAGACGCAAGCCCTCCCCGTCGCATCCAACCCAGGGTGTAAAACGGCTCAATAGCACTCGAGGCGCATCGTCACCGCCGGATTCCACAAACCTTAATGCAGACTGCGACGGTGAAATTTCGCACCGCTTGTTCGCGTCCTCCGATTCGGCACGTGGGCGACACCCAGCAGACGTAATGAGTGATGTGACCGGCTGTGAGGGCGTTCTTTTGAGCCTGGCAACGTGTTTTGGTTGCAAGCCTGGGGGGGCTTTATGGTGGATATTAGTGCTGGTGGGCACCTAGATAAAAACGTGCTGCCGAAGTTGATGCTTTTGCAGATGCGATGGACCGAATGCCTGCACGGCGATGGGTCGTTGCGCGATACACTGACCGAACTCTCCGAACTCTTCCACGCACGCGTCGTGCACCTTCACCGCAGCTGCACGCGGATCGGTCGGCAACGGGCGATCGCTTCCGTGGATCACGGTGCGCAGGACGGCGAACGTCCTCTGACCTCGGCCATCGGCCCCACGCTTCTGAGCTGTGCGGGCATTCCGGCACAGGCGGGAACGGTCTGGACACTCGAGGACCTCTACTGCTCCAGCTCCGGTTTCGACGAGCGGTCTCTCAGATGGCTCAGAGATCGATGCATCCGGGATGTCGCGGCGATTGCGCTTGACCGGTCGGAAAGCGAGATCGACGTTCTCGAACTCTACCTGACCGCCCCTTTGCCGCAAGAGCTGCGAAGAAGCCTCGAAATCGTCTCCGTGGCGTTTTCGAAGGCATGGGCGCGTCGCCAGAAAGGCCGGCTCGCGCGACTTCTGAGCGCCAACCCGGCGATTTCCCAGGCACTGACGCGCGACCCCGTCATGAAGAATTTCTCGCCGCTCTCGGCGTCAAATCCGTTCAACCTGACCGCCGCGGAACTGAGGATCTGCGCGATGATGCAGAGCGGCCTGACGACAACTGATCTGATGGAAAATGCACGGATCAGCGAGTCGACGCTCCGGACCCACCTGCGGAACATCTACTCGAAGACAGAGGTCAGCGGCCAGCTCGAACTGGTCCGCCTCCTGCTCGCGGAAGACAACGGCCCGAAGACAGAGGTCGCGTAGAACCGAGTTTCAGGGGCGCGCGCCCTTCCGAAGA
>Ga0076930_101357_pt1 | contig 13507 bp, 17 predicted proteins | sample HotLakConsoUCCRE_FD_71149 | JGI IMG/M metagenome (GOLD analysis project Ga0076930, IMG submission 71149) | Hypersaline microbial mat communities from Hot Lake, Washington, USA - Hot Lake Consortium UCC-RE (version 3) (version 3) ...
GCACGCCGGTGCCGCGCCGGGCGCAGCTGATCCGGGTGCTCTACTGCGAGATCGGGCGCATCCTGAACCACCTGCTGAACGTCACCACGCAGGCGCTGGACGTGGGCGCGCTGACCCCGCCGCTCTGGGGCTTCGAGGAACGCGAGAAGCTGATGATCTTCTACGAACGCGCCTGCGGGGCGCGGCTGCACGCCGCGTATTTCCGCCCCGGCGGCGTGCACCAGGATCTGCCGCCAGCGCTGATCGAGGATATCGACCGCTGGGCCGACGAGTTTCCGCGGGCCCTGGATGACATCGACACGCTGCTGACCGAGAACCGCATCTTCAAGCAGCGCAACGTCGACATCGGCGTCGTGACCGAGCAGGATATCCTCGATTGGGGCTTCTCGGGCGTGATGGCGCGCGGCTCCGGCCTCGCCTGGGATCTGCGGCGCGCGCAGCCCTATGAATGCTACGACGAGTTCGAGTTCCAGATCCCCGTGGGCAAGAACGGCGATTGCTTCGACCGCTACCTGTGCCGCATGGCCGAGATGCGCGAAAGCCGCAACATCATCAAGCAGGCCTGCGCCAAGCTGCGCCTGCCCGAGAACCAGGGCCCGGTGATCACGCGCGGCAAGATCAGCCCGCCGAAACGATCCGAGATGAAGACCTCGATGGAGGCGCTGATCCATCACTTCAAACTCTACACCGAAGGCTTCCACGTTCCCGAGGGCGAGATCTACGCCTGCGTCGAGGCGCCGAAGGGCGAGTTCGGCGTGTACCTCGTGGCGGACGGCACCAACAAACCCTACCGCGCCAAGCTGCGGGCGCCGGGCTTCGCGCACCTTCAAGCGATGGATCACCTGTGCAAGGGCCACCAGCTGGCCGACGTCTCGGCGATCTTGGGTTCGCTCGACATCGTCTTCGGCGAGGTGGATCGCTAGGCGCCCCGGCCCTGCTTCATCCTGGCCCGAAAACTCCCGCCGGAGGCTCCCGCAGGTGACGCCTTCGCCTCGCTCGAAAGTTCAAGGACACCGCCCATGCTCCGCCGCCTCCACCCCGACCAGCCCGCCAGCTTCGCCTTCACGCCCGCCAACCAGGCCTGGGCGCGGGCGCAGATCACCAAGTACCCCGAGGGGCGGCAGGCCAGCGCGATCATCCCGCTCCTGTGGCGCGCGCAGGAGCAGGAGGGCTGGCTGACCCGGCCCGCGATCGAGCATGTGGCCGACACGCTGGGGCTCGCGCATATCCGCGCGCTCGAGGTCGCGACCTTCTACTTCATGTTCCAGCTGCAGCCGGTGGGATCGGTCGCGCATCTGCAGATCTGCGGCACCACCACCTGCATGATCTGCGGCGCCGAAGACCTCGTGGCGGTCTGCAAGGACAAGATCGCGCCGCGCGCGCATCAGCTGAGCGCGGACGGCCGGTTCAGCTGGGAAGAGGTCGAATGCCTCGGTGCCTGCGCCAACGCGCCGATGGCGCAGATCGGCAAGGATTACTACGAGGATCTGACGGTCGAAAAGCTGGAATGGCTCATCGACGAGATGGCGGCGGGGCGCGTGCCGACACCGGGGCCGCAGAACGGGCGCTACGCTTCGGAACCGGCGGGCGGCCTGACGTCGCTGACCGAGCACGAGGCCGGGCGCGACGCGCTCAACATCTCGGCCCGGCTGGCGACCGATCTTGGCGACACGCTCAAGCGCATCGACGGCACCGAGGTGCCGCTGCTGGCGCCATGGGGCAAGCAATCGGGCCGCAACGTGGAGGTCGAGCCGACACCGGACAAGCCGGTGCTGGCCGAAGGCCACCCCATCGACGAAACCGGGATCGACAAGCGCGAGGCCCCGGCCGACACCAAGGGCAAACCGGCCGAGTGACCCCGCCCGCTTCAAGGTGACGCGGCGCGTGCAGGGCCACGCGCCGACCGCCGACCGCCGACCGCCGCGCGCAAGAGCATGCGCCTTGTTTCATGGCAGCATCGTACATCGAATGCGGCCGGAGGCATGGCCGAGCTAGGCGCGTGCAACCCAGCCGTGTGCAGCGGCAACTATGTCGCGGCGGTGCTCACTGGACGGTGGCGCCAGGTCGTTTAGCTGTCAGCGCGAAAGACCGTCCAGGAGTTGAAAACAATGACAGAAATGACGAGCAGCCGCCGCTATGTGGCGATCATCGCGGTGTGGACACTGGCCGCAATCCTGGGCCTGACGGTGGCTCTTGTGGCCGTGGGCTTCCTCGGCCTGTGGATCGCCGTGGGCGCCGTGGCCGGCCTTGGCACCACCGTGATCTGCGGCTGGATCGGCCAGATCCTGTTTGCGACCGATGTCGATGCCATCATCGCCGCGCGGCGCGGCGCGGTCGCACAGGGCGACGCCGACGCGTAAAGGGGCAAGACAAATCTGATTCCCCGGGCTAAACATGAGAAAACACTCATGACTACCGGGGGATCTGCAATGAAATCCGCGTATGGCTCACTGATCAATCTGGCTTTCGTCTGGGGCATCGCCTCGGCCGCGGGCTTCGGCGCGATGGCGGCACTCATGCTCATCGGCGGCTGGACCGTGATGCAGGGCCTGTTCGCCGCTGCCATCATCTTCTTCGTCCTTGGCGCCGCGCTGTCGTTCCTGTTCCTCAAGCCGCTTCCCGGCCCCGTGCGCCCCGGATCGGCGGGATGGGGCGGGCTGACCGACCCGGCGGCGCCCCCCGCAGCTGCCCCGACGCCCGGCCCGGCCGCCCCCACCCCCGCCGCGGCGGCCGCGGCGGCGGCACCGCCGATGACGGCCGAGACCCCGGCGCCGGCGCCGGCGCCCGCTCCTGAACCGGCCCCTGAACCGGCCCCGGCTCCCGCCGCGGCAGAAGGCGCGGGCACGCGCCCGGTGGCGCTGGATGCCGCGCGCCCCGAAGGCCCGGACGATCTCAAGAAGATCAAGGGGATCGGCCCCAAGCTGGAAAAGCTGTGCAACAGCCTGGGCTTCTACCACTACGACCAGATCGCCAACTGGACGCCCGCGGAAATCGCCTGGGTCGACGACAACCTCGAAGGTTTCAAGGGTCGCGTGACGCGGGACGAATGGGTGCCGCAGGCGCGAATCTTGGCCGCAGGCGGCGAGACGGAATTTTCGCGCAAAGCCTGACAGGCTGGCGTATACTGCCGCTCGGGAGGGTTATCGACCACATAACCTGAGGAGTGATGGACATGGCCAATGCCGAAACGATGTGGCTGCGCAGCCAGTCTGCGCAGCGGGATTTCCTGAACCTGTTTTCCTACGGCACGGCCTTCTTCGGAACCGCGGCCATCCAGGCGCTGAGCTTCGGCATGACCGCGCCGCGGGTTTACTGGGCGGCCCTGGGGCGCGCCGCCGCGCCGCCGTCCCGGCCGCAGCAGGCCCTGCCCGCGACGCCCGCGGTGACGGAGCTGGCCGCAGCCCCGACGCCCGAGATCGTCGCGCCGACGCCGGAGGAGGCGCGTAATCCGGCGCCCGAACCCGGCGACATCCCGTCGCCCCGGTTGCTCGATGCGCCGCGCGGCGACGGCGCCGACGATCTGACCGCGCTGGCGGGGATCGGGCCGAAGCTGGCGCAGACGCTCAACGAGGTCGGGATCTTTCACTACGACCAGATCGCGGCGCTGGACGAGCTCGGCATCGCCCGGCTCGACGCGCTGCAAAAGGGCTTTCGCATGATCTGTGCCCGCCACGACATCGTCGGCCAGGCCCGGGCGCTGACCTGAGCGGGCACGGGGGCGGGGATTGCCTCGGCCCCGCCCGATCCGCTAGGCAGGGGCAACATTTCGCACTGCAGGGTGGCCGATGCCACGTTCCCCCGCCGACAGCGCCGCCGAACGGCGCCGCACCGCCCAGATCCGGCTGGCCGCCATCGTCATGGCCGCGACCATGGTGTTGTGGATGGGCGCCAGTTTCCTCGGCGGGCAGCTTGGCCTGCCGCCGCGGTTCGCGTTCCTGATCGACCTTGCGGCCATTGCCGCACTGGTCTGGGCGCTACTTGTGACATATTGGGTGTGGAAAGCGCGGCGCGAGGACGGTTCGCACCGCTGATGCGCCACGGCATGGCGGCCCGACGGACCCGGGCCAGAGACACGCGAGAGAGGCCAGATGCTTCAGGACAAAGACCGGATCTTCACCAACATCTACGGCATGCACGACCGCACGCTGAAAGGCGCGCAGGCGCGTGGCCACTGGGACGGGACCAAGGACATCATCGCCCTGGGACGCGACAAGATCGTCGAGATCATGAAGGCAAGCGGGTTGCGCGGTCGCGGCGGCGCGGGTTTCCCGACCGGCCTCAAATGGTCGTTCATGCCCAAGGAATCGGACGGACGGCCCGCCTACCTGGTGGTGAACGCCGACGAGAGCGAGCCCGGCACCTGCAAGGACCGGGAGATCATGCGCAACGATCCCCATACCCTGATCGAGGGCTGCCTGATCGCCTCCTTCGCGATGCAGGCGCATGCGTGCTACATCTACATCCGTGGCGAATACATCCGCGAGCGCGAGGCGTTGCAGGCCGCCATCGACGAGGCGTACGAGGCCGGGCTGCTGGGGCCGAACGCCGCGAAATCGGGGTGGGATTTCGACCTCTACCTGCACCACGGGGCCGGCGCCTACATCTGCGGCGAGGAAACCGCGCTTCTGGAAAGCCTCGAAGGCCGCAAGGGCATGCCGCGGATGAAGCCGCCGTTCCCGGCGGGGGCGGGCCTCTATGGCTGCCCGACCACCGTGAACAACGTCGAATCCATCGCCGTCGTGCCCACGATCCTGCGCCGCGGGGCCGACTGGTTCGCGGGTTTCGGGCGGCCCAACAACGCCGGCACCAAGCTGTTCGCGGTCTCGGGACATGTGAACAATCCCTGCGTCGTCGAGGAGGCGATGAGCATCCCCTTCGACGAACTGATCGAGCGGCATTGCGGCGGCATCCGCGGCGGCTGGGACAATCTCAAGGCGGTCATACCCGGCGGCTCGTCGGTGCCGATGCTGCCGGCTGAGGTGATGCGCGACGGCGCGATCATGGATTTCGACTGGCTGCGCGAGCAGAAATCCGGCCTCGGCACCGCGGCGGTGATCGTGATGGACCAGTCGACCGACCTGATCAAGGCGATCTGGCGGCTGTCGAAGTTCTACAAGCACGAGAGCTGCGGCCAGTGCACGCCCTGCCGCGAAGGCACCGGCTGGATGATGCGGGTGATGGACAGGCTGGTGAAGGGCGAGGCGCAGGTCGAGGAAATCGACATGCTGATCGACGTGACCAAGCAGGTCGAGGGCCACACGATCTGTGCGCTGGGCGACGCGGCGGCCTGGCCGATCCAGGGCCTGGTGCGCCATTTCCGGCACGAGATCGAGGACCGTATCCGCGTCAAGCGCGGCGGCACGGTCGAGATCGCGGCGGAATGACCGACGGGCCGCTCGGCCGCCGCGTGGGTGGCGCGCTGGCGCTTGCCTGCCTCCTGTCGGCCTGCGCGCAGGAGGTTGCCAACCCCTATGTGGTGACGGAGACCATGCTCGAGGTCGGCGCCATGCGCGGCGGTGCCGCCGTCATGGCCAGCGAACCCGCGATCGAGGTGCGCCGCGCCGATGGCACGGCCCTGCTGCGCGACGCCTGGATCGCCGCCGAGGCCGCCGCGAGGGCGCATTGCGCGGGGCAGGGGGCGGCCTACAGCCGTCTGCCGCCTTCGCGCGATCATACCGACATCAGGCTGGACGACGGCACCTTCTATTTCATGGCGGTTTGCGCCGGTTGAGAGCGGTGGGGCGCGGTGCCGGGCGCTTGACGCACATGCCCGAATGGGCGAGACCGGGCAGGGGCGACGTCGCGCCCGGACGACGAAGGCGAGCAAGACGGCCATGATGACCAGTTCATTCCGCATCGCGATGGCTCTCGGGCTTGTGCTGGCCGTGGCTGCCTGCGGCGCCCGCGATCAGGGTCCACGCAGCGTCGGGCTGCCCTATGACGCGCGCCTGTCCCAAGGCGAGACGCGGCGGGATTTCACCGTGCGCGTACGCGCGCCGGGTGCGACGCTGGCGGACGCCCGCGAAAGCGCGCGCTACGAGGCGACGCGCCATTGCATCGAACAGACCGGCTTTTCCCCCGTGGACTGGGTCATCGACCCGGCGACCGGCGACTGGGCGGTGACGCGCACCGATGCGGGCGAGCCCGTGGTCGCGGGGCGCTGCGCGCAGCGGTGATCGCTGGACGTCGCGCCCGATTGTGGCGAAATCGACTCAATTCCGCGCGCGCTGTTTGCCTGACGTTGCGAAAATTCGCCTGATTCCCTAATCTGGACGCCAGAGAACGATCACGGCCCGTGAAACGAGGCCGGACGGAACCGAGGCAACGAGGGGCAGTGTTTCATGGTGCGTCTGTATTGGTACGGGCTCGCGGTCATCTACATGGCCGCCTGCGCAGCCGGGATGATCCTGGGCTATACTTGGGGGATCGGCGGATCAATCCTCGGGGTCGTGCTGGGCGGCATGGCCGCATCCGGCATCGCGATGGCTCTCAACACCCCCGAACGCATGGAAGCCGCCGTCTATGGCATCCTCTCCATGGTGTTCATCACCGGGCTGGTCTGGGTGATCGTCGCCTTCTGGGGTGTGCGGATTTAGGCCCGCCATCGGCGGCCCGGCGCCGAGCCCGGTGCGCAACGCGTTCGTGTTATTGCATAACCTGCGGCCCTGACCCCATCTGCGCCAGGGGGATCACAGGCAGACAAAGGCAAGAACATCATGAAACTCTACGCCAAAGTGATGGCAGTCTCGGTGCTGGTCATGGCAACCGGGTTGTTGACCGCCGCCGGGGGGGCACGGGCGGATCAGTACGAGACGCTGCGCGCCGATCCGCGGCTGCACAACGGCCTGCTGGCCGTGACCATCGGGCGGCATATCGAGCGGACATGCCCGTCGATCGACCGGCGCAGCCTTGCGGCCAACGCCTTTCTGCTGGGGCTGGCCAATCATGCCATGGGCCTGGGCTACAGCCGCGGCGAGGTGACCGAGTATGTCGAGGACGATGACGAGCAGGAACGCTACATCGTGCTGGCGCGTCGATACTTCGCCGAACGTGGCGTGACGAGCGACGAGGATGTCGAGGGCGCCTGTCGCGTGGGGCGCGACGAAATCACTGCCGGTTCGCCCATTGGCAGACTGCTCAGAGAGGGCTAAAAGCGGGCGCAACCGCGAACGAGCCGGGCGGCGCAGACCCCAGACATGCCGCCCGAGCCGGAGGAAGGACCGCACCCCATGAGCGACCTGCGCACGATCAACATCGACGGCCGTGACATCGCCGTCGATCCGGCGCTGACCCTGATCCAGGCCTGCGAGCTGGCCGGGATCGAGATCCCGCGCTTTTGCTATCACGAGCGCCTGACCATCGCCGGCAACTGCCGGATGTGCCTTGTCGAGGTGGTGGGCGGCCCTCCGAAACCCACCGCGTCGTGCGCCATGCAGGTCAAGGATCTGCGCCCCGGCCCCGACGGGCAGCCGCCGGCCGTCAGGACCAATTCGCCCATGGTCAAGAAGGCCCGCGAAGGCGTGATGGAATTCCTGCTGATCAACCATCCGCTCGACTGCCCGATCTGCGACCAGGGCGGCGAATGCGACCTGCAGGATCAGGCGATGGCGTACGGCGTCGATTTCTCGCGCTACCGCGAGCCCAAGCGCGCCGTCGACAACCTCGATCTCGGCCCGCTGGTCGGAACCCACATGACGCGCTGCATCTCATGCACGCGCTGCGTGCGCTTCATCACCGAGGTCGCGGGCGTGCCCGAAATGGGCCAGACCGGGCGCGGCGAGGATGCGGAGATCACCTCGTACCTCGGCCAGACGCTGGAATCGGAGATGCAGGGCAATATCGTCGACCTGTGCCCGGTCGGCGCGCTGACCTCCAAGCCCTATGCCTTCACCGCGCGACCGTGGGAGCTGACCAAGACCGAGACCATCGACGTGATGGACGCGCTGGGGTCGAACATCCGCGTCGACACCAAGGGGCGCGAGGTCATGCGCATCCTGCCGCGCAACCATGACGGCGTGAACGAGGAATGGCTGTCGGACAAATCCCGCTACGTCTGGGACGGGTTGCGCCGGCAGCGGCTCGACCGGCCCTACATCCGCGAGAATGGCAGGCTGCGGCCCGCCACCTGGCCCGAGGCGCTGGGCCTTGCAGGCGACAGGATGAAGGCGGCGACGAAGCTGGCCGGCCTTGTCGGCGATCTGGTGCCGGTCGAGGCGGCCTTTGCTCTGAAACAGCTGGTCGAGGGGCAGGGCGGGTCGGTCGAATGCCGCACCGACGGGGCGAATCTGCCCGCCGGCAACCGCGCCGCCTATGCCGGCACCGCGACGATCGAGGAGATCGACACGGCCAAGGCGATCTTGCTGATCGGCACCAACCCGCGCACCGAGGCGCCGGTGCTGAACGCGCGCATCCGCAAGGCGTGGATACAAGGCGCCAAGGTTTCGCTGATCGGCGAAGCGGTGGATCTGACCTACGACTATGCGCATCTGGGCACCGACCGGGCCGCGCTGGCGGCGCAGATCGACGCCGCGCATGAAACTGCCGAGGGGGTCGACAGCCTGGTGATCGTCGGACAGGGCGCGCTGCGCGAGGCCGATGGCGCATCGGTTCTGGCCCACGCGATGCGGATCGCGGCCGACTCGGGCTCGGGCCTGCTGGTCCTGCACACGGCGGCGGCCCGCGTCGGCGCGCTGGATGTGGGCGCGGTGACCGAGGGCGGGCTTGCCGCCGCGGTCGAGGGCGCGGACGTGATCTACAACCTCGGCGCCGACGAGATCGACATCGCGCCGGGCGCCTTCGTGATCTACCAGGGCAGCCACGGCGACCGGGGCGCGCACCGCGCCGACGTGATCCTGCCCGCCGCCGCCTATACCGAGGAACAGGGGCTGTTCGTGAACACCGAGGGCCGGCCGCAACTGGCGCTGCGCGCGGGCTTTCCGCCGGGCGAGGCCAAGGAGAACTGGGCGATCTTGCGGGCGCTGTCGCCGGAACTGGGCGCGACGCAGCCCTGGGCCACCCTGGCCGAGCTGCGCCGGGCGCTGGTGAAGGCGGTGCCGCATCTGGCGATGATCGACGAGGTGCCGGAAAACGCGCTGCAGCCGCAAGAGCTTGGCACGCTGGGCACGGCGTCGTTCGTCAACGCCGTGGCGGATCACTACCTGACCAACCCGATCGCGCGGGCCTCGGCGCTGATGGCGGATCTGTCGGCACGGGCACAGGCACGCGCCGAGACGAAGATCGCCGCGGAGTGACGGGCTTGCGCCGCGCGCGGGGCGGCTTGCTGTGCGCCACGCTGCTGGCGCTTGCGGCCTGCGAGACAGGCGAGGACCCGGCGCCGGGAAGCGGGCCGCCGGCCAGCTACGACGGCGTCGACACGCGGTTGCTGGACGATGATCTGGTGAATTTCCGCGTTCAGATGACGGGAGTGGCGACCCGTGACGATGTGGATGCTTACGCGCGCTGCGCGGCGGCGCAATATGCCTTGATTCGCGGCTTCGGCTTTGCGCGACACGTCCGCACAAATGTGCAGGAACAGGGTGGCGTTTGGGTCGGAGATGCGGTTTACACCATCTCGCCGGCGCTCCCGCGGGGAGTTCAGACGCTCGACGCCGAAGTGGTGGCGGCCGCATGCGCCGATCAGGGGATACCGACGGTTTAGGGAACGACCCATGGACGGCTTCTTTTCGACCACGCTGGGCTTGATGACGATCATGGCGGCGCAAAGCCTGCTGGTGATCGGCTTCGTGATGATCAGCCTGTTGTTCCTCGTCTACGGCGACCGCAAGATCTGGGCGGCCGTGATGCTGCGGCGCGGGCCCAACGTCGTGGGGGTCTTCGGCCTGCTGCAGACGGTCGCGGACGCGTTGAAGTATGTGGTGAAGGAAGTCGTGATCCCGGCCGGCGCCGACCGCCCGGTGTTCCTGCTGGCGCCGCTGACCAGCTTCGTGCTGGCGGTGATCGCCTGGGCGGTGATCCCGTTCAACGACACCTGGGTGCTGGCCGACATCAACGTCGCCATCCTCTATGTCTTCGCGATGTCCTCGCTCGAGGTCTACGGCGTGATCATGGGGGGCTGGGCGTCGAACTCGAAATACCCGTTCCTCGGCTCGCTGCGCTCGGCGGCGCAGATGATCTCCTACGAGGTGTCGATCGGCCTGATCATCATCGGCGTGGTGATCTCCACCGGGTCGTTGAACTTCGGCGCCATCGTGGCCGCGCAGGATGGCGGCTGGGGTCTGTTCAGCTGGTACTGGCTGCCGCATTTCCCGATGGTGTTCCTGTTCTTCATCTCGGCGCTGGCGGAAACCAACCGCCCGCCCTTCGACCTTCCCGAGGCGGAATCTGAACTGGTGGCGGGCTACCAGGTGGAATATTCCTCGACGCCGTTCCTGCTGTTCATGGCGGGCGAATACATCGCCATCTTCCTGATGTGCGCGCTGATCACGCTGCTGTTCTTCGGCGGCTGGCTCAGCCCCATCCCGTTCATCCCCGACAGCCCGTTGTGGATGATCGTCAAGATGGCGTTCTTCTTCTTTCTCTTCGCCATGGTGAAGGCGATCGTGCCGCGCTACCGCTACGACCAGCTGATGCGGCTGGGCTGGAAGGTGTTCTTGCCCTTCAGCCTTGTGTGGGTTGTGCTGGTGGCCTTTGCCGCGAAATTCGAACTGTTCGGCGGCGCCTATGCGCGCTGGGCCGTGGGAGGCTGACATGACCCAGATCGACTGGAACCGTGCAGCGAAATACTTCCTGCTCGCCGACATGTTCGCGGGCATGAGGCTGGGGCTGAAGTATTTCTTCTCGCCCAAGGTCACGCTGAACTACCCGCATGAAAAGGGGCCGCTGTCGCCCCGGTTCCGCGGCGAACATGCGCTGCGCCGCTATCCCAACGGCGAGGAACGGTGCATCGCGTGCAAGCTGTGCGAGGCGATCTGCCCGGCACAGGCAATCACCATCGACGCGGAACCGCGCGAGGACGGGTCGCGCCGCACCACGCGCTACGACATCGACATGACCAAGTGCATCTATTGCGGCTTCTGCCAGGAGGCCTGCCCGGTCGATGCCATCGTCGAGGGGCCGAATTTCGAGTTCGCCACCGAAACGCGCGAAGAACTGTTCTACGACAAGGAAAAGCTGCTGGAAAACGGCGACCGCTGGGAGGCCGCGATTGCCCGCAACCTCGAACTGGATGCGCCCTACCGATGACCGATACACCCCAAAACCCGTTCGAAGCCATGATGCGCCAGACCCAGGAGATGACGGAAACCTGGGTCAAGTCGCTGAACCCGGCGCTGGCCAGTTTCACGCCCTCGACGCTCGACAAGATGTGGCCGACCGTGCCCGCCGAGATGCTGGAGGCGTTCCTGGGCCGGCAGTTCAACCCCGAGGGGCTGGAGGCCAAGACGCGGCTCCTGCTGACGCTTCTGGGCCTGACCATCCAGGGCGCGCTGGCCGAGGCGCAGATCCGGCTCACGGTGCGCCACGCGGTCGCCGCCGGCGCCACCAAGCAGGAGATCGCGGAAACCATCGGCCTTGCGGCGCTGTTCGGCGGCGTGCCGGCGATGAACAAGGCGATGGAGCTGGCGACCGAGGCGCTCGAGGAAGGAAAGGCCTGAGATGACCGTCACGGATATCGTCTTCTACATGTTCTCCGTGGTCATGGTGATCGGCGGGCTGATGACCGTGACGGCGCGCAGCCCGGTGCATTCGGTGCTGTGGCTGATCCTGTCCTTCATCTCGGGCGCGGGGCTGTTCGTGCTTCTGGGGGCGGAATTCGTCGCGATGCTGGTCGTCATCGTCTATGTCGGCGCGGTCGCGGTGCTGTTCTTGTTCGTGGTGATGATGCTCGACGTCGATTTCGCGGCGCTCAGGGCCGAGATGTCGAAATACCTGCCCGTGGCCGGCCTGATCGGCGTGGTGCTGATGCTGCAGCTGGTGCTGGCCTTCGGCCCCTGGACCTTTTCCGAGGGCTACGACACCCGGCTGACCAGCCCGATCCCGCCGCTGGAGGTGGCCCACAACACGCAGGCGCTCGGGTTGATCCTGTACGACCAGTATTTCCTCGCCTTCCAGCTTGCCGGCCTGATGCTGCTGGTCGCGATGATCGGGGCAATCGTGCTGACGCTGCGCCACCGCGCCGATGTGAAACGCCAGGACGTGGTCGCCCAGATGATGCGCGACCCGGCCAAGGCGATGGAACTGAAGGACGTGAAATCGGGGCAGGGGCTTTAGGATGATCCGGGCGGGGCAGCGCACCTGCGATCTGCCAAGCCTGCCCGAGCCGAGCAATCGCTGCCCCGATCACTAGGGGCGCCAGACCCGTGGTCGCAGTGGCCGCAGGACAGACCAGACCACCGGGCCAGACCCCGGAACCACGGATGGGGCGAAAGCCCCGGAGGGACGACATGACGATCGGATTGGAACACTACCTGACGGTGGCGGCGGCATTGTTCGTCATCGGCATCTTCGGCATCTTCCTCAACCGGAAGAACGTGATCGTCATCTTGATGTCGGTCGAGCTGATGCTGTTGTCGGTCAACATCAACCTCGTCGCCTTTTCCGCCTACCTGGGCGATCTGACCGGGCAGGTGTTCACGCTTTTCGTGCTGACCGTCGCCTCGGCCGAGGCGGCCATCGGCCTTGCCATCCTCGTGTGCTTCTTCCGCAACCGCGGCACGATCGCGGTGGAAGACGTCTCGAACATGAAGGGCTGAGCGCATGGAAACGATCCTCCTCTTCGCTCCGCTCGTGGGCGCGCTGGTCGCGGGCCTCGCCTGGCGCATCATCGGCGAGACCGGCGCCCAGGTGACGGCGACGGCGCTGCTGTTCCTGTCATGCATCCTGTCGTGGGTGGTGTTCCTGGGGTTCGACGGCGAGACCACCACGCGCGCGCTCTTCACCTGGATCGAAAGCGGCACCTTCTTCAGCGACTGGGGCATCCGCATCGACCGGCTGACGGCGATCATGCTGATCGTGATCACCACGGTCTCGGCGCTCGTGCATCTCTATTCCTTCGGCTACATGGCGCATGACGACAACTTCAAGCACGGCGAAAGCTACCGGCCGCGGTTCTTCGCCTACCTGTCGTTCTTCACCTTCGCGATGCTGATGCTGGTGACCGCCGACAACCTGCTGCAGCTGTTCTTCGGCTGGGAAGGGGTCGGCGTCGCGTCCTACCTGCTGATCGGGTTCTACTTCCGCAAACCCTCTGCCGGGGCCGCCGCGATGAAGGCCTTCATCGTCAACCGGGTCGGCGACTTCGGCTTTCTGCTCGGCATCTTCGCGATCTTCTGGCTGGCGGATTCGATCCAGTTCGACGTGATCCTGCCGATGGGCGCCGAGTTCGCGGAGATGACCCTCCCCTTCCTCGGGATGGAGCTGAACGCCGCCAACACCATCGCCATGCTGCTGTTCATCGGCGCGATGGGAAAATCGGCGCAGCTGTTCCTCCACACTTGGCTGCCCGACGCGATGGAAGGCCCGACGCCGGTGTCGGCGCTGATCCACGCCG
>Ga0076930_101358_pt1 | contig 13506 bp, 5 predicted proteins | sample HotLakConsoUCCRE_FD_71149 | JGI IMG/M metagenome (GOLD analysis project Ga0076930, IMG submission 71149) | Hypersaline microbial mat communities from Hot Lake, Washington, USA - Hot Lake Consortium UCC-RE (version 3) (version 3) ...
GGAATCTGGTAGAAAACAGTTACATCATCAATTTTGAGGATGCAACGAACGGAGACTACCAGGATTACATGTTTGTTATTGAAAATGTGATTCCGTTTGAAGACGGAACATTGCGGTTGAGTTTTGATCCGGAAGTATTGAGCTTAAACGGTACAGTCAATGACAGTGAGCCCATCACACAGGAAATCACCCTGAATGCCAATGGTGGATTGACTGCCGGCGAAGTTAGCCTGAGCAGTTCAGATCCAAGGCTTACTTTGCCGGAGACTTTCGAACTGGGTACCCCATTTGAAATCAACTTTGACAAGGCCGGATTGGCCATAGGCAACTATACGGTTACCCTTACAGCAGATGCTCCCAATTATGAAGCAGCAGAGCTGGAGCTTAGGGTGAACATTACCCAGGAAGCTGTTTATGTGTATCAGTTTAATTTCCAGACCCCGGAGCAGATTTCAGTATCGCCTGAAGGATATATTGATGACCTGGGTGCGCCTTATGGATTACAGACTACTGATTTGGGACAACTGAATTTCGGTTGGGTAAATCCGGGATCGGATACTCCTGCGGATGCCAGTGTCAATGGTAGAAACCGAAACACGGCTGCGGATGAAGATCCCTTGCTGAATACCTTTACCATCATCGGTCACAGGACTACCGCTACCTATCCGCAAAGGGATTGGCTGGTGGACCTGCCCAATGGCCTGTACAATGTGAACATCAGTGTGGGTGATCCGGATTTCACGGACAGTTACCATGCACTGGATGTAAATGGTGTCCGGGTAGTAGACTTCGACCAGGAAAATAACAATCCTGAAAATCTGGTATTCTTTGAAAATACCGAGTTGGTTGAGGTGACTGAAGGAAAGCTAAGGTTGAGCCTGGCTGCAGCAGGCGTCAATGCCAAACCAAACTATATCCGCATCGCACCGATCAATACGGCAGCGCTTCCACCAACCTTAAGTGCCATTTTCGATGGGCTTGAGGCAGAAGAAGGTGTCTACAGGGGACCTGTGTCCATCGCTGTAGAAGCTGCTGACCAAAGCGAAAGTGGAGAAATTGTAAGGCTGGAGTACAGCATAGACGGAGGATCATTCATAGATTATGAGTCAGCTATTGAACTGAGTGAAGCCGGGGATTATCAAATATTGATAGAAGCCGAGGACGGCAATGGCAATGTGACTTCCAGAAATTATTCCTTTACTATAGAAGAGCCTTCCGGAGCCCTGGTGGAGCTGGAAAACATGACCAAAGTACCGGGTACGGACAGGGGCTTCCCTGCAGAAGATTACTTCACCTTCTACAGGATTGAAAATACCGGTTCTACCGGAGCCAGGTTCCATGATGGCAATGTCATGCGACTGAACAATAGCGGAACCGAGCCATTGGTTATAGATGAGATCAATATTTCGGATGAAAACCGTTTTATCTACAATATTGTGCCTCAGGGAATCGAGTCAACAGCTCTGCCTTTGGTCATTCAGCCAGGGGAATCCAGAGACCTGTCCCTGACATTTATTGGTGTGAATGGCAACAATACCACCATGATGAAGGAGAGCATTGAAATTGTCAGCAATGCGGACAATGGCATCAAGGCTGTAGCAACCCTGCATGGTGGATATGTACCGGTACCGGAAGGTGGAAAAGAAATAGATGCCCAGCAGGTTTTTGATGCCTTTGGTTTCAAAACCAGCATGTTGAGTATTGTGAATGATGAAGGCACCATAGATCCGCCAAATACCATATCTTACAGGCCAAGTTCCAATTATCCGGATCCTGCAAATATTGATGCAGGTTACGAAGGGGACCTGATTCTGTCCGATAACTTTGTACAGGCAGATCCTACCAAACCGGTAATTGGCATACAGTTGTCTGCCCTTCACGGAGGACCTTCCAGTAATGGATCCCGTTTAGTGGAAGTGGAAGGCACAGGTACAGTCGGTGGCATGAACTTTAGCCACCAGGCTGATTGGTATCAGACTTTGCTACCAAAAGCGGGTGATAACGAAACCATAAACTTTGATGTAGCCAATAGTATCAATCAGGCCTTCCGTATTTCGGTAGCCGGTTACCTTTCCAGTGGAGGCAATAACATCAATGGTGATCGTCCGGATTTACTGGGGCTGAGAATTTACAAGGCGATTGACAGTGATGGGAACATCATACCGAATGAATACATCGTCCTTCAGGATTTTGTGCAGAATGGTTGCGGGGCAGGTTCTGCCAATTGCGACTGGAATGACAATACCTTCTACTTTATCAACATCAGGCCTGAAGCTGAACCCACAGCGGAAGCCATTGAGGATTATCTGGTAGATATTGGAGATTCCTTCAGCACAGATCTTTCGGGTTCTTTTGATAAAGGCTACCCAGGAAACAAACTGGAATACACTGTAGCACTTTCTGGAGGAGGAGCAGTCCCAGGCTGGTTGACCATCAATTCCCAGGGAGTATTGGCAGGAACAGTACCAGAAGACGAAGAAAATAATTACAATCTGGTAATCACGGCAACAGACCTGAATGGCCTTACTGCAGATGCTGAAATGAATTTGATCATCAATAAGGCACCTGTGGTAATATTGGATGCGGATGTAACAGAAGGCAGGGTTCCCCTGACGGTGGCATTCAGCAGTGAGAATTCTACCGACGAAGGCGAGATAGTAAGCTATGCCTGGGACTTTGGAGATGGAAACAGTTCTGTAGATCCCAATCCAACGCATGTGTTTAACAGCATTGGGGAATTTACGGTAGAACTTACCCTGACCGATGACCGTGGACTAGAAAGTTCGGCCACACAATTGATTGAGGTGGTGGATCTGGAAGGACCTCTTGCGGTAGCTGATGCTGATGTTCAGCAAGGGCTGGCACCATTTACAGTACAGTTTGACGGTACCCAATCTGAATCAAATACCAATATAGTGGAATACCTCTGGGATTTTGATGATGACAACACAGCCACAACGGTTAGTCCTGCACATACCTTTACTGCGCCGGGAAGTTATACGGTAACACTGACCATCACCGATGATAACGGCGCAACAGATGAGGCTACCCTTCAGATCGAAGTGCAGGAAAATTTACCACCTGTAGCTGTACCTGATGCCAGTGTAACCACAGGAGATGCACCACTCACCGTGGCTTTTAGCGGGGATGATAGCAGTGATGACCAGGGTGATGTGACTTACTTGTGGGATTTTGGAAATGGAGATACTTCTACCGAAGCAAATCCTGACTACACCTTTACAGAACCGGGAACATACGATGTAAGCCTGACGGTTACAGATGGAAGTGGAAACGAAGATGTACAACAGATTCAGGTGGTCGTTAATGATCCCGGCCAGCAGCCATCCCTGGAAATCAGGGTGAACGCAGGTGGTCCGGAGCTGACCTTTGAAGGAAATGTGTTTGAAGCTGACAATTATTTTGAAGGTGGAAAAACTTATTCCAATACAAGTGCTACCGTACCTGCCCTGTACCAGACGGAGCGCAGTTCCACACCAAAAGTATTTGGTTACAATGTACCGGTATCCAATGGAACCTATGAAGTCATCCTGCATTTTGCAGAGATCTTTCATGGTGCTACCGGTGGTGGAGGAAGTGGAACAGCAGGTCAGCGTGTCTTTGATGTGAGCATTGAAGGGGACTTGCTGCTGGATAATTTTGATATAAATGCTGAGGTAGGACCGGAGACAGCCAGCACGCAAACCTTTGAAGTAGAGGTGACCGACGGGGAATTGAACATGGATTTCTCTGCCCTTTCTGAAGACGGTGGAACAGATCAACCCAAATTGGCTGCCTTTGAGATTCTGAGTGTTGTTGAAGAGCCGGTTGCCCCGGACTTCAGCCTATACCTGAACACAGGTAGCACTGCGGATGTGAGCCTGGAAGGCAACACCTTTATTGGAGATGTGAATCTTCCTGCTTACTATGACACCGATCATACCTATACGAATGCTGCTGCAAGCACGGAGCAGCTGTATCAGACAGAAAGAGGGTCCGGAGCCAATCTGGCACCATTGACCTTGAGTGTAGCAGTTCCAAACGGTACCTATACCGTCAGCACTTACCATAATGAATTGTATTTTGGTAAAGTCGTTGGTGGTGATGCCGGAAGCAGGGTGTTTGATATCCTGATAGAAGGACAGCTGGTAAAAGATGATTTGGATTTCTTCCTGGAATCTGGAAATGAACCTTTCAAATTGACTTTTACTGATATTGAAGTCACAGATGGCATTTTGGAGATCACACTGGATCCAAGTGCCAACCGACCAAGTATTTCTGGTATTGCCATAGAAGGTGCTACCTCGGCCAACGAGCCTCCAGTAGCTGTAGCAGAAGCAGATGTGAGCTCAGGTATTGCCCCATTGACGGTCAATTTTACCGGAGAAAACAGCAGCGATGCAGAAGGAGATGTAAGTTATGAATGGGACTTTGGAACGGGAATTACCTCTACCGAGGCGAATCCGACTTATACCTTTGATGATGCAGATGAATATGAGGTAACGCTGACCGTAACCGATGAGTTGGGTCTTACCAACACGGCTACACTCAATATAGCGGTAGCAGCCAATGAGGCTCCTGTAGCTGTGGCTGAAGCTGATCTGAGCGAGGGATTTGCTCCATTGGAGGTGAACTTCACCGGAGAAAACAGTAGTGATGCTGAAGGTGAGGTAACTTATTTGTGGGATTTCGGGACAGGAATTACTTCCACTGAGGCGAATCCGACTTATACCTTTGATGATGCAGGTGAATACGAAGTGACACTGACGGTAACCGATGAAGAAGGGGAAAGTGATACTGCAGGGTTGACCATTGAAGTGGTAGCTAATCAGCCACCTGTAGCTGTTGCTTCCGCCAATGTAACTTCTGGCAATTTGCCGCTGACTGTAGACTTTACCGGAGATGCTAGCAGTGATGAAGAAGGCCCGGTTAGTTACCAATGGGATTTTGACAATGGATTTACTTCCACGCAGCCTAATCCTACCTTTACTTTCAATCAGGAAGGCACCTATGAGGTGAGCCTGACGGTGACAGATGCCGAAGGAGCAGAAGATACGGATGTGGTACAAATAACGGTTGGTTCAGTGGTAGTCATCCCGGATGATCCTGATTTTGAATTGAGGGTAAATGCCGGAGGGCCTGCATTGAGTCATGAAGGAAGGGATTTTGAAGCCGATACTTATTTCATCGATGGCAAATCCTACACCAATAGCAATGCGGAAGTACCTGCCTTGTACCAGACAGAGCGAAGCTCTTCCCCGCAGGTGTTTGATTATGCAGTACCTGTACCGGATGGCACTTACCAGGTGACCCTGCACTTTGCAGAGATTTACTGGGGTGCCAATGGAGGAGCAGATCAAAGTGCCGGTAAGCGGGTATTCGATGTAAACCTTGAAGGAGTGCTGGTATTGGATAACCTCAATATCAACGAGGAGGTAGGACCACAGACCCCATTAACGAAAACCTTTGAAGTGGAGGTAACAGACGGGGAGTTAAACATGAACTTCTCTTCCCTGTCCTCAGTGGGCGGATCAAATCAACCTAAGTTGTCAGCTTTTGAAATCGTAGGAGAGCAGGAGAACGAAGCTCCGGTAGCTGTAGCTTCTGCATCAGCAGGCTCTGGCACCGCACCGCTGACGGTGAACTTCACCGGTGATGCCAGCAGTGATGCGGAAGGAGCAGTCAGTTATGTCTGGGACTTTGGCACAGGAGATACCTCCACATCGGCCAATCCGGATTACACCTTTACCGGTGCAGGTACTTATGAAGTAAGCCTGACGGTGACCGATGAAGAAGGGCTGACAGATACGGCAATTCTGGAAATTGACGTAGAAGCACCTGTGGTCATCCCGGATGATCCTGATTTCGAACTGAGGATAAATGCCGGAGGGCCTGCATTGAGTCATGAAGGAAGGGATTTTGAAGCCGATACTTATTTCATCGATGGCAAATCCTACACCAATAGCAATGCGGAAGTACCTGCCTTGTACCAGACAGAGCGAAGCTCTTCCCCGCAGGTGTTTGATTATGCAGTACCTGTACCGGATGGCACTTACCAGGTGACCCTGCACTTTGCAGAGATTTACTGGGGTGCCAATGGAGGAGCAGATCAAAGTGCCGGTAAGCGGGTATTCGATGTAAACCTTGAAGGAGTGCTGGTATTGGATAACCTCAATATCAACGAGGAGGTAGGACCACAGACTCCATTAACGAAAACCTTTGAAGTGGAGGTAACAGACGGGGAGTTAAACATGAACTTCTCTTCCCTGTCCTCGGTGGGCGGATCAAATCAACCTAAGTTGTCAGCTTTTGAAATCGTAGGAGAGCAGGAGAACGAAGCTCCGGTAGCCGTTGCCACGGCTTCGGCAAGTTCCGGAGTCTCTCCGCTGACGGTGAACTTTACAGGTGATGACAGCAGTGATGCGGAAGGTGCTGTCAGCTACCTCTGGGACTTTGGCACGGGAGATACTTCCACGGCAGCCAATCCGGTCTATACCTTTACCGGTGCAGGAACTTATGAAGTAAGCCTGACGGTAACCGATGAGGCGGGAATGACAGATACGGCAGTCCTTGAAATAGAAGTAGAGGAGCCTGTAGTCATCCCGGATGATCCATTGTTCGAACTCCGTGTAAATGCCGGAGGTCCGGCCTTGAGCCATGAAGGCAGGGATTTTGTGGCCGACACCTACTTCATTGAAGGTAAGGCTTACACCAATAGCAATGCGGAAGTACCTGCCTTGTACCAGTCAGAGCGAAGTTCTCCCTCGAAGGTATTTGATTATGCAGTACCTGTACCGAATGGTACTTACCAGGTAACCCTGCACTTTGCAGAGATCTACTGGGGAGCTACCGGGGGAGGACCCGAAGGAACGCGCAACAGGGCCTTTGATGTGACCCTTGAAGGAGAGCTGGTACTGGATGACCTGGACATCAATGCAGAAGTAGGACCGGAGACCTTATTAATAGAAACCTTTGAAGTAGAAGTGACCGATGGAGAGTTGAACATGAACTTCACCTCATTATCCTCATTGGGAGGAGCAGATCAGCCTAAACTGTCAGCCTTTGAGATTATTGGTCAGCAGAATGATCCGGATTTTACCCTCTACCTGAATACAGGAAGTGCGGATGATGTAAGTTTCGAAGGAAAGACCTTTATAGGAGATATTAATCTTCCGGAATACTACGATTCGGACCATACGTTTACCAATACAGCTGCCAGCGAAGAACCGCTTTATCAGTCTGAGAGAGGTTCTGCTGATGGGCTGCTGCCGTTGAGCCTGGCTGTTTCGGTGCCGAATGGTACATACACCGTAAGTACCTACCACAATGAGCTGTTCTTTGAAGGTGGTGCCGGTAACAGGGTGTTTGATATCCTGATCGAGGGTGAATTGGTGAAAGATGACCTGGACTTGTTCCTTGAATCAGAAAACAATCCTGTTAAACTTACCTTTGAGAACATAGTGGTAAGCGATGGGGAATTGAATCTTGATTTCCCAGTTTCTGCCAACAGACCAACGCTTTCCGGTTTGGCCATTGAAGGATTCAGTTCTGCCGGAGCCAGGGTAAAAGCAGTCAGCACACCAATGCTGGTAGCCAGCCCCATGGAAGGAGAAGGTCCTTTATTGGTAAGTTTCTCCGGAGATTTACTGGGAACAGCCGATCCTGAACTCAGTTACTATTGGAACTTCGGGGATGGCAATGTTTCCAAGGAAAAGAATCCAAAGCATACATTTGCAGAGGCAGGAGACTATGAAGTGGAGGTGGGCATCAGTAAATTTGGTATACCGCTACTTACTGAAACCATTTCAATATCGGTTTGGAATGAACTGGCTGACCTGGAGGCAGAAGAAGCGGAGGAGAGTCCAATTGATGTCAGGATGTATCCTAATCCAGCTTCTACTTTTGTAAACTTAAGTATTGATCATGAAACCGAGCGAATTGCTGAAGTAAGGATCTTTGATCTTCGAGGAAGGCTGGTAGACATTTACGAGCCGGGAGATGAGATTAGCAGTAAAACTTATGAAATACCAGTAAATGATCTGGCCGCCGGAGTGTACTTTGTAAGTACCGTCACCCATACCGGCGCCAGGGACATGCAAAGGTTGATTGTGGTGCATTAATTGCTTGATTTCCAGATAGATTGGAAAAGGGGAATCCGGAATGGATTCCCCTTTTTTCTTTTGGTTGAATAGGCAAATTTAAATGTTTCCAAAAAGTGTGACATGGTCTAGGGAATGAGTTTTCTTGGTCTGGTATTTGATTATCTTTTAGGGAGTTTCTGAAATAGTATAAAAGCTTTGAGATACTTTATCATTAAGGGGTAGTAAATCTGCGATGAAGTTAATGTTTTCTCCGGGAGTTATGCGTAATAGAATACTGAAGGAATATTTTGGGTGAAAAGAATGATTCTAATAATCTCTGGTACATATCTATTTCTTATCAATTTTGTTTTTAATACCCATTCCGTAGCCTACTGAACGATTGCAATTGCTGAGAGGCTATGGATGAATGGGTCTGGATCTTTCTACTTTTAAAACCGATCAAAAAGTAGGGTTTGTTTTTGATAATCGGCTGAATGACTTATTTTTGAAATCTTAAATAAAACTTGCTCGTTTTTATACCAATGATTTATTTTTATTTTCTTTAATTTTGTCTTATTAACAAGAAATCTACTGTTTTTAAACCATAAAAAATGAAAATTCAGAATATATGTTGTATCGGTGCCGGCTATGTTGGAGGCCCAACCATGGCTGTGATTGCCAGGAAATGTCCTGACATAAAGGTTACCGTAGTAGACATCAATGAAGCCCGAATTGCAGCTTGGAATGATGAGAATGTAGAAAATATTCCGGTTTATGAACCAGGCTTGTCTGCTGTAGTAGCGGAGGCTCGCGGACGAAATCTATTCTTTTCTACTGATGTGGATAAGGCCATAGACGAAGCCGAAATGATTTTTATTTCTGTCAATACGCCTACAAAAACCTATGGGGAAGGGAAAGGTCAGGCTGCTGACCTGAAATGGATTGAATTGTGTGCCCGTCAAATTGCAGGAGTCGCCAAGGGAGATAAAATTGTAGTGGAAAAGTCTACGCTTCCTGTCCGTACGGCCAGTACACTGAAAGATATTTTAACACATACAGGCAATGGGTTGAATTTCCAAATCCTGTCCAACCCGGAATTTTTGGCTGAAGGTACAGCAGTGGACGATCTGATGGACCCGGATCGGGTACTTATTGGGGGAGATCAGACCGATGAGGGAAAAATAGCCATACAGGCTCTTGTAGATGTGTATGCGAGGTGGGTGCCCAAAGAGAGGATATTGACCACGAATGTTTGGTCTTCTGAATTGTCAAAATTGACAGCCAACGCCTATTTGGCTCAAAGGGTATCCTCCATCAATGCGCTTTCCGAGCTTTGTGAACACACGGAAGCAGATGTAAATGAAGTAGCCAAAGCAATTGGTACCGATTCCCGCATTGGCCCCAAATTTCTGAAAGCTTCCGTAGGTTTTGGTGGCTCCTGCTTCCAAAAAGATATTTTGAACCTGGTCTATATTTCAAGGACCTATGGCTTACATGAAGTAGCAGACTATTGGGAACAGGTGATTATCATGAATGATCATCAGAAAAGACGATTTGCAAAGAAAATCATCAGAAATCTGTACAATACCGTTAGTGGGAAAAAAATTGCTTTTTTGGGATGGGCTTTTAAAAAAGACACCAATGATACCAGGGAGTCAGCTGCCATTTATGTTGCCGACCACCTGTTGAATGAACAATCCCATATTGAGGTGTATGATCCGAAGGTGAACAAACAGCAGATTTTTTCTGATTTAGATTATCTCGGTTCGCGAAGCCCTGAGGAAAACAGATCCAATCTGACGGTTGGAAAAGATCCCTACAAGGTCTGTGAGGGCTCACATGCGGTAGCTATTCTTACGGAATGGGATGAGTTTAAAACCTATGACTGGCAAAAAATCTATGATGGTATGTTAAAACCTGCCCATGTTTTTGATGGAAGGAACCTATTGGATAAGGAAGCATTGAAGGCCATTGGTTTTCAAGTACACGCTATAGGTACTGCAGATTGAAAATAACATAGGATGGACAAAAAAAGGGAGAATTTTTCAATTCCCCCTTTTTTAATCAACTCTTTTTATTTGCCTTTGACATCGTCCTTCACCTCGTTCATGATTTTTTCCACCGCTTTTACATCAAGCTTTTCATCTTTTGCGAAAAAAGATGCCAACTTGGCAAAAGAACCACTAAAATAACCTGAAAGCAGATTGTTTATGGTGAAACTCCTGTATTCATCTTTCGACACAATGGGATAATACTCATGAGACTTTCCATAGGCATTGTGTTTGACAAAACCTTTCCTTTCCAATATCCGTATGATGGTTGATACTGTGTTATAGGCTGGTTTGGGCGCACTCATTTTTTCCAGGACATCCTTGACAAAACCTTTCTCAATGTCCCAAAGAATCTGCATGATCTGTTCTTCTGCTCTTGTTAACTCTCTCATATTTTTAATTAAGTAGGTGATTTTCCATGAACTTAACCATTTAGTTTTTTAATTGCAAAACATTTATTAAAAAAAATATTTTTTAGTAGGAATTATTCAAAAAAAAGTATTTATAATTAAAATTACCTTTCTGCAGGTCAAGTACAGAAAAGGCTGCCGGTTTCAGCAGCCTTTTTTTATGCAGCAGGTTTCATTTTTATTATTCCTGAAGCATGCAGCAGTTTGATAAGCGGATAGGTTGGATCAAATTCAAACCATTTGACTGCAAAATTCACTCGTTTTGGAAGCCGGTGGTGATTGTTTTGAAACAATTCCCCAAGCATCAGGAAATCCAGAAAGAGAGAGTTTTTGGAATGGTCGTTATTGTCAAAATTCGCATAACCATATTTATGCCCACTCCAGTTGACTATGGCACCATGAACAGGACCCATCATGAAATGAATAGGCAATAAAAAATACATCCACCAATGGGTGCCGGCCAATTCGAAAACGCTGATGGACAGTACGTAAATTAAAACGTAAATCAATCCCCAGCCCAACCTTATGCCCATGGTATCGGCAAATCGATCAAATCGATTCCAATCCGGCACGTCCTTGGAAAACCTTTCTTCAGGTTTTACTTTGAATGTGAAATGTTCATTGTAGATTTTTTTTGTTTTCCACATCATGGTAAACAGGTTTTCTGTATGGTGGGGGCTATGGGGATCATTAGGCGTATCGCTGTACGCATGGTGCATCCGGTGCAGGATGGCATAAGCCCTGGGAGACAAATACGAACTACCCTGAGCAATCCAGGTAAAGACGTAAAAGAATTTTTCCCAGAATTTACTCATGATAAACATTTGGTGTGCTGCATATCGGTGCAAGAAAAAACTTTGACAAAACAAAGAGAAATACCAATGCATTAGAAATAGAAGTAGTAGAATCACTAGCTGTAAGATTTGTTGATAATAATTACTGTAAATTTAAATCCAATTTTTTTTTTAAGGGCACCCAAAACCAGATTTTTTATAAAAGGTGATTTAATTCATCTTATTGGATATTGGCGGAAGGGGTATATGGTACCTATTTTTTTATTTGTTAACATAATGGATTACATTTAAGTTTAAAATGAATAAACCCAAAAAATATACCGATCTAGCTGAGGACAAAGATATGGGCCTCCATAGGCCAAAACCGGTTTCAGAAGAGACTGACGCTGACTTGTGGAACCAATTCAGGCAAGGCAGTGAAACTGCCTTTATCAAAATCTATGAACAGCATTTCGAACAACTTTTTAACTATGGGTACAGGCTTTCCGGTCAGTCCCAGCTCACGGAAGACTGCATTCAGGACGTTTTTATTAAAATCAGGCTCAAAAGAGCAGGTTTGGGAGATACCAATTGCATTAAATTTTACCTGATGAAATGCCTGAAAAGAAAGCTGGTCCGGGAAATGGGGAAATCCAAAAAGACCATCGCATGCCTGGGTCATGAGCCCTTCTTCATCATTTATTCTCATGAGCAGGTATTGATCGATCAGCAAATCCATGAAGAACAGGCGCAACAGCTGAATCAGGCATTGGAAAAACTGTCAGGAAGAAAAAAAGAAGCACTTTATTATTTTTACTTTGAAGGACTGCCTTACCACCAAATCAGTGAATTAATGGGTTTGTCCCATGTTAAATCCGCCAGAAATCTTGTCTATCAGGCCATTGCTACCTTAAAATCGGCACTTTAATATTGTTCGGTAAATAGAAACCGTATTTTTTTGAAAACCCAAAATAAAATTTTCGTGATTTTTTTTCTAATTATGATGTCATTTTCATTCCCTGTGTCTTATACCTATGAAAGTCTTTAAAACATGGAAAAGCAAAAGGACATCACTTTTCTTTTATTAACAGATCCGGAGTTTGTTCGCTGGGTTCGCAAGCCCAATGGCGAGTTGCATACTTACTGGAAAAATTGGATGCTTGCCCATCCTGATAAAGTAAAGCAAGTAAAGAAGGCCAGGGAAATTATTGTCGGGTTGCAGCTAAAGCAACCAGGCTTGGAAAACACCAATAAATACAAGGTGTTGCAGCAAATTCTGGCCAGTGAAAAAGCTGAGACAGCGACTTCAGGTAAAGTTGCCACCTTGCAAAGAAATCCATTTTTTTGGCTCCTTTTGGGGCAGTGGACCAAAGTAGCTGCCATTCTTGTATTGACACTAGTGTCTGTTTTTGCGCTAAGCAGGATGTCCTTTAACCCGCCGGTAGTGGTTGCTCCTGAAAAACCGGATAGGCCCCTGTTGACCAAGGTGACCCAATTTGGAGAAAAGCTAAATTTCAAACTACCGGACGGCTCATCTGTCTGGTTAAATTCAGGAAGTGAATTGATTTTTCCGGAAAAATTCGACTCTCTGGAGAGAAGGGTCAGTCTGATTGGAGAAGGATTTTTTGATGTTCATCAGGATTCCAGTCGCACATTCAGGGTTGTATCCGGAGATCTGATTACTGAAGCTATTGGGACCTCCTTTAATGTCAAATACTCCGAAAAAGATGAGTTGGCCGTTTCTCTGGTCAGCGGAAAAATCAAGGTTAATCATGATAGCCTGGAGCATGGTCTGTTTTTAGAACCCGGCGAGCAACTCCGATATAGGAATTCAAGCAATGGTTTTGAGTTGACTTCCTTTTCTCCAGAAGACATTACCGGTTGGAAAGATGGGCTGCTTCAATTTACAGATGCGGGGTTCGATGAAGTGATCGGTCAGCTGGAGCGCTGGTATGGGGTAAAAATATCCATTTCTGGAAAACCGGGCCATTCCTGGCGACTCAGCGGGAAGTATAAAAATCAAAATCTCGATTTGGTTTTGGACAGAATGGCTTATATAGAAAAATTTGAATACAAGATTATTGGTAAAAATGTAAACCTAAAATTTTAATTATATGATAGAAACCCAGTGAAGAATAGGACCTTAGTTCCTGAAATGGTCCGGGATGGAAAGTCATTGGGGAATACACCATCA
>Ga0076930_101360_pt1 | contig 13505 bp, 16 predicted proteins | sample HotLakConsoUCCRE_FD_71149 | JGI IMG/M metagenome (GOLD analysis project Ga0076930, IMG submission 71149) | Hypersaline microbial mat communities from Hot Lake, Washington, USA - Hot Lake Consortium UCC-RE (version 3) (version 3) ...
GCGCGTTCTTCTTGGCCTGTTCGAACATGTCGCGCACGCGGCTGGCGCCGACGCCCACGAACATCTCGACGAAGTCGGAGCCCGAGATGGTGAAGAAGGGCACGCCCGCCTCACCCGCGATGGCGCGCGCGAGCAGTGTCTTGCCGGTGCCGGGCGGGCCGACCAGCAGCGCACCCTTGGGGATCTTGCCGCCGAGGCGGGAGAATTTCTGCGGGTTGCGCAGGAATTCCACGATCTCCTCGAGCTCGTCCTTGGCCTCGTCGATGCCCGCCACGTCGTCGAAGGTGACGCGGCCGTGCTTCTCGGTCAGGAGCTTCGCGCGGCTCTTGCCGAAGCCCATGGCGCCGCCGCGCCCGCCGCCCTGCATCCGGTTCATGAAGTAGATCCAGACGCCGATCAGCAGCAGGAAGGGCAGAAGGCCCACGAGGAAGGTGGTGAAGCCCGACTGCTGCTGCGGGCGGGCGGAGACCGGGATGTCGTTGGCGATCAGCAGGTCGGTGACCGCCGCATCCTCGGGCTTGATCGTCACGTAGTCGCGGCCGTCGGTGCCGCGGTAGCGGATCTGCTCGCCGTCGATGGTGGCGGAACTCACGCCCGCGTTCTGCACGGCCTCGACGAAGTCCGAATAGGACCGCGTGGTCGACTGCATCGTGTTCTGTCCGCCGGAGAACAGGTTGAACAGGGCGAGGATCAGCAGGAAGAGGACGACCCAGAAGGCCAGGTTTCGCGCGTTGCCCAAGGAAAACTCCCGTAAGTCATGCGGCCCCATGGGGGACCGGCTGTGGCCTAAGATAGGCATAAGGGCGCAAGGTTCAATGTGGGAAGAGCCTCGCGGCAAGGGTTCCGGCGGCGGGCTGCCGAAGCGCGCGCGGGATCGCGGGGCCGTGACCGAGGTCGGGCACGGCGATCAGGCGGTCCCCGTCCCAGAGCGCGGGGCGGCCGTGCCAGAGGGCGGCGGGCAGGCCGCGGCGGTCTGCTGCGGGAAGCCGGGCCAGGCCGTCGGGGCCGAGGGCGCGGACCTGCAAGTGCCTGTTTCCGCTGGGACCATGGGTCCACTGGCCGTCCCAGAGCGCGGTTCCGTCGGCGGGCTCCGCCTGCCCGGCCACGGCGCCGGGCTCCCGGAATACGGTCAGCCGCGCGCCCCGCGCCACCGCCATGCAGCCGTGCAGCGTCACCGTTCCGCCCGCCAGAAGCCGGTCCAGAGCAGCCTCGAGGGCGGTGGCGCGGGGGCGGTAGTCGGCGCGCGCGACAAATTGCAGCGCAGCGGCGAGGAGGCGGAGCCGGGTGTCCGTCTCGACCCCGGCGAAGGCGTCGCGGTCGAGGCCGACGGCGCCGTCGGGCATGTCGCGCAGCACCACGCGCCGCGCCACGTCCTCGGCGCGCGCCTCGAGCGCCTCCCGCGCGCGGGAGAGGCGGCGGGCGGTGGCGGCGAGGGTGCGGCGGTCGAGGCCCTCCGCCTCCAGCGCGCCCAGAAGGCCGCGGATGCGGGCGCGGTCGTAGGCGGGGTCCTCGTTGGTGGGGTCCTCGGCGAAAGGAACGCGCAGGACGCTCAGGTAATGGCGCAGGTCGGCGCGGCTCACCTCGAGCAGCGGGCGGAGCTGCACCCAGCCGTCCACGGGGCGCCGCCCGGCCATGGCCGAAAGCCCCTCGGCGCCGGACCCGCGCTTCAGGCGCAGAAGGAAGGTCTCCGCCAGATCGTCCCCGGTATGGGCGAAGGCGACATGGCCTCCGGGGCCGGTCCAGCGCCCGAGGAGGTCGAGCCGCGCGCGGCGCGCGGCGTCCATCAGGTTGCCCTGCCCGTCCCATGTCCAGCGCAGCACCTCGTGCGGCAGGCCCAGCCCCCGCGCCTCGTCCGCCACGAGGGCGGCCTCCGCCGCGGCGCCGGCGCGCAGCCCGTGATCCACGGTGGCCACGCGCAGCCGGATGCCCATGACCCGCGCCCAGCCGGCGGCGAGGTGCAGCATCGCCATGCTGTCGCCTCCGCCCGAAACGGCGAGGCCGATCTCCGCGGGAAAGTCCGGGCCGACGAGGGCCCCCATCGCCCCGGCGAAACGGCGATCGAGGCTCACCGGGCCGCCGGACTCAACAGCCCAGCCGGGTCCGCGCGTCGAAGGCGTCGAGCGCCGCCTCGGAGGACGGGAAGCGGTTGCCCACCTCGCCGAGCGTGACGCAGGCCTCCTGGGTCTGGCCCATCTCCCCCAGCGTGGCGCCGAGCTTGAACAGCGCGTCGGCGGCGCGCTCGCCCTGCGGATTGCCCGAGAAGGCCGCGAGATAGGACCGTGCGGCCTCGGCCATCTGGCCCTGCGCTTCCAGCGCCTCGCCGCGCAGGTAATGCGCGCGCTGACTGAGGGGCCCGCCGGGATAGGCATCCGTATGGGCGCTGAAAAGCTCCGCCGCACGCGGAAACTCGCCCGCCTCGAAGGCCGCGAGGGCCGCGTCGAATTCCGCCTGTTCGCCGACGGCCAGCGACGGACCGGTGCTGGCAGGCGGCGCGGGCTGCGGCGCGGGCAGGTTTTCGGCCGCATCGACGCCGCCGAGGGTGGGCGTATCGCCGAGGGACCCGATGTCGCAGCCCTCCTCCAGCTCGCAGAGCCGGAATTCGAGATCGCCGATCCGGTTCGTGCCGTCCCGGGTGATGCGGTTGATGCGGAACTCCAGCTCCTCGCTCTTGGAGGTCAGGCGCTGCAACTCCGTCTCCATCGCCGTGACCCGGTCGAGCACCGAGGCGCCGCCCACGTTCACATCCGGAAACCCGGTGGTCGAGAGCTCGCGCTTGAGGCCCTGCACCTCCTGCCAGAGGATGGTCAGCTCCTGCCGGATGTCCGCCAGTGTCTCGTCCTGCGCCACCGCCGGAGAGGCCGCCAGCGCGAGCGCCAGGGTCGCCGCAAGCCGCAGGTGACGCATCAGGAGAGCGCCCCCGACGCGATCACGGTCACGGCCCGGCGGTTCTCCGCGTAGCAGCTTTCCTCGGAGCAGATGGCGATGGGCCGCTCCTTGCCGAAGGTCACGGTCTGCAGCCGCCCCGCGGGCACGCCCTGGCTCACGAGGTATTCGCGCACCGCGTTGGCGCGGCGTGACCCCAGGGCGAGGTTGTATTCCCGGGTGCCCTGCTCGTCGGCATGGCCCTCGATCACGGCGGTGTAGTTGCCGTTCGTCATCAGCCACTGCGCCTGCCCGTCGAGGACCTGCCGCGCCGTTCCGGTCAGGGTGAACTGGTCCACCTCGAAGAGGACACGGTCACCGATGGTCTGGCTGAAATACTGCGGGCTCGTCGGGTCCGAGCCCGGCGCCGTGTCGGACGGCAGGGGCGCCGCGACATCCGCGCCCGTGCCGGTGTTCGCCGCGTTGCGGTTGGCGCAGCCGGCGACGGCCAGCGCGGCAACGAGCAGGACGACGGAACGAAGGTGGATCATCTGGGACTTCCTGTCTCTTCGGAGGCTGTGGTTTCGAGGCACCCTAGCACGGGATTCGCCGTCCCGCACCTAGGGCTGGAGCGGCCCCCAGGAGGGATCGGAGGCGGCGCCGGGCGTCTCGACGCGGCGCAGGTTGCGGCCCGAGACATCCACCGAGAAGATCGCCGGAGCGCCGTCCGCCCCTTGCGTTTCACGGGTGAACATCAGGACCCGGCCATTGGGCGACCAGGTCGGGCTCTCGTCGAGGAAGGAGGCGGTGAGCAGGCGCTCTTCGCTCCCGTCCGTGCGCATCACGCCGATGTGAAACCGCCCGGCGTGCTGCTTGGTGAAGGCGATCATGTCGCCGCGCGGGCTCCAGACCGGGCTGCCGTAGCGCCCCTCGCCGAAGCTGATGCGCTGCGGCTCGCCGCCGCCCACGGGCATGACATAGAGCTGCTGGTTTCCGGACCGGTCGCTTTCGAAGACCATCCGCGACCCGTCGGGCGACAGCGAGGGCGCGGTCTCGATCGAGGGCGCGGAGGTCAGGCGCAGGTGCTGGCCGGTCGGCAGGTCGGTGCGCCAGATGTCGGTATTGCCGCCGGTGGAGATGGAATAGATCACGCTGCGCCCGTCGCTGCTGAAGCGCGGGGAGAACGCCATCTCGCCGTCTGCGACCGGCAGGGTCTGGCGGCTGACGGTTCCCACGTCGATGGCCTGGATCCGGGGAAAGCCCGTGTCCCAGCTCGTGTAGATCACCCGGTCGCCGTTGGGAGAGAAGCGCGGCGCCAGCACGATGGAGGCGCTGTCGGTCAGGAACTGCACGTTTGCGCCGTCGTAATCCATGATGCCGAGGCGCTTGCGCCTGTCGTCCTTCGGTCCGGTCTCCGCGACGAAGACCACGCGGCTGTCGAAATAGCCGCCTTCGCCGGTGATCCGGGTATAGACCTGGTCGGCCACCTTGTGGGCCATCCGCCGCCAGCCCGCGGTGGTGCCGACAAGCTGCTGGCCCGCGCCGAGCTCCTGGCCCGAGAAGACGTCGTAGAGGCGGAACTTCACCGTCACCTGCTCGCCGTTGACCGCGACCGCCCCGGTGATCAGCGCCTGGGCATTGATGGTGCGCCAGTCGACGTAGGACACGGGCTGGGCGAAGCTCGCCGGCGTCGACACGAAGGCAGAGGCGGGGATGCGGCGGAAGACGCCGGTGCCGGTGAGATCGGCGGCGATCACCTCGGTGATCTCCGCGGCGAGGCCCTCGGCGCCCGCGGTCTCGGCCTCGAAGGGGGCGATGGCGAAGGGCAGCGGCTCGATGTTCGGGTCGGTGATGGTCAGGCGCAGGGGGCCGCCCTGGGCCGAGGCGGCGAGGGCGCCCGCGAGGACGAACAGGAGCGCGAAGGCGGCCTGCAGCACGCGCTGCGGCCAGCCTGACGGTGCCGCCGCCGCCGCTGTCGGGCGGGGGAAGATGGGAAGGGAAGACATGTCACGCTCCATTCTGACCGACCGTGGCAGTGGTGGACAATCCTGTCCAGTTTCTCGGTCTGTTTCTGCCGGGACGACGGTCTCCGGGCAATCTCTCTGACGGCGGTCTCATCATGCTGTGATCGGCCTGCATCCGGTCACCTCCCGCTCGGGTCGAAGGTCATCTCGACGTCGCGCCACTGGTCGTATTTTTCGGACGGCAGGTCGTAGCCCTCGCTCTGGCAGCGCAGAACCGCGCGCCGCGCCGCCTCGTAGGCCGCGCGCTGGGCCGTTTCGGGCCCGTCGGAGGCCGAGACGAGCCGCGTGTCGCCGTCGACCCGGCCGTCCGGGGTGAGCGAGAAGCCCACGGTCACGGCGATCCGCGCGGCCTCGGACCCGGCGTCGACGGTCCAGCAGCCCTGCACCGCGATGCGGAAGCCCTCCTGCTCCGCGCCAGAGAGCGGCGGACCGGCGGGGGCCGGCGGCGGAGTGGCCTCGGCGGCGTCTTCGAGGGCGGCGGCGACGGCGGCGGCGACCGGATCGGGCTCGGGCTCGGGCTCCTCGGGCTCGGGCTCGGGCTCCTCGGGCTCGGGGTCGGGTTCGGAGCGGGCCTCGGTCACGGTGCCTTCGGTGACCGGCGCGGGTTCGGGCGGCGTGGGGCGGTTCGGGCGGGCCTGGGGCCGGATCGAGGCGAGAGGTGCCGAGGCCGCGGGGGTGTCGGCCTCGGTGACGATCTGGCTCGCCGCCTCCTCGGGCGCGGTCTCTTCCTGCGGTTCCGCGACGACCTCTGGCTCGGCCTCGGCGGGGTCCTCCGAGACGGCCTCCTCCGCCTCCTCGGCGATCTCGACCTCCTCGGGGGGCGGCGGGACGACCTCGGAGGCCACGCGCTCGGAGGGGCGCGGCACCGGGCGCGGGCTCACCTCGAGGGTCGGGTCCTCGACGACCTCGGGCACCGCGGGGGCGGGCGGCACCTCGGCGACCTCGGGCTCGGGTTCGGGGTCCGGCGGCGGCGGCGGCGGGGCCGGTTCGGGCTCCGGGGCGGGTTCGGGTTCGGGCTCGGGAGCGGGCGCGGGCGGGGTCACGGCGGTGGCCTCGGTCACGCTGTCGGGCGCCGACGCCGCGGTCAGGGCCTCGAATTCCTCGGCGGAGACGACCGAGACGTCCATCACGTCGAACTCGAACGGATCGGAGCTGAGGCCCCAGCCCGCCAGCATCCAGACGAAGAGGAACAGATGCCCCCCGCCCGAGACCCAGCCGCCCGGAGTGATCTCTCTCCACATTGCGGCTTACCCATCCGACCCGTCGAGCGCCGGCCCGCCGATATCGGTCACCAGCCCGATGTTGTTGAAGCCCGCGCGGTTCAGCGCGCCCATGATCTCGGCCACGGCGTCCCAGGAATTGGCCCCGTCCGCGCGCAGGAAGACGCGGTCGCTCTCGCGTTCCGCGGCGATGGCGCGCAGGCGGGCGATGAACTCGTCGCGCGCGACGTCGGTGGTCTGGATCTGCAGCCCGCCCTCGGCGGTGAGCGTGACGGTCAGCGGCTCCTCCTGCTCGGAGGGCAGCGCGTTGGCGGCGGTCTCGGGAAGCTGCACGGGCACGCCCACGGTCATCAGCGGGGCGGCCACCATGAAGATGATCAGCAGCACCATCATGACGTCCACGAAGGGGGTCACGTTGATCTCCGACATCGGCCGGGACCGTTTGGACCGCCTGCGCCGGCGGTTGCTGCCGCCGCTTTCGGATTTCGCCATGCCCGCGCCCATCTCAGGCGTCCAGCTGGCGGCTGAGGATAGTCGCGAACTCGTCGGCGAAGGCCTCGTAATTGGCCACGATCGCATCGGCGTCGCCCGAGAGCTTGTTGTAGAAGATCACCGCCGGGATCGCCGCGATCAGGCCGAGACCCGTCGCCAGCAGCGCCTCCGCGATGCCGGGCGCCACGACGGCGAGGCTGGTGTTCTGCGATTCGGCGATTTCGATGAAGGAGTTCATGATCCCCCAGACGGTGCCGAACAGCCCCACGAAGGGCGCGGTCGAGCCAATCGTGGCGAGGATCAGCAGGTTCCGCTGCAGGCGCTCGGATTCCTTGGAGATCGCCACGTCCATGCTGCGGTCGATCCGCGCCGCCGCCCCCGGGATCAGCACGCCGTCCTCGCGGTGGCTGCGCCGCCATTCGATCATGCCGGACACGAATATCTTCTCGCTCGGGCCGCGCGGATCGGGCCCGATCTCGTCGAAGAGCTCGTCCAGCGGCTCGCCCGACCAGAAGGCCGCATCGAACCGCGCCGCCTCGCTGCGCGCGCGCCGGTATTGCAGCCACTTGTCGATGAAGATCGCCCAGCACCACACGGACGCGATGATCAGCATGATCATCACCAGCTTGACCGTGATCGTGGAGCGGGCGAACAGCGCCCACATCGTGTATTCTTCCATGTGCCTGCCCGTCTGCTCGCGCCCCTTGTTTGCTTCGGACGCGAACGCGCCCCGGGGCCTTGGCGCCCTTATAACATAAAATACGCGGAATCCACGCGCGAAGCATCACAGCCGCGTTGCAGCGTCGACATGCGCGGGAGTTCGCCGGACGGCGCGGCTCAGGAGGGCGCGGGGCCGGGCGGCGGCTCCGGGCAGGGGGCGGACGACCAGGTGCTGACGCCGCCGTCGAGCGCCCCGCGGAAGGACAGGTCCGGGGGAAGCGCGCCGCCGCAGTAGGCGGCCAGCCCGGCGCTGGCGCGGGCGCGGTCCTCGACCGGCAGCGCCCCGCCTTCGGGGCCGGTCACGACGAGGCCGCCGAATTCGGGGAAGGGCTCGATCTGTTCTCCGCCGGGGAGCGTGACGGGGCTGAAACGGGCGAGGTCGGGGTCCTCGGTCACGAGGACGGTGCCGAGAGTGGTGTCGACGAGGACGCCGGGGCTGCAGGCCGCGAGGGCCAGGGCCGGCAGGACGGCGGGGAGGACGGAGGGACGGCTGCGGGTCATCGGGCTTCCTTTCAGGTGGCGCACCCGGAATGCCGGGGACGCAGACGACCGGGGCCCGGGGCGCGCGGGCCCTCGGGGAACCCTGCCCGCTTCGACCGGTCCGATCAAGGATCGGGACGGGCCGCGCCGTAAGCAACGAGCCCCGCGAGGGCCCGGGGCAGGCGCTGCGGGCGGCCCGACCGGCCGAGGGCCACGAGCTCCACCCGGGCGACGAAGAGCCGCGTCTCGCCCCGCAGCACGTCCTGGACGAGACCGAGCCGCGCCGGACGCAGGCTTTCGAGGCGCGTATGGACGGTCAGCAGATCGTCGAAGAGGGCGGGTTTGAGGTAGTCCGCCTCGATCCGCCGCACCGCGAAGACGGTGCCCGTCTCAGCCTTCATCCGCGCCTGGTCGATGCCGAGGGAGCGCACCCATTCGGTACGCGCCCGCTCAATGAATTTCAGATAGTTCGCGTAATAGACGATGCCCGCGAAGTCGGTGTCCTCGTAATAGACGCGGCAGGTGAAGCTGTGGGTCATGACCTGTCGTCGCCGCGTGCGAGAACCGCGAAGGAGAAGGCCTGACGGTTTTCCATGGGCGTCAGGTGGACATGGCCGCCGCCCTCCACCAGCCGCAGCCCGCCGGGCAGATGACGCCCGATCTCGGCTGCGATCTCCTCGGGCGCATAGCGGCAGACGGGCAGCCCCGAACAGGTCTCCGGACCCTCGGGCGCGAAGGTCATCACGACGGCCCGCCCCCCGGGGGCCAGCGCCGCGTCGAGGGTCGCGGCATAGGCGGCCCGGTCGCCCGCGGCGGTCAGGAAATGAAAGGCCGCCCGGTCATGCCAGAGCCCGTAGGCACGGTCCGGCGTCCAGCGGGTCACGTCCGCCACGACGAAGTCCGCCGCCGCCCCGAGCCTGTCGCGGCCGATCCGAAGGGCCGCAGCGGAGAGATCGAGCACCGTCACCGGACCGCGTCCGGCCGCAAGTAGCCTGTCGGCCAGCCGCGACGCGCCGCCGCCCACGTCGAGCACCGGCAGGCCGGGCGGAGCATGGCGCAGCACCAGCTCCGCCGAGAGGTCCGGCGCGGCCTCGAACCAGGTCAGCCGCTCTTCCTCGCGGGCGCCGTAGACGGTGTCCCAGTGCAGGGGATCGCTCATGTCTGTCTCCTCGTTCTGGCATGGAGCCTCAGGGCGTGGCTCGGGTCCTCCGCCACCGCCGGCAGGACCGGATCGTAGGCCGCGCGGATCACCGCGCCGATCTCGGGTCGCAGCACGGCCACGCCCGAGGCCAGCGCCAGCGGCGCGCGGTCGGTGAAGGCGGTGTCGGACCACAAGAGGATCGTCTGCACCGCCTGGCTGAGCGCCAGCGTCGCCGCGGGCACGGCGGCGAGATCCGCATCCATCCGCAGGAAGACGAAGCAGGCCCGGATGGCCCCCGAGGGATCGAAGCGGAAGACGCGGTACTGGTTCGCGCCCGCCGCCTCGAGCCGGGCGAGGAGAGCGGGCAGCCCCTCGATCAGCCGGTCGAGATCGGGCACCTCGCCGAGCTCCGCCCACTCGCGGCAGAAGAAGACCATGAGATTGGCGCCCAGTTCGGGGTCGGTCTCGGCCATCCGGTGCCCGGCGAGCGTCACCACCGCCTCGAAGGCGCCTTTCAGCACCTCAAGCGTCGGTTCCTCCACGCCGAAGACCACGGGCGCCAGCGGCCGCCCCCAGCGCGCACAGAGATAGCGCCCGTCCGACCGGGTGAAGAGGGCCGCGACCTCCTCGGGCGTCAGCGCCATCCGGGCTGCGCCCCCGGGGTGCGCGCCGGAGGAAAAGCCGGTCCGGGGGCCGGCGTGGGGTGGAGGGGTCTCATGGCGGCTTCCTCCCCGCCCTGCCGTCCCGCGTCAAGCCCGCGTCAGGCCGCGGCGCGGCAGCGTCATGACGCAAGGTCAGTCCGCGCAATCCGGGCAGGGCTGCCACAGTCCGCCGATCAGGGGCTTTGCCCGGCGCCGGATTCTGCTAGTCTGACTTCAAAATCAAGCCGAGGCACCAAGGCATGAGCAGCAAGCCCCTGATCGACGCGCGCGTGCGCGAGCGCATCATTTCCGAGCCCGACATCCTGCTCGAGGATCACGACGTGATGCGCGCGCTCGTCGCCGCGACCGAGCAGAACATGGGCCGGAACATCGTGGATCTGCGCGGGATCGCGATGGAGCGGCTCGAGGCCCGGCTCGACCGGCTCGAGGACACCCACCGCAACGTCATCGCCGCGGCCTACGAGAACCTCGCCGGCACGAACCAGATCCACCGCGCGGTGCTGCGCCTTCTGGACGCGCCGAAGTTTCAGGACCTGCTGACCGCCCTCGGCAGCGACGTGGCCGATATCCTGCGGGTCGACGCCATGGTGCTGGTGCTGGAAAGCGATACGCCCGACACCGCCGATCCCGCGCTGAAGAAGCTGGGCGAGGTGCTGCATCCCGCGCCCCGCGGCTTTGTCGAGGAGTATATCACCCACGGCCGCGCCACCGGCGCCCGGCAGGTGGTGCTGCGGCAGGTCCGGCCCGAGGAGCGCGGCTTCTACGGACCGGCGGCCGACTACATCCGCTCGGAGGCCTGCATCCGGCTCGATCTGGGGGAAAAGCGCCTGCCCGGGATGCTCGCCATGGGCTGCGAGGACCCGCACCAGTTCACGCCGCAGCAGGGCACGGACCTTCTCACCTTCTTCGGCGGCGTGTTCGAACGGACCATGCGGCGGTGGCTGAGCTGATCTCTCCCGGCCAGCGCGACGCGCTGGTCCGCTGGATCGACCATCTGCGCGCCATCGAGGGCGCGGCCGAGACCACCTGCACCGCCTACCGCGCCGATGTCGCGGGGTATCTGGCCTTTCTCGCGCAGCACATGGGCGGGGCGGAGGGGATCGCGGCGCTAGGCCGGGTCACGGTCTCGGACATGCGCGCCTGGATGGCCCACGAGCGCGGGCGCGGCGTCTCGGCGCGGTCGCTGGCGCGGGCGCTCTCGGCGGTCAAGGGCTTCGCCCGCTGGGGCGCGGAGCGGAAGGCCTTCGATCCCACCGCGATCCTCGCCACCCGCGCGCCGAAGTTCCGGCGCAAGCTGCCGCGGCCCCTGGGCGAGGAGGCCGCGCGGACCCTGATCGAGACGGTGGACAGCCAGGCGAAGGAGCCCTGGGTCGCGGCACGGGACACCGCCGTCATCACGCTGCTTTACGGCTGCGGGCTGCGGATTTCCGAGGCGCTGTCGCTGACCGGCGCGGTGCTGCCGCTGGGCGCGGGCCTGCGCATCCGCGGCAAGGGCGGCAAGGAGCGGATGGTCCCGGTGATCGCCCCCGCGCAGCGGGCCGTGGCGACCTATGCGCGGCTGTGTCCCCATGACCTCGTGCCCGGCGCGCCGCTGTTCCGAGGCGTCCGGGGCGGCGCACTCAACCCCCGGCTGGTGCAGCGCACCATGGAGTCGGTGCGACTGCAGCTCGGCCTGCCCGCCACCGCCACCCCCCATGCCCTGCGCCACAGCTTCGCCACGCATCTTCTGGGCGCGGGCGGAGACCTGCGGGCGATCCAGGAACTTCTGGGCCATGCCTCGCTGTCGACGACACAGGCCTACACGGCGGTGGATACCGCCCGGCTGATGGAGGTCTACGACGCCGCCCATCCGCGCGCGGCGGGTTTCGCCGCCCGCAGGAATCGTCCATGACGGGATCATGACACCCCGCTCGATGCGCGCTGCCGCCCTGTCGGTCCACCTGCTCACCGCCACCGGCGCGGTCTTCGCGATGCTCGCGATGCTCGCCGCGGTGCAGGAGCAGTGGCAGACGATGTTCCTGTGGCTCGTCGTGGCCTTCGTGGTGGACGGCATCGACGGGCCGCTGGCGCGCAAGACCGATGTGGGCCGGAACGCGCCGGAATTCGACGGCGTGCTGATGGACCTGATCATCGACTACCTGACCTACGTGTTCATCCCGGCCTATGCGCTGTTTTCCACGGACCTCCTGCCCGGCTGGACGGGCTGGGTGGCGATCCTCGTCATCACCTATGCCAGCGTCGTCTATTTCGCCGACACCCGGATGAAGACCGCCGACAAGTCCTTTTCCGGCTTTCCGGGCTGCTGGAACATGGTGGTGATCGTGTTCTTCGCCCTCAGCCCGCCGCCGATGGTGATCCTGCCGGTGGTGGTGGTGCTGGCGGTGCTGATGTTCCTGCCGGTGAAGTTCGTCCATCCCGTCCGCACGAAGCGCTGGCGCGTGGTCACCCTGCCCGCCTCGGGGCTCTGGGTGGTCTCGGCGACGGTGGCGGCGGTCACCGGGTTTTCCCTGTCGGGCTGGGCGGAATGGGCGCTGATCGCCACCTCGGTCTGGCTCTTGTGCGCGGGCGCTCTGCAGCAGGTTCTGCCCGAGCGGCGGGCAGGCTAGCCCGGCAGGCCGAGCCGGATCGGCCCGCGCGCGGTCCGCGCCTCCACCTCGCACCCCTTTCGGGTCACCCGGATCCGTCCGTCCTCGGCAAGCCCCGCCGCCACCCGGCGTACCTCGTCCATCAGCGGCCGCCAGTCCTCCGACAGCCGGCGCGCCACCTCCGAGGGGCAGAGCGTGCGCCCCGCCCCCCGCTCATGGGCCAGCGTCAGGATCGCGTCGGCCACCTCGCTCTCCGGGGGCAGGCTCACAGCACCGCGTCGACCCGCATGCCGCGGCCGCCGAAGGTGAGCGTCTCGCCCTCGGTCAGCCCCTCCATCGCCCGGTAGATCGGCGCGTCGAGCGACAGGCCCATGTAGGTGGTGCCGCCGATGTCGAACTTGCCCGTGGCCACGGCGACGACGAACCAGCGCCCGCCCAGGCAGACCACGGCCCCCGGCCCCACCTCGTCGCGCGGGTGGAAATCGAGCACCTCGAGGGCGGCGATCTTGGCCTCGTGGTCATGGATCGGGCCGTCGAAGCCATGGGCGAGATCGGCGGCAGTGCGCGCGGCGGCCATCTCGTCGGACTCGTGGGGCTCGTTCTCCACCAGCCGGGCATCGGCGAGATGGGCCTCGTAATGCTCCCGCGCGCTTTGCAGCTCTTCCTTCTCCAGCGCCAGCATCGCGCGGCGCAGGGCTTCCTTGTCGATCTCGGCCATGGGCGGTCCTCCTGGGTTGATACAAGGCCATCGTCGGCCCCGGGCGCAAGTCCCGGGACGTCCCGTCATGCGCGCGCCGCGCATTGTCGGGCCGCGGCGCGGCGATCCGACGGTCGGGCGGGGCGCTTTATGGTCGCGTATCGTCCTCCGCATGAGCGGCGCGCTGACGTCACCGTATCGCCGGGCCGGGGGGCGGTCGCCATTGGAACGCCATTGGTCCGAGAGACAATGGCGACGCGATGCGCGGCGGCCTGCGGCCTTGATTCCGCGCCGGCATAGGCCAACCGCTACCCCAGCGCCGCGTCGCAGCGCCCGCAGACGCCCGGATGGGCATGCTGCCCCACGTCGGGCAGGATCTTCCAGCAGCGCTGGCACTTGCCGCCTTCGGCCTTCTCGAAGACCACGCCGACGCCCGGCACCTCGGGCAGGCGGAAGGCCTCGTCGGGGCTCGGGTCGGCGGTCAGCAGGATGTCCGAGGTGATGCAGATGTCCTCGAAGGCCACGGTCTTCAGCGCCTCCAGCGCCTCGCGGTCCTCCACATGCACCACCGGGGCGGCCTCGAGCGAGGCGCCGATCACCGTGGCCGTGCGCTCGATCTCCA
>Ga0076930_101361_pt1 | contig 13504 bp, 16 predicted proteins | sample HotLakConsoUCCRE_FD_71149 | JGI IMG/M metagenome (GOLD analysis project Ga0076930, IMG submission 71149) | Hypersaline microbial mat communities from Hot Lake, Washington, USA - Hot Lake Consortium UCC-RE (version 3) (version 3) ...
CGCCGCGGGACCATTAGCGGATGGCCTCCGGGGAGGCCACGGAGATGCTGACCCGGTCGAAAGACTTGGTCGTTTCGTAACCGAGGACGTCGCGTGCTACTTCAGTGCTCATGGATTAAACTTTTTTTGGAATTGCGGTGGGCGTGGGCGGCTAAACGTCGATGGCGGTGCCGGTGGCGAGGTCGAACTTGCCCTCGGAGCCGAGACGGACATCCAGGCAGAGGCTTTGGATTTCCTTCATCAAGACGTTGAAGGACTGCGGCGTGCCCGCCTGCAGGCTGTTGTCGCCCTTGACCAGGGACTCGTAGATACGGGTCCGGCCGGCCACATCGTCGGACTTGACGGTGAGCAACTCCTGCAGGGTGTAAGCGGCACCGTAGGCTTCGAGCGCCCAGACCTCCATTTCCCCGAAGCGCTGGCCGCCGTACTGGGCCTTGCCGCCCAGCGGCTGCTGGGTGATGAGGCTGTAGGGACCGACCGCACGGGCGTGGATCTTGGAGGCCACGAGGTGGTTGAGCTTCAGCATGTACATGTAGCCGACCACGACCTCCTGGTGGAGCTTTTCGCCGCTGCGGCCGTCGTAGAGGATGCTCTTGCCGGTGGAGGGCAGGCCCGCTTCGTCGAGGTACTCGCGGACGCGCTTCTCGGAAATCCCGTCGAAGACGGGGGTGGCCACGGTGATGCCGAGCTTCTTACAAGCCCAGCCGAGGTGGGTTTCGAGCACCTGGCCGACGTTCATCCGCGAGGGAACGCCCAGCGGGTTCAGGCAGATCTCGACCGGCGTGCCGTCCGGCAGGTAGGGCATGTCCTCCTCGGGAACGATCTTGGCGACGACCCCTTTATTTCCGTGGCGGCCGGCCATCTTGTCGCCGACCTGCATCTTGCGCTTCTTGGCGACGTAGACTTTGACGCTCTTGACGACGCCTTGGTCGGCGTCCTCGCCGGACTCGATGCCCTCGATCTTGCGCTCGCGGTCGTAGTCCAGCTCGTCGAACTTGCCCTGGTAGTTGTTGACGATCTCCATGATCTTGATCTTGACCGGAGAGGGATCGATCTCGATGTGCTTGGAGACGGCCGCGAGGCGGCGCAGCAGGGTCTTGGTGATCTTGCGGTTGGCCGGGATGATGACCTCGTCGGTGTCGCCGTTCTTGACGTCGAGCGGGATCTTTTCCCCCAGCAGGATGTTGGAGAGCGCCTCGGTCAGGTCTTCCCGGAGCTTGTCGCTCTGTGCGCGGTACTCCTCGTTGATCTTCTTGATCTGGCGGCGGCGGTCGGAGGCCGAAAGCTGCTCCGGCTCGCCATCGACGCGGGCGGATACCTTCACGTCCATGATGATGCCGTGCACGCCGGAGGGAACGACAAGGGAGGTGTCCTTCACGTCGGCGGCCTTCTCGCCGAAGATCGCGCGGAGGAGCTTTTCTTCCGGAGCGAGTTCGGTCTCGGACTTGGGCGTGATCTTGCCGACGAGGATATCGCCGGGCTTGACCTCGGCACCCACGCGGATGACGCCGTCGTGGTTGAGGTCCTTGAGGGCCTCTTCGCCGACGTTCGGAATGTCGCGGGTGATTTCTTCCGGTCCCAGCTTGGTGTCGCGGGCGGTCACCTCGAACTCGTCGACGTGGATCGAGGTGAAGACATCGTCCTTGACGATCTTTTCGGAGATCAGGATGGCGTCCTCGAAGTTGTAGCCGTTCCAAGGCATGAAGGCGACGAGGATGTTGCGACCGATGGCCAGCTCGCCCTTGTCGGTGGAGGCGCCGTCGGCGATGACGTCCCCCTTCTTGACCTTCTGGCCCTTTTTCACGATCGGCTTCTGGTTGAAGCAGGTGCCGGCGTTCGAGCGCATGAACTTGCGCAAGTTGTAAACGTAGATGTCCTTCTTCGGATCGGTCTTCAGGTCCTTGGTGCGGGCCGGAAGCCCGCCGTCCTTGGTGACGACGATACGGCGGGCGTCGACCAAGGCGACCACGCCGTCGATGTCGGCGACCTCGACGGTCTTCGAGTCGATGGCGACGCGGTTCTCGATGCCGGTGCCGACGAAGGGGGCCTCGGACTGGAGCAAGGGCACGCCCTGGCGCTGCATGTTCGAACCCATCAGCGCGCGGTTGGCGTCGTCGTGCTCGAGGAAGGGGATCAGGCCGGCCGCGACCGAAACGAGCTGCTTCGGCGAGTCGTCCATGTAGTCGACGTCCTTGCCGTCGAGCTCGAGGACCTCGTCCTGCCGACGGTAGGTCACACGGCCCTTGAGGAAGCCCTTATCGTCGATCTCCGAGTTGGCCTGGGCGATCATGTAGGGCTCTTCCTGGTCGGCGTTGAGGTACTCGACCTCGTCCAGGACCTTGCCGTCGACCACTTTGCGGTAAGGGGTCTCGATAAAGCCGAACTCGTTGATCCGGGAGTAAATCGAGAGCGAGTTGATGAGACCGATATTGGGACCTTCGGGAGTCTCGATCGGGCAGATGCGGCCGTAGTGCGAGGGGTGCACGTCGCGCACCTCGAAGCCGGCGCGTTCGCGGTTGAGGCCGCCGGGTCCGAGGGCGGAGAGGCGGCGCTTGTGGGTCAGCTCGGCCAGCGGGTTGATCTGGTCCATGAACTGGGAGAGCTGGCTGCGCGCGAAGAAGTCGCGGATCACGGTGCTGAGCGCCTTCGGATTGATCAGCTTCTGCGGGGTGATCGAGTCGACGCTTTGATCGTAAAGGGTCATGCGCTCCTTGACGAGGCGCTCGGTCCGAGCGAGGCCGACGCGGCACTGGTTGGCGAGGAGTTCGCCGACGGTGCGCACCCGGCGGCTGCCGAGGTGATCGATGTCGTCGAGGGTGCCGTCGCCGCGCTTAGGCGGGTCAGGTACTTGGTCGCTTCGACCACGTCCTGCGCGTTGATGATACGGAACTCCAGATCCGTATCCATGTGCAGCTTCTGGTTGAGCTTGTAGCGGCCGACCCGACCGAGGTCGTAGCGGCGGGGATCTTGGAAGAGGCGCTTGAGCAGGGCCTTGGCGTTGGCGGTCGTGGGCGGCTCGCCTGGGCGGAGACGCTTGTAGATGTCCTTGAGCGCTTCTTCTTCGTTCTGGGTCGGATCCTTCTTCAGGCAGCGGATGATGGCGCCGTCGTCCACCGTCGTGTCGATCGCCACGACCTTCTGAAGGCCGGCCTTCTCGAAGGAGCGGACGATGGTCTTGGTGAGCGGCTCGAAGGCGCGCGCCAGGACGACGCCCTTGTCGGCGTCGACGATGTCTTCGGTCAGCACCAGGTTGGATACCGAGTCGCGCTTGAGCGCCTCGGCCACGGAGACCTCGTCGAGTTCGTAGAAAAGGTTGAGGATGTCGGCATCCGAGCTGTAGCCCATCGCGCGGAGCAGCGTGGTGAGCAGGAACTTACGCCGGCGGCGACGGCGGTCGAGATAGACGTAGAGCAGGTCGTTCTGGTCGAACTGCACTTCCAGCCAAGTGCCCCGGTCGGGAATGATGCGGAAGGCGTGGAGCACTTTGCCGCTGGTGTGGACGCTTTCCTCGAAGGCGATACCGGGCGAGCGGTGGAGCTGGCTGACGATGACGCGCTCGGCGCCGTTGATGATGAAGGAACCGCGCTCGGTGATCATGGGCAGCTCGCCCATGTAGATCTCCTCGTCCTTGATATGGTCCTCCTCGCGCAGGCGCAGCTTCACGTAGAGCGAGCAGGAGTAGGTGATGCCCTCGCGGATGGCCTCGATCTCGGACTCCTTCGGCGGAGTCACGTTGTAGCTGACATACTCGAGGTGGCAGCGGCTGTCATAGCTTTCGATCGGGAAAACCTCGGAGAAAACGGCCTCCAGGCCCACCGTGTTGCGCTGGCTGGGCGAGGTCTCCATCTGGAGAAACTCCTTGAAGGAGTTGATCTGATTCTCGATCAGATTCGGCGGCTGGATGACTTCCTTAAGTTGACCGAAGTTTTTGCGCTGTGACATAATATGAGGTCCTGGTGCGGTGGTGGAAAAAGGGACGGGGCAGTATTCGGGTGCCGGTCCTAGCCGGCGGAAAGACAAAAACAGCTAGGCGAATTCCGGGAGGTTCACCCCGGAATTCACCTAACTGTGTGTGAAATGCAAACTGTGACGTTTGATCGTAGCAGGTGTTACTTGAGTTCAGCCTTGGCGCCGGCGGCCTCGAGCTTCTTCTTGATCTCTTCGGCTTCGTCCTTGGAAGCGCCTTCCTTGACGGGTTTGGGAGCGCTTTCGACGAGCTCCTTGGCTTCCTTCAGTCCGAGGCCGGTGAGGGCGCGGACTTCTTTGATGACGGCGATCTTGTTGCCACCGGCTTCGGCCAGGATGACGTCGAACTCGTCCTTCTCTTCGACGGCCGGAGCTTCGGCGCCGGCGGCGGGAGCGCCGGCGGCGACGGCAACGGGAGCGGCGGCGCTGACGCCCCACTTCTCTTCGAGTTCTTTAACGAGGTCGGCGACTTCGAGCACGGTTTGGTTGCTGAGCCACTCGATGACTTGGTCTTTGGTGATATCTGCCATGGTATTTACCTTTCAATTGGCTAGCGCCCCGGAATGGGACATTTAAGGGGAAGCTCCCCCTAGCCGGATTATCTGTTGGTGTGTGGTGGAATCGCGCCGTCTTCCGGCAAAAGACGACGGCGCGAAAGTCTGGTGGAACCGGATCAGTCTTCGCCGTTTTCCTTGCGGACTTTGGCTTGGAGCAGGTTGACGACGCTCTGCGGCACCGCGTTGAGGACGCGGACCAAGCCGGTGCCGGGTTGGTTGAGCAGGCCGAGCAGCTGGGCGCGGAGCACTTCGAGGCCGGGCAGCTTGGCCAAGGTCTCGACCTCCTCCCTGCTGAGGGTGCGGTCGTTGACGATGCCCACCTTGACGTCGACCTTCTCCTTTTTCTTGAAGAATTCGCCGAGGGCCTTGGCTACGCCGGACGGGTTGTTGCCGCCGACGATGATGGCGGTGGGGCCGTTGAGGAACTCGCTCACGTCGGGAAGCTCGCGGGATCGCGCGGCGACGTTGAGGATCGTGTTCTTCACGACGTGGAATTCGGCGTCGTGCTCGGCCAGTGCGGCGCGCAGCTCGGCGGTCTCGTCGACCGTGATGCGCGAATAGTTGGCGAGGTAGACGTAATCGGACTTGCCGAGGTGCTGGTTGACCTCGTCGACGAGATATTGTTTTTCGGGTCTCATGGTGTGCGGTCCTCCTTAGCTCTTGTTGTAGGGGGCCGTTTCGACGGAGATCCCCGGGCTCATGGTGGCGCTCAGAGCCAGGCTCTTGAGAAACTTGCCGGAACAGGATTGCGGCTTCGCCTTGACGAGGGCGTCGATGGCGGCCTCCGCGTTCTCCGCGATCTGCTCGGGAGTGAAGGAGCGCTTGCCCACGACGATCGCGACGTTCGCGGTCTTGTCCATCTTGAACTCGACCCGTCCGCCCTTGACTTCCTTGATACCGGCGGCGACGTCGTCGGTCACGGTGCCGGACTTCGGGTTCGGCATGAGGCCGCGGGGACCGAGCACGCGGGCGACCTTGCGGACGCTTTTCATCGCGCTGGTGGTGGCGATCGCGACGTCGAAGTCGGTCCAACCTTCGTTGACCTTGTCGATCAGGTCGTCGAGGCCGGCATGTTCGGCACCGGCGGCGAGGGCTTCTTCCGGGTTTTCCGTGAAGACGATGACGCGGACGGTCTTGCCGCTTCCGTGCGGAAGCTGGAGCGTGCCGCGGACCATCTGATCGCTCTTGCGAGGATCGACGGTGAGATGGGCGTACAGTTCGACGGTCTCGTCGAACTTCGCCTTGGGCAGGTTGTTCAGTAGCGCAGACGCTTCCGCGACCGAGTAGGTCTTCGTAAGGTCGACCATTTCGGCGGCCTTACGGTAGCGTTTGCTTCCCTTGAGTTGCTGGGTTGGCATGGTGGATATCTCCTTGTTGGGTGAAAAAACGGCTTAGTCGACGACTTCGAGACCCATCGAGCGGGCGGTGCCGGCGATGATATGGAAGGCGGCCTCCGGATCTTTGGCGTTGAGGTCGTCCTTCTTGGTCTCGACGATTTCGAGGACCTGTTTGCGGGTGACCTTGCCGACCTTGTCGCGGTTCGGCACGCCCGAGCCCTTGGCGATGCCGGCGGCCTTCTTCAGGAGCACGGCGGCGGGGGGGGACTTCAGGATGAAGGAAAAGGAACGGTCCGCATACACCGTGATGACGGTGGGCAGAATCATACCGGCCTGGTCCTTGGTCTTGGCATTGAACTCCTTGCAGAAGCCCATGATGTTGACGCCTTGGGCACCCAGCGCGGGGCCGACGGGGGGCGCCGGGTTGGCGGCGCCCGCGGGCAGCTGAAGACGGATTTGTCCTACGACTTTTTTAGACATGGCTGTTTAACTTTCTTCGGTTCTCTGGACCTGCCAGTATTCAAGTTCGACGGGCGTGTAGCGCCCGAAAATGGAAACGGAAACCTTGAGTTTGCCGCGATTCGGGTCGATCTCCTCGATCTTGCCGTCGAGGTTCATGAAGGGACCGTCGGTGACCTTCACCATCTCGCCCACTTCGTATTCGATCTTCGGTTTCTCCTTGCCCTCGGACTCCTCGACCTGGCTGAGGATGCGCTCGATCTCGCTCTTCTTGAGCGGGACGGGGCGTTCGCCGCCGACGAAATTGATCACGCCCTGCGCCTCGCGGACGAAGTACCAGGGCTTTTGCAGGAGCTTTCCGTCGTCGTCGTAGAGCCGCATTTTGACGAAGACATAGCCCGGGTAAAGCTTGCGGGTCTTGGTCGTCTTTTTGCCGGCTTTGACTTCGGTGACGGTTTCGGAGGGCATCAGGACCTCGAAGACATAGTCGTCCATCTCCTCGATCGAGATGAACTTATCGATGTACTTCTTGGCTTTCTGCTCCTGGTTGGAGAGCGTTTGCACGGCGAACCAATTGGGTCCGGTGACTGTGGTGGATTCCGACATTAGCTAAAAAAGGCGGTGAACGATGCGGCGACCGGTCGACGGTCTAGCGGACCCAGGAAGTCAGGAGTTCGACACCGTTGAGGAGCGAAAAATCCGTCAGCGCGATGAAGGAACCGAGGATGGCGGTCGCGATGAGCACGACGATGGTCGAGTCGCGAAGCTCGGTCTTGCTCGGCCATGACGCTTTTTTGAGCTCGGTCATCATCTCCTTGTAGAAGAGACGAATGCTGCGGAAGGGATTTTTCATGAAAAGACTGGCAGGAGAGGAGGGACTCGAACCCCCAACTTACGGTTTTGGAGACCGTTGCTCTACCAATTGAACTACTCTCCTGTGAACAATGCGGGTGAAATTCTGTTGAAGACAGTGAAGCCGAGGGCCCAATGCAGAGCCCTCGGCGATAAACTGTGAGTAAACCCGGAGGCTTACTTGACGACTTCGGAGATACGGCCCGCCCCGATGGTGCGACCGCCCTCGCGGATGGCGAAGCGCTGGCCGGCTTCCATCGCGATCGGCTTGCCGAGGTCGATCTCGACCGTCAGGTTGTCGCCCGGCATGACCATCTCGACGCCTTCCGGAGTCTTGATGATGCCGGTGACGTCCGCCGTGCCGAAGAAGAACTGCGGGCGGTAGCCGTCGAAGAAGGGCGTGTGGCGTCCGCCTTCGTCCTTGCTCAGGACGTAGAGCTCGGCCTTGGCGGTGGTGCGCGGGGTGATGGAGCCGGGCTTGGCCAGAACCTGACCGCGCTCGATCGCATCCTTATCGATACCGCGGAGCAGCAGGCCGACGTTGTCGCCCGCCATACCCTGGTCGAGTTGCTTGCGGAACATTTCGACACCGGTGACGGTGGTCTTCTGGGTCGCGCCCATGCCGACGATCTCGACTTCTTCGCCGACCTTGACGACGCCCCGCTCGATCCGGCCGGTGGCGACGGTGCCGCGACCGGTGATGGAGAACACGTCTTCGACCGACATGAGGAAGGGCTTGTCGGTTTCGCGGGTCGGCTCGGCGATGTCCTTGTCGATCGCGGCCATCAGGTTACCGATGGCTTCGACGCCTTCCGGCTTGCCGTCGAGGGCGGCGGTGGCGGAACCGCGGACGATGGTGATGTCGTCTCCCGGGTAGTCGTACTTGGAAAGGAGGTCGCGGACTTCCATCTCGACCAGCTCGAGCAGCTCTTCGTCGTCGAGGAGGTCGACCTTGTTCAGCCAGACCACGATGGTCGGCACACCAACCTGACGGGCCAGCAGGATGTGCTCGCGGGTCTGCGGCATCGGGCCGTCGGCAGCGGAAACCACGAGGATCGCACCGTCCATCTGGGCGGCGCCGGTGATCATGTTTTTGACGAAGTCGGCGTGGCCGGGGCAGTCGACGTGCGCGTAGTGACGGTTCTCCGTCTCGTACTCGACGTGGGCCACCGCGATGGTCACGGTCTTGGTCGCGTCACGAACGGTGCCGCCCTTCGCGATGTCCGCGTAGGACTTGAACTGGGCAAGACCCTTGTCCGACTGGACCTTGAGGATCGCAGTCGTCGTGGTGGTTTTACCGTGGTCGATGTGACCGATCGTGCCGACATTCACGTGCGGCTTCGTTCTTTCGAATGTTTCCTTAGCCATGGTTGGTTTGTTTTAGTGTTGAGAGATGATTGGTTGTCTGCGGTAGATGGAGCCCTCGAGCGGGATTGAACCGCCGACCTCGTCCTTACCAAGGACGCGCTCTACCACTGAGCTACAAGGGCGCATGGGAGATCTGAAGAAAAGAGCCGGGCTTCAACGCTCGCAAGCGGGTTGAATTTTGAGAAAGCCCGCGAAAGTGATTCCCGCCCCTAGGTCAGTCAATACTTATTTGAAAAAAAACGGAAGCCGGGAAGGCCTTTTCCGAAGCGCCGCGGGGGCGGGTCCGGAGGCGCTCGGCAAGGGGCTTAGGGAAGCGCTCGCCCCTCCTGCCGGGGGGTGCCCGGGGACGGTTTCAAATTCCCGCGAAGCTCGTCTCCAGGGCGGCGGCGACACGCTCCAGATTGTCCGGATAATCGGCCGCCAGGACGTCGATCTCGACCAGCGGCACGCCCAGGGCCTCGGCCAAGGCGGACGCGGTTTGGCGCCCGAACCCGGGCTGGACGAAGACCGCCCCGATCCGGTCCGCCCTCGCTCGCTCGACCAGCCGGGCGAATTCCGCTTCGTCCGAAGGCGTCGCCGGGTCGGGCACCTCGATCTGCCGGAGGGCGTAACGCCGGGCAAAATGTCCCAGCGATGCATGGTTGATGTAGAACGCCCGGCCCGCGTAGGGCACGAAACGTTTCTGCAAATCCGCGTGAATTTCCTTCAGCAGGGACTCGATCGAAAGGGCGGTGTCCCGGAATTGGAGGGTTTTACGGGGCAGTTCCGAGCTAAGTCCCTGATAGCCGAGCATGGCGAACTCGATCATTTTGACCGGATCCATCCAGAGGTGGGGGTCGTCGAGGTGCATCTCCGGTCGGGTCCGGCCGGGGTCGTAGGCCATGATCGCGCGGGTGTCGACCACTCCGACCCAGGACATGGCGGTCTCCATTTCCGCGAAGAGCGCCTCCTCGAAGGGGACGCCGATCCCATAGACGAGATCCGCGTGGGCGAGGCGCTCCTTCAAGGCACGGTCGGGCCGGAAGGCCTCGGGCGCCACGCCGGGCGGCACCATCACGTCGATCTTCACATCGTCGCCCCCGATCTGCTCCACGAACCAGGTCTGCGGCGGGATCGACACCCAGACCTTGATCCGGGGGTCCGCATCCTTCTCTCCGGCGATCTCCCGCAGGCAGCCGGTCGAGCCGAAGGCGAAGGCGAACAAGAGAAGAACCGGGGCGAGCCGGCGGGCGATGGTCTGGATCGGAAAAGGGCGCATACGGAGAAATCAGGGCGTGTTGACAGCGGTTTCCCGCTTCGGCTCCCGCTTCGGCTCCCTCTTCGCCGGCAGGATTTTGCGAAGAAAAAGGGCCCGGTGGATGGCCGAAGGACCGCGCTCCATTAGAACCGCGCGGTGGGCGGGCGTTCCGTAGCCTTTGTGGAATTCGAAACCGTAGCCGGGGTAGGTCCCGCCCAAGCGGCGCATTTCCAGATCGCGGGTGACTTTCGCCGCAATGCTCGCCATGGCGATTGCGAGCGAGCGGCCGTCGCCCTCGACGATGCCTTCGTGCGCGTAGGGAAAGGGCTTCAGCGGATGGCCGTCCACCACCATGCGGACCGTCCGCCAAGCCTCGGAAAGCGGGCCGGCCGTCCCCGCGCAAGGCAAAGTCCAGCGCTCCCCCGCGCGGCCGGCCAGGCACTCCGCCGCCCGCCGCATGGCGAGCCGGGTCGCGCCCAGGATGTTGTGTTCGGCGATTTCCTCGACCGAGCCGGTCCCGACCTCGAAATCCAAGTGCCCCTCCGCTTGCAATTCTCGAATCAGATCGAACTGCCGCTCCCGGTCCTCCGGCCTCAGTTGCTTGGAGTCGTTGATCAGCCGGCAGCGCCGCCGGACCGAGACCCGCTCGAAAAAACCGCGCTCCAGCACGCAGGCGGCGGCCACCACCGGGCCGGCCAGAGCGCCCCGTCCGGCCTCGTCGATCCCGACCAGCCAGCCCGCGGAACCCAAGATTCTTCTATCGTGTCTCCAAAGACGGGTCATTTCCGGCCACAGATTGGCGCGCGGCCGCCCCGCCTTCAACTGTCTTTCCTTGCTTTTCCTCCTCTTGATCTTCCCGCAGTCCCCCGCTTTAATCTCCGCCGCGCTCGTCAAGCGCTCTCTTCCCGATGCACCCCCGTCCACAGCTCGCCCTTCCCTCGCCCGCCAGGAAAACGACCGGCGAGCCCCGGACGGAGCGTCCCCCGGTCTGGAAGGTGATCGTCCTGAACGATCCGGTCAATTTGATGAGCTACGTGACCATGGTCTTCCGCAGGGTCTTCGGCTTCGACCGGGAAAAGGCGCGCAAGCACATGCTCGAGGTCCACGAACTCGGGCGGAGCGTGCTTTGGACCGGCGAGCGTGAAAAGGCCGAGGCCTACGTCCACACGCTCCAGTCCTGGAAGCTCACCGCCAAACTGGAATCCGATGCCTGAGCTGCGGCTGAAACTCGATCCGCAATTGTTCGAACTGGTCCGCGGACTCTGCCTCCAGGCCTCCGCCAACCTTAAGGCCAACCTACCCCCGACCGAGGACCTCGCGGAGGACGACGAAACCCTGGCCGAAGCCTGGCTGGCCGACCTCCGGGACGGCCAGTCCCGGGAAGCCGCCGCTCTGCTCCAACTTCTCGGAAAGCCCGGCTTCGGTTCCCGGCCGCTCGCCCTCGACGAGACCGCCGCCGAGGAAATCCTCCGGGCCTGCGCGGACATCCGCCTCCGGATCCGCCACGACTGGCTGCGCGACCTCCCCGACGAAGCGCTGGAGCGGGGCGACCTCACCCTGGGCCGGCTCGCCCCCCCGCAGCGCGAGGGAGCGCTCGCCTACATCGTGCTCGCCGCAATCCAGGAAGACCTGATCGCAGGCCTCGATCCGGAGACTTAGGTTCTCGGGGCCGCGAACTCCGGTTTTAAGTTGAGCTCTCCGCACGACCCGGACATCCTCAAGCTTTTTCAATGCTGGAAAACCTGACAGAAAAGCTCGGCAGCGCCCTTCGCCACCTCCGCGGCCAGGGAAAGCTGACCGAGGAAAATATGGAGGAGGCGCTCAAGGAGGTCCGCAAGGCCCTGCTTGCCGCCGACGTGCATTTCAAGGTCGCCCGTGAGTTCGTGGCCCAAGTGAAGGAGAAGTGCGTCGGCCAGGAAGTGCTGAAGTCGGTCACCCCCGGTCAACAGGTCGTCAAGATCATCCACGACGAACTGGTGCGACTCCTTGGAGAAGGCACGACCGAACTGGAGGACAAAAAGCCCCTCCGCGTCATGATGGTCGGCCTGCACGGCTCGGGCAAAACGACCAGCTCCGGCAAGCTGGCGCGCTACCTCGCGAAGAAGCGCGACTACCGCCCCGCCCTCGTCGCCTGCGACGTCTACCGGCCGGCCGCGATCGACCAGCTGGAGACCCTCGCCCGGAACGAGGGCTGCGCCTTCTACGCCGACCGCGCGGAGCAGGACGTCGTCAAGATCGGCCGCCGCGGGCTGGAGGCCGCCAAGCAGGCGGAGGCGAACCTGATCATTTTCGACACCGCCGGCCGCCTCCAGATCGACGAGGGCCTGATCGCCGAGATCAAGCGCCTCAAAGCCGAGGTCCAGCCGGACGAGATCCTCCTCGTCGCCGACGCCGCCCTCGGCCAGGAAGCGGTCAACGTGGCCAAGCACTTCGACGAGGCGGTGGACTGCACCGGCATCATCCTGACCAAGCTCGACGGCGACGCCCGCGGCGGCGCCGCGCTCTCCATGAAGTCGATCTCCGGGCTGCCCATCAAGTTCATGGGACTCGGCGAGAAGCCCGACGAATTCGAAGTCTTCCACCCGGACCGGATGGCTTCGCGCATCCTCGGCATGGGCGACGTGGTGTCCCTCGTGGAAAAGGCGCAGGAGACGATCGACGAGAAGGAAGCCGAGCGCATGGCGGAGAAGATGCGGAAGGCGGACTTCAACCTCGACGACTTCCTGAAGCAGATGCAGCAGGTCAAAAAAATGGGCTCGCTCGGTTCCCTCGTCGGCATGATGCCCGGCATGAACAACGTCGAGATTGGCGACGCGGAGGAGAAGAAGATGGCCCGCACCGAGGCCATCATCCGGTCCATGACCCATCAGGAACGAGCCCAGCCCCGGCTGCTCCGGGGCAGCCGACTGAAGCGGGTGGCCGAGGGCTCGGGAGTCCAAGTGCGGGACGTGAACGCGCTGCTCAAGCAGTTCGGCCAAATGCAGAAAATGATGCGCATGATGCGCGGCGGCAAAGGCCGCAAGATGATGAAGGCGATGCAGGCGAAAATGGGCGACGAAGGCATGTCCGGCCTGCCCGGCATGTAGGGCGGGCTTGAATCCTGCTTGCGCCCCACGCAAATGAACTACGCTTCGAACCGCAACTCCATCGCAGACCATGAGTGCCCCGCTTGACGATATCGATAAAATCCTCGTCGACGAAGCGTCGATCAAACGGCGCTTGAAAGAGCTGGGCGACCAAATCACCGAGGATTATCGGGACCGCGAACTCGCGGTCATCGCCATCATCAACGGCGCCGTGATCTTCGTGGCCGACCTGATCCGGGAGATCGGGCGCCCCGTCCAGCTCGATTGCATCCGCGTCTCCAGCTACCGCGACGAAACCCATCCCGTTCGGAAACCCGAAATCATCGACCGCATCCGCCTCGACCTCCAAGGCGTGGACGTCCTGCTGATCGACGACATCCTCGACACCGGCAACACGCTCTCGAAAGTGGCCCGCCTGGTCGAAGACATGGACCCGGCGAGCTTGAAAACCTGCGTGCTGCTGGACAAGCAGACTCCCCGGACGGTCGACTTCGAGGCCGACTACGTGGGCTTCGAGATTCCGGACGAATTCGTCGTCGGCTACGGCCTCGACTTCGCCGAACGCTACCGGCAGCTCCCCTGCATCGGCGTCCTCAAGCCCGAGTTGCAGAACCCGCCGGAGTGGGCCTGAAGCAGCCCGTG
>Ga0076930_101363_pt1 | contig 13466 bp, 9 predicted proteins | sample HotLakConsoUCCRE_FD_71149 | JGI IMG/M metagenome (GOLD analysis project Ga0076930, IMG submission 71149) | Hypersaline microbial mat communities from Hot Lake, Washington, USA - Hot Lake Consortium UCC-RE (version 3) (version 3) ...
GAGGACGTCATACAGGAACCCCCGGGCCTTCACCCAGTCCCGTCGCACGGTGCGAGGGGTGACGTCCAGGGCTTCGGCGATCTCCTCCTCGGTGAGCCCCCCGAAGTAGCGCATCTCCACCACCTGCCCCAGGCGCTCGTTCAGGTGCCCCAGGCGGTCCAGCGCCTCGTCCAGCGCCAGCAGGTCGGCAGCCGGGGCATCCGTGCCCCCCACCGCCCCTTCCTCCAGGGTGATCCGCACAGCCTCCCCCCCCCGCTTGGCCGCCACCCGCTTCCGGGCGTGATCCACCAGGACCCGGCGACACATCCGCGAAGCGATGGCGAAGAAGTGGTTCCGGTCCTTCCACTCCACCCGGCTCTGGTCCACCAGTCGGATGTGGGCCTCATGGACCAGGGCGGTGGGGGAGAGGGTATGGTCGGCTCTCTCCCGCTGCAGGTGGCGCCGGGCGATCCGCCGGAGCTCATCGTAGGTGAGTTGCCACAGCTCATCGGCGGCTTCCTGATCGCCGGACTGTGCCCGGTGCAGGATGCGCGTGACATCGGGCCGCTGTTGGGACATGGCGGGGCCGCAGGGGGCTGGGGCGAAACGTTCTGTGTCAGATGTCTCCACGGTAGGATTCCCCGGGGCCGGGGGCAAGCGAAACGGGTGGTGGGGCCGCCCTGCGGCCCCACCACCCGTTTCGCCCTGCATCCTCTGCCATCATCTCCAGGGGGGGCGTCCGGATGGGTTGCCCCCACATCCGCCCCCCGGCAGCGGAGGGATCAGCGTGCGCCGCCCCCCTCGTCGGGGATGGGACGCCGGGGCGGCGTGGTCCCATCGGCCCGACGGGCCTCCTCCTCCTCCAGCGTCTCCAGCACCTGCCGCCAGGAGAAGAGGTCACCCACCCCCCGGACGTAGTGGTCCATCCAGGCCATCTCGCTCATGGACTTCACCAGCCGGTTCCTGGGGTCGGGGATGCCATGGGTGTTCCCCGGGTACATGAACAACTCGGTGGGGACACCCAGCTTCTTCAGCGCCATATGCAGTTCCACCGACTGGGGGCTGGGAACCCGGGGGTCCCCCTCCACCACATGGATCATGGTGGGGGTGGTGGCGTTGGCGATGTACTTCAGCGGCGACTGGTCCCAGTAGGCGTCGAAGTTGTGGTACGGAAGCTCGTCCCCCAGGTAGAACTGGCGGTTCCGCTGCACGTCGCTCTGGGCGTACATGGAGATCCAGTTGGAGGTCCCGGCACCGGAGCTGATGGCCTTGAATCGGTCGGTGCTCACCAGGGTCCAGTTGGACCAGTGCCCCCCGGCGCTCCACCCCAGCATCCCCAGCTGGTCGGGATCCACGATCCCCTCGGCGATGAGGTGGTCCACCCCGGTGATGATGTCGTCGTACCCCTGGGGGAAGTAGTTCCCCACGATGGCGGTGCGGTGCTCCTCGCCGTAGTTGGTGGAGCCCCGGTAGTTGGGCTTCAACACCGCGTATCCCGCCCCGGCGTAGACCTGCGACCCATACCCCCCGTTGAAGCTCAGCACGTCGGCGGAGGCCGGCCCTCCGTGGACGGCCACGATGAGGGGGTAGCGCTGTCCTTCACGGTATCCCACCGGGAGGTTGAGAACCCCCCCCACCTGCTTCCCGTCCGTGGAGGTCCAGAAGATCTCCCGCTCCTCGCCCAGGGCGAGGTTCCGGACCTGCGGGTTCGTGTCGGTGAGCTGCACCCAGGCGGAGCGATTCCCCACCCGGTCGATGGAGGGAACCGTGTAGAGGGTGGAGGGGGTGGCAGGGTCCTGATAGTTGATCAGGAGAACCCCGGTGTCCTCATCCCGGCTCACCGAGAGGGCAGCAGACAGATCCGTCAGCTGCCGTACCGTGTTCCGCTCCACGTCCAGCGCCAGGAGTTGCCGGGTGGCCCGGATTCCGTCGTTGAAGTAGATGGTCCGGCCATCCTCCGACCAGAAGGCCGGGCTCACGTGACCGTCATGGGATTCACCCAGCTTCCGCCAGTCCCCCCCCCGGTCCGCCACCTCCCTCAGGTAGATCCGGCGGTTCTCCATGGTGTAGCGGGTGAGATCGTCCGGCCCCGAGAAGGCGACCCAGCGACTGTCCGGCGAGAAGGTCAGCCCCCCCTCACCCACCTCTTCATTGTTCGTGAGCCGCTCCACCTGCCCGGTGGCGGTCTCCATGAGATAGAGGTCCCCGTTGATCCCCTGCTCGGTGATATTGCGCTCGTAGCGCTCCGAGGAGATCCCGGTGTACCCCACCCAGCGACCGTCCGGGGAGATGGTGAACCCCTCCACCGAGTAGGAGGGGTCGCTGGCCAGCCGCCGCGCCTCCAGCGGATCCATGTCCACCGCCCAGAGGCTGGACAGGGGGGTCATCTCGTTGCGCACATCCACCGTGAAGCGCTTCTCCCGGCGGAGCCGGTTGTCCGTGTCCACCGAATCGGGGCCGGTGAAGTAGACCCGGGATCCGTCCGGGGCCCACTCCCACGACTCCACGCCACCGGTGTGGTCGGTGAGCTTCAGCGGCTCGGCCTCATGGAGACCCTCCACCGGAAGCCGGTAGAGCTGCTGCGCTGCCGACTCCCCGGCCCGGTACACCAGCCAGCGGCCATCGGGGCTGAAGGCCTGGTTGGATACCCCTCCCTCCGCCTCGGTGAGCTTCCGGGCCTCGCCGCCGTCGGGGCGCATGACATAGATCTGGTTGCCGCCATTCCCGCCGGAGGCATCCCGATTGGAGAGGAAGGTGAAGTAGCTCCCATCCGGAGCCCACGCCGGGGAGCCCTCGTTGTCCTCGTCGGTGAAGGTCATCTGCCGGGACGAGGACACCCCCTCCTGGATGGAGACCAGGTGCAGATCCGTCTGGGAGCGGGCCTCCTGCCAGTCCGGGGTGGAGACGGTGTGGAGCAACCACCGTCCATCGGGACTGGGGGTGAACGATCCCGCCGAACGGAGGTGCTGGACGTCCAGGAAGGTCATGGGCCTGGGCGTCTCCTGTGCGGAGAGCCCCGCCGGGTTCGCCGCCAGGGGCGCCAGCAGGAGGGCGGCCAGCGGAAGGACCCGCCGGAGTCGGCGCGATCCGGAGCGGGTGGTGATCTCGCCAGGAAGACGGGAGGACAGACGTGTGTTCATCGAGAACCTCGGGACAATCGGGGAGGGGATGGCCATGATGACGGTAGGACGGCGACCCGGCCGGGGTCAATGGGAGGGGTTCAGCGCAGCACGACGCTGGAGAGTTCCAGTTGAGGCCCGATGCGGAAGACCACCCGGTCCCCGGGGGAGAGGCTGAGAAAGTCGGAGCGGTAGCCACCCCGGGGTCCGATGGGCTCTGCCAGGAGTTGGATCGCCCCGGTCATGTAGATCGAGGAGGGAATCTCCACGGATCCAGAGTTGTTCCCCACCACCATGGAGAGGCGGATCACCTGCCCCCCCATGTCCACGGACACCACCATGTCCAGGTAGTTCTGGTTCTCGATCTGGAGCCGGAGGGGCTGCAGCACCCGGGGGTCAGGACGATCCGGGTCGGGTCGAGTGCCGCCACACGCCGCTGCCGACAGCAACACCGCCAGTGCCACCAGGAGCGTCCTCCATCCCACCGGCTTCCGCACGACCGATCTCCTGCTGGATGTCCTGAGAAGGCTACTTCCTCCCGGGGCCTTCTTCCCCCCGCCACGGGGGAAGTTCCTGGGTCGGTCAGGACATTACATGTCATGGGACTTCCGCCTCATGGGACTTCAGCCCTCGAGACCCCAGGCTGGTCGGCCTCCTTCCCTCTGGTCAGGGGTTGCCTTGCTGCCCCCGGGGGCGTAGACATACGCGGGGCCGCGTTGCGTTTGCACACGGCTCAGCCGCTGCATTCCCAGAGCTCTGGATCGCTCGAGAATTGGAGGAAACGTGATGCGAAAGATCTTGTTCGATGTTCGCGTGGCCGCGCTGGTCTGCGCTATGCTGCTACTCCTGGCGCCGGGGCAGGACGTCCGGGCGCAGGAGGCCACAGGGTCCATCAGGGCCATGGTCACCGACGCGGTGTCCGGGAGGCCCCTGAGCGGCGCCCAGGTCTCCGTGCCCGGCACCGGCCGTGGGGGACTCACCAACGCCCGTGGCGAGGTCCTGATCCTCAACGTGCCCGCCCGGACCATCTCCGTGACCGCCCAGTTCATCGGGTTCAGCACCCTCACCCAGGAGGTGACGGTGGCGGCCGGTGAGGTGGCGCAGGTGAGCTTCCTGCTGGCACAGTCGGCGCTGGAGCTGGACGCCGTCGTGGTCACCGGTACTCCGGGTCAGACCCAGCGACGGGCGCTGGGGAACTCGGTCTCCCAGTTCGATGCGGCCTCGGTCACCGAGGTCATGCCGGTGCCCTCGCTCCAGGAGATGCTCCAGGCCCGCACCCCGGGCCTCACCGTCCTGGCCAACGGGGGTGGTGCAGGAGCCGGGCAGCAGATCCGCCTCCGGGGGGCCGGTTCACTCTCCGGCCGGTTCGAGCCCGTGGTCTACGTGGACGGCATCCGGATCGAGTCCGACGGTGCCCAGGGCGGCAGTTGCGGCTCCACGGTGCACTGCACCAGCGCCCTGGACTTCCTGAATCCCAACGACATCGAGTCGGTTGAGGTCATCAAGGGGCCCGCCGCCTCCACCCTCTACGGCGCCGAAGCGGCCGCCGGGGTGATCCAGATCATCACCAAGAAGGGACGCTCCGGCTCCTCCGGGATCCAGTGGAGCGGCGGTGTGGATGCCGGAACGTCCGACTGGGCCATTCCCCGTCCCATCACCTACTGGCGCTGCTCCGCCTCCAACACCACCTCCAGTCGCTTCCCCGGATGCAACGGGGTGGAGCCCGGAACGGTGCTGGAGTACCGTCCCATGGACCAGAACCCCAACGCCATGCGTGGGAACGATGGGTCCGATGACCCCAACGGCCCCGGCGTCTGGTCCGCCAACCTCTCCGCCAGGGGCGGGGGGGAGCTCTTCAACTTCTTCATCAGCGCCGAGAAGTCCGATGAGCAGGGGATCTTCCTGAACAACTTCTCCCGCCGCACCGGAGGCCGGGCCAACTTCGGCTTCACCCCCACGGAGAAGCTGAACTTCACGCTGAACCTGGGCTACGCCCGGACCCATGTCCGGTCGCCCCTCTCCAACAACTCCTCCAACTCCATCCTCCGGAACGCGTACCGGGGTCGGGCGGACGCCGCCTACCAGTACGAGGTGGGCTACCGGAACTTCGGGCCCGAACTGGCCAACCAGTGGGACCTGCAGACCCGGGGGGAGCGCTACACCATCGGGGCGACGATCAACTACGACCCCACCTCCTGGTTCTCGAATCGGCTTGTGCTGGGTCTGGACAACCAGAACCGGGAGATCACCGACTTCACCGGGATCGACCAGACCGGAAACCAGCCCTGGGGGAGCACCCGCTCCCTGGGGTTCGTGGATGTGGAGATCCGTCCGCTCCACAACTGGACGCTGGACTACTCCGGGACCATCAGCACCGACATCGGAGAGAACTTCAGCTCTTCGTTCAGCGCCGGCACCCAGCTGAATGCCCGGAAGTCGGAGCTCTTCGCCGTCACGGGTGAGGGGCTGGTGGCGAACCAGTTGAACCTGGTGAGCTCTGCCGCCGTGAACCGCGGCGGACAGGGGATCTCCGAGCAGACCTCCCTGGGCTTCTACGTCCAGGAGCAGATCGGCTGGAAGAACCGCCTCTTCGCCACCGCCGCGGTCCGTGTGGACGACAACTCCGCATTCGGTCAGGACTTCTCGCTGGTGGTGTACCCGAAGGCCCAGCTCTCCTACGTCATCAGCGACGAGGAGTGGTTCACCCCGGGCTTCGTGGACCAGTTGAAGCTCCGGGGCGCGTGGGGGCAGGCGGGGAATCCGCCGGATCCCTTCGTGGCCGATCGGACCTACTCCGCCGGCGTCTCCACCGTGGGGGATCAGGTGGTGAACCTGGTCCGTCCGTCCTCCTTCGGGAATCCGGACCTCAAGGCCGAGACCGGCTCGGAGATCGAGTTGGGCTTCGAGTCGTCGCTCTTCGAGGGACGGCTGGGGCTGGACTTCAGCTTCTACCGTCAGCGCACCCGGGACGCCCTCATCTCCATCCCGGACCCGCCCTCCAGCGGTTTCACCGGCAGTCACCTGGTGAACGTGGGCGAGGTGGCCAACTCGGGCTTCGAGATGCTCCTCACGGCGACTCCGGTGAACACCCGGCGGCTGCTGTGGGACGCTACGCTGGCCCTCTCCACCAACTCCAACGAGCTGGTGACCTGGGGTGATGCACCCCTCTCCAGCATCGATTTCGGGTCGTTCGCCACGGTGCAGAGGCACCTCCCCGGGTTCCCCCTGGGTGGCATGTGGCAGCGCGACGTGGTCAGGGATGCCTCGGGCAACCCGGTCCTCACCGCCAACGGTGGCGTCACGGTGGAGGACGACCTGGAGTACGTGGGTCCGTCCACGCCCACCCGTGAGGTGGGCTTCACCAGCACGCTGACCCTCTTCGACAACTTCAGGCTGTTCGCCAACCTGGACTACAAGGGCGGCCACTACCAGTGGTGCGCCATCTGCTCCATCCGGAGCCGGATCGACCTGAACACCCGTCTGGTGAATGACCCGGCCCAGGACACCGATCCCAATGTGGCCGCCCAGGTGGCCGTGGTACGCAGTCTGCAGACCGCAACGTGGATCAAGCCGGCGGACTTCCTGAAGCTCCGGGAGATCTCGCTCTCCTACCAGGTGCCGGCAGGGGTGGTGGAACGAGTGGGCTTCAACACCGCCACCGTCACCCTCTCCGGTCGGAACCTCTGGATGTGGACGGACTACACCTTCGACCAGGATGGCCTCGGTTCGCCCGATCCAGAGGTCAACTTCAGTTCCACGTCCCGGTTCGGCCGGGCCGACTACGCTTCCATTCCGATGCTCCGCTCCTTTGCGGCCAGCGTCCGGTTCTCATTCTGACCGCAAGGAGCGATCGCATGAAGGCACGAAAGCTCAACCGAGCGGTGCATACCATTCTTGCCGCTTCGGTCCTGTCCCTGGGGGCCTGCAACATCACGGATCAGGTCCTGAACGTGAACAACCCCGAGGAGTTGAACGAGAACCTCCTCGCCGACCCGGCCCTGGTGGGCGTTTTGGTGAACGGGGTCATCGGCGACTTCCAGGGGATGTACTCCGACCCCTTCGTCTGGAGGGGGAGCATGTTCACGGATGAACAGGTCACCGGAATCAACTGGGAGCAGACTGCCCGGCTGAACCAGCGCGTCGTCCAGTTCGACGAGGGGGATGCGGACCTGATGTTCTCCGACATCAGCCGGGCGCTGTCGCAGGCGGACTCGGTGTCGGGACGCCTCCGGGGCGGTCTCCTGGAGAATCCCGGCTCCGACATCCGGCTGGCCACCACCCTGGCCTACGCCGGATACAGCTACATCGCCATGGCCGACGCCATGTGCCAGGCCACCATCAATGTGGGCTCCACGCTGTACGAGCCGCCGTCGCTCTACGAGTTCGCGGTGGACCGGTTCCAGGAGGCGCTCACCGTGGCCCAGGCGGCGCCTGCCACGGCCCGGACCCCCAACGGGAACAGCCGGGATGACCTCATCCAGATGATCCACGTGGGGCTGTCCAGGGCGCATCTGAATCTGGGGAACGACGCCGAGGCACAGAGTGCCGCCACGAATGTCTCCCCCGGGTTCTACTGGTGGGTGGAGTACAACGACTCCGACAACCGGACCTTCAACGTCCTGGAGGCCCGGATCACCGGGGCGAACCATGCGCTGGGGGTGCACCCGAAGTTCGTGGCCGGCGGTGACTTTGGAGTCCAGGGGCTGGAGGCTGAACTCACGGATCCCCGGGTGCAGCACGAACCCCGCTGGGAGACCGGGCACAACGCCCTGACCCGGCTCTACAAGCCGAAGTCGGGGCTCATGTTCTCCAACTACAACGGCGCCACCTTCGCGGAGGGGGGCACGCCCTCCACCTATGAGCGGGGCACGGACATCGCCATGGCGTCGTACATCGAGGCCATGCACAACTACTACGAGGCGGCCGGTCCTTCGGGCTCCGGACCCCTGGGAACCACCCTGGAGTTCGTGAACTCCCGTCGGGCGGTGGGGAACCAGGATCCGGTGGATCTCTCCGGGGATGCCCTGATGGACGAACTCCGGGATCAGCGGGGCCGCGACCTCTTCATGGGGGGTTACCGGCTGGGCGACCTCCGGCGCTGGCTCCGGGAGGGAGACAACCTCTTCCCCCAGGGTCCGCACGTGAATGAGCTCTGGGGGGATTACGGTGACGCCACCTGCTACCCCCTCCCCAAGGAGGAATTCGAGGGGAACCCGAACATCAGCAGGTAATCGTCGCAGGGCGGCAGAGGATCGCCGCACATGCAGGAGACAGTACGAGGGGGGCTCCCGTTGGGGGCCCCCCTCTTTGTTCGGGGGAGGCCTCCGCAGGAGCCCGGGCGGGAGCCGGCAGATCAGGTCAGAGGGTATCCAGGAAGCGGAGGACCACCTCCTGCTTCACCCGCCCCAGCGCCTCGAACCGCCGCCGGGCCTCTTCCGCCTCTCCCCCGTGGGCCAGGATGGCGTCCCGGACCCGCCCCGCCCGCCCGTCGTGGAGGAAGATCCGCCGGTACCGGAGCCCCATGAGGGGTTCGGTGCGCAGGTAGCGGGTCCCCGCCCCCGGACCGCAGATGTTCTCAAGGTCGGGTCCCATGTCGTGGAGGAGGAGGTCCGAGTAGAGGGCGATACTCTTCCGGGAGAGGGCCTCCACCTCGTGGGGCCCGGTGGCGAGGGCGGGAACATGGCACCCGACGCACCCCATGGACTCGAAGAGGGCACGGCCCTCCTCCACCACCTTCCGGTCCTCCTCGTCCAGCGGCTCATCGGGAGAGGGGGGGGCCAGGAACCTCATGAAGTCGGTGACCAGGGCCAGGGTCTCGGGGTCGACCTCCGGATGGGTCCCCGAGGGAGTGAAGCCCGGTACCGGAGGGGCGTTTCCGGCATAACGCTCATCGGGATGATCGGGGGTGGTGAGCCCCATCTCGAAGCGGAACGCACTGTCCACGAAGTCCTCCAGCGTGGCCACATCCGCCTTCCGGCCGAACCGGGCCGGCCGACCCAGGGCGTCCCGCCCCACAAGCCCCCCGGAGCGTGCCGCCAGCCGCTCCAGCGCGTCCTGGGGAACGGCCTCCATGAGCCCCAGTCCAAAGACGAAGGGAATGGTGAAGCGGGCCGAATGGGTGGCCTCCGCCGGCACGGGCACCCGGATGTCCCCGGAGGCCCGGAACCCGGGGGTCACGTTCAGCCGGAGATTCATCCCCCCCAGCTCCTCCAGCACATCGCAGACGCCGGGGGAGAGTTCCCGGGTGGCCCGGGTGACCCCGGTCTCGCCGGTGCCGCCATCCACCGGATCGGTATGACAGGCGTTGCAGGAGTTCTCGTTGAACCGGGGACCCAGCCCCTCCTCGGCGGAGTACGGGTACCGGAAGATGGCCCGACCGGCTTCGAAGCGGGCAAGCTGCTCCGCCGTCAGCCCTGGAAGCGGCTCCCCGATGGGAGCATGGACGGATCGCACAGGCGACTCCGAGGTACACCCGGAAGCCAGCAGGATCAGTGTCACCAGCAGACCGGGGCCCGGCGCTGGGAATCGACGAGAATCAGGGGAGAGAACGTTCATGGAAGCTCGTTACCCGGACACCAGCGCGGCGACCGGTGGAAACAGGATGAAGCGGGGAGTATGGCTCGTCCTGCTGGCCGTGGCGTTGCAGGCGCCCCTGGGGTGCTCGCTCCTCACGGAGGGGGACGAGGTGCCCACCTCGGCGCTACTGCGAATCGAGGGCTCGTCGCCAAATCCCCTGCTGGTCATCACCTCCATCAACTTCGTGGAGCAGTTGAACCTCGACACAGGCGCCCTCACGGTCCTCCTCAACCAGTCGGACACGGTCTCGGTGGAGCTTCCCTACGAGGACCGGCTGTCCACGGCTCCGGACGGGAGCATCTACTTCGAACTGCTCAACCCGGAGATCGAGGTGGCCTCCATCCGGATGCGGGTGGACATGGACCCCGGGGACCAGTCCTTCGACCAGTCCGCAACCATGTCCGACGGGGCCAGCCTGGTCTACTACTTCGTCTACAACTGAACACCCTTCCGGTCAGCGGCGGTTCCGGAACAGTCGATCCGCGACGGTGACCAGCGTGGGGGTACCGAGGACCAGGAAGAGGGCTCCGGCCGCATTGGCCGCCTCCGACCCACTCCCCACCGTGGAGAGTGAGAAGGCGTAGCCGGGGAAGAGGGCCAGCCCTGCACCGATGAGGGCCGGCACCAGCCGGCCCCGGGAAGCTTCCGTGCTCCCGGCCCAGCGAGCTCCCAGGGCCCCTGCAAAGGCGGGGAGGGCGAAGGCCGTGGCCACCGCCAGGGCGTTCCCCCCCACCCCGCACTCGGACACCACCTGGTCCTTCTCGTCGACGCCGATGCAGCGTCCGGCGGCGGTCAGACCCAGCCCCAGCCCGATACTGCTCCCCAGCCCCGCCGCCAGGAAGGTCCGCACGCCGGGGTGGCCGGCGGTCTCGGCGGACCAGTCCCAGGTGTTGCTCCCCGGGCGGGCCGGAAGAAGCAGCGGGACCGGCTGCCCCTCCCTCCCCGGGCGGGCTGTCTCAATGAGGATCACGCCGTACAGCGCCCCGGTCCCATATCGGGCCCCTGCCTCGCTGGGGGGGACCACCTGGATCCGCTGGAGGGTCTGGAGCCCCACCATCCCATAGAGGGTGGTGGGGTCCGTCACCGCGATCCCGTCCATGTAGACCAGCGGGTGTGAGCAGGCCCGGGTCTCCAGGAGGGACATGGTGGAGGCGCCACGGAACTCCAGGCAGACCTCGGTGCCCACCAGGTTGTTGGCCTGCCGCAGCCGGAGTCCAGGTACGGTCTGGCGGATCAGATCCCCCAGATGGCGGCTGGACCCCAGGGCGGCCACGATCTGCTCCCGGTCCACCACCTGGAGACTGAACCCCTGGGCTCTCTCCCGCCGGGCCTGTCGCGACTCCACCTCCACCACCACCGCCTCCACAGCCAGCGCCTCGGGGGACACCAGGATCCGCAGATCCAGGGGCTCCCCCTCCTCCACAATGAACCGCTCCTCGTGGATCCCGTAGGCGATGTGGCCGATCCGGAGGGTCCAGGCACCGGGGAGAACGTCCGGGAGGACGAAGCGCCCCTCCGAGTCCGAGGGCACGGCAAGTCCCGCCCCCACCACCGTGACGGAGACGTCCGGCACTCCCTGGAGGGTCGCTACGTCCTGCACCCGGCCAGTCACCGAAACCTGGGACAGCGCATGGCCCGGGAGCAGGAGCAGGGCCAGGAGAAGGGCCACGGCGAGGCACCGGATCCGGGGGCAGGATCTTCCCGTCACGAAGCGGGAGATGGCCTTCCGGAGGGGGGCGGGGCGAGGGGCGGAGGGGGACGGCATCCCGGAGATTACCCCGAGAGATCCGGGGGGGCAAGCAGAGGCGCCGACGGGTCGGGGGACTGCCATCCCAGCGCCGTTGAAAGGGTGGCGGCGGCCGCAGCCACGGTGGCCCCCAGCTCCGCCATGCGGTGTCGATCTGACCGGGAGGTGGGGATACTCAGCGCCACCGCCGCCACCACGGACCCGCGGTGATCCCGGACAGGAGCGGCGACAGCCGCCAGCTCCGGGTCCAGCTCCTTCCACGCCACCGCCCACCCCTGGCTCCGGACCTCATCCAGCGCCTCCTCCAGGAGGGCCGCGTCGGTGATGGTCCCGGGGGTGAAGGCTGGAAGGGAGCGGGGGAGGGGCCTCTTCCCCGGCCCCGGCCCCTCCCTCGCCCACGCCAGGAGCGCCTTCCCCGCCGCCGTGGCGTGGAGGGGAAGCCGCCGTCCCAACACCCCCATGTGCTGGATGGGACGGGGGCTCTGCACGCCCTCCACATTCACCGCCGCCTCTCCGTCCCGCACCACCAGGTTGGTGGTCTCACCGGTGAGGCGGGTGAGCTCCTCCAGGACGGGGCGGGCGGAGTGCTGCAGGGTGGTGGACCTCCGGGCGATCTCTCCCAGGGCGGCCAGGACCATGCTAAGGCGGTAGCGCCCCGTGTCCCGGTCCCGGTCCAGGAAGCCCACCGAGGCCATGGAGGCGAGCCACCGGGAGGTGGTGCTCTTGGGCCTTCCCAGGAGCTGGGCCACCTCCGTGACTCCCAGTTCGGTCCGCTCCGGGGAGAAGAGCCGGAGCACATCCATGCACTGGTGGAGCACGAGATTCCTCGACTAGATTATCCTGGTCCGCTTGGTGCAACCCAGTTCCAATATACGGAACTACCACGCCACCGCCAACCATCGACACCCCCATGGCCTCTTCCATTCCTGAAGGCCCTCCCCTGGACTCGACGGACCGGGCGCCCCTCCCCGCGCCCGGGGAAGGATCCTACACCCGGGACCAGATGCCCCTCCCCGGGGAGACGCCGGCCCCTTCCTCCATCGGGGATCCATGGAGGGAACGGGGCTCGTCGCCAGAGGATCCGAGCCCTCCCCTCCTGATCTCCCGGCAGGGCTCCATCCTGGTGATGACACTGAACCGACCCCACCGGCTGAATGCGGTGACCCAGGAGCTCTACCGGGGACTGCGAAGGGCACTGGCGGAGGGGGCCCGGGGAGGGGGGATACGGGCGGTGGTCATCACCGGGGCCGGCCGTGCCTTCTGCGTGGGGGCCGACCTCCGGGCCCACGGGGAGGCGGAGCCAGGGCCGGAGGAGCGGCGGCGCTATGTCCGGGAGGGGCAGCGGGCCAACCGGGCGCTGCAGCGCTACCCCTGGCCGGTGATCGCCGCAGTGAATGGACACGCCATCGGGGCCGGCCTGGAGCTGGCCCTCTCGGCGGACCTGGTGATCGTGGCGGAAGAGGCCCGGCTCCGGCTCCCGGAGGTGGGGCTGGGGACCTTTGTGGGAGGCGGCGTCACCCGGACCCTCCCCCTCCGGGTGGGAGAGGCCCGGAGTCGGGAACTGGTGCTCCTGGGCCGCTTCCTCGCCCCGGAGGAGGCCGTGGCCATGGGAATGGCCAACGAGGCACATCCCTCCGTGCAGGTCCTTCCCCGGGCGCTGGAGCTGGCGGACACCCTCTCCTGTCAGGCCCCCCTCTCCCTGAAGCTGGCCAAACGCCTTCTCCGCCAGTCTCCCCACGGCAGCCTCTCTGCCGCCCTGGCCGCCGAGGAGGAGGCGCTCCTCCGCTGCATGGAGACCGCCGACTGGAGGGAGGGAATCCAGGCCTTCCACGAGAAACGTCCCCCCTCCTTCACGGGACACTGACGGCCATGACCCTCCACGACGAACAGACGATCCGGTCCACCGGGCCCCTGGGCCGGGTCCTCTCCCCGGCCTCGGTGGCCGTGGTGGGCGCCTCACGAGACTCCACGAAACGGGGGTACCAGGTGGTGCGGGCCCTCCAGGCCGGAGGGTTCGCCGGAGCCATCCACCCGGTTCATCGAGA
>Ga0076930_101368_pt1 | contig 13432 bp, 20 predicted proteins | sample HotLakConsoUCCRE_FD_71149 | JGI IMG/M metagenome (GOLD analysis project Ga0076930, IMG submission 71149) | Hypersaline microbial mat communities from Hot Lake, Washington, USA - Hot Lake Consortium UCC-RE (version 3) (version 3) ...
CGGCCTTATGTATCAAACGCACCAAGATAAGTGAATCCCTGATCGACTTGTTTTGCTAGGCTTTGGCCATGCAGGACAGGACCATCAACAACGCGCTCCTGGCGCTCCGCAAGCAGATGATCCGCGAGGGTCAGGAAGGGCTTGAGCACGTTGAGGCGCTTCTGACTGCCCGAGGCGTTCACATGCCCGCTGTGCTGCCCGCCAAGCGGAAGGACGCGGCTCGGCGAGGGTACATGCGTTTACAAGTGATGCAGGCAGTCAGGGGCGGCGCAACGCTCCGGCAGGTCGCCGCGCATGTCGCGTCCGTGCGGCCAGAGTTGAGCGAGCGGCAGGCATACATCCGCAGCGGGCAATGTCTGGCACGGTTAAAGGCGCGAGGGCTGGTGACGCGCAAGGGGCGGGTGTGGCTGGCCCCGTAGGGCCAGCTTTGGAGGTGTACTTTGTCAAAACTCAAGATCGCAGATGAAGGGATGATTGCGCTTTGGGATGGGCTTGCCCTTGAACTTGAGCATCTTGCTGCCCCGCGCGGCCTTCCTCATGGATTCTTGCAAATGGCGTGCAGCCGCTTCCTGAGCGAAGGCGTGGACGGATGCCACGACATTTTTGAGTGTGTCGCTGTTCCCGCACGAGGGGCAGAAAAAAGTGTCCTCCGGCTTAGGATCAGCAGGGCCTTCGACCTCTACCTTACACGCGCCGCAAAGGATGCTCTTGGTATCGTCTGTCATTGATTTGGCCTTTCTGGCCTGTGCCAGATAGCGGGCCTTGACGCAATCCGCCCCTCATGCGAAAAGAAGGGGTGATCACACTTCCAGCCCGCTAACGGCTGGTTACGAAAATAGGAGCGGCAGGTCTTGTACACCTGACCGCTCCAATTTTTTTCAATATCACGAATCCGTTAGCCAAGTCTAGTTGTGTTCACAAATGTTCGCGCTAGGGGTGGTGGCTTGGTTACGCCGCGCGCTGCCAATAGCCCTTCCACGTCCGGCTGACCGGTGCGCCCATGGCGTTGCTGACCACGATCCGCGCCAGAGTGCCGTTGTCGGTGCGGCGGTTGTCTTCCAGCCATGCGGCGTGGTTCGCGTACTGGTAGAGGTACTGCGCGCTGACGTGGTGGTGCTGGCCGGTGACCATGCGGCGCAGGCGGGAGAAGTAGCTTTCCGCCATATTGGTGTGCTTGCCGTTGTCGCTGTAGATTTCTGAGTGATTCACGCGGTCCACGTCCCAGCCGGCGTGGAGGGCGTCCCAATGGCTTGCCTCGTCTGCCGACATGGTGGCAGTGCGGCTGACGTTCTCAAGCGCCAGAACCACGCCTTCGCCTTCGCTGCGGGTGACGGTCGGAAGGGTGCGGCCATCGCGCTCGCGCATGACGACCACCACGCGGCGCTTGCCGGTCTGGTTCTCTTTCAGGCGACGGTCCTTGCGGTCTGCCTTGGCATTCTCGGGGCGCACATGGCCGCCGAAGTAGGCGCCGTCGATTTCAACGTGACCGTCCAGAACGACGCCGGTCTGCACTTCGGTCGCCATGGCTTCGCGCAGCTTGTGGGCCAGAACGAAGGCGGTCTTGTACTGGCAGTCCAGGTCGCGGGAAAGCTGCACCATGGACACGCCCTTGGAAGCGTTCACGATGATGCAGATCGCGGCGAGCAGATCCGCGAAGGCCATCTTGCGGCTGGCGAAGATTGTGCCGGACGTGACCGAAAACTGGTGGTGGCAAGCCTTGCACTTGAACTTGCGGCGGGTGGTGATGCTGTAGGTTTCGTCATGGCTGCAACGGGGGCAAACTGCTTCGCCTTCGGTCTCGGGCCAGCGCATTTCGCAGAACGTGCGGTAGGCGGCTTCCTCACCGGCCTTGTAGATGGCGCGGAGGCTGAGGGTGCGGGACGCTGCTGAAAGAAGGAAATGCTGGGCCATCGTACTATCTCCGTTACCTTAGTAACGTATGTAGTACGTTGACGTATCGCGCGCAAGGGCATAAGTAACGTTTGCGATACTTTTATTATCATAGGTGAAACATGCCAGAGCACACAGATTGGGAAGCCAAGGCCGCGAATCTCTTGAAGGCTGAACTCAAACGTCAGGGGATGACATACGCCCAGCTTGCAGACATGATAGGCGACAAGGAAGTAAACATTCGCAACAAGTTATCGCGTGGTAAGTTCAGTGCCGCATTCATGTTGCAAAGCCTTGATGCTATAGGCGTTAAGGCCCTTCCACTGTGACAGAAGGGCTCACATTTTTTGGCGCTGGTATCCAGCTTGTGTCTAATTTTTCGTGGTTTTTTGCGTAATCTTCCAGCAAAGAAGGCGTATAGATCCGGGTTTGAAAAGTCACATCTTCCGTACCTGGAAACGCCGGGCGACCAACTATTCTCACAGTGTACCGATCTCTGCGATCAATCAAATATAGCCTTGCATCCTCGCTGCACACCCAGCCAGCAGAGACAGCGCCGACCAAATCGTCGGCTAAAGCCTTGGCGCGAGCGAGCGTCGCGAAACCTTGAGGCTCAATGCCACACAATGCGCAAGCAACCTCTTGGATCGGCATAATAGAAATGCCTTGTGCCCAATCGGTGCTGTAAACCGCCTTTGGCGCAACCGGACCTTGCCACACGTCACTATCTTTAACTCTAGCATCTTTTGGCGGCGGTAGGAGATGATGAACCCATGCACCAGTCGCCGCGCCCACGAAGAATGCAGCTGCGACAATCACCCAAGTCTGCGACACAATATCAGGCATGATTGACGCGTGTAACGAAAGCAGAATTGTGTCCCACCCGAAAAACTGGGCAACCGTTTCGACATTCAGAACGGCTATCACACCGATGATCGGAAGAATGATTCTGAATGCTTTCTTCATTCAAACACGTTGCTGCATGTATGGGGCGATGTGGAGTCATTTCCCGCGCCCCGCTGGCAGAGGCTTGGTGCGTTTGATACATAAGCCCGGATTTTCCCTAGGAAAGTTTACCGAAGTAGACATCGAGTAGCCATCCCGTTCACTTTGAACGTTCACGAACACGCCCAGAGAATAGGTGCTATCATGCCCGCCATTTTTGTCTCTGTCTAGTATCGTAGCGCAACTGATATAGGCAAAACTCGGTATACGGATGTTGCCATGACCTTGATGGAGCCTGAGGGGGCGGGCGCTGCGATCCGCGTCCCCACAGGGGACGCAATCGTAAAGGCCGACAGGCTCGTATTGGAGAGCATGATGGGGGACGGCGAGGTGAGGTGAGCCTGCGATCAGCCCGAGGACCGCGAGCGCTAAATGGCAAAAAGCGATCACGGCTCGCCGCCGATCTGCTTGGTGCGCTTGATACATAAGCCCGCGAAGGCGGAGATCATGGCGGGGGCTCCTGTGCGGGGCGGCAATCTGGGTGTAAGGCCAGAACGTTGTCTATCGCTTCGTAGCGGTCTGCCCAGAAGTTCGAGACCTGCGGGCGATACTCGCGGCCCGTGCTTTCCAGCCGGATCGTGACGCGGCGGCAGAACACGCGGTCAAGCCTGATCGGGTCCACCGCCACCACGGTGTAGATTTCGTGCTCGCTGTCCATCTCGCCCGTGATCAGGTTCATGCCCAAGCGCCTGTAGCGCGCCCCGACGATGGGGCTTTTGCCGCAGCAAGTCTCGCTGTGGGGCCAGAGACAGAGGGCTGTCACGCCCCGCCCTCCCCGATACGCGCCTCGATGGCGGCTTCCTTACGCCGGATTGCAGCGGCTACAGCGCTCAGAATGTCGTGCAGCGCGCGCTGTTGTTCCCCGTCCTCTGGGTTATAGCAGCGTGCGGTGTCACGCACCAAAGCCTCGGCATCCCGAAACGCCTCCCGTCGCGCCTTGTCCCGCTCCGCCTGTAGGGCTGCGAGGGCGTCTTCGGGGGTGCGTTCGGCAATCTCTTCGGAATCGTCCACAACCCCCCATGCCACATTGTCCGGGTAGCCGTTCGCCTGGGCTTTCAGAAAGGCCGCTGCATCCTCGTATGCCGCCGCCACCGCAGCGAGCATGTCGGCGCGTTCGGCTTCAAGCGCCTTGGAGAAAACCTGTGCGTCGTCTGCATCCATTTCGCAGCCTTGCGCACCATCCCGGTATAGCGCGATGAAGTGATCCACCGCGTTCATCTCAGGCGCGTCAGTCATGCTCTTTCCTTTCTGCGGTTCATGTCGAGCGACACGGCCATTTCAACGCCCGCCGCCGTGAGGAAGTTGAAGCCAGCGGCGCGGTCAGCCATGCCTTGATCGACAAGCCATTTCCGCGAGGTCTTGCACACCAGATCGCCGTCCCAGATCGGGCCGTTCTTGAACATCTGCCAGAGTGCTTCGTGGACGCCCGAAGGCATGTCAGGTCCGGTCGTCATGGGGTGTCTCCAAGGTTGCGCGGTCCAGCCGCTCGATCTCCGCGAGGATCAGCGCGCCGGCCTTCACCAGATCACGTCGGCGGTCGGTGGGTTTCCACCATTCCGCATCCCAAGGCCACTCAGTAGGGGCCATGCCGTTCGACGGCTTGACCCATCCGAAATAGGCGTAGCACGCCGCCGCCGCCGAAAGCTCGTCCCTGTCATGTGCGTCATCATGCTCAGGCGTCCAACCTTCTGCGCTCACCTGCCGCGCTCGCTCGGCCAGCACATCGGTTGCGGCCTGTGTTTTCGCCTCCCTCAGCCGCTCCACCTCGGCCTCGGCTGCTTTGGTCCGTTCCTCCCATCGCGCATTGTCTACCAATAGCGTGTTCACCGCGCGGCAGTGCTCGACGTTGATGGCCGTCACCCGGTCCAGTTCAGCGCGGAGTGTGCGGAGTTGCTTGGACGCTTTGGGCAGTAGGCGCATCTTGTCCTGCACGCCGAGGTTCGACGCAGCGAAACTGTAGTTGTCCAATTCGATGCAGGTCCGCTCCACGGCGTCTGTCTCAATGTCGGTCATGGGGTGTCTCCGTTGAGGTTGCCTGGCCCATCCACACGATCACCGGGCCGACGTGCAGGCACCAGCGCCAGCCGTAGTATTCGGCACGGTCGAGGGACAGGCCCCAGCGAGCGGCCTTCTGAAATTGCGGCGTGGGGGAAGCGGCGGGGCGGATCATCAGCTTGCCATCCAGCCAGGCGTCATAGAGCGCGTCGGACAGTTCCTCGGCGGCATCCAGAAACCGCTGATGCTTCCACGATCCGGCAGGCTCGTTGTTCCAGTGGCCTACCTCCGTCACGTTGTCCGTGAGCATAGACAGGTTGTGCTGCAAATCACGCTCTTCGTCCGTCATCATCTCTCTCCTTGGGTTGGGTGGACGGGGGCGGGGGTGGTGCGGATCTGCGCAGCGAACTCGCGGATCTTCGGCATGATGTATTTGTCGCGGACGCGCTCGACCACGCAGGAACGGCCATTGTGCATCTCTTCCCACCGGCGGCACGATCCAGCGTAGAGCGTGAGCATCCCGTGGAACTCGTACAGGGTCCGCTCCAAAGACAACGCCGGGTTAAACTTGAAGTGCCAGCGGTCCTCTAGGTCGACCTCCTGCATCTGCTCGTATTCGGCGGTGAAGGCTCGCATCATGCCGCTGAGCGCCCTGCCGATCTCATCCTCGGTTTCGTCCGTCATCATCTCTCTCCTACTGCGAAAAAATCGCGAACGCGGGCCGCAAAGCCCAACCTGTCATGACATGACGAGTCCGTGTGGGGGACTCGACGGGCGTCAATATTTCTTGCCGCCAGCAGCGCGCGCCGCCAGTTTGTGATCCGCACGCTCGCGGTTGAATCGGTTCTTCTCGATCATCGCACCGGCCACGTCCAAGCCAAGCGCGGCAGCGGTGTCGAGAATGCGGATGATGACGTCTGCGAACTCGACCTCGCGCCCGTCGCGGTGCGGCAGTTTGTCGTCCATCAGCCCCTTTCGGTCAGCCTCAAGAGCCTCGGACAATTCGCTGTGCATCAGAGCCACGACTTCACCGAAGTTGCGCTTCACCGGTTCGCCGGTGGCGGGGTCCAGATACCATCCGGCATCGGTGGCGGTAGCATGGGCAAGCCGCTGCGCGGCGCGCAGGCCCAGCCAAGCATGGGCTTCCTCGTCCGTCATGTCTTCCGGCGACGGCTCCATCTCAAGATTAATGATCATCGCTTTACTCCTTGGGCTGAGTGGACTCGGTGACAATCCCGGCGAGTCCACAGACCCGGCGCGATGCCTTGTTTTGCTGGTGATGTGTGGGGCGGTGGTAGGCCCGGCAGGACTGCCACCCGCTGCCGCACATTCTTGATGCGTTCCCGGTCTGTCCGGGGCCGTTGCCACACTGAAAATGTAGGGGGAACAAGGCACCCGAGCGAATTTGCAATCCGGTGCGTAACCACTCCGCCAACTCGCCGCCGGGTGTGGCGTGTGACCTAGCGCAAGCGTTCGTGGCGCGCAAGCCGCGATGGTGCGGATTGCCCGATCGCTGCACGGCGGCGTTGCACGGCTCGGCGGGTTGTGCGAAGACGTTCGAGAGACAACTAGACGGATTGGTTCAGTTCCCATGGCTGACTTTGCCCAACGTCGCCGCACCATGGTCGACACACAGATCCGGCCTTCGGATGTCACCAGCTTCACCGTCATCGACGCGATGCTGAACATCCCGCGCGAGGCTTTCGTGCCCGCCGGAGCGCGCGATCTGGCCTATGTCGGCGGCCCGGTTCCCCTGAGCGCGCAGCGCCAGTTGATGGAGCCGCGCACCATCGCCAAGATGCTCGAGACGCTCGATGTCACGCCCACCGACCTGGTGCTCGAGATCGCGCCCGGAACGGGGTACACCACCGCGCTTCTGGCGCGCATGGCCGAGGCCGTGGTGGCGGTGGAGGAAGACCCCGATCTGGCCCGCGACGCCGAAGCCGCGCTGTCGGCCCAGGAGGTGGACAATGCCGCCGTCCTGACCGGCCCGCTGGCCGAAGGCTCGGCGCGCAACGGGCCCTATGACGCCATCGTGGCCTTCGCCGGGGTGGAACAGGTGCCGCAGGTCATCCTCGACCAGCTGAAGGAGGGCGGGCGCATCCTCGCCCTGTTCATGGACGGGGCGCTGGGCGAGGTGCGGATGGGCGTGAAGACCCACGGCGTCGTGTCGTGGCACATGGAATTCAACGCGACGGCGCCGGTGTTGCCCGGTTTCGCGCGCACGCCCGGCTTCGTGTTCTGACACGCGCGATCCCGCCGGTCGGGATCGCGGGCATCGGGGCGAGGTCGGCAAGGCCCGGCAGGCAAGGGGATAGAGGCGATGACAAGCAAATTCTTGCGGATGGCGCGCGGCGCCGTGGCCGCTCTGACCCTGGCGGCGCTGCTGCCGGGCATGGCCGCGGCCGACAGCCTGCGGCAGGCGATGGCGGATGCCTACCGCAATTCCCAGCTCCTGGAGCAGAGCCGCTACCTGCTGCGCATCGACGACGAGGCGGTGAACCAGGCGTTTGCCGCGCTCCTGCCCACCGTCAGCTTCGTCGCCGCCACCTCGCGCGATCTGGTCAACGACACCAGCACCACGACCTTCCGGCTGCTGGGGGAACTGGCCGTCTACGAGGGCGGATCGCGCATCAACGCGCGGCTCGGCGCGCAGGAGGCGGTGAACGCCGCCCGCCAGCAGCTGGTGTCGCTGGAACAGCAGGTGCTGATTGATGCCGTCACCGCCTATCTGGAGGTCTGGGAGGCGATCCAGATCGTCGAGGTGCGCCAGCGCAACGTCCGCGTGCTGACCGAACAGTTGCGCGCCGCGCGCGACCGGTTCGAGGTGGGCGAGGATACGCGCACCGACGTGGCGCAGGCCGAATCGCAGCTGGCGACGGCGCGCTCGGCCCTGGCCGCCGCCGAAGGCTCGCTGGAAATCGCGCGCGAGCTGTTCAACCTCGCCGTCGGGCGCTACCCCGGCGGTCTGGGCGGCCCCGGCGGCTTGCCGCATCTGCCCCGGTCCGAGGATGAGGCGCAGCGCCTGGCGCGGCAGGTGCACCCTGCCGTCCTGGCCCGCCAGTTCGAGGTCGCGGCCGCGGAATTCGGCGTTGCGGAAGCGCGCGGCGCGTCGCGCCCTTCGGTGACGCTCGATCTGTCGGTGTCCGAGACGGTGCAATCGCCGATGCAGGAAGGCACCGGCGCCTCGATCGGCCTGACCCTGACCCAGCCGATCTACCGCGGCGGCCAGCTTGCCTCGCTGGAGCGTCAGGCGCTGGCGCAGGTGGAGGCGGTGCGTTTCGGCCTCAACCAGCAGGTGCTGCAGAACCTTCAGGCCGTCGGCAATGCCTATGCCCGCCTGCGCATCGCCAGCGCGCAGATCCAGGCCTCAGATCAGCGCATCCGCGCGGCGCAGCTGGCCTTCGAGGGCGTGCGGGAGGAGGCGTCGCTGGGCGCGCGCACGACACTCGATGTGCTCGACGCCGAGCAGGATCTGCTCGAGGCGCGGATCAGCCGCATCGAGGCGCAGGGCGATCTCTATGCCGCGTCCTACTCGGTCCTTGCCGCCTCGGGTCTGATGACGGTGCGCCATCTCGACCTGCCGGTGCCGGAATATGACGTCGCCGCCTATTCGGCGGCCTTCCCCGGCGGGCGCCCCCGGGTGGCCTCGCCGCAGGGCGACCGGCTCGACACGCTGCTGCAGGCCATCGGCCGGGAGTGACCGCAGCGCCGCATCCGCCCGTCATCCGGGCGCTTTTCAAGCTATCCGTTGTGTGAAACGGGGGATGCGGCTATCCTGACTCGAAAGGCCCCCGGTTGAGGGGCTGTTTCGCTTGGCTTGGTGATGCGGCCGCAGGCCCCGACGCGCCACGGCGAATGAGGAGTGAGCGGCGATGTCAGATCCAGCAAAATCCGCGAGCGAGATCGAGGACGTGCTCGCGTCGATCCGGCGGCTGGTATCCGAAAGCCAGGCGGCACCGGCCCGCCCGGCCGCGGCGGTGCCTGCCAGCGCGTCCGTGCGCCCGCGCAGCGCCGACAGGGCCGCGCCTCCGGGCAAGCTGGTTCTCACCCCGTCGCTGCGCGTGACCGACCCTGACGATCCCTGGGCCCCGGTTCCTGTGAAGGACGCCGAGGCCCCGGCCGCCGACATCCGCGACGACGATGCCGAGGCCGACGCAAGCTGGGGCCTCGAGGATCGTCTGTCGGATTGGGGCGAGATCGAGGAAAGCGCCGACGAGGCGGTCGCGGACGCGATCGCGGATCAGCAGGCGCCCCCGTTTCACCGTGCGCCGCGGTTTTCCATCGCGCCCGCCGATGCAAATCCGGAGGCAGACCCGGAGTCAGACCCCGACCGCGAGTTTGACGAGGCGCCGGACGCGGCGGAGCTATCGGATCTTGCCGAACTTGACGGCATTGGAGCCGGTGATCTTGCTGATTTCGAACCGGAAACAGGGGATGTGGATTGGCCGGACCGCAGCGCCGGCAGCGCGCTGCGCGACCTGGCGCTGGCGCGTGGCCACGGCCTCGAGGCCCCCGATGGCGACAGCCGGGCTGATCCAGACCCTGACGGCGACACGCCCGCCGATGCCATGGCGCCCCCCGCCGTGCCGCACGCCGTGTCGCACGACCACGCGGCCGCGCAGGTGGTCACAAAGATACAGCGCCCGATCCCTGATGAGGCGGACAGCACCATGACCCCGGAACCGCCCGCAGACGACGCCGCCCCCGCCGGCCGCCGCGCCCCGATTTTCTCGCGCCGGGTCGACGTGAAACGCGCCGCGCCGCCGCAAGAGCCGCCTCGCGCGCGCACCGTCGACGCGGCGGACATGCTGGGCATGTCCGACATGTCCGACATGGCGGACGCGGAGGATGACGAGATCGAGGATCTGGGCGAGGCGCCATCGCCCTTCACCTTCCCCGAGACCGAGGAAGGGTTGCTGGACGAGGAAACCCTGCGCGACATCATCGCCGAGGTGGTGCGCGAGGAATTGCAGGGCGCGATGGGCCAGCGCATCACGCGCAACGTCCGCAAGATGGTGCGCCGCGAGATCAGGCTGGCGCTGGCGGCCGAGGATCTGGAGTAACCGGCCGGCCGCGACACCCGGCGCGTGACCGGCCCTTGACCGGCATCGGGTGGCGCCCGAGGTAAGAGCGATGTTTCCGATCCGCGACCACAACCCGTCGAACCGCACGCCCTTCGTCACCTGGGCGCTGACGACGATCAGCGCCCAGGTGACGAAGGGCGTGCGGTTCCACAACCCGTCGAACCGCACGCCCTTCGTCACCTGGGCGCTGATCGTCGTCAACGTCCTCGTCTTCCTCAGCTACTTCCCCAGCCTGTCCGGGTCGGAGCGGCTGATGATGGGGTTCTTTGCCGACTGGGCGCTGGTCCCCGCCGAGGTGCTGGGCGGGCGCGACACCCACACCGTCTTCACCTCCATGTTCCTGCATGGCGGCTGGATGCACCTGATCGGCAACATGCTGTTCCTCTACATCTTCGGCGACAACATGGAGGATCTGCTGGGCCACCTGGGCTTTTTGGGGTTCTACGTCGTCGCGGGTCTCGCCGCGGCGGGCGGCCAGATCCTCGCCGGGCCGACCTCCACCATCCCGATGGTCGGCGCCTCGGGCGCGATCGCGGGCGTGATGGGCGGCTACCTGCTGTTCTTTCCGCGCGCGCGGATCGACATCCTGGTGCTGATCGTGGTCCTGATCCGCATCTTCACGATCCCGGCCTGGCTGATGCTGGGCCTGTGGTTCGGGTTGCAGCTGGTCAGCGGCCTGTCGATGGATGTGGCGGGCGGTGGCGTGGCCTACTGGGCGCATGCGGGCGGCTTCATCGCCGGGGTGGCGCTGGTGCTGCCGCTGTGGCTGCGGCGCGGCGGCCCGGCCTACTGGGCCCAGTGGCACGGCAAGCCGCCCCATGAAGAGGTCGAGTATGTCATGGACCGGGGGCGCCGAAGCCCCATCCCCCGCGTGCGCCGGGTGCAGACCGACCGCGCCGCGACGCGCCCCCTGTCGGATCTCGGCCGCGTGCCGCGCAGCGGCACGCGCAAGCCCCGGCCCAGTCCCTGGTCGGGCGGGCGCGAGTAGGGCAGCCGCCACGCCCGATGCCGCGCGGCCTGCCAACCCGCACGCCCTAAATCGTGTCGAAAGGTTGATGGTTCTGTGACGCTTCCTATATCTAGCGCTTGAACACCGGGCTGTGCACTCGAAACAGTTTGTCCTCCCGCCTGGCCATGCAGTGAGCGAATACCACATATGTGATTTTCGCATCACAGAATCGCTGGGTTTTCGGGCAGAAGGGTTTTCACGCCGGAAATGCAAGAGCAAAAAAGGACGACGAAATGCGGGATTTCGTTGATGGCACTGCCTTCAACTTCGAACAGGGTCAACGGGCGCGCAAGCTGTTCGCGGCCGTTGTTCTGGCTGCGCTCGATGATGCGATCGCAGATGACAAGAAATATGGCAACGGCCCCGAGCAGATCGCCCGCTGGGCGCGGTCGCGCGATGGCCGCGAGGTTCTCAGCTGCGCCGGGATCGACCCGAACGAGCGTGTGGTGAAGGGCCTGATGTCCTTCGTCTCGCAAGGCGTGCGCACCTCGGTCGCGCTCAGCCGCGAGGAAAGCGAGCGTCGCCACCAGGCCGAGGCCGAGGCCGCCTGACGCGCGCCACCCATCGCTGCCGATCTTGAGAAACGCGCCCCCCTGCAGGGCGCGTTTTTCGTTTCGGCGACGGCACGGCCCCCGAAGACGCTGGTACGGGCGGGGGGACTCGAACCCCCACGGCACGAAGGCCCACGGATTTTAAGTCCGATATGTCTACCATTCCATCACGCCCGCATGACGCGCATCGCTAGCCGCTCGGGGCGGGCTTGGCAATCTTTGCAACCGCGCGGGTGCCTGTTGCCGCCGCGCGCGGGCCACCGGGCGCCTTGCGGTAGATCAAGGCGGCCCCGCGTGCAGCGGCGCAGTCTGGGCCGTGACGCGCGTTCTGTGGTGGCGAGGAGTGCTCGATGCCGATTGGTGGCCGGGGGACGGTGATCGTGTCACCTCCGACCTTTGACAAGTCCGGCTTCGCCCGGGTCGATGCCGCGCTGGCGGCGGCGCATGCACCGCTGAGCCGGGCCTGGATCATGGCGCGCTATGCCGAGGGGTTGCAGATCCGGATGCTCAAGCCCCCCCAGTCGGGGCTGGTGCTGTTCCAGCCCGGCACGCTGGCCTGGCGGCCGATCGGCGGCATCGGCCGGGCGCTGGTGGTGCATGATCTGCGGGTGGCGCCGGGGCCGCATGCGCGCGACGGCGTGGCGCGGCTCTGGTCGGTGGTCGAGGCCTTTGCCCGCTACTACGGCTTCGGCGCGGTCGTGGGGCTGATCGGAACCGGCCCGGGCCTGATCGCGCCGGACCATGCGCCCGGGCGCGGCTGGATCGCGCTCGACACCGGGCCGGGCGGCCTGCGCCTGGTCGGGCGCGTGCTGCACGGGCCGCTCGTCTTGCCGTATCTGCCGACCGACTGGGCCGGGCGCGCGGCGGCGCTGGGCCATGGCATCGTGATCCAGACCACGGGCGAAAGCCCGGCGCTCGAGGACCGGGCGGAGCGCATGGTGGCGGATCTGGCATCGGCGGGCGCGCGCGCCCGTCACGACCGGCTGGCCGATGCCGACCGGGTGCGGGCCCAGGCGGTCCGGCCCGCGGCGGTCTATTCGGTGGTGGTGGATGGCCAGCTGGCGGGCGGGCCCGAGCTGACGGCCGACGCGATCCTCAAGCGGGCCCGGGCGTGGTCGACGGGTCAGTGACCGGCGTAGCTGCACACCGCATGCACCGGCACGCCCAGCGCCTCCAGCCGCGCGCGCCCGCCCAGGTCGGGCAGGTCGATGATGAAGGCGCAGCCGATCACCTCGGCCCCCAGCCGTTCGATCAGGCGGATGCCGGCCTCGGCCGTGCCGCCGGTGGCCAGCAGGTCGTCGACGATCAGCACCTTCTGCCCCGGCTCGACCGCGTCGTCATGGATTTCGACGGTCGCGCGCCCGTATTCCAGCGCGTAGTCCTGCTCGATCGTCTTCGCCGGCAGCTTGCCCTTCTTGCGCACCGGCACGAACCCCTTGCCCATCTGGTGCGCCACCGCCCCGCCGAGGATGAAGCCCCGCGCCTCCAGCCCCGCCACCATGTCGATCTGCGCCCCCACGAAAGGCGACAGCAGCTGGTCCACCGCCAGCCGCAGCCCGCGCGCATCCTGGAACAGCGTGGTCACGTCGCGGAACAAGATGCCCGCGTGCGGGAAATCGGGAATGGTGCGGATGTAATCCTGAACGGTCTTGTGCGACGCCATCGGAGGGTTCGGTCCTTGTTGTGCGGAGGGGCGGGGGATCAGCGCGGATAGTGCCGCCGCAGCGCCGCGGCATCCTGCCCGCGCAGCCAGACGGTCGCGTTGCGGTATTCGGCAAAGAGCGAGTCCTGATAGGCCGGGCCGTCGATGTCGGTGGGCAGGCCCATGGCCTGCACGATCTCCTCCAGCACGACCGAGGTGATCTCGCGGCGGCGGATGTCCTGGCTGATGGCGA
>Ga0076930_101369_pt1 | contig 13421 bp, 13 predicted proteins | sample HotLakConsoUCCRE_FD_71149 | JGI IMG/M metagenome (GOLD analysis project Ga0076930, IMG submission 71149) | Hypersaline microbial mat communities from Hot Lake, Washington, USA - Hot Lake Consortium UCC-RE (version 3) (version 3) ...
CACGACCCTTACCTTGGCAAGGTAATGCTCTACCCCTGAGCTACACCCGCTCTGTCATTCGTGAGGGGTGATTTATAAAGTCGCGCGATCCGCCGCAAGTGCCTTTTTCGACTTTTTCACATCACCGCCGCCGTTTCCCCCTGTTCGCGGCCAGGCTGCGGTCGGCCGGGGGCGCTTGACGTCGGGTGGCGCCGCGAATGACCGGGCGGAAAACGTCAACGAAAGGGTCATTCGTGCCGATGTGCAAAGCGATAGCGGCCGGTGTTCGCGCCCGTCCGGCCGCCGTGACGGGCATCGTCCCGGCGGCCGTATCGGCCCGGAGCGCCAAACCGGCGGGCACCTTCGGCGACGCGGATCCGGGCGCGGGTTTCCCGCCCGATCCGCACAGCGTCACGGTGTCAGCCGGCGGGCCGATCCGGCCGGCCCGGCGGGGCGCGGGCGGCACCAGCCCTTTCACCGCTGCGCCGGAGGACCGGATCCGCCCCCGGGCCGGCCCCCTGCCGCGCCATTTCAACGCCGGGTCCGCGGCTGGCCCCATTGCCGGCCAGGCCTTTGATGGCGCCGCCGACGGGATCCATGACATCCATGCCGGCGCCTTCGGGCCGGGCACGCAATCGACCACGCTGAACCTGTCGGACATCGGGAAAGACCGCTGATCCGGCGCGACGGGGCCGCGGTGGCGGCCCCTATTGCCAGTCCGGCGGGACGGGCGCGGGCGACAGGACCGCGCCGAGTTCCGCGCGGGTGGTGTCGTCCATCTGCTCCAGCATGACCCGCGTGGTGTAGTTGCCCCAGATCCGCCCCTGCGGCCCGGTCCAGGACCAGTCGCGGATCATGTCGGTCGTGAACGCGACCCGGTCGCCGGCGCGCAGGTCGCCCAGGGCGCGCGGCTCATTCGCCAGAAGCCCGGCGAAGGCACGCCCGCGATCCCACAGGAACGGGCCGACCCAGATGACCTCGGCCCCGCCGAAATCGTCGGGAAAGGCGACCTTGACCGACGCGCCCTTGACGCCGTAGCCCTCGGCATCCGTCGTGCGGGCCAGAAAGACGGGCAAGGTGGCCTGCGCCGTGGCCATCGCGGTGTTCATCGTGGTGTCGGAATCCTCGAAGCCGATCACCGGGTCGCCCTGGGCCAGGACGGCCAGCGGCAGGGCGGCGATCAGGACGGCGGCGATCAGTCGGATCATGGCGGGTTCCTGCGTCGGGTTGCCCAATCCGTCCCCGACCGGGCCGGCCAAGTCAAGGCCGCGGTCCCCCGCGCACCGGCCGCAATCGACGTGCTCGCCGCGCAAGACCGGTTCGCACCCGTGTCGGAGGTTCGTTGTGCCGGCGGTCGCCAAGCCGCGGGGTGGGTCGGCGATGGCCCGGCACCTTCGGTGCCATTCGGGCCGGGCCTTGTCCGCATCGGCCCGCAAAGCGGACATCGCGCCCCTATTCGAACTCCACCAGCAGGTCCTTGGCGTCGATCTGGGCGCCCGGCGTCACATGCACCGCCTTGACCACGCCGTCGCGGTCGGCATGCAGGCCGGTCTCCATCTTCATCGCCTCGATGGTCAGCAGCAGATCGCCCTGGCTGACCGTCTGCCCGGCACCGACCGCGACCGAGGCGACGACCCCGGGCATCGGCGCGCCGACATGGGCGTCATTGCCCACCTCGGCCTTGGGCCGCGTCGCGGTGGCCGACGTCACCTTGCGGTCCGGCACCCGGATCGTGCGCGGCTGGCCGTTGAGTTCGAAGAACACCCGGACCTCGCCTTCCTCGTTGGTTTCGCCCACCGCGGACAGCCGGATTTCCAGGGTCTTGCCCGGGTCGATCTCGGCGGCGATCTCTTCGCCCGGTTCCATGCCGTAGAAAAAGGTCCGGGTCGGCAGGGTACGCACCGGGCCATAGGTGTCATTGCGCGCGGCGTAATCGGCATAGACCTTGGGATACATCAGATAGCCGTTCAGATCCTCGTCATCCAGGTCGCGGCCCAGCTTGTCGGCGGCTTCGGCGCGGACCGCCTCCAGGTCGACCGGTTTCAGATGTTTGCCCGGCCGTTCGGTATTGGGCGCCTCGCCCTTGAGCACCTTCTTGACGATCGCGTCCGGGAACCCCCCCGGCGGCTGGCCCAGGTTGCCGCGCATCATGTCGATCACGCTGTCGGGGAAGGACACGTCCTTTTTCGGGTTCTCCACATCGGCGCGGCTCAGCCCCTGGCTGACCATCATCAGCGCCATGTCGCCCACCACCTTGGAACTGGGCGTCACCTTGACGATATCGCCGAACATCATGTTCACATCGGCATAGGCCTGGGCGACCTCGTGCCATTTCTCCTCAAGGCCCATCGACCGCGCCTGGGCCTTGAGGTTGGTGAACTGCCCGCCCGGCATCTCGTGCAGATAGACCTCGGAGGCCGGCGCCTGCATGCCGGACTCAAAAGCCGCGTAATGTTCGCGCACCGCCTCCCAGTAGTTCGAGATCGCCCGGATCGCCTGCGGGTCCAGCCCGGTATCGCGGTCGGTATGGCGCAGCGCCTCGACGATCGAGCCCAGGGTGGGCTGGCTGGTATTGCCCGACAGCGCATCCATCGCGGCGTCGACGCAATCCACCCCGGCCTCGCAGGCGGCCAGAACCGTGGCGCAGGCCGCGCCGCTGGTGTCATGGGTGTGGAAATGGATCGGCAGGCCGACCGCATCCTTGAGCGCCCGGATCAGCATGCCCGCCTGGGTCGGCTTCAAGAGCCCGGCCATGTCCTTGAGGCCCAGCACATGGGCGCCGGCGGCCTCCAGATCCCTGGCCATGCCGACATAATATTTCAGGTCGTATTTCGACCGCGCCGGATCGGCCAGATCGCCGGTATAGCAGATCGTGCCTTCGCAGACCTTTTCATTGGCGATGACCGCATCCATGGCCACACGCATGTTCTCGACCCAGTTCAGGCTGTCGAAGACGCGGAACACGTCGACCCCGCTGGCGGCGGCCTGACGCACGAAGAACTGCACCACGTTGTCGGGGTAATTGGTGTAGCCGACCCCGTTGGAGCCGCGCAGCAGCATCTGGGTGAGGATGTTGGGCATGCCCTTGCGGATGTCGCGCAGCCGCTGCCAGGGGCATTCCTGCAGGAACCGGTAGGCCACGTCGAAGGTCGCGCCGCCCCAGCATTCGACGCTGAACAGCCCGGCCATGTTGGCGGCATAGGTCGGCGCGATCCGGATCATGTCGATCGAGCGCATCCGCGTGGCCAGCAGGCTCTGATGACCGTCGCGCATGGTGGTGTCGGTGATCAGGACCTGGGATTGGTCCTTCATCCAGTCGGCCAGCGCCTCGGGGCCGAACTGGTCCAGGATCTGCCGGGTGCCGGGGCGGGGCGCGTCGGTCAGCGGCACCGGCGGCTTCGGGGGGCGGGCCTCGGCCGGGGGCAGGGGGCGGCCCGCCGTTTCGGGATGCCCGTTCACCGTGATGTCGGCGATATAGGTCAGGATCCTGGTCGCCCGGTCGCGGCGCGGCTTGAAATCGAACAGTTCGGGCGTCTCGTCGATGAACTTGGTGTGGTATTCGTTCGACAGGAACTGCGGATGCTTCAGCAGGTTCTCGACGAAGGCGATGTTCGTCGACACCCCGCGGATGCGGAATTCGCGCAAGGCCCGGTCCATCCGCGCGATCGCGCCTTCGGGGGTCTGGGCCCAGGCGGTGACCTTTTCCAGCAGGCTGTCGTAATACCGCGTGATCACCGCGCCGGAATAGGCGGTGCCGCCGTCCAGGCGGATGCCCATGCCGGTGGCGCTGCGATAGGTCTGGATCCGGCCGTAATCGGGGATGAAATTGTTGGTCGGGTCCTCGGTCGTGACCCGGCACTGGATCGCATGGCCCATCAGGCGCACATCGTATTGGCTGGCCACCCCCGTGGCCTCGGTCAGCGACTTGCCCTCGGCGATCATGATCTGGGCCTGGACGATGTCGATGCCCGTCACCTCTTCGGTCACGGTATGTTCGACCTGGACGCGGGGGTTCACCTCGATGAAGTAGAAGTCGCCCGACTCCATGTCCATCAGGAATTCGACGGTGCCCGCGCATTCGTAATTCACGTGTTCGCAGATCTTGCGGCCCAGGCTGCACAGATGTTCGCGCTGCGCCGGGCTCAGATAGGGTGCGGGCGCGCGTTCGACGACCTTCTGGTTGCGGCGCTGAACGGAACAATCCCGCTCCCACAGGTGATAGATGTTGCCCATCCGGTCGCCGAGGATCTGCACCTCGACATGGCGGGCGCGCTGGATCATCTTTTCCAGGTAGCCCTCGCCGTTGCCGAAGGCGGCCTCGGCCTCGCGCCGGCCTCTTTTCCAGGTAGCCCTCGCCGTTGCCGAAGGCGGCCTCGGCCTCGCGCCGGCCTTCCAGCACCTTGGTCTCGAGCTCGTCCGGGCCCAGGATCGGCCGCATGCCGCGCCCGCCGCCGCCCCAGGACGCCTTGAGCATCAGCGGATAGCCGATCGCCTCGGCCTCTGCCGCGATGGCCGCCATGTCGTCGCCCAGGACCTCGGTCGCGGGGATCACCGGCACGCCGGCCTCGATCGCCACCTTGCGGGCGCTGGCCTTGTCGCCCAGGGCGCGCATGGTGGCGGCCTTGGGTCCGATGAAGGCGATGCCGGCGGCGTCGCAGGCATCGACGAAATCGGGGTTCTCCGACAACAGGCCATAGCCGGGATGGATCGCATCGGCACCGCTTTCCCGGGCCACGCGGATGATCTCGTCGATCGCCAGATAGGCCTGGACCGGGCCCAGCCCCTCGCCGATCCGGTAGGCCTCGTCGGCCTTGAACCGGTGCAGGCCCAGCTTGTCCTCTTCGGCATAGACCGCGACGGTCTTCTTGCCCAATTCGTTGGCGGCGCGCATCACGCGGATCGCGATTTCGCCCCGGTTGGCCACGAGGATCTTGCTGAAATCGGCCATCTGGTCCCCTGTCGGTGTCTTTGCAGTTGCAGAAAACTAGGCGGGTTCAGCGGGGGCGTCCAGCGGGTTTCGCGGCCGGCGCTTGTGCGCAGGCATGCGTGGTGGCAGGATCGGACCCAGGCCCGGAGCATCGCCCCATGAAACCCGCTTTCGCCCTTTGCCTTGCCCTCGTGGCGCCCGCATCCGGCGCCCAGGACATCGCCATGCCCGCCGATGCCGGCCCCCAGGCCCGCGCGCTGATCGAGGTTCTGACCGACCAGAACGACCGCCTGATCGCCGAATTGCAGCGGCAGCAGGAGCAGATGGAAACCGACCTGGCGCAGGACGACGCGCAGGGCGGTGACGACGCGGCCCGCCTGCAGACCGTGATGGAAGGCTTCGCCCTGTGCCATGACCAGCGGCTGGATCTGATCGCCCGATTGCAGGCCTGCGAGGCGGCGCAGTCCGACGATCCGGCGCCCCCCGGCGACCCGGCGCCCCCCGGCGACCCGGCGCCGCCCGGCGATCCGGCGCCCCGCCCCAGCGCCACGATCATCGCCGATCCGCCGCGTCCCGCGCCGCCGCCGGCCGAACCCCAGGCCACCGGATCCGGCGACACCACCTGCGACGAGGTCCGGGCCGAACGGACCGAATTGCTGGCGGTGTTTTCCGAAACCCATCCGCGGGTGGTGCGGCTCGATACCTTCCTGAAGGACCGGTGCGGCGGGTGATCGCGCCGGGCGCGGATTAACCAGAGTCGACGGAATTCACGGAAAATCAACTCTGAATGGGATAGGATGATCCCGGGTGGGGGTGTGCCAGCGAAGGAGGGGTTCCATGCTGCGCATCGTCTATACCAGCGCCTGTTCCGCCCGCTTCGACGACACCGATATCGTCGACATCCTGGACACCGCCCGGCGCCGCAACACGGCCGACGGGATCGGCGGGATCATGATTTTCCACGAAGGTCGCTTCCTGCAGGCGCTCGAAGGGCCCGAGGATGCGGTGCTGTCCTGTTTCGGGCGCATCTCGCGCGATACGCGCCACCGCGACATGCGGATTCTCAGCCAGGAAGACAGCGATATCCGCATCTTCTCGAACTGGTCGATGGGCTTTGCCATGCCCGAAACCCTGCCGCATCGCCTTGCCGCCCATGTCCGCGGCCTGCCCGCGATCTGGACCCGCCTGCAGGAGGTGCGCAACCTCGACATCCCCGCCGAAACCCGCCAACTGGCCCGGATGCTGCGGCTGTTCCTGATGCGGTTTTCGGATCTGCAGCTGGAATTGCCGCTGCATTGCCCGGACATGCCGCCGCAGCGCCCCGAAGCGGCCTGAGCGCGCGGCGGCCATCCGTGGGACGGGGGCGCTGCCGCCCGCCGCCTGCGGCCACTCGCCGGCCGGGATATTTTCGACCCAAAGCAGCCGGCGCACGGAACGAAGCGGGAACGCGCGCTTTCCTTTGCGCGCGGCTTGGCCTAGATTGCGGCCATGAGCAGTTATTCCGAAGACGATGCCTTCGAGGCCGCCGTCCCGCTGTCGCAACGTGCCATGGCCGCCCGCGGGGCGCCCTATCTGGACGGGCTGAACCCGGCCCAGCGCGAGGCGGTCGAAAAGCTGGACGGCCCGGTCCTGATGCTGGCCGGCGCCGGCACCGGCAAGACCAAGGCCCTGACCACGCGCATCGCCCACCTGCTGCTGACCGGCACCGCCCGGCCCAATGAAATCCTTGCCGTGACCTTCACCAACAAGGCCGCGCGCGAGATGAAGATGCGCGTCGCCACCCTGCTGGGCCAGCCGGCCGAAGGGATGCCCTGGCTGGGCACCTTCCACTCGATCTGCGTGAAACTGCTGCGCCGGCATGCCGAACTGGTCGGGCTCAAGACCAATTTCACGATCCTCGATACCGACGACCAGCTGCGCCTTCTCAAGCAATTGGTCGCGGCCGAGAATATCGACGACAAGCGCTGGCCGGCGCGCATGCTGCTCAACATCATCGACGGCTGGAAGAACCGCGCCTGGACCCCGTCCAGCGTCCCCGTCGCCGAAAGCAGCGCCTATGACGGCCGCGCCGTGCCGCTTTACGCCCTCTACCAGGCCCGCCTGAAAGAGCTGAACGCCACCGATTTCGGCGACCTGCTGCTGCACATGGTGACGATCTTTCAGACCCATCCGGATGTGCTGGCCCAGTATCAGCGCTGGTTCCGCTATATCCTGGTGGACGAATACCAGGATACCAACACCGCCCAGTATCTGTGGCTGCGGCTTCTGGCCCAGGCGCACAGGAATATCTGCTGCGTCGGCGACGACGACCAGTCGATCTATGGCTGGCGCGGCGCCGAGGTCGGCAACATCCTGCGGTTCGAGGCGGATTTCGAGGGCGCCCATGTCGTGCGGCTGGAACAGAATTACCGCTCCACCGGCCATATCCTGGGCGCCGCCAGCGGCCTCATCGCCGCCAACAAGGGCCGGCTGGGCAAGACCTTGTTCACCACCGGCGAAGACGGCGACCAGGTGCGGCTGATCGGCCATTGGGACGGCGAGGAAGAGGCCCGCTGGGTCGGCGAGGAAATCGAGGCGATGCAGCGCGGCACCCGTGGCCATCCGCCGATGTCGCTCGATCACATGGCGATCCTGGTCCGCGCCAGCCACCAGATGCGCGCCTTCGAGGACCGGTTCCTGACCATCGGCCTGCCCTATCGCGTCATCGGCGGGCCGCGATTCTACGAACGGATGGAGATCCGCGATGCCATGGCCTATTTCCGCCTGGCCGTGTCCCTGGACGACGATCTGGCCTTCGAACGCATCGTCAACACGCCCAAGCGCGGCCTGGGCGACAAGGCGGTGCAGACGATCCAGCGCGCGGCGCGTTCGAACGGGGTGAACCTGGTCGAAGGCGCCCGCCTGTGCGTCGAGGCCGGGCTGATCAAGGGCAAGGGCGGCGGCGCCCTGCGCGAACTGGTCCAGGGCCTGGACCGCTGGCACCGCCAGCTGCGCGACGAGGCCGACACCCATGTCGAAGTCGCCGAGATGATCCTTGATGAATCCGGCTACACCGCGATGTGGCAGAACGACAAGACGCCCGAGGCGCCGGGCCGGCTGGAGAACCTCAAATCCCTGATCGAGGGCTTGGAGGAATTCGACAACCTGCAGGGCTTTCTCGAACACGTCTCGCTGATCATGGACAATGAAAGCGACGCCGAGGGCGAAAAGGTCACGATCATGACCCTGCACGCCGCCAAGGGGCTGGAATTTCCCGCCGTCTTCCTGCCGGGCTGGGAGGACGGGCTGTTCCCTTCGCAACGCTCCATGGACGAAACGGGCTTGAAGGGCCTGGAGGAGGAACGCCGCCTCGGTTACGTGGGCATCACCCGGGCCGAACGGATCTGCACCATCAGCTTTGCCGCCAATCGCCGGGTCTATGGCCAGTGGCAATCGCAGATGCCGTCGCGCTTCATCGACGAATTGCCCGAGGATCATATCGAGGTTCTGACCCCGCCGGGCCTCTATGGCGGCGGCTATGGTGCCGGGGCGGGGGGCATGCCGCAATCCGACCTGCCCGACCGGGCGGCGGCGGCCGATGGCTACAATTCGCCGGGTTGGAAACGGCTGCAATCCCGGTCGGGGCACCGCCCGATGGCCCAGCCCGCCGAGGCGCGAGGCATTACCATCGACATGTCGGCGTCGTCCTCTTTCACCACCGGCGACCGGGTGTTCCACAGCAAGTTCGGCTATGGCGAGGTGATGGAGATCGAGGGCGACAAGCTGCTGATCGAATTCGACAAGGCCGGCACCAAGAACGTGGTCGCCAAATTCGTCGTCTCGGCCGCGGCGGCCGATGACGTGCCGTTCTGACCGGATGTCGCCGGCCGACAGCCCGATCAGACAATCTGTATCGCATTCGACCGATCCGACCCCCGGTTAAGGCCGCGGAAACCCTGACCGACGAAAGCCTGTTGACGGAAAGGGGCGCCAATGGCGGTCACGTTCAACGGCTTGGACAACGAATTCGCGATATCCAGTGGCACGAATGTGAATTCGGGTCCGGATAGCAGTGATTTCGACTATCCGCCGACATCGACCAAGGACCTGGTGATCACCGCGCAGGCGGGTGATTCGTCGCCCTATACCTTCAGCGTCGGCGACAGCTATGACATCAGCTGGGGCGGGCAGGGCGGTGACGCGATCTAGGACCTGGTGGTGATCCGCTCGGACCCGATCGGCACGGGCCCCGGGCAGGTCGTGGTCTTCGAAGGCATCGATAGCGGTGGCGACCCGGTTCAGGTGGTCTGGACCCCGCAATTCGACCTGGAAACCTGGTTCTTCGACAATTTCAGCGGCGGCCAGCCGCCCAGGTTCTGGACCGCGGATCAGGACCCCGCCACCGATGCGGTGGTCTGCTTTGCCGCCGGCACCCGGATCGACACGCCGGACGGGCCGGTGCCGGTCGAAACCTTGCGCATCGGTGATGCCCTCGCGACCCGCGATCACGGGGCGCAACCGCTGGTCTGGGCCGGCGCCCGGATCATGCGGGGGCACGGCAGGGCGGCGCCGGTGGTCTTTGCCCCCGGCACGATCGGCAATCACACCTCGTTGCGCCTGTCCCAGCAGCACCGGGTGCTGGTCAGCGGCTGGCAGGCCGAATTGTGGTTCGGCGCGCCCGAAGTGCTTGTGCCCGCCCGCGCCTTCGCCGGACAGCCCGGGATCGGCATCCGGCCCTGCCCGCGCATCAGATGGCATCATGTCATGTGCGCGACCCACCAGATCCTTTTCGCCGAAGGTGCCGCCTGCGAAACCCTGCTGCCGGGCAAGGTGGCCCAAGGCGCCGTGTTCGACCCTGGTCCGGACGACCTCGCCAGCATCTTTCCCGATGGCGCGATGATCCTGCCGGTCGCGGCCATGACGGCCGCGCGCCCGGTCATTCGCCCGCAAGAGGCGCCGCCGCTGTTCGGCCGCGGTGTGCCGGCCGTGCCTGTCGCGCCCATGCTCTGACCGGCGCTACAGCAGCAGGATCAGCGCCATCGAGGCCACCAGCAGCCCCGCCATGGTCCAGTTGAACGCCTGCAGGCGCCCGGGGCTGGACAGCCAGCGCCGCACCTGGGTGCCGCCCCAGGCCCAGCTCACCGCCGAACAGGTGCCGATCAGCAGGAACGCCCCGGCGACCAGCGCCGCCCCGCGCCAGCCGCTGCCCTCGGGCTGATAAAAGGTCTGGGCCGAGATCGCCATCGACACGCCCTTGGGGTTGATCCACTGGAACGCCGCCGCCTGCAGGAAGGTCAGCGGGCGGGCCTCGGGATGGGCGTCCCCGGGGGCGGCGGCATGGGCGATCTTCCAGGCCAGCCACAACAGATAGGCCATGGCGAGCACCGTCATCCCCAGGCGCAGGCCGGGCAGGCGCTGGAACAGCTCGGCCAGGCCCAGCCCGACGATCAGCACCAGAAAGGAATGCCCGATCGCGATGCCGGCGACATGGGGCACCGATCGGCGCAACCCGTAATTGGCGCCCGAGGCCATCAGCATCACGTTGTTCGGCCCCGGGGTGAACAGGGTGATGGCGCAAAAGGCCGCCAGCGGCAGAAGGATTTCGGTATACATGGCGCAACATTGCCGCGAAACAGGCCGAATGAAATTGCAATCTTGCGGGGAATCCGCCGTATCATGCAATCCATGACCGATCTGGATGCTACGAACCGCAGGATATTGCGCGAACTTCGCCGCAATGGCCGCATCTCCAATCTCGACCTGGCCGATCGGATCGGCCTGTCCCCCTCGGCCTGCCTGCGCCGGGTGCAGGACCTGGAGCGGCGCGGCGTGATCCGCGGCTATGGCGCCCGGCTCGACCCGGTGCTCAGCGGGCGCGGCTTTGTCGCCTATGTCGCGGTCGGCCTGTCGGAACACACCAAGGCGGCGCAGCTCGGTTTCGAAGCGGCGATGGCCAGTGCCGACCCGGTGGTCGAATGCCACAATATCGCCGGCGCCTTCGAATACCTGCTGCGGGTCGAAACCGCGGACCTGGCCGCCTACAAGGCGTTCCATACCGACATCCTGGGCACCGTGCCCCATGTCCGGTCGATCACCAGCTACATGGTGATGGAAAGTTCCAAGGATCTGCGGGGCTGAAAAGGAAACGGCGACGCCAGGGAGGAGGAGAGGCGCCGCCGTTCGATTTCGTCCGGTCAGGGAGGAGGAGAGACCGTCCGAAGATGTGACCTGTGCGGCGACCGGGCCAGGGAGGAGGAAGGCCCGGCCGCCTCAGGTCTCGCCCGGCCAGGGAGGAGGAGAGGCCGGTCGATCCGTCAATTCCGTCTCAGTCGCGGCGACGCCAGGGAGGAGGAGAGGCGCCGCCGCTTCTGAAGTTCGGCACCCTGCCAGGGAGGAGGAGAGGCAGGGGGCCAGTCAGATCGCGCCAAGGGAGGAGGAGAGGCGCGACCCGATCCCGTGTATCTCAGATCGAATAGGCGGCGTGGTAGGCGACGCCCTGGATCATCGTCCGGTGCAGGCCCAGATCGTCCAGTTCGCGGTCGCTCAGCGCGGCCAGTTCGTTGAAGGTGTTGCGATAGATCCGGCGCTTTTCCATCCGGCTGCGCAGGGCAGCGAAGAAACCGCGGGCTTCGGCTTTGGTGCCGTGGATATTCGTGCTGGCATAGGCCATGATCGTGTCTCGTCTCTTTCTGCTCGTCCGAGCGTCTGTGCTCTTGGGGTCGTTTCTGCCCCCGTCGAGACTGAAGATAAGCGAATGCTGCGCCTGCACAATGCGTCTTCTCGTCAATGCTGCCATGCAGCAAATGCATGGGAAAAAGCGTGGATTGTCATATGGTTGTAAGAAATGTTACCGCTGACGTAGCGTCAGAATTCCGAGTGCTGAATGTTTGGTGGCCATTGCATATATTGTCGGCGGTTTGCGAACATTTGACCGAAAGGTAAGTAAATGCCCCCGACCAGGGACGATGTCCTGACCGCCCTGCGCGCCGTGCCGCTTGCCGGTGGGGGCGACCCGGTTTCGGCCGATCTGATTCGCGCCCTTGCGGTCGAGGGCGATACCGTCCGCTTCGTGATCGAGGCGCCCGATCCCGCTGCGGCCCGGGCGCTCGACCCGGTGCGCATCGCCGCCGAGGCCGCGGTGGCGGCCCTTCCCGGTGTGGCGCGCGTTTCGGCGGTGCTGACCGCCCATGGCCCGGCGCCGGCGCCACGCCCGAAGCCGCACCAGGAGCCGCCCCGGGAGCCGCCCCGGGAGCCGCCCCGGGAGCCGCCCAGCCTGCAGATCGGGCGCCATCCCAAACCCCAGGCCGGTCCCGTCGCCGTGCCGGGGGTCGACCGGATCATTGTCGTCGGGTCGGGCAAGGGCGGCGTGGGCAAGTCGACCCTGTCCACCAACCTCGCCGTCGCCCTGGCGCGGGAAGGGCGGCGTGTCGGGCTGCTCGATGCCGATATCCTGGGCCCCTCGATCCCGCGGATGATGGGGGCGAGCGGCCGGCCGGCCTCGCCCGATGGCGAAACCATCGCACCGCTGCACGCCCATGGGGTCACGCTGATGTCGATCGGCTTTCTCGTCGATCCGGCCAAGGCGGTGATCTGGCGCGGCCCGATGCTGATGGGGGCGCTGCAGCAGATGATGGGGCAGGTGGCCTGGCGCGCGCTGGACGTGCTGATCGTCGACCTGCCGCCCGGCACCGGCGATGTGCAACTGACCCTGTGCCAGAAATTCGCCCTGACCGGCGCGGTCGTCGTGTCCACCCCGCAGGACGTGGCGCTGCTGGATGCGCGCAAGGCCCTGGACATGTTCGCAACGCTCAAGACCCCGGTTCTGGGCCTGGTCGAGAACATGTCCGTATATATCTGCCCCGATTGCGGGCACGAGGCGCATCTCTTCGGCCATGGCGGCGTCCGGGCCGAGGCCGAGCGCCTGGGCCTGCCGTTCCTGGGCGCCCTTCCGGTCGACCTGGCGACCCGGATCGGCGGCGACGAGGGCCGGCCGGTGGCCGCGGGCGACGGTCCGGTGGCCGAGGCTTATCGCGTTCTGGCGCGACGGTTCATCGACGACGGTCTGGGCTGAGCCAGGCCCGGGAAATCCTGGAACCGACGCTGATTCCGCGAATCACGGGCCCGTGAAACCGGCCCGTTTCCCTCGAATCCAGTCGACCTAAGGCGGTTTTCGGGGAAATCCCGGCGATCCGCCGGAAAAATCTGGAACACTCTGGCACTCTCCGGCCTAAACTACATATTGTGGTTTCGGTTAGCCATGACCCTTTATATCCGCAAAACCGCGTCCATCTCATCCATATCTTGTCTGCGGAACCCCCGCAGAACACCATCTTGTGCCATGGTTTCCCAAAAAAACCTTTGCCTCCCATGAATTCCCATGGCATCAACATCTCCAAGGAAGACGGGCAGACAAATACGGGGCAGCAAACGACCCCACCGACACATAGTCAGGTTTCATACAGGCACCCCCTTCCGAACGAAGAGATCCGGCGCGCGAGCGAGCAGACATCCCCCCAGGTGGCGCGCGCAGTCGGAC